>Ga0160451_100292_pt1 | contig 37109 bp, 27 predicted proteins | sample HID1975M_E1MG_FD_108270 | JGI IMG/M metagenome (GOLD analysis project Ga0160451, IMG submission 108270) | Enriched soil microbial communities from UW Madison campus, WI, USA - HID1975M_E1 MG | ecosystem: Environmental > Terrestrial > Soil > Unclassified | place: USA: Madison, Wisconsin... | reverse complement strand
GGCGAATGCTCGCGGCTGGCGCCGGTCACCACCAGCTGCGCCACGCCGGCCTCGCGCGCGCGCTGCAGCACCGCGTCGCGGTCGTGGTCGAAGGCATCGTGGGTGAGGTTGGCGCCGATATCGATCAGTTGCATGGCGGCATTTTAACGGGCGCCATCGCTACTTGGGAGAGCGACATCAGTCGCGACGGTTACACGGTGATGCCCCTGGCGACTGACTTCGCTCCCGCAGATTGGAAAGTGGAAGGCCTTATCCTTCGCGCATGTCGCCGCCCGAATTTCCGATTACCCCGCTGCTGCCGGAGATCCGCCGCAGCCTGGCCGCGCATCCGCGGCTGGTCCTGGAAGCGCCGCCCGGCGCCGGCAAGACCACGCAGGTGCCGCTGGCCCTGCTGGACGAACCGTGGACGCGCGGCGGCCGGCTGCTGATGCTCGAGCCGCGCCGCGTCGCCGCGCGCGCGGCCGCCGGGTTCATGGCCGCGCAACGCGGCGAGGCGGTCGGACAGACCGTCGGCTACCGCATCCGTTTCGAGAACAAGGTGTCGGCGCGCACGCGCATCGAGGTCGTGACCGAAGGCATCCTGACCCGCATGATCCAGGACGACCCGCTGCTCGACGGCGTGGCGGCGACCCTGTTCGACGAGTTCCACGAGCGCCATCTGTCGGCCGATCTCGGCCTGGCGCTGGCGCTGGACGTGCAGTCGCAGCTGCGCGAGGACCTGCGCATCGTCGTGATGTCGGCCACGCTCGATGGCGAGCGGCTGGCCGCGTTCCTCGATGCGCCGCGGCTGTCCAGCGCCGGCCGCAGCCATCCGGTGACGGTGGCGCATTTCCCCGCGCGCCGCGACGAGGCGCTGGAACCGCAGGTGCGCCGCGCGATCGAGCATGCGCTGGCGCAGCACCCGGGCGATGTGCTGGTGTTCCTGCCGGGACAGCGCGAGATCGCGCGTGTCGAGTCGGCGCTGGCCGCCGCCGCGTTGCCCGCGCAGGTGGCCGTGCTGCCGCTGCACGGCGAGCTGTCCATCGAACAGCAATCCGCCGCGCTGCAGCCCGATCCGCAGGGCCGCCGGCGCATCGTGCTGGCCACCAACGTGGCCGAATCGTCGGTGACGCTGCCCGGCGTGCGCGTGGTGATCGACAGTGGCCTGGCGCGCGAGCCGCGCTACGAGCCCAACAGCGGTTTCGCGCGGCTGGAGACGGTGACCGTGTCGCAGGCCTCGGCCGACCAGCGCGCCGGCCGCGCCGGCCGTGTCGCCGAAGGCTGGGCCTATCGGCTGTGGCCGTCATCGCAGCGGCTGGAACCGCAGCGCCGCGCGGAGATGACGCAGGTGGAACTGGCGTCGCTGGCGCTGGAACTGGCCGCGTGGGGCAGCGATGCGTTGCGTTTCGTCGACGCACCGCCGGTTGGTGCGCTGGCGGCCGCGCGCGAACTGCTGCAACGGCTCGGCGCGCTGGATGCGGCCGGGATCATCACGGCGGCGGGCCGGCGCATGCTGGCGCTCGGCACGCATCCGCGGTTGGCGGCGATGCTGCTGGCCGCGTCCGTTGATGCGCAGCGCGCGCTGGCCTGCGATCTGGCCGCGTTGATCGAGGCGCGCGATCCGCTGCGCAGCGGCGGCGATGCATTGGCAGCGCGTTGGCGCGCGCTGGCCGCGTTCCGGCACGGCCGCGTCGCGGCCGATGCGCACCGCGGCGGCCTGGCCGCCATCGATGCGGCCGCCAGGCAGTGGCGGCGGCGCCTGAAGCTGGATCAAAACCCGCCGTCCGATGTCGAAGCGCACCGCCTCGGCGACCTGCTCGCCCATGCCTATCCGGATCGCATCGGTTACCGCCATCCGCAGCAGCCACGCCGCTACGCGCTGGCCAACGGGCGGATGGCGCGCCTGTTCGACGACAGCGCGCTGTACGGCGAACCGTGGATCGTTGCCAGCGAGCTGCGCTACGAGGCCAAGGACGCGCTGATCCTGCGCGCCGCGCCGGTGGACGAGGGCTACCTGCGCGATCGTTTCGCAGGCCGTTTCGTCACCGAGGACGGCGCGCACTGGGATGACGAGCGTCGCGCGCTGGTGGCGCAAAGGCAGACGCGCTTTGACCGCATCGTCATCGACGCGCGACCGGCCGGCCGCGTCGATCCGGCGCTCGCCGCCGCGGCGCTGACCGAGGCGGTGCGCGAACTCGGACTGGACGCGCTGCCGTGGAGCGAATCGCTGCGGCAATGGCGCGAGCGCGTGCGCTGCCTGCGCGAATGGATGCCCGAGCTGAACCTGCCGGATCTGTCCGACGAGGCATTGCTCGCGTCGCTGGACGACTGGCTGCGGCCGGCGTTCGCCGGCAAGACCCGGCTCGACGCGCTGGACGAGGGCGAACTGGCCGAGGCATTGAAATCGCCGCTGGACTGGCCGCTGCGCCAGCGCGTCGATGCGCTGGCACCGGTGCGCATCGCGGTGCCGTCGGGCATGGAACGACGCATCGACTACGCGCACGGCCAGCCGCCGGTACTGGCGGTCAAGCTGCAGGAACTGTTCGGCCTGGCGCAGACCCCGCGCATCGCCGACGGCCGCGTGGCGCTGCTGCTGCACCTGCTCTCGCCCGGCGGCAAGCCGCTGCAGGTGACGCAGGATCTGCATGGTTTCTGGGAGCGCACCTATCCGGAAGTGAAGAAGGAGATGAAAGGCCGCTATCCCCGGCACCCGTGGCCGGACGATCCGTGGGCGGCACAGGCTACCCATCGAGCCAAGCCGCGCGGGACGTGACACGAGCGCGACGGCGGGCAGCTTCGACGATGTTTTCTGCCCGCCCCGGCGCGGCAATCCGGAGGCGATTCGGGAACCAACCATCGGGCATCGACCAGCGCTGTACGGAACGGACACGCGAATGCGCTGCGCTGTCCGCATGTAACGCGCCGGCAGCCGACCGCGCGATAACGAATGCAAGATTGCGTTCAGGTGCCAGACGAAGAACGCGGACCGCACTGACGCGGCGTAAACACCGCGGTGTGGAAACTGGGCCTCTCACCCATCTTCCGGGGATTCCCTGATGAACACGCTGACCCATCTCACCGACCGCGCGATGCTGCTGGCCAACCAGGCCGGCAGCAGCCTGAAGGATACGGTTATCCCGAGTGCGCAGAAGCTGCTGCAGACCGGCGCGGCCCTGGGCGTTGCGAAGACGGGCGTCAAGGTGGCGCGTGGGTTCATCCGCCGCAATCCCGCGGTTGCGGTCGCCGCAGTAGCCGGGGCCGGCCTGTTGGCTTACGCGGCCTATCGCAAGCGCAAGCGCGACGAAGAAAACGCCCCCATCGAAGGCAGCGCCCGCCGCGTCGAAGCGCGCAAAACCAACGGCAGCGCGCGCAAGACCACGGCCCGCAGCCGTCGCGCCGCCGCTTCTTCGGCCGAAGCGGCCGAGTAAGCGCGCCAGCGCGTCGATAAACTCGATCGCGTCAGGCTAAACGCTTCATCATTCCGACCGGATGCGGCATCTCGCCGTATCCGGTTTTTATTTGCTTATCGTTTTGGAAATGATGTTCGCGGACTCATGCGGCGTTCTCTCGTCCCGAACGTCTCGGCTGAAGGCAGCATTACGTCGCTTCCAGAGCCTTTCTACCCATGTTCACTTCGGGATATTCCCGCGTCGTCCCGGCGCAGGCCGGGACCCAGCGACGTCTGCCGTCCCGACATCAAGCCGACGGCATGAGTGCGCCAAGAGCGTCCAACAAATGTCGTTGCCTCAGCGGCCTCCAATGGCCGAATCACGGTCAGGGATCCAGCGACTTTGAAGGCGCTGGATTCCGGCTTGCGCCGGCATGACGTCGTCGGAGTGATCCGGCTTTATGAGCCAAGTCAGCGCCCGATCCCGCGCCATTGCCCTGGTGGCAGATCGCCCAATGCATGTTCGCCCATCGCCACCCGCACCAGCCGCAGCGTCGGGAGGCCCACCGCGGCGGTCATGCGCCGCACCTGGCGGTTGCGGCCCTCGCCGATGCCGATCTGCAGCCAGGCATCGGGCACGCGCTTGCGGAAGCGCACCGGCGGATCGCGCGGCCATAGCGCCGGTGGCGTTTCCAGCAACGCCACCTGCGCCGGGCGCGTCGGCCCGTCGTTGAGTGTCACGCCGGCGCGCAGCGCGTCCAGCTGCGCCGGCTGCGGCTGGCCCTCGACCTGCACCCAGTAGGTCTTGGCCTGTTTGTGGCGGGGATCGGTGAGCCGGTGCGCCAGCGCGCCGTCGTCGGTCAGCAGCAGCAGGCCTTCGCTGTCGTAATCCAGCCGGCCGGCCGCATAGACGTCCTTCGGTAGATCGAATCCGGCCAGCGTGCGCCGCGGCGGCGTGCTGCGATCGGTGAACTGGCACAGCACGTTGAACGGCTTGTTGAAGGCGATGAGCATGCAGCGGCCGAACGATCGGCGGGAGCGGTCAGGCGGCGGGCGCCAGGCCGTGGCCGCCCAGCGGCCGGGTTTCGGTATGCGAGTCGAAGCCGGCGATCAGCGGCCGCGCCTTGGCGATGGCGTCCCTGACCGAAGCCAGCGACAGCGACGCGGCGTGGCTGGCCTGGTTGTCCCAGACCTCGGTGATCCACAGGCCGTCGGCGTCCTGCGGATCCTCGGCGACCACGTAGCTCAGGCAACCGGGCATGCCCGAGACGCCGTCGAGCAGGATGGCGACCAAGGCGTCGCGCTGGCCGGGCTGCGCCCTCATTTTGCCTATCAGTCCGTACATCGTCGGGTTTCCCTGTAGTGCGGATGCGGGCAAGGCGAGCATCGTCGCGCCGGCGCCCAGCGAAGCCATGAACGTGCGTCTGCTCACTGTCATGTCAGAACTCCCTCGCCAAACACCGGTGTGAGAGAGCGCCGCCCTGCATGGAGCGGCGCGCTGGCCTGCGGCTTATTACGGCTTGACGAATTTCAGCGTCATGCGATCGCTTTCGCCGATGGCCTGGTACTTGGCGCGATCGGCTTCCGGATGGTTGTTGGACGGCGGCAGCGTCCACACGCCGTTGGGATGGTCCTTGGTGTCGCGCGGATTGGCGTTGATCTCGCTCTTGTCCGCCAGCCTGAAACCGGCCGCCTGCGCCAGCGCGATGACCTGCGCCTCGCCGACGTAGCCGCTGCGATCGTCGGCGGCGACGTCGGCCTTGGCGCGATGCTCGACCACGCCCAGCACGCCGCCGGGCTTGAGCACGTCGAAGAAGCCCTTGAACATGCCTTCGGCCTGTCCGCTCGATCGCCAGTTGTGGACGTTGCGGAAGGTCAGCACCACGTCGGCCGACGCGGCCGGGCCGAACACCGGCGCTTCGGGGTTGTAAGCGACGACATGGGCCTTGCCGTACTGCGCGGGCGCGGCGGCGTACTTGTCCTCCAGCGTGGCGCGCGCGCGTTGCTGGTAATCGCGCGCGCGGCCTTCGGCCACGGCGGCGGGATCGACGATGGCGGCGATGTAGTGGCCGCGCGCCTGCAGATAGGGCGCGAGAATCTCGGAATACCAGCCGCCGCCGGGGGTGATTTCCACCACCGTCTTGTCGGCCGACACGCCGAAGAATTCCAGTGTCTGCTTGGGATGGCGCCATTCGTCGCGCTTGGCGAAATCGGGTGTGCGCCAGTCGCCGGCGAGCGCGTCGTCGAGCGTGATGGCGGCTTGCGCGGTCGGCGCGGCGGCGGCCTTGGCGGATGGTTCGTGCGCGATGGCGTGGCCCGCCAATGCGGCCAGCAGCGCCAGTCCTAGCGTCAGCTTGTTCATGCGTTCTCTCCCGGTGGCAAGTGGCGCAGAGCCTAGCATGGGCCTGCGCCTGCGCTCATCGCGATCCTGTCATGGCCAGCGATGCCTCGTGGCCGTGCGACAAAACGCATCGTCGATGCGACAAACCGAGGCGATCGCGGTTAGTCCGCGTGTTCGCGCACCGGCAATGTCACGTCCATCAGCGTGGGATCGTCGCGATCCGGGCGGACTTCGAAACCGAGCTGGCGGCACATCTCCAGCATCGTGCGGTTCTCGCGCAGTACCTGGCCCTCGACCACGTTGAGGCCCAGCCAGTGCGCGTATTCGATCATCACCCGCATCAGCCGCCAGCCGATGCCGTGGCCTTTCAGATCCGAGCGCACCAGGATGCCGTACTCGCCGCGATCGTAATTGGCGTCGGCCAGCAGCCGCACCGCGCCGAGCATCCGGCCGTCGCCGGGCCGGATCGCCACCAGCGCGATCGAGCGCGCGTAGTCGAGCTGGGTCAGCCGGGCGATGAACTCGTGGCTGAAATGCCGGACCGACTGGAAGAAGCGCAGCCGCAGATCCTCGTCGCTGACATGGGTGAAGAATTCGCGGAACATCGCGTCGTCCTCCGGCCGCACCGGCCGCACGAACGCGGTGCTGCCGTCGCCGAGCGTCAGCGTGCGCTCCCACTCGCGCGGATACGGCAGCACGGCGAAGCGCGGATGGCCGCGGCCCTTGTGCAGCCGCCGCGACGGCGCCACCGCGATGCGCGCGTCCAGCGCGATCACGCCATCGCTGTCGGCCAGCAGCGGATTGATGTCCAGCTCGCGGATTTCCGGGATGTCGGCAGCCAGCTGCGCCAGCTTGACCAGCACCAGCGCGACCGCGCGCTCGTCGGCCGCCGGCACGTCGCGGTAGCCCTTGAGGATGCGCGACACGCGGGTGCGGCCGATCAGCTCGTGCGCCAGCCGCAGGTCCAGCGGCGGCAACGCCAGCGCCTTGTCGTTGATGACCTCCACCGCGGTGCCGCCGCGGCCGAACACGATCACCGGGCCGAACACCGCATCGTCGGCGATGCCGGCGATCAGTTCGCGCGACTTGGCGCGCAGCAGCGTCGGCTGCACCACCACGCCGTCGATGCGCGCCTGCGGCCGCGCCAGCCGCGCGCGCTGCAGGATGCCTTCGGCGGCCTCGCGCACGGCCGATTCGCTGACCAGGTTCAGGCGCACGCCGTCGATGTCGGACTTGTGCGCGATGTCGGGCGACAGGATCTTCACCGCCACCGTCTGTCCCTGCGCCAGCAGCGGCGCGGCCAATCGCGCGGCCTCGTCGGCATCGGCCGCGCGCCACACCGGCGCGGCGGGAATGCCGTAGGCGCCGAGCACCTGCGCGGTGGCCAGCGGATCCAGCCAGGTCTGGCCGGCGGCCAGCGCCGCGTCGACGCGTGCGCGCGCGGCCGCCGTGGCGACGACGAAATCCTCCGGCAGGCTGGGCGGGGTTTCCATCAGCGCGGCCTGCGCCTGGCGGTGGCGCACCAGATGCATGAAACCGTCGACCGCATCCGATTCGGTGGCGAAGGTCGGGATGCCGGCGGCGGTGAGCCGCGCGGTGGATTCGGCATCGCCGCCCAGCCACACCGCGAACACCGGCTTGCGCCGCGCGGTGGCCGGATGCGCCTGCCAGGCCTCGATCAGCGTCCGGGCCGAGTCCTGCGACGACGCCAGCGCGGTCGGCACGTTGACGATCAGCAACGCATCGTTGCCCGGTTCGTCGAGCATCGCCGCGATCGCGCGCGCATAGCGCCCGGCGCTGGCGTTGCCGATGATGTCCACCGCCGCCTCGCCGCGCCAGGCGTCCGGCAGCGCGGCGTCCAGCGCCAGTCGCGTGGCGTCGGAAAGCTGCCCGGGCGTGCCATGCAGATCGATCAGGCGGTCCAGCGCCAGCCGTCCGACGCCGCCGCCGGTGCTGAGGATGCCGAGCCGCTCGCCGGGGAAGCTGTGCACCCGGCCGAGCGTCTCGGCCGCGGCGAACAGTTCGTCCAGCGATCGCACGCGCAGCAGTCCGGCGCGGCGGAAGGCGGCGCCATAGGCCGCATCGGCGGTGGCCAGCGCGGCGGTATGGGTCATCTGCCCTTCGCGCGCCGCGCGCTCGTGGCGGCCGGGACGGATCACCACCACCGGCTTGGCGCGCGCGGCCGCGCGCGCGGCCGACAGGAACTTGCGCGCGTCGCCGATGCGTTCGACATAGAGCAGGATGGCGCGGGTGCGGTGGTCGGTGGCGAACCAGTCGAGCAGGTCGCCGAAATCCACGTCCATCGCCTCGCCCAGCGATACCACCGCCGAGAAGCCGATCCCGCGCTGCGCGCTCCACTCGACCACGCCGGCGGCGATCGCGCCAGACTGCGAAACGAGCGCCAGGTCGCCGGCCTGCGGATGGTGCGCGGCGATGCTGGCGTTGAGCCGCACGTGCGGCGCGATCACGCCCAGGCAGTGCGGACCGAGGATGCGCAGGCCGCGCGCGCGCGCCAGTCCGTCCAGCTGCGCGGCGATCGATCCCGGTCCGTGCCCGAGCCCGGGCGTGAGCACGATCAGCGCGCCGGCGCCCTGCTCGGCGGCCGCAGCGGCGACCTGCGGCACCAGCGCGGCGGGCGTGGCGATCACCACCAGTTCCGGCGTCCACGGCAGATCCTTCAGCCGCGCCACCGTGGCGATGCCGTCGATCTCGGCATAGCGCGGATTGACCAGCGCCAGCGGGCCGGGAAAGCCGGCCTGGCGCAGGTTGCGCATCACCGCGCGTCCGACCGAGCCGGCGCGCGGACTGGCGCCGACCACCGCCACCGAGGCGGGACGGAATACGGAAGACAGCCGGTAGGTGCTCATCGCGGCGATCGGATCCTGCGCATGCCGCTACCGTACCCAGCCGTGGCGTAAGAAATCATCAGCGCCATCGCACGCGGGCCTCATGCCAGCCGCAGCGCGCGCGGATACGGCGGCGTGTCCGGATAGTCGCCGTCGCGCAGCCGCGCCTGCAGCGCGCGCCACCACGACGGATCGAACAATTCGCCGTGCGCGTTCTCCAGCGCCTTGGCCAGCGGCGCCGGCAGGCCGAGGAACTGGCGGAAGCGTTCGGGGAACACGTCCTTGGGCCCGACGTAGAACCACGGGCCGTCGGCCATCTCCTCCTCGTAGTTGGTCGCCTGCGGCCAGTCGCGGAAATGGCAGTCGGTGATCGGGCTGACTTCGTCGTAGTCGTAGAACACCGCGCGGCCGTGGCGCGAGACGCCGAAGTTCTTCAGCAGCATGTCGCCGGGGAAGATGTTGTTGCGCGCCATGTCCTTGATCGCCTGCCCGTAGTCGAGCGCGGCCTCGCGCGCGGCCTCGGCCTTCTGCTCGCGCAGGTACAGGTTGAGCGGACGCAGCCGCCGCTGCACGTAGCACAGGTCGATGATGACGTCGTCGCCATCGGCGCTGGCGCTGCGCGAGCAGCCCTGCAGCAGTTCGTCCAGCAGCGCCGGCGCGAAGCGCGTGCGCGGGAAGCGCAGGAAGCGGTACGGCTGGGTGTCGAGCAGGCGACCGACGCGATCCAGGTGGAACACGCGCGCGTACTGGTCCTCGACCTGCTGCCGGCTCATCTCCTTGGGGTAGGCGAAGCGATCGCGGATCACCTTGAACACCAGCGGATAGCTCGGCAGCGTGAACACCACCATCACCATGCCCGGCGTGCCGTCGGCATGCACCAGCTGCTGGTCCGGATGGGCGGCGAAGTGGTGGAAAAAGGTGCGGAAGCGTTCGGTCTTGCCCTGCTTGGCGCGGCCGAGCACGGTGTAGATCTCGTCGATCGGCTTGTGCGGCAGCAGCGTGCGCAGGAACACCACCGCATCGCCCACGGTCGGCAGGTCGGCGTGGAAATAACTGCGCGAGGTGCCGAACAGGTGCGCCACGTCGGCGCGCCGGGTCAGCACCGCCTCGGCCTTGAGCCGGCCGTCCTCGTTGACCAGCGCGATGACGCACGGCGAGAAGCGATGCTCGCCGAGCACGCGCCCGACCAGATAGGCGCGGCGCTCGCGGTAGAACACCGTGTCCAGCAGTTCGATCGAGCGCACCGGATGCTCGCCCCAGTGCGCCAGATCGTCCTGCAGGCGCACCGCGATGGCCGCCGCGCAGCGGGTCTGGTGCGCGTAGGGCACGTCGAAGCCGTAGTCGCCCAGCACGCGCACGAAGGTGTCGGTCGGCCGCTGCTCGGATACCGCATAGCTGTGCCGCGCGACCGGATGGGTGATGGCGTCGGTCGGCTCGATGTCCAGCGCGACGAACTCGATCGACGGATCCACGCCGCGGGTCTTGAAGAAGCGCCGGGTCAGCGTGTTGTAGAAGGTCTTGTACAGCTCGCGATCGATCAGCCCGGCGATCATCCGGTCGTAGCCGTCGCGCACCGCCGACCACAGCACGCGATCGTGCGCGTGCCGCTGCAGCGCGGCCTGCAGGCGCAGCGCGCATTCGGCGATACACTGGTCGTACAGCTCGATGCGCTCGACCGCATCGCCGCGCGCGCCGGCCCAGTCCATCGTCTCGAAGCGCTGCCGCGCGCGCTGGGTGATGTCGGCGAAACGCGCGTGGTAGTCGGCGAACGCGTCGTGGACCAGCGCGGCGATGATGTCCGGCTGGATCATGCCGCCTTCCTGCCGCGCCGGCCCGCACCGGCCTGCGCCAGTATCCATCCGCGCACGGTCTGGAAGTCCGGATGCTCCAGCGAGCGCTCCGGATAGACCAGGTAATGGGCGAAATCGGCCTGCAGACGCTTGCGCGTCAGCGGCACCAGCCGTCCGGCCTTGATCAGCGGCTCGGCCAGCGTGGCGCGTCCCAGCGCCACGCCCATGCCCTGCACGGCGGCATGGTGCAGCGTCTCGGTGTCGTCGAAGTTCGCCACGTAGCGCTTGGGCGGCTGGCCGCCATAGGCCTCGAACCACTGCCGCCAGCGATCCGACGGATCCCCCAGCAGCGGCAGCGTACCGAGTTGATCGGATGCCGGCTTGCCGTGCCGGCGCACGAATGCCGGGCTGGCCACCGGCACGATCCACTCGTGGAACAGCAGCTCGGCGCGCACGCCGGGCCACTGGCCGCGCCCGAGCCGCAACGCCATGTCCACCGCCTCGCGCTCGAAATCGACCACGTGCGTGCTGGACTGCAGGTTCAGGCCCAGCTCCGGATGCGCGGCCAGGAACGACGGCAGCCGCGGTACCAGCCACGCGGTGGCCATCGACGGAATCAGGCTCAGCGTGATCACGCGATCGTTGCGCGCCGATATCCGTTGCAGCGCATGGCCGATGGCGTCGAGCGGGCCGGCGACCGCGTCGAACAGGCGCTGGCCTTCCGGGGTCGGTTCGACGCCGCGCGGTCCGCGCGCCAGCAGCCGGTGGCCGACGCGATCCTCCAGCAGCTTCATCCGATGGCTGAGCGCGCTGACCGTCAGGTGCATGGCTTCGGCGGCGCGGGTGAGGTTGCGCATCCGCGCGGCGGTGACGAAGGCGTCTATCTGATCCAGCGGCAGTCGGCCCATGTTGAATCCGGTTCAAGTCTGGTTTGCGGAGCTTTCGCTTTTGCCGCGTCGAGCATGGCCTTAGCTTGGCATCCATTCAAGCCGATACGCAAAAGGAGGCGATCATGAAAAGCGAGACTTTCAGCCAATGGTGGCGCCAGCTGGGCGCGATGAGCCAAGGCATGCTGTTCCTGCACGGCCATAGCGCCGGCACGGAAGCGCCGGCGGCCGAAAGCCGGCAGCGCGAATCCCACGTGCACGATGCCACCGGCCAGCGCCGCCACGAACGTGCCGTGCGGCGGCTCAATGCCCGCCGCCTGCGTACGACGACCTCGCTGTCGCTGTTCCGCTAGCGTTCCCCTGCAGGAGCGTCGTCGGCCGCGACATGTTTGAGCGCTGTTCCGATGGAGTTCGGCTATCGGCATCTACCTGCCTGCCTTTCACCTGTCGCGACTGACGTCGCTCCCACAGGGCAAAGACTCCACGGAAGCGCAGGCCGCGCTCCTCCCCCGCGGCGAATATCCGCTAAAAAACGAACGCCCGGCGCAGGGCCGGGCGTTCGCGGGTTCAGCGGCAACGCAACGGCATCACAGGTGCTTGATGATCTCGTCGGCGAACTCGCTGCACTTCACTTCGGTGGCGCCGTCCATCAGGCGGGCGAAGTCGTAGGTCACGCGCTTGGACGCGATGGCCTTGTTGACGCCGTCGATGATGGCGTCGGCCGCCTCGGTCCAGCCCAGGTAGCGCAGCATCATCTCGCCGGACAGGATCACCGAGCCCGGATTGACCTTGTCCTGGTCGGCATACTTGGGCGCGGTGCCGTGGGTGGCCTCGAACACCGCATGGCCGGTGACGTAGTTGATGTTGGCGCCCGGCGCGATGCCGATGCCGCCGACCTGCGCGGCCAGCGCGTCGGACAGGTAGTCGCCGTTGAGGTTGAGCGTGGCCGACACGTCGTATTCCTTGGGGCGCAGCAGGATCTGCTGCAGGAAGGCGTCGGCGATGGCGTCCTTGATGACGATGCCCGCGCCCGGCTTGCCTTCCGGAATCACGTGCCACGGGCCGCCGTCCAGCTCGACCGCGCCGAAGTAGTCGCGCGCCACCTGGTAGCCCCAGTCGCGGAAGCCGCCCTCGGTGAACTTCATGATGTTGCCCTTGTGCACCAGCGTCACCGACTTGCGGTTGTTCTGGATCGCATAGGCGATCGCGCTGTGGACCAGGCGCTCGGTGCCCAGCCGGCTGACCGGCTTGATGCCGAGGCCGACTTCCACGCTCACTTCGCGCTTGGGCGCGCCGATGCCTTCCAGCGCCTGCTGCCATGCGTCGGCCTTCTCCTGCGTGCCGAAACGGATCTTGCTGGCGGCCTGCGGGAATTCCTTCTGCAGGAAATCCAGCACCTTCTGCGACTCGGCGCTGCCGCCGGCCCATTCGATGCCGGCGTAGATGTCCTCGGTGTTCTCGCGGAAGATCACCATGTCCACGTCGCCCGGCTTCTTCACCGGGGACGGCACGCCCTCGAACCAGCGCACCGGACGCAGGCACACGTACAGGTCCAGCATCTGCCGCAGCGCGACGTTGAGCGAGCGGATGCCGCCGCCGACCGGCGTGGTCAGCGGGCCCTTGATGCTGACCAGGTAGTCGCGGCAGGCCTGCACGGTCGAGTCCGGCAGCCAGGTGCCGAACTGGTCGTTGGACTTCTCGCCGGCGAACACTTCCAGCCAGTGGATCTTCTTCTTGCCGCCGTAAGCCTTGGCCACCGCCGCGTCGAGCACGCGCACGCTGGCGCGCCAGATGTCCGGGCCGGTGCCGTCGCCTTCGATGAACGGGATGATCGGTTGGTCCGGCACGTTGAGCTTGCCGCCGGAGATGGTGATCTTCTCACCGCCCGCGGGCGGGGTGAGGACGGGTTCTGCCATGGAACGACTCCCGGAAGGAGCGCGGCGCACGGGCGCGGCGCGGTGATAGTGGACGCCCATTGTCGCCGCTATCGCCGCCACGGGCAAAACGCCGGTGTATGTTCGCCGCTGGTGGGTTGCGGAGCGCATTCGCTGCGGTGGTCGTTGGTTACCACGGCAACCTTTTGTGGCGCGCAAAAAAAATGGACGCGGAAGGATCCGCGTCCAAGCTTGCCCACGGGGATGGGAGAGAGGTCCGTGGTATCGCCGATCAGGAGTTACCTGACCGTGATTTGCTGCGTCATGCCGACCGGCTGGCCGTTGACGGTGACATCGACGTTGTAGGTACCGGCCGGCCACGGGGTGGCCTTGGTGAATTCGATATTGGTGGTGCCGGTGTCTTCGGCACGCACGTTGGCGGTCTGCTGCGCGGCCACCTGGCCGTCCTGGTAGGTCAGCTTGGCGTCGATGGCCGCATCGGCCGGCGTGCTGGCATCGGTGCGCACGGAGACGATGATCTTGTCCTGCGTACCGAAGCTGCTGACCGCGGCAACCGAACGATCGGCACCGGCGGTGTTGCCGACGGTCACGCCGGTGGCGATCGAGCCGGTGGTCGGCATGATCGGATCGGTCGGTGCCGGGGTAATCGGCGTGGTGTCGGCAGGCGGCGGCACGACGGCCGTGTCCTCGTTCTTGCGACAGCCGACGAAGGCGACGCTGCCGACCAGCGCGATCAGAAGAGCCTGGGAAAGACGGGTGGAAGTCATGGATCGGGGTTCCTTGTGGAATGAATGAGGGAATGGAATCGGGTCAGAGCGAGGACTGCGGGGGCAGCTTCAGCACCTGGCCTGGCAGGATGCGGTCGGGGTCGTCCAGCACGTCGCGGTTGGCTTCGAAAATCTGCTTCCACGCACTGGCCTTGCCGTAATGGTTCTTGGCGATCTGCGACAGCGTGTCGCCCTTGGCCACGGTATAGGTCTCGCCGCCGATGAGCTCTTCGCTGCTGTCGACGCGCGCGCTGACATCGGAAAAATCGGCGCCCTTGATCTGTTGTTCGGTACTGGTGACCTTGGCGGTCACGTCGGAGAAATCCGCTTTCTTGTCGTTGCTCATGTCGCATCCACGGTATTGCGGGAATGGACACAGCCTTGCATGGCCCCTGTTAAGAAGGCATGTCAGCTTTGTGAAAAATGTCGTGGCCGCGCAACGCCAGCCAAACGGCAGCGAAGAGCCTTACTGCCGCGTCTCGCGCCTCGCCACCGGCGGCTGGAATCCCGGCGTCGCGCGCCACGGATTGATGTCCAGTCCGCCGCGGCGGGTGTAGCGCGCTTCCACCGACAGCGACTGCGGTGCGCATCGGGCCGTCAGGTCGTGGAAGATGCGCTCGACGCACTGCTCGTGGAAATCGGCGTGATCGCGGAAGCTCACCAGGTAGCGCAACAGGCCGGCGCGATCGATGCGCGCGCCGTGGTAGCGCACGATCACGGTGGCCCAGTCCGGCTGGCCGGTGACCGGGCAGTTGGACTTGAGCAGATGCGAGCTCAGCGTCTCGTCGACGATGTCCTGCGCATCGGCTGCCAGGTATTGCGGGCGGGGCGGTCCGTAGTGATCGATTTCGATATCGAGGGTATCGATGGATTCGCCTTCCTCCAGATCGATCGCCGGCGGCAGGCCGAACGCGACGCCGACATCGGCGCCGGCGCGCGCGGACAGATCCAGCACCAGCCGTTCCTGTACCGCGGTGTCGCTGTTGAAGCGCGCGGCATTGAGCGAGTTGAGGTAGAGCTTGAACGACTTGGACTCGATCAGGTACGGCGAATCGAACGGCACGGTGACGGTGGCGGTGGCCACGCGCGGCTTGCCCAGCGCGTCCAGCCAGCTCAGCTCGTAGGCATGCCAGCGGTCATGGCCCACGAACGGCAACGCGGCCTCATCCACGCCGATGGCCTGGCGGCCGAGCGTGCGCGCGATTGGAAACAGCAGGCTGGGGTCGAACTCGGCCGGATAGGCGACATCCTTGCCGAGGCTGGAATCTTGCACGGTGTTCATGTCGGCATTCTAAAGCCGCACGCTTGAGCGGCAGGTATACGGACAGCCGCCCTATCGCACCATCCCTACCCTGGTCCCGCGGTTGCCGCCACCGCCGGGCACGCTCAGCCCGGCGCGTGCAGGTAGTCCAGCGCCACCTGCAGCAATGCGCGGAAACCCACGTCCAGCGACTGCTCGTCGAGCAGGAACTGCGGCGAATGGTTGCTCGGCGCGGTGGCCGGATCGGTGCCGGCGGACGTGGCGCCGACGAAGAAGAACATCGACGGCACTTCGCGCGCGTAGAACGAGAAATCCTCCGCGCCCATCTGCAGCGGCGGTTCGAACACGTTGCCGGCGCCGACCGCCGCCTGCAGGCTGGGCAGCATGCGCGCGGTCAGCGCCGGATCGTTGACCGTGGCCGGGTTGCCGTCGCTGTCGGGCACCCTGGCCTCGACGCGCGCGCCGTGCGCGGCGGCGACATGCTCGGACACGTTCTTCAGGTCGGCGAAGATCTTCTGCCGCATGCCCTCGTCGAACGTGCGGATGGTGCCGACCATCTCCACGTCGTCGGGAATGATGTTGTAGCGGATGCCGCCCTTGATCGCGCCGAAGGTGACCACCGCCGGCTGCTTGGCCAGATCGCTGCGGCGGCTGACCACGGTCTGCGCGGTGCCGATCAGATCCGCGCTGGCGACGATCGGATCGATGCCGCCCCACGGCCGCGATCCGTGCGTCTGCCGGCCGATGACCTTGATGCTGAAGCTGTCGGAGGCGGCCATCAGCGGCCCCTGCCGCACCGCGATCTGCCCGACCGGCACCGACGAGAACACGTGCAGACCGAACACCGCCTGCGGCTTGAAGTCCTTGAACAGTCCTTCGGCCAGCATCAGCGCCGCGCCGCCTTCTTCGCCGGCGGGCGCGCCTTCCTCGGCCGGCTGGAAGATCAGCATCACCTCGCCGGGCAGCTGGTCGCGCATCGCCACCAGCGCTTCGGCCACGCCCATCAGGATGCCGGTATGCGCGTCATGGCCGCACGCGTGCATGATGCCGACCGTCTCGCCGCGGTAGGTATCGGTGGCCTTGGAGGCGAACGGCAGCCCGGTCTGCTCGGTCACCGGCAACGCGTCCATGTCGGCGCGCAGCGCGATGCGCGGTCCCGGCTGGCCGCCCTTGATGATCGCGACGACGCCGTGATGGGCGATGCCGGTCTTCGGTTGCAGGCCGAGCGCGCGCAGGTGCGCGGCGACCTGTGCGGCGGTGCGCTGTTCGCGGTTGGACAGTTCCGGATGCTGGTGGAAATCGCGCCGCCAGCCGATCACCTTCTGCTGCAGCTTTTGCGCCGCGGCGATCACTTCCGATCGCTGCGCCGGTACGTCGGTCTGGGCTGCGGCCGGTAGCGCGGCGGCCAGCGACACCAGCAGCAGGGCGGGAATGCAGTGTCGGGCAAGGCGCATGGGTCGGCTCCGTTGGGGACAGTCGCCGATGCTACCGCGCCAGCGCAGTAGGGATCGCCCATTCTCCTTACCGGATCATCTGTGGGAGCGACGTCAGTCGCGGCCGGATGCGTCCACGTCGCGACTGACATCGCTCCCACAAGAGAGTAGGAAGAAAGGGATTTACCGTTCGGTAGCGCCGCCGCTCAGGTAATCCAGCGCCACCTGCAGCATCGCCTGTGCGCCGTGAGCCAGCGCGGCCTCGTCGGGCGCGTAGTGCGGGGAATGGTTGATCGGCGCCGTCGCCGGATCCTGATCCGCCGGCGTGGTGCCGACGAAGAAATACGCACCCGGCACGGTATTGGCGAACTGCGAGAAGTCCTCGGCCACGGTCACCAGCGGCATCTCGACGACTTGGCCGGCGCCGGCGGCGGTTTCCAGTGATGCCTGTACGCGGCGGGCCAGCGCGGGATCGTTGATCGTGGCCGGCGCGTTGTTGACCACGTGTAGTTCGGCCTGCGCGCCGGCGGCATGGGCGTAGTCCTCGGCGGTGCGGCGCAGGCGCGCGATCACGTCCTCGCGCACGCCGGCATCGAAAGTGCGCAGCGTGCCGACCAGTTTTGCCTCGTCGGGAATGATGTTGAAGCGCACGCCGGCATTGAACTGCCCGGCGGTCAGCACCACCGGCGTGCTGGCGATGTTGATCTGGCGCGCGATCAGGCTCTGCGAGGCGAGCAGGATCTGCGCGCCGACCGTGATCGGATCGACGCCGTCCCACGGCCGCGACCCGTGCGTCTGCTTGCCGCGCACGGTCAGCATCCACTCGTCGGCGCTGGCCAGCGACGGCCCGGCGCGGAAGCCGATCTGGCCGGTGCGCAGGCCGGCCCACACGTGCAGGCCGAACACCGCATCGGGCTCGAAGTCGTCGAACACGCCCTCGTCCAGCATCAGCCTGGCGCCGAACGGCGCGCCCGGTTCGGCCGGGCCTTCCTCGGCCGGCTGGAACACGAACATCACCTCGCCGGGCAGTTGGTCCTTCATCGCCACCAGCGCCTGCGCCACGCCCATCAGGATCGCCACGTGCAGATCGTGGCCGCAGGCATGCATCACCCCGACCGGCTGGCCCCGGTACTGGCTGGTGACGGTGGAGGCGAACGGCAAGCCGGTCTGCTCGGTCACCGGCAGCGCATCCATGTCGGCGCGCAGCGCGATGCGCGGCCCGGGCCGGCCGCCGCGCAGCACCGCGGTCACGCCGGTGCCGGCGATGCCGGTCTTCGGCGACAGGCCGAGCTTGCGCAGGTGCGCGGCGACGATGCCGGCGGTGCGCGTCTCGTGCCCGCCCAGTTCCGGATGCCGGTGCAGATCGCGGCGCCAGGCGATCAGCTGCGCCTCATCGAACGGTGCTGGCGAAATGGCTATGGGCGCTTGCGCGGTCACAGACTCCGTGGCCAGTCCGGCCAGCAGCAACGACATCGCCAGAAGGCGGGAAGGTTTCATCGGCGAACTCTTCGGCATGGGCGTGGGCATGCTAACGCGCGTCGCCCGCGCCGTCGCGCGGCCGGTGGGCATATCGACATGACGTCGGCCGAGGTCGGAGAGGACTCGCCCACGGAGGGTTCTGCTGTTGCCTTTGTGGGAGCGACGTCGGTCGCGACCGGTTACGCCACGTCGCGACTGACGTCGCTCCCACGATGAAGTTGGCCGAAGGTCGCCTGCTGTCATCGCCCGTGCAGGGGCGAGTGTTTCCCCGACAGCCGATTGCCGGGTTATTCCATGGGCTGTTTCGACGGCTGAAGACGCTCGGTCCTGCACGCGGGGATGACGGCGCCCGGATAGCGATTGCCTAGCGGAACACCACCGTGCGATGGCCGTTGAGCAGGATGCGGTGCTCCACGTGCCGGCGCACCGCGCGCGCCAGCACCACCGATTCGATATCGCTGCCCAGCCGGACCAGGTCGCGCGGCGTCATCGCATGATCCACGCGCGCCACGTCCTGCTCGATGATCGGGCCTTCGTCCAGATCCGAGGTGACGTAGTGCGCGGTCGCGCCGATGATCTTGACCCCGCGCGCGTGCGCCTGGTGATACGGCTGGGCGCCCTTGAAGCTGGGCAGGAAGCTGTGGTGGATGTTGATCGCGCGTCCGGCCAGCGCCGCGCACAGCGATGGCGAAAGGATCTGCATGTAGCGCGCCAGCACCACCAGGTCGATGTTCTCCAGCGCGATCAGATCCAGCAGCCGGCGTTCCTGCCCGGCACGCGTGTCCGCATCGACCGGCAGATGGTGGAACGGGATGCCGTAGGACGCGGCCAGCGCCGCGAAGTCGTCGTGGTTGGACGCCACCGCGGCGATGTCCACCGGCAGCTGCCGGCTGTGCGCGCGGAACAGCAGGTCGTTGAGGCAGTGGCCCTGCTTGCTGACCAGCACCAGCAGCCGCGCGCGCCGGCGCGCGTCGTGGATGCGCCAGTCCATGCCGAACACTTCGGCCAGCGATGCGAAGCCTTCCTGCAGGATTTCGACCTCCGCAGGCGCGGGCACGTCGAAATGCACGCGCAGGAAGAACCGGCCCGTGCCCTCGTCGCCGAACTGCTGCGCATCGAGGATGTTGCAACCGCCGTCGAACAACAGGCCGGTGACGCGATAGACGATGCCGGTGCGATCCGGGCAGGACAGCGTGAGGACGTGGTCGTGGCGCATGGAGGTCGGCGCGATGGGGGACCGGAGTGATAGCACGCGGACCCGCGCGCGGCCACCGCCTGCGCTTGACGCCGGCCGGAGCGGGGCGTAACGTGCCCGCCGCCGAAGGTTCCATCGCTTCATCCGAATGAAGGGATGGATTAAAAGGGAAGCCGGTGCGGATCGCTCGACGATCCCATTCCGGCGCTGCCCCGCAGCGGTAATTGGAAACGACCTCCGCCATCGCACTGGCCGCGCAAGCGGCCGGGAAGCGGCGGACAGTAGGCCCCGCATCGCGTCCGCGCGCTGCCCCGTCCATGAGCCCGAAGACCTGCCCCCGGCCGGAAGACCCGCCCGTCTTCCGCCTGACCTGGAGCCTCCGCGGGGAGGCGGCCGGAGCGTCCGCATCGCGCCTGCGCGCCATGCGGATCGCCCGTGCCTGCCCGCGTGGCTCCGGTTCGCCCGCGGGGGCGAAGGTCGCCGATGCGGCGGCGGGCCGAAAGCGCCTGCCGCTGCGTGCTCCTTCGTTCCTCATCCGATCACGCATGAGGACACGCATATGACATTGACCACTTCGCTCGGCTTTCCCCGCATCGGGCCACGCCGCGAACTCAAGCACGCGCTGGAAGCCTACTGGCGCGGCGACCACGACGGCGGACAGCTGCTCGATACCGCGCGCACGTTGCGGGCCAACCACTGGCGGCTGCAACGGCAGGCCGGCGCGACGGCGGTGCCGTGCAACGACTTCTCGCTGTACGACCACGTGCTCGACACCGCGTTCCTGTTCGACGCCATCCCGGATCGCTACCGCGCGCTGGCCGATGCCGATCCGCTGGCCGGCTACTTCGCGCTCGCGCGCGGCCACCAGCGCGACGGCGTGGATCTGCACGCGCTGGAAATGACCAAGTGGTTCGACACCAACTACCACTACCTGGTACCGGAACTGCACGGCGACCAGGCCTTCCGCCTGCGCGGCGACAAGCCGGTGGCCGAATACCTGGAAGCGCGCGCGCTCGGCCACGATGCACGGCCGGTGCTGCTGGGGCCGGTGAGCTTCCTGCTGCTGTCCAAGACGGTCGACGGCAGCGATCGCCAGGCCCTGCTGGACAGGCTGCTGCCGGTCTATGCCGAACTGCTCGCGCGATTGGAAGATGCCGGCGCCGGCTGGGTACAGATCGACGAGCCGTGCCTGGTGCTGGACCTGGATGGCGATGACGCCGCCGCCTATCGCAAGGCCTACGGCTTCTTGGCGCAGGCGCGCCGGCCCAAGCTGCTGCTGGCGACCTACTTCGGCGCGCTCGGCGACAACCTCGCGCTGGCGGCCGGACTGCCGGTCGATGGACTGCACGTGGATCTGGTGCGCGGCAAGGAACAGCTCGATGCCGTGCTGCAGGCGTTGCCGGCGCCGCGCGTGCTGTCGCTGGGCCTGATCGACGGCCGCAACGTCTGGCGCAGCAACCTGGACAACGCGCTGACGCTGGCGCGCTACGCCATCGGCCATGTCGGCGGCGAGCGCGTCTGGCTGGCCACGTCGTGCTCGCTGCTGCACGTGCCGGTGGATCTGGACAGCGAGAAGTCGCTGCCGGCCGATCTGCACGGCTGGCTGGCCTTCGCCCGGCAGAAGATCGCCGAGCTGAAAGTGCTGGCCGATGCCATCGACGATCCGCCGGCGGCGCAGGATGCGCTGGCGCAATCGCGCCGGCAGCTGGAAGCGCGCCGGCAATCGCCACGCGTGCACCGCCCGGAGGTGGCGCAGCGGCTGGCCACGCTGGCGCCGCAGGATGCGCAGCGCCGCTCGCCGCATGCATTGCGCGGCGCACTGCAGCAACAGGTGTTGAACCTGCCGGCCTATCCGACCACCACCATCGGTTCGTTTCCGCAGACCCACGAGGTGCGCGAGGCGCGCGCGCGCAACAAGGCCGGCAAGCTCGCCGATGCCGACTACGAGGCCTTCCTCGAGGCGCAGACCGAAGCGTGCGTGCGCTTCCAGGAAGAGATCGGCCTGGACGTGCTGGTGCACGGCGAGTTCGAGCGCAACGACATGGTCGAATACTTCGGCGAGCAGCTCGACGGTTTCGCCTTCACCAAGCTGGGCTGGGTGCAGAGCTACGGCTCGCGCTGCGTCAAGCCGCCGATCATCTATGGCGATGTCGCCCGTCCCGCGCCGATGACGGTGCGCTGGTCGCGCTACGCGCAGTCGCTGACCGATCGGCCGATGAAGGGCATGCTGACCGGTCCGGTCACGGTACTGCAGTGGTCGTTCGTGCGCGACGACCAGGCGCGCGCGCAGACCTGCCGCCAGATCGCGCTGGCGCTGCGCGACGAGGTGCGGGATCTGGAAGCGGCCGGTATCGGCGTCATCCAGATCGACGAGCCGGCGCTGCGCGAGGGCCTGCCGCTGCGCCGCGCCGACTGGCCCGCGTACCTGGACTGGGCGGTGGAATGCTTCCGCATCGCCGCCGCCGGCGTGGCCGACGAAACCCAGATCCACACCCACATGTGCTATTCCGAGTTCAACGACATCATCGAGGCGGTGGCGGCGATGGATGCCGACGTCATCTCGATCGAAACCTCGCGCTCGCGGATGGAGCTGCTGGACGCTTTCGTGAAGTTCCGCTACCCCAACGAGATTGGCCCCGGCGTCTACGACATCCATTCCCCGCGCGTGCCCGACACCGGCGAGATGATGGAACTGCTGGAAAAGGCCAAGGCGGTATTGGCGCCCGAGCAGATCTGGGTCAACCCGGACTGCGGGCTGAAGACGCGCGGCTGGCCGGAGGTGCGCACCGCATTGACCGCGATGGTGGAGGCGGCCAAGACCCTGCGCGCCGCGGCATGAGCCACCCCTGCGGGAGCGACGTCAGTCGCGACCGACGTCGCTCCCACAGGTCAGGGTTGCGCGATTCTGCGGCGTTTCCCCGGCGGAAACCGCAGATCACTGCGGCCGATCGTGCGTGTCGCCCGACAGCGGCGTGGCCTGCATCGACGCCCGTTGCTGCATCCGGTCGAAACCGGCTGGAGGTGCGCACCGCATTGACCGCGATGGTGGAGGCGGCCAAGGCCTTCACCGCGGCATGAGCCACCCCTGTGGAAGCGACGTCAGTCGCGACTGACGTCGCTCCCACAGGCCAGGTATCCCTCCCACAAGCCAGGATTGCTCGATTCTGTTTCGCTTCTCCGGCGCGAGCCGCAGATCACTGCGGCTGGTCGTGCGTATCGCCCGACAGCGGTGTGGCCTGCATCGATGCCCGTTGCTGCATCCGGTCGAACCAGGCGGCAAGCCGCGGGCGTCCGGCGCGAAAGCCGGGCAGTTCGCGGAATTCGATCCATCCCAAGGCGGTGGCCAGTGCGATATGGCCGACGTGCAGCGACGAATCGATGTCCAGCTCGCGCTCCAGCCAGTCGTAGCCGGCGATCAGCTTTTCCCTGTAGCCATCGCGCAGCAGCGGGTAACGCAGTGCCTCCGGACGGCGCACCGTTTCCCAGCGCACCGCGATGCCGGCGTCGGCCAGCCCTTGCGCGATCGCCTGCACGCGCAGCGCCTGCCAGCGCGTTTCGCCCGCCGGCGGAATCAGCCTGGGACCATCGTGCAACGTGTCCAGGTAGGCGCAGATGATGTCGGAATCGAACAGCGCGGGCAGTCCCGGCCGCACCAGCACCGGGACCTTCCCGAGCGGGTTCTGCGCGAAGACCGCTTCGTTGCGCAGCGTCGGACTGGTTTCGTGGTGCACGACTTCGATAGCGTCGGCGAGCCCGGCTTCATGGGCGAACACCAGCGCCTTGCGCGCATAGGGGGAGTGGGTCTGATAGAGCAGTTTCATGGGACCTCATAAGGTGTACAGGGTGGCGTGGGGAAGATCGGACGGCGACGTGATGCGGGTGGCGGCCGGCCGATCAGCCGCGTGGAGGTGGGCATCGCGCAACACATGCGCCACGGCGGCGGTGATCCGTTTGGCGGTCGGCACGTGCAGGAACTCGTTCGGGCCGTGCGCGTTGGACTGCGGCCCCAGCACGCCGGTCACCACGAACTGCGCCTGCGGGAAGCGCTCGCCCAGCATCGCCAGGAAAGGGATGCCGCCGCCGCCGCCGATGCGGGCGGCCGGCGCTTCGAAGGCGCTGTCCGATGCGCGCGCCAGGCTGGCTTCCAGCCAGGGTTCGATCGCCGGCGCATGCCAGCCGCGCGACACCATGTCGATCCGGAACGACACCTCGCTGCCGTAGGGCGGATCGGTCTCGAGCAGCGTCTTCAGGCGCGCGGCGGCGGCTTCGGGATCGAGCGTGGGCGGCAGCCGCAGGCTCAGCTTCAATGCCGTCGCCGGGTGCATGACGGCCGCGGCGTCGGCCACGCCGGGCAGGCCGTCGATGCCGGTGATCGCCAGTTGCGGCCGCCAGGCGCGGTTGAGGATGAGTTCGGCGGGATCGTCGGACACCGGCGCGGTGCCGCCGCGGAACGGCAGCTGCCGATGGAAGCCGGCGCCCAGCGCGCGCCCGGCCTGGACCGCCTGATCGCGACGCTCGTCGGGGATGTCGGCATGGAAAGCCGGCACGATCTCGCCGCTGGCCGGATCCTCCAGCCGGGACAACAGGTGGCGCGCGATCCGGAAACTCGACGGCGCCACGCCCGAGGCATCGCCGGAGTGCACGCCTTCGTCGAGGACGCGCACCGTCAGCGTGCCGGCGACCTGGCCGCGGAGCGAGGTCGTTGTCCACAGCTGGTCGTAGTTGCCGCAGCCCGCATCGAGCGCGACCACGACGGCGGGCACGCCGATGCACGCGGCGAGATGCTCCACGTAGTGCGGCAGATCCGCGCTGCCCGATTCCTCACAGGCTTCGATCAGGATCAGGCACCGCGCATGCGCCAGGCCATGTTCGCGCAACGCCAGTACCGCGGTGATGGCGCTGAACAGCGCGTAGCCGTCGTCCGCGCCGCCGCGGCCGTACAGGCGATCGCCTTCCAGCGCGGGAATCCATGCGCCACGGCCGGGCGCCCAGCCGTCCATCGGCGGCTGTTTGTCGAGATGCCCGTAGATCAGCACCGGCGCCGCCACATCGCCGGGGATGTCGATGAAGATGACCGGCGTGCGCGCTGGCAGTCGCACCACGTCGACGCTGGCGCCGATCACGCTATCCAGCTTGTCCCGCGCCCAGCACACCATCAGATCGACCGCGCGCGCCATGTGGCCGGTCGCCTCCCAGTCCGGATCGAAGGCGGGCGACTCGCACGGAATAGCGATGTAGTCGACGAGCGCCGGCATGACGTCGGCGTCCCAGGTGCGTTCGATGAATCGTTGCAATCGGTGGGTGTCCATGGATTCGGCTTGGATGACGGGCCTAGAATGCTAGAAGCGGACACGGACGCTTTGGCCGCGAATAAACCATCCCACGCGCTTTTTTCCCGCGCTTTGATGCACCCACGGAGCGCTTGCCATGGAACTCGATCGTTTCGATCGCCAGCTGCTGAACCTGGTCCAAGAGGATGCGGGGCAGACGGCCGAACAGCTGGCCGACAAGGTGGCCTTGTCGCCTTCCGCGATACAGCGCCGGCTGCGGCGGCTGCGCGAGCAAGGCGTGGTGGCCCGCGAGGTCGCCCTGATCGATCCCAGGAAGGTGGGACGCACCACCTTCTTCATCGTCGCCCTGCAGGTCGAACGCGAACGGCCCGAACTGCTGGCCCAGCTGCGCACCTGGCTGGCGGCGCAGGAGCACATCCAGCAGGTCTTCTATGTCACCGGCGAGGCCGACTTCATCCTGGTCATCACCGCACCCGACACCGAAACCTACGACTCGCTGATGTCGCGCATGGTCGGCGAGAATCCGAACGTGAAGCGGTTCACCACCAACGTGGCGTTGAGCGTGGTCAAGCGGGGACTGACGATTCCCGTGCCGCTGGACGCCGACGCCCCGGACTGAGCGCGCCAGGCCACGCAAGGAAAGGGCGCGTGCTTCCCGCATCCGCAGCGGCGATCGCGCCGGTTTTCCGCGGGCAGGCCATGCTTTTCGCGGCGAAGCGTCGCCGACCCGATGCCAGACTGGCGGCATGGATAGCGCATTGCCCACCGACCTTGCCGCGGAACTGCGGACCATCTGGCACGACTATCGGCCGACCCGGTTGATCGAGCTTCCCGCGCTGGCGCGACTGGCCGGCGTGGGCCGCGTCATGGTGAAAGCCGAATGGGAGCGTCCGCTCGGCAACTTCAAGGCGCTGGGCGGCATGGTCGCGGGGCTGCGCGCGCTGGCGCGCAGCGTTGGTGCGGCATCGCTGCAAGCGTTGCTCTCGGCCCCTGGCCATCGCGCGCGCCTTGCGAAGCTGATCTGCGCCAGCGACGGCAATCACGGACTTGCCGTGGCCGCGGCGGCGCATCGGGCCGGCACCGCGGCCATCGTCTATTTGCCGATGTCCGTCAGCCGGACGCGCGCCGATCGGATCGCCGGCCTGGGAGGCGACGTGGTCCGGGTAGCGGGAACCTACGACGATGCGGTCGCCGCCGCGGCCGCCGCGGCCGCACGGGGGGAAGGATTGCTGATTCCCGACACCAGCCGCGATCCCCGGGATCCGGCCGTCCGGGATGTCATGGCCGGCTATGCGGCGCTGACCGGCGAGATCGTCGCGCAATTGCAAAACGAGGTGCGCAGCCGTCCCAGCCATGCGTTCGTCCAGGCGGGCGTCGGCGGACTGGCCGCGGCGATGGCGCAGGGCCTGCGCGGCGTCATGCAGGCATCCGGCAAACTAGTGATCGTCGAGCCCGAGTCCGCCGCCTGCGTGGCGCATGCCCTGGCGGTGGGGCGGCCCGAGCGCATCGAAGGGGAATTGCGGACCTGCGCCGGGATGCTGTCGTGCGGCATCGCCTCGGCGCATGCGCTGGAGATACTGCGCCGCTACGACACCGGATCCGTACTGGTGGCGGAGTCCGCGTTGCGCGATGCGGTGGAAACGCTGCGGCGGACCGTCGCGGTGTGCACGACGCCGTCGGGAGCGGCGGGATTGGCGGGACTGCTGCAGGTCGCCTCGCGGCCGGAGCTTCGCGCGATGCACGGTCTGGGCACGGACAGCGAGGTCTTGCTGGTGATCACCGAAGGTCCGGTCGTTGCCGGTGATTCATCGGTTTGCATTGGCGTCGTCGTCGCACCGGATGGTCGCATCCGTGGAGAAAACTGAGCGTTGACGATCTGCGCCAGAAAAAATGCACCGTCATCCCGCGAAGGCGGGGCTCCAGTGTCTTTGTTCTTGCTTTCGAGGCTTGAAGTCGCTGGATCCCCGCCTACGCGGGGATGACGGTGATTCAAGTATCTACCGATGCGGCCTCTTGCATAGAAGTACGCGGTCGCCGGAATGGCGTGCCGGGATCCGCCCTACGCGTCGGCCGATGGCCCCAATGGCGCTACCGTCGCCGGTTTGCCCTCCTCGTCCAGCGCGATCATGACGAAGTGGCCGGTGGTGCACAGTTCGCGCTGGGCGTTGGCCAGATCCTCGGTGAACAGTTCGACGTCGACCTGCATCGAACTGCGGCCGACCGAGGCCACGCGCGCGATCACCTCGACCAGCTGGCCCTGGCGTACCGGCACGCGGAAATCCACCCGCTCCGAGCGCGCCGTCACCACGGTGCGCCGCGCGTAGCGCGAGGCGGCGATGAAGGCGGCCTTGTCCATCCACGCCAGCGCCTGCCCGCCGAACAGCGTGCCCAGGTGGTTGGTGTGATCGGGGAATACGATTTCCAGCAGGCGGGCTTCGGTGGGAGCGGGCATGGACATGAGCTTGTGGAGCGACGTAGGTCGCAAGCCTTTGACGACAGGTACGTTTATGGGAGTCGCGACCGACGTCGCTCCCCAGGGATTGGATGCAATGGATCAGAACGCCGCGTCGAAGGCGACCTCGCCCTGCACGCCGACCTGGTAGGCCGACACGCGCCGCTCGAAGAAGTTGGTCAGCTCCTGCACGTCCTGCAGTTCCATGAACGGCAGCGGGTTGCGCACGTTGTACTTCTTCTCCATGCCCAGCTTGGCGAAGTGCTGGTCGGCGCAGTGCTGCAAATACTGGCGCATGTCGCGCGTGGAGATGCCGGCCACGCCGCCGGACAGCACGTCCTCGGCGAACTGCACCTCGCACTCGATGGCCTCGGCGAGCATGTCGTAGACCTGCTGCTTCATCGTCTCGTCGAACAGGTCCGGCTCTTCCTCGCGTACCACCCGCACCGACTCGAACGCGAACTCCATGTGCGCGCTCTCGTCGCGGAACACCCAGTTGGTGCCCGACGCCAGGCCCGACAGCAGCCCGCGCGAACGGTAGTAGTACACGTAGGCGAAGGCGGCGAAGAAGAACAGGCCTTCGATGCAGGCGGCGAAGCAGATCTGGTTGAGCAGGAACTGGCGGCGCTGCTCGCGCGTCTCCACGCGCTTCAGATCCTGGATCGAATCGATCCACTTGAAACAGAAGTCGGCCTTCTTCTTGATCGAATCGATGTTCTCCACCGCCGAGAACGCCTTGGCGCGCTCGCCTGGATCGGGCAGGTAGTTGTCCAGCAGGGTCAGGTAGAACTGCACGTGCAGCGCTTCCTCGTAGAGCTGGCGCGACAGGTACATGCGCGCCTCGGGCGCGTTGAGGTGCTGGTACAGGTTGAGCACCAGGTTGTTGGACACGATGGAATCGCCGGTGGCGAAGAACGCGACCAGCCGGTGGATCAGGTGGCGATCGGCCGGCGACATCTTGGTATGCAGATCGGAGATGTCGATCTGGAAGTTGATCTCCTCCACCGTCCAGCTGTTCTTGATCGCGTTGCGGTACATCTCGTAGAACTGCGGATAGCGCATCGGGCGCAGGGTCAGTTCGAAGCCGGGATCGAGCAGCATCTGGCGGGGTTGTGCGGACATGGAGGTTCTCTGGTTACGTAGCCCTTCCCCCGCATGCGGGAGAAGGATGGATGGGGACGAACGGCGCCGGGTCGCGAGGTTCGTGTTGCGGCAAAAAAAAGCGGTCGGTCCGAGCGCGAGGTTCGAGTACCCTTTCCGGCTTCCACCCCTGATTCCGTAGGGAGGTGCGCCGCGCCTCAGGGTTCGTAACGATCGCGTACGTGGCGGGAGATATAGCTGGCCAGTCCTTGGCCGGCCAGCGCGAGTCGTTTCATTTCCTCCACATGCCTGTGGCCGGCACTGGCATGGCTGTAACGGTAGATGCGTTCGTTTTCTCGGAAGCGGACGCGGATCGCATCGGGGTCGATCCCGAAGGATTCCACGCCGCTGTCGCCACCGAGATTGCGGTACCGCTGCATCCGTCCTCCCATGGTTCAACTCACTGGCAGGCCTCGCAGGCTTCCGGATTCTCCAGCGAGCAGGCCACGGCCTCGACCGGCGTGTAGCTGCTGACCGTGGTCTTGGCGATGCGCGTGGCCGGACGCGAGCGCAGGTAATAGGTGGTCTTGATGCCGCGCTTCCACGCGTACATGTACATCGACGACATCGCGCCGATGTTCGGGCTTTCCATGAACAGGTTGAGCGAGGCCGACTGATCGATCCAGGCGCCACGATCGGCGGCCATGTCGATCAGCGAGCGCATCGGCAGTTCCCACGCGGTGCGGTATATCTGGCGTAGCGCTTCGGGGATCTGCGCCAGGCCCTGGATCGAACCTTCGGCCAGCTTGATCGCATCGCGCATGTCCGCGGTCCACAGGCCCAGCCGCTTGAGTTCCTCGACCAGGTAGCGGTTGACCTGCAGGAAATCGCCCGACAGCGTCTCGCGCTTGAACAGGTTGGACACCTGCGGCTCGATGCATTCGTAGCAACCGGCGATCGAGGCGATGGTCGCGGTCGGCGCGATCGCGATCAGCAGCGAGTTGCGCAGGCCGTGCTCTTTGATGCGCTCGCGCAGCGCGTCCCAGCGCTCCGGGTTTTCCGGCGACACGCCCCAGGCATCGAACTGCAGTTCGCCCTGCGCGGCGCGGGTGTCGGCGAACGACGGATGCCGGCCGCGTTCCTGCGCCAGCTCGCACGAGGTTTCCAGCGCGTGGAAGTAGATGGCCTCGGCGATCCTGGCCGACAGCGCGCGCGCCTCGGCGCTGTCGAACGGCAGGCGCTTGCGGAACAGCACGTCCTGCAGGCCCATGCAGCCCAGTCCGACCGGGCGCCAGCGCAGGTTGCCGCGGCGCGCCGATTCGATCGGGTAGAAGTTCAGGTCGATCACGCGGTCGAGCTGTCGCACGGCCAGGCGCACGGTTTCGGCCAGCTTGTCGAAGTCGAAGCCGCCGCGGCCGTTGTCGGCCTCGGAATCGAAGTGGTTGCCCAGGTTGATCGAGCCCAGGTTGCACACCGCGGTCTCCTCGGCCGAGGTGATCTCCAGGATCTCGGTGCACAGGTTGGACAGGTGGATGACGTTGCCGGGGCGCAGCGTCTGGTTGCTGGCGCGGTTGCACTTGTCCTTGAACGTCATCCAGCCGTTGCCGGTCTCGGCCAGCGTGCGCATCATCCGCGCGTACAGCTTGCGCGCCGGCAGCGTCTTGCTGGCCTTGCCCTGCGTTTCGGCCTGCACGTAGGCGCGCTCGAACGCCTCGCCATGCAGATCGGTGAACTCGGGCACTACGCGCGGATCGAACAGCGACCATTCCTGGTCGGCCTCGACGCGCTGCATGAACAGGTCCGGCACCCAGTTGGCGAGGTTGAGGTTGTGGGTGCGGCGCGAATCGTCGCCGGCGTTGTCGCGCAGCTCCAGGAAATCCTCGATGTCGGCGTGCCAGGTTTCCAGGTACACGCAGGCCGCGCCCTTGCGCTTGCCGCCCTGGTTGACCGCGGCCACCGACGAATCCAGCGTCTTGAGCCATGGCACGATGCCGTTGGAATGGCCGTTGGTGGACTTGATCAGCGAGCCGCGCGAACGCACGCGCGTGTAGCTCACGCCGATGCCGCCGCTGAACTTGCTCAGCTGCGCGATGTCGCCGTACTTCTGGTAGATCGATTCCAGCGTGTCCTGCGGCGAGTCGAGCAGGAAGCACGAGGAAAGCTGCTCGTGGGTGGTGCCGCTGTTGAACAGCGTCGGCGAACTGGGCAGGTAGTCTAGGTTGCCCATGCGCCGGTACAGCGCCAGCGACTCGGGCACGTCCTCGCTCAGCGCGCAGGCGATGCGAAGGAAGAATTGCTGCGGCGTCTCGATGACCTTGCGCGTGTGCGGGTGGCGCAGCAGGTAGCGGTCGTACAGCGTGCGCAGGCCGAAGTAGTCGAAGTGCAGATCCAGCGACGTGTCCAGCGCGTCGTTGAGCTTGCGCGCGTTGGTCTGCACGAAGTGCAGCAGGCGCTCGTTGATCAGGCCGACCTCGTGGCCGCGCGCGACCGACTGCGAGAACGCGTGGATCTCCTGTCCCGACACTTCCTTGGCGATGTAGTTGGCCAGCAGGCGCGCGGCCAGGCGGCCGTATTCGGGCTCCTCGCCGATCAGCAGCGCGGCGGTGCGGATCGACAGCTCGTCCAGTTCGCGCGTGCTGGCGCCGTCGTACAGGCCGGAGATGGTGCGGGTGGCCACGCGCATCGGATCGACCGCGTGCAGGCCCTCGCAACAGCGCTGTACCGCGCGCACGATCTTGTTCAGGTCCACCGGCTCGTGGCCGCCGTTGCGCTTGGTCACGCTCATCGCGGTGGCGGTCGGCGGCGGGGTGAGCAGGAATGCGGTGTCGTCCGCGGCGGTGGCCACAGGGCTGTCGATCGAAGTCACGTCGTCTTTCCTCTATGCGTGATGCACGCGGCGCCCGTCCCGCGCGGGTCGCAAATGGCCGGTGATCGGCAGGGTGGACGAGCGGCGTCGCAGGACCGGAGACGGCGATCGCATCGCGTCCGTTCCGCTTCGCCAGCCCTCTCCCCCCGGAGATTCCGCGGCCGGCACCGCGCGCTGTGCATCGCGCGGCTGTCGGCAGGTCTTCGGACTCATGGGCACGGAAGGCGCTGCCCTCCTCCTACTGCCGCCGCTTCCCAGGCCATGCCGGCCCAGTGCTGTGTGGCGGGGTCGTTCCCAATTACCGCTGCGGGGCAGTGCCGGAGTGGCCCGAGGGGCGTCACCGGCTTCCCGTTTTAATCCGGAAGCTAGCGACTCCCGGAACCGACCGACTCAAGATAGTGGGGTGGACATCGGTCGTCAACACAAAATGTAGTGGAACTCAGGAATAGTAGATCTTGAAGTTCGCTCTAACTTCAAGCTGAGCCAAGTCGAACTGCTGTACACCAGCAGCGATTTCCGGAGCGCTACCGTCAGAAAGCTTGACGAATTATGAATGGCAGATTAAGAATTGTTTAGGAATTCAAAGGAGTGAATCATGGTCGCAATGAGAGGCCTTACCTGCATCATCCTGTTCCTGACGGCTCTGTTTATTCAAGCTGCGTGCATTCCTCTTTCTCTAGCAACAACGACAGTCGACACAATTACAGTCAAACCAACTTGTGCTGATCTTGGGTGGATCACGGTCAATAGCAGGTGTGTGCCCCCTGAGATAGCAAGAGGATTTCTCGACGGGCTGACCCGTGGCGGTGAACTGGGGCGCGGGGGCAGAGGTGGCGGCCGAGATCCAGTGGTTTCCTCTCCCGGCGTCGACGTTAGCGGGAGAAATGCGGTTACTGGCTGCAGCAACCCGACGGTATCGGTTGGTGCTCCGGAAACAATAGGTAATCCGGTGGTTCTTGCCACGGGGAACAAGATTGAAGTCGAGCATGACTTCACGTCTTCCGGCGAACTTCCATTGCACTTGACCCGGACCTACAACCATTACTGGCAGGGCGCAGGGCTATTCGGCAAGCACTGGACCTCGAATCTTGATTACAAGCTAACCTTCGGCACGACTGCGCTGGATAACTGCTATCCGCGTCCAGGCGGAGGCGCCTGCGGCATAGGCAGCAATACCATCATCTATGCCTGGCGGCCGGATGGCCGAACGATAAAACATGTCAGAGCGGCCGATGGAATTTTCTACGAAGAAAAAGCGAGCCCCATCGCCAGGATTGAACAACAGCCGGACGGAAAATTCCATCTGACCGATGAAGATGGCGGATTCGAAATATATTCGTCGGCGGGGTATATAGAGAGAGCAAGGAATCGAACCAACATAAGCTGGACGTACTCATATACCAATGGCACCTATCCGCATCGCGTAACTCATACCTCCGGCCGATACATCGAGTTCACGTGGTCCAATGGACAGCTGACAGCTGTCCGCGATACGGCTGGCAACTACTACGGTTACGCGTATACGGCCAATCGGTTCGGCGCAGGCTTGCATCGTCTCGCGTCCTCATCCAAGCCAGGAACTCCAGCTTCGACCACGACCTATCACTACGAGGCGACGGATCAGACCGCGCTGACTGGCAAAAGCTACAACGGAGTCCGTTTTTCCAAATTCACCTACGACGTCAATGGCTATGCGGCAAGCACCGAGCATACGGGACAAGAGAAGCATACCTTTGTCTACACGCCGGGTGCCGCCGGAGCGCTGACAGTCAAACATACGAATCCTTTGGGAAAGCAGACCACCTACGTTTACAGCAATGGAAAGCTACAAAGCACAACTGGCCACGAAAGTACCTACTGTCCCGAAGCAGGATATGCACTGATTGAATACGACGCCAATGGCTATCCGGCCATGAAGTCTGACTTCAAGAACAACAAGACCGCGTATTTCCATAACGCAAAAGGACAGCTTGTTGAGCTGATTGAGGCCTATGGCACTCCCCTCGCGCGTCGCACGCTTTATGAGTGGTGGGGACCGGCATACGGCCATCGACTGATGAGCGAAACCAGGGTCGGCATGCAGCGTACGGTCTACCACTACGACGGTGCCGGAAGGATAGCCAACGTAACAATCACCAATCTCTCGGCCCAGGGAGTACCCAACCAGGCCCGTTCGACATGGTTCAGCTATACGGACTATGGCACACAGTCTGGAGGGGTCATCTCGCCGGGCATGCTGGCATCGGCCACGATGGATGGCCCGCTCCCCGGCAATGCCGATGCGATGACATCGAGCTACGATTCCTTTGGCAATCTTTTGTTCGTACAGAACAGCCTCGGGCATAAAACGACATATGGCAATCACAATGGGTTGGGATTGCCGGGCCGCATAATCGGCATAAACGGTGATGTCACGGATTACACCTACGATGCGAGGGGTCGTGTGACACGCGTTCGCACGTATCCTGACGGCAGTAATCCGGCCGACACCTTGGTTTCCTATGCTGGCAATGGGTCGATTGCTTCTGTGACGTCTTCCGATGGTGTAGTGACTCACTACAACTACGATGCGCAGCTAAGGGTGAACAAACAATACCGGGCCATCACTGGCGTACTTGCAGAGTCCGGCACAAAGGAAGAATTGAAATACAGCTACGACGCTGCCGGCAACGTGCTCGGCCTATCCGTGTACATGGATATTCCCCAGTACCAATGGCAGTGCGTGCGCTGGCGCACCGTGGAAGGAATGCAGGAGTGTGTGGAAGAGGCGCAAGTCCTTGCCCAGTTGCCCGCATTGCGCGCTTCAGAACAAGTGGATTACGACGAACTTGGTCGCCCACGCGCCAGTCGTGGCAACTATGGCCGAAACGTACGCTATACGTACGATCTGAACGGCAACATACGTACGACTAGGGATTCTCAGGATCGCATTACGACGCTTGGATACGATGCACTCGATAGATTGATTTACTCGATCGATCCGGCGAACCAGACAACATGGTTCGAGTACGACGCGGGCGACCGAATTACCAAGGTCACCGATCCGCGCGGCAAGGCGACGACTTATGTCTACGATGGCTTCGGGCTGTTGTGGGCGCAGTACAGCCCCGACACCGGCACGACCACGCATTATTACAATGCGCAAGGTCAGTTGACACAGACTGTACGTAATAATGGAAGCACGCTGTCATACAGCTATGACGGTCTGGGCCGCCTGACGTGGTATGGGTCGGCAGGTGAGGGCCGGGCATTTGGCTATGACTGGTGCACCAACGGCAAAGGGCGCCTCTGTAACGCGGAAGGTCCCAACAGCACTATTCACTATGCCTACCAGCCGGACGGCCGCATCAGTATCAGGCGGGAACTGACAGCGGCCTTTGGCGTCACCAGTGACTACTGGACACACTACTATTACGACGCGATTGGTCGGCTGAATGCCATTGCCTATCCCAATGGGATTGCCGTCGGTTACGGCTACGCCTCCGGCAAGCTGAAGACGATGACGGTCAACATCGGCGGTTCCGTGTCCACGGTGGTATCCAATGCGCTTTATCAGCCTTTCGGACCCGTCGCGGACATGACCTTCGGCAACGGGCTGACGCGTCAACTCCCGCGGGACCTGGATGGTCGCCTCAGCGGCTTGATGGTGAAGAACGGTGCCTCGCCGATACAAAATTTGCTTTACAGCTACACCACCGATGACCAGATAAAGAAGATAACAAACGGCGTCAACGGAAATTTGACCCAAGACTATGGCTATGACGTATTGGATCGGCTTCGTATTGCCGATTCTCCTTCCGGCAACCATGAGTTCTGGTATGACGCCAATGGCAACCGGACAGCCGCCAGCGGTGGTTTCCGGGGAGCCGGCGTCTATTCGGTGCATCCGGACAGCAATCGTGTCACGTACCTGTCAGGAACCAGCCCGAGCCGGCCGGTGGAGTACCAGTTCGATAGTCTCGGCAATTTGAACTGGACGCATGACCATGGGCACCACATTGCCGGCTATGGCTACAACGCATTCAACAACCTGGCTGCGGCGTCGCATTTCAATGGCAGTGTGTCCGAGGAGATTAGTTACGGCTACAACGCCTACAACGAGCGGGTATCCAAGTCGGCCCCGCATCATGGGTATTACCGCTATGTTTACGGTCCCGGCAGCCGTTTGATGAGCGAGCACCAGGACAACGGCGATATCTGGACCAATTACCTGTGGTTTGGCGGCGAACTGGTGGGCATGACGCGCGGCAACCAACTCTACTGGGTGCACAACGACCACCTGGGCCGTCCGGAAATCGTCACCAACACGGCCAAGGCCGTGGTGTGGCGGGCCGATAACTATGCATTCGACCGTGTCGTTACGCTGGACAACATCGGTGGCATGAATGTTGGATTTCCTGGGCAATATTACGATCAGGAAACCGGACTTTGGTACAACATCAATCGCTACTACGATGCAAGGCTGGGCCGATACACGCAATCGGATCCGATTGGTCTCGCAGGCGGTTTGAATACGTATGCCTATGTCGGGGGGAATCCGGTCAACAGCATCGATCCGCTTGGCTTATGCGAGGAGGATCATAAGTACGTAATCAATCAGCCGACTCCATGTGATGCATCCGCCGCATTCAACACTATCAAAACCCCGTTAATTAGCGCGCCAGGTGCTCCAGCTGCAGTCGAAGGAACAAGGCGAGACATTGTTCTGTTTGGCAACTCTGGAAATAATCGCATCACGCAGGTAATTGATTCATCTTCAATGACGATTACGAACATTACTCAAGAAGGGCATCAGTTCCATCCTGGAACTGTTACCTGGCAAGTAACTCCTGGCCCGATGGGGCATGGATCCATGATTTCAGTAATTGGCACGGGGACTGGCCCCAATCCTCGGTTTAACGAGCAGATCGGATATGCATTTTTTGGCTCGGCGGCTGCGGCTGCAGCCATTCTGTGTGCTCTGCCGGGCAAATAGGTGCAAGTATGAAAATTCAGTGCGCGTTGCTCCTTATCGCAACCAGTTTCATGTCAGGTTGTGTCGGTAAGCACCCATTCTTGACCATTCAACTGTGTTTGGGTGATAAGAAAAACACAGAGCAATTCATTCAGATCATGAAAACTATTTCTATCGAAAGGAACATGAGATACATCGACCGTAGTGAAATTACCCAGAAAGAGTTAATTGCTGTGGGAAGTGATCCGGGCTTTCGCGTCATGAATATCAGCGCTGTCGGTCCGAGTAATACAGGGTGGGCGGCTGGAAACACCGGCCTTTCTGAATACGAGGTCAGCGTAAGCTTTTCCGAGGGAAATGACATTGATGGCGCGCGTGAATTCGCTAACGAAACTGTCTCAACCTTACGCAAGGCATGGCCAGTCTACGTAGTGCCATCTGATCGCGGAGCGATGCCGATGGGGTGTCCCAATAAAGAGAAAAAATAGGTTGAACCAACCCCGAAGCCCCCGCTGGTGCGGATGAGGCAAAGGTCAATCAGCTGATTAAGCCAGGCCAAGACTTGGGAATCTTCGTGCCGGGATTCAACGATTGTCAAAGTTTTGTTCGAAGTGTCTTGAAACAGTCAGGCGGGCAGTTTCCATTCCCCGACCCTGCCCCCAGAGTTCCGAGGGCGGGCCATGAATAAATGGAAACTGGCGGCTGTACTGACGGCAGGTGTTCTGGTCGCTGTATATGCCGTGGCGGTGATTGCACCACAGTTCCTCCTTGCCCAGGTTTGTGACCGGGAGGCGGATCGTAAAATGTTCGATGCGCAATCAAATTTTTCCTGTCCGGTTGGAAATCAAGTGGCGTATGGCGCATGGAGCGAATGCGGTCTAAAGAAGGAATGCATTAATCCAAAAAATGGCTTGAGCGATGGTAGTTTATTTGCTGCTCAAGGCGGGCAACTGCGCTCGAAAGCACTGTATTCCAAAGGCAATAAGGCTGGTGGCTGGACAAGCTATGACAAAGATGGGAAGGCCTTGCCAGAAGAGGGAGGCTATAAGACTCCATAGTAAATTTATAAATCCAACGTCGATCAGGAACGAAGCCCTACACTTGCGGAGTTTCCTGATGCGGAAAAAGGAGACGGCGCATCCGGACAGCAATCGCGTTACATACCTGTCGGGAACCAGCCCGAGCCGACCTGTGGAGTACCAGTT
>Ga0160451_100291_pt1 | contig 37167 bp, 27 predicted proteins | sample HID1975M_E1MG_FD_108270 | JGI IMG/M metagenome (GOLD analysis project Ga0160451, IMG submission 108270) | Enriched soil microbial communities from UW Madison campus, WI, USA - HID1975M_E1 MG | ecosystem: Environmental > Terrestrial > Soil > Unclassified | place: USA: Madison, Wisconsin... | reverse complement strand
CCCGCAAGACGGGCTCCTACAGAAAACCTGCCGCGCCGCTGCTCTTTGTAGGAGCCGGTCTTGCCGGCGACGCGACGCCGTCGGCACGGGCGACGTCCTCGTGATTCCGACGCCCGTGTCGCCCGCAAGACGGGCTCCTACAGAAAACCTGCCGCGCCGCTGCTCTTTGTAGGAGCCGGTCTTGCCGGCGACGCGACGCCGTCGGCACGGGCGACGTCCTCGTGGTTCCGACGCCCGTGTCGCCCACAAGACGGGCTCCTACAAAGAGCTGGAGCCCGACGGAGGTTGCATGCGGTCGAGCCGGCCCGGAAACGAAGACGCCGGCGATGGCCGGCGTCTTCGTTGCGATCACTTCTTCGATTTCTTGACCACGCGCTTCTTCGCGGCGGGCCTGGACTTGCCTGGCGTCAGCTTCGCCGCGCCGGGGATCACGAATTCGCCCAGGTCGCGGCCCTTGGCCGTGTAGGCGGCCAGCCAGCGCGGCTGCTTGCCGCGGCCGGTCCAGGTTTCCTTCGGGTTTTCCGGGTTGCGGTACTTCGGCGCGACCTTGCCCAGCTTGCGGCCGCGACCCGTCGCGGCGGACTTGCGGGCGCGGCCCGCACCGGCGGCGCCGAACAGTTCCTCGATGGTATAGCCCTCGGCCTTGGCCAGCCTGGTGAGCTTGTTGCGGACCTGGGCCACCGGGGTGCGCTGGGTCAGCTGCGCCTGCCGCTTCCTGGCGGTGGCGATGAGCGAGCCGAGTTCCTTCGGGGACAGCGTGGTGAGGTCGATCGACATCAAATTCTCCAGATGCATGGACGGGGGATCGACGCCCGTTTTCCAAGCGTCGTGCGTCGAGGGTAATCCACGTGGATAATCGCGGCAAATAAATGCCGCGTGAGACCCGGGATTATCCCCGGATAATCTTCCGGAAACCGGGTGGATTATCCCGGGTCGCCGCGCCGCTCAGCCCGCCCGCAACCGTTCCAGCAGCTGCGTCCCGGTCAGCGCCTCGGCTTCGCCGCCGCTGCGCGCGCGGTATTCGAAGGTACCCGCGGCCAGGCCGCGTTCGGACACCACCACCCGGTGCGGCACGCCGATCAGTTCGATGTCGGCGAACATCGCGCCCGGGCGCAGGCCGCGGTCGTCCAGCACCGCCTCGATCCCGGCGGCCTGCAGCTCGGCCAGCAGCGCCCCGGCGGCCGCTTCGACCGCCGCGTCCTTCTTCGGGTTGATCATGCACACCGCCACCGTCCACGGCGCCATCGGCGCGGGCCAGACGATGCCGGCGTCGTCGTGGTTCTGTTCGATGGCCGCGGCGACGATCCGCGACACGCCGATGCCGTAGCAGCCCATCGCCGGGACCGTGGCCTTGCCGGTCTCGTCGAGTACGCTGAAGCCCATCGACTCCGAGTACTTGCGCCCGAGCTGGAACACGTGGCCGACCTCGATGCCGCGGGCCAGGCGGATCTCGCCGCCGTCGGCGGCGCGGTCGCCGGCAATCACGTTGCGGATGTCGGCGACCGCGTCGGGCTCGGGCAGGTCGCGGCCCCAGTTCACGCCGGCGAGGTGGAACCCGGCCTCGTTCGCGCCGACGACGAAGTCGGCCATCGCCGCGACCTCGCGGTCGGCGACGATGCGGATGGCCTGCTTGGCGCCGAGCGGGCCGAGGAAGCCCGGTTCGCTGCCCAGGTGCTCGAGGATTTCGGCCTCGGTGGCCAGCCGGTAGTCGGCCAGGCCGGCGACCTTGCGCAGCTTGATCTCGTTGACCGCATGGTCGCCGCGCACCAGCGCCAGGACGAAGCCGCCGGCGCCCATCACCGCGACCGACTTGACCGTGCGCTGCAGCGGCATGCCGAGCAGGGCGGCCACGTCCTCGCAGGTCTTCTGCGTGGGCGTGTCGACCTTGCGCAGCGCTTCGGCCGCCGCCGGGCGCGGCGCCGGCGCGGCGGCCGAAGCCGCTTCGACATTGGCCGCGTAGTCCGAGCCGGTGGAGAACGCCAGCGCATCCTCGCCAGAGTCGGCCAGCACGTGGAATTCCTGCGAGGCGTCGCCGCCGATGGCGCCCGAATCGGCCTGCACCGCGCGGAACTCCAGGCCCAGGCGGGTGAAGATCCGGGTGTAGGCGGCCTTCATGTTCTCGTACTCGCGCGCCAGGTCGGCGTCGGTCGCGTGGAACGAATAGGCGTCCTTCATCAGGAACTCGCGCGCGCGCATCACCCCGAAGCGCGGGCGGATCTCGTCGCGGAACTTGGTGTTGATCTGGTAGAAGTTCACCGGCAGCTGCCGGTAGCTGCCCAGTTCCTGCCGCGCGTAGTCGGTGATCGCCTCCTCGGCGGTGGGGCTGTAGCAGAACTCCTGTTCCTTGCGGTCGCGGATCTTCAGCAGCTGGCCGCCGAATTTTTCCCAGCGGCCGGTTTCCTCCCACAGCTCGCGCGGCTGGATCGTGGGCAACTGCAGTTCGAGGGCGCCGGCGCGATCCATCTCCTCGCGCACCACCGCTTCGACCTTGCGCAGCACGCGCAGGCCCAGCGGCGACCAGGTGTACAGGCCGGCGGCGAGCTTGCGGATCATGCCGGCGCGCAGCATCAGCCGGTGGCTGACCAGTTCGGCGTCGGCCGGGGTTTCCTTGGTGGTGTGCAGATGGAAGCGGGACAGGCGCATCGCGGGGAGGCATCGGGGGCGGGAAGCCGGACATTCTGCCAGTACTGGCGGGCGGGCGCTGCCGGGAGGCATGCAGGATTGTCCGGGAGCAGGGCAGGGCGGCCGGATGCCGTGAGCGGCGGACCCGGCCGCCGCGTCCTGTAGGAGCCCGTCTTGCGGGCGACCGGGCGTCGGAACCACGAGGGAGTCGCCTGTGCCGACGGCGTCGGGTCGCCGGCAAGACCGGCTCCTACGGTCCGGATTCGACCCGGATGCCGGGTTCCGGCTCGCGGGCGATGCGCTCGAACGGGCGGCCCTTGGGTGGGACGTCGGTGAGCTGCAGATTGCCGGCGTCATCTCGCCAGCGGTAGAGCGGTCGCAGGGCGTCCTCGGCCTGGGCGGCGGCGGCCCGTTCGGCGCGCTGGCGGACTTCCGGGGAGTGCCCGGGAAACGCATCGCGGCCCAGCCACCAGGCCAGGCCGCCACCGAGGGCCAGTCCGGCCAGGATCGCCCAGGCCGCGCGCACGGGTCAGCCGGCGGGTGGGCAGTAGGCCTTGACTGCGGCGTCGGCGAGGTTCTTCTGCGACGCACGTTCCTCGTCGCTCAGGGTCTTGTCGGGCTTGCCGTCGCCGTCGGTGTCCTGCTGCAGGGCGACACCGCTGCCGAGCAACTGCTGGTTCTGCCGGGCGGTCGCGCACTGGGGGCTTTCGGCCGCGGCCTCCGGCTCGGCGGTTTCCACGGTCTGGCCGCTCGTGTCGATCCTTCGGGTCTCCACGCGCTGGCCCGGGGGCGGGGTGTCCGAGGAGTGGGTGACGCCCTTGGAATCCTTCCACTGGTAGACATTGGTGGCCGAGGCGGAGGCGCACAGGCCGGCGGCCAGGAGCAGCAGGCAGGAACGGGATACAAGGCGCATCGGCGGATCTCCCCAGGGACGAGGCGCCGATTGCAGCATCCGGCCGCCGGGCTGGCAAGTCGCCGCGTCACGGTTCGCAGGCGCCCGGCCGGCCCGTACACTGGCGACCATGGACCTTGAACGCCCCCCGCCGCGCTCGCGCGGCATCTACCTGCTGCCCAACCTGTTCACCACCTGCGGCCTGTTCGCGGGCTTCTACGCGATCATCGCTGCGGCCAACAGCCAGTTCACCGCCGCGGCCATCGCCGTGTTCGTGGCCGGGCTCATGGACGGGATCGACGGCCGGGTGGCGCGCCTGACCGGCACCAGCAGCGCCTTCGGGGTGCAGTACGACTCGCTGGCCGACCTGGTCAGCTTCGGCCTGGCGCCGGCGCTGGTGATGTACCACTGGTCGCTGTCGGCGCTGAAGTTCGACGGCGGCACGATGGGCCGGGTCGGCTGGGCGGTGGCATTCCTGTACGCGGCCTGCGCGGCGCTGCGCCTGGCCCGGTTCAATACCCAGGTGGGGATCGTGGACAAACGCTGGTTCGTCGGCCTGGCCAGCCCGGCCGCCGCCGGGTTGATGATGTCCTTTGTCTGGGCCTTCGCCGACGGCGAGCTGGGGTGGAGCGGCGAGGAACTGCGCTATGTGGCCCTCGGCGTGACCCTGTGCGCGGCGCTGCTGATGGTCAGCCGGATCCGCTACTGGAGCTTCAAGGGCAGCGGCGAGGGCGGAGCGCGGGCCGACCGGGTGCCGTTCGCAGTGCTGCTGATCGTGCCGGTGGCCATCGCGGTGCTGGTGATCGATCTGCCGCGGGTGCTGCTGGCGGTCGGTGTGACCTATGCACTGTCCGGGCTGCTGATGGCGTTGTGGCAGCGCACGCGGCGGCCGTCGGAGCCGGCGTGAACGCGTCGTTTCCGCCCGCCCCGTCGCCCTGGAGTCCGCGGCAGCGGCGCTGGCTGCAGGCGTTGGGCCACACCGTGCTGCGGGTCGGCGGGGACGAGGAGGAGGCACCGCTGGCGGCCGATGCCGGCAGGCAGGCGGACCTGGACACCCGTCATGCGGCGATGTCGCCGCCGGCGAAGGAGGGCGGGCCGTTTGCATCGGCCCCACCCGCCGCGCGTCGTGCACCGCCGGCACCGACCGTGAATGGCACGATCGAGGAAACCTCCGCGCAACCCGCCGTAGCCCGCGGTTCCGCGCAGCGACCGGCACGGTTGCCGGACCGCCTGCATCTGGCATTGCTGCGCGCCTCCGGCCTGGACCCGGCCGACCCGGCCACGCAGGCGGTGATGGCGCAGTGGCCGGTGGACCGGCTGCGCGGCGACGGTGCGGCCAAACGCGCGTTCTGGCCGCAGTTGCGCGCGCTGCGGAGGCGGCCGTCGTGAGCGTGGCCTACCGCGAAGCGGCGCCGGCCTGGCGCCTGCGCGCGCTGCGCGAGGGCGACCTCGAAGCGGTGATGGCGATCGAACGCCGCGCCTATCCGTTCCCGTGGAGCCGCGGCATCTTCCGCGATTGCCTGCTGGCCGGCTATCCGGCGCTGCTGGCGCTGGAGGACGACCGTCCCGCCGGCTACGGTGTGATGAGCCTGGCCGCCGACGAGGCGCACCTGCTCAACCTGTGCACGGCGCCGGAGCGGCAGTCGCGCGGCCTCGGCCGGTACCTGCTGCGCGCGCTGCTGCGCACTGCGCGCGATCGCGGCGCGCACCGCATCTTCCTGGAAGTGCGTCCGTCCAACCCGCCGGCGATCGCCCTGTACCACAGCGAGGGCTTCAACGAGATCGGCCGCCGGCCGCGCTACTACCCGGCGGCACAGGGCCGCGAGGACGCGCTGGTGATGGCGATGGAGCTGGTCGGCGACGACGTGGAGACGATGCCGCCCCTGTAGGAGCCCACGTCAGGGGCGACGCGAGGCGGTGCAAGGCGCAGCATTCAGGAGCGCCTCTTCGGAGAGGTGCGGGTGGAACGCCGAGTCCTCCAACGGGATCGGGTCGCCCCCTGAAGTGGGCTCCTACAGTCGAGCCCTTTGTTCCCGCAGGCCATCGAGCTGCGCGCTCCAGTCGGCCAGGCGCTGGCGCTCCTGCTCGACCACGGCGGCGGGGACCTTGTCGGTGAACTTGGCCAGCTTCGCTTCACTCTTGTCCTTCTCGGCAGCGACGCGTGCGATTTCCTTGTCCAGGCGCGCGCGCTCGGCATCGAGGTCGACCAGGCCTTCCAGCGGGACCAGCAGCTTCAGCTCACCGGCGATGGCGGCGGCCGAGGCGGGTGCAACCGCCCCGGCATCCAGCCATTCGACCGATGCCAGCCGCAGCAGGAAGCGCAGCTGCGAGTCGAAGCGCGCGACGCGCGCGCGATCGTTGCCGGTGCCGGCCTGCAGCAGCAGCCGGACCTGCTTGCCCGGCGACACGCCCAGTTCGCTGCGCACGCGGCGCAGCGCCGAGACCATCGCCTTGAACCATTCGATGTCGGCCTCGGCCGCGGCGTAGTCCTGGCCGGCGGAATCGGCCGGCACCGGGTACGGCTGCAGCGAGATCGAGTTGCCGGCGATGCCCACGCGCGGTGCGACCTGCCGCCACAGTTCCTCGGTCACGAACGGCACCAGCGGATGCAGCAGGCGCAGCAGCGATTCGAGCACGTACAGCAGGGTGTGGCGGGTGCTGGCCGCCGCTTCGGCGTCGTCGCCGTTGAGCGCCGGCTTGGCCAGTTCGACGAACCAGTCGCAGAACTCGTTCCAGGCGAATTCGTACAGCACCTGCGCAAGCAGGTCGAAGCGGTAAGCGGCGAACTGTTCCTGCGCCTGCGCGGTTACCGCGGCCAGGCGCGACAGGATCCACTTCTCCGCGTCGGTCACCGGCTGCGGCTTGCCGCTGAAGCTGGCGCCGCCGGTGTTCATCAGCACGAAGCGGCTGGCGTTCCACAGCTTGTTGCAGAAGTTCTTGTAGCCTTCGGCGCGGCCGAGGTCGAACTTGATGTCGCGGCCGTGGCCGGCCAGCGCGGCGATGGTGAAGCGCAGCGCGTCGGCGCCGTGGGCGATGATGCCGTCGGGGAATTCCCTGCGCGTGGCGCGCTCGATCTTCTCGGCCAGCTTGGGCTGCATCAGGCCGCCGGTGCGCTTGGCGACCAGGTCCTCCAGGGCGATGCCGTCGATGATGTCCAGCGGATCGAGGACGTTGCCCTTGGACTTGGACATCTTCTGGCCCTGCGCGTCGCGGATCAGGCCGGTGATGTAGACGTCGCGGAACGGCACCTTCCCGGTGAAGCTGTCGGTGGCCATGATCATGCGCGCCACCCAGAAGAAGATGATGTCGAAGCCGGTGACCAGCACCGAGGACGGCACGTAGCGGTCGAAACCGCGTTCGGCCATCGCCTGCGCATCCGGCCAGCCCATGGTCGAGAACGGCCACAGCTGCGAGGAGAACCAGGTCTCCAGCACGTCGCTGTCCTGGCGTAGAGCGGGGCTCGCCCCGCTGCTCCCGCCAGCGATCCAGCGTGCTTGCGCCTGCGCGCGCGCCGCGTCCTCCGAGCGCGCCACGTAGCAGTTGCCATCCTGGTCGAACCAGGCCGGAATGCGGTGGCCCCACCACAGCTGGCGGCTGATGCACCAGTCCTGGATGTTCTCCATCCAGTGGCGGTAGGTGTTGATCCAGTTCGGCGGGACGAACTTCACGTCCCCGCTCTCCACGAGCTCCAGGCCACGCTTGGCCAGCGCGTCCATCTTCACGAACCACTGGTCGGTCAGGTACGGCTCGATCACCTGGCCGGTGCGGTCGCCGCGCGGCACCTGCAGCTTGTGCGGTTTCGTCTCGACCAGCAGGCCGAGCTCTTCCAGGTCGGCCAGCACCGCCTTGCGCGCGTCGTAGCGGTCCAGGCCGCGATACTTCTCCGGCGCGTTGTCGTTGAGCGCGGCGACCGGGGTGAACAGGTTGATCATCGGCAGGTCGTGGCGCACGCCGACCTGGTAGTCGTTGAAGTCGTGCGCCGGGGTCACCTTGACCACGCCGGTGCCGAAGGCGCGGTCGACGTAGTCGTCGGCGATCACCGGGATGCGGCGGCCGGTGAGCGGCAGCAGCACGTCCTTGCCGACCAGCGACGCATAGCGCGCGTCCTCCGGATGGATCATCGCCGCGGTGTCGCCCAGCATCGTCTCCGGGCGGGTGGTGGCCACGACCAGGTAGTCGCGGGTCTCGCGCAGCAGCTCGTTGCCGTCGGCGTCGAGTTCGACGTGCTCGTAGGACGCACCGTCGGCCAGCGGATAGCGGATCGACCAGAGGAAACCATCTTCCTCCACGTTCTCCACTTCCAGGTCGGAGATCGCGGTCTTCAGCACCGGGTCCCAGTTGACTAGGCGCTGGCCGCGATAGATCAGGCCCTGCTCGTGCCAGCGCACGAACGCCTCGATCACCGCCGCCGACGGCTGCGGGTCCATGGTGAAGGTGCTGCGCGACCAGTCGCCGGAGGCGCCCAGCCGGCGCATCTGCCGTTCGATGGTGTCGCCGGACTGCGCCTTCCATTCCCAGACCCTGGCGATGAAGCCCTCGCGGCCCAGCGAGTCGCGGGTGTCGCCGTTGCCTTCCAGCGCCAGGTTGCGGCCGACCACCATCTCGGTGGCGATGCCGGCGTGGTCGGTGCCCATCTGCCACAGCACGTCGAAGCCGCGCATGCGGTGGTAGCGCACCAGCGCATCCATCAGCGTGTGCTGGAAGGCGTGGCCCATGTGCAGGGTGCCGGTCACGTTCGGCGGCGGCAGCAGGATCGAGTAGGGCACGCCCTGGCCGCTGGGCTGGAAGCAGCCGCTGGCCTCCCATTCGGCGTACAGGCGGGTTTCGAAGGACTTGGGTTCGTAGCCGGAGGGCAGGGTGGTCATGTCTTGGTTCGTCTTGGATTCGGTCGTGCCGGTCTTCTTTTGTAGGAGCCGGTCTTGCCGGCGACCGCCATGGAAAGCCGCCTGCCGGCGATCCGTCAGCGTGGCGGTCGCCGGCAAGACCGGCTCCTACATGTCGTGCTTGTTGAGCTCGTAACCCAGTGCCTGGTACTGCTTCCAGCGTTCGCGCAGCGGACCGCGCGCGGCCGGGTCGGCCGGCACCACCTCGAGCACGCGCTCGCAGCGCTCGCCCCAGGCCTCGTCGCGCAGGTTGATGGCCAGCGGTCTCGCCGGCGCAGCGGTCCCGGGCGGGACGATCAGCACCGGCGCCAGCTCCTCGTCCTCGTCGCTGCCGGCGATCTGGTGCGGGATGTAGGCATCCGGATCGAACGCCCACAGCAGGTCGTCCAGCTCCTCGGCCTGGGCCTGGTCGCGCGCCAGCACCACGGTGAACTGGTTGCTGTCGCAGGCGCGGCGCGCCAGTTCGCAGACCAGCAGCAGCGGCTGTCCGGCGAAGCGCGGCTTGGCGATGAGGTAGAAGTCGGCGCGGGGCATGGCGAAGGGGTCAGAGTGGAGTTTCGCGAGCCTGGCTCGTGCGCGCGCCGGAATCCATCGGCGCGGATTTCACTCCGACCCCCTTGCGACCCGGTCCAGCAGCCACTGGCTCAGCAGCCCGACCGGGCGGCCGGTGGCCATGCCGCGCTTGCCCTCGTCGCTGGCCGAGCCGGCGATGTCCAGGTGCGCCCAGCGCTGGCCCTCGGCGAAGCGCGCCAGGAAGCAGCCGGCGGTGATCGCCCCGCCCCAGCGGCCGCCGATGTTGTAGACGTCGGCGAAGGTCGATTCCAGCAGGGTCTGGTACTCGTCCCACAGCGGCAGGCGCCAGGCGCGGTCGAACACCTGCTCGCCGGCGGCCAGCAGCTCGTCGGCCAGGTCGTCGTGGCGGCTCATCAGGCCGGAGGCGAACTTGCCCAGCGCGACCATGCACGCGCCGGTGAGCGTGGCCACGTCGACCAGCGCCTGCGGCTCGAAGCGCTGGGCGTAGGTCAGCGCGTCGCACAGGATCAGGCGGCCCTCGGCGTCGGTGTTGCCGACCTCGATGGTCTTGCCGGACATGGAAGTGATCACGTCCGAGGGGCGGTAGCTGTTGCCGTCGATCGCGTTTTCCACGGCCGGCGCGATGACGACCAGGTTAAGTGGCAGCTTCATCTTCACCGCGGCCACGAAGGTGCCCAGCACGCTGCCGGCGCCGAGCATGTCGTACTTCATCTCCTCGATGCCGCCCTGGGTCTTCAGGTTGACGCCGCCGGTGTCGAAGGTGATGCCCTTGCCGACCAGTACGTAGGGCTTGCTGTCGCCGCCGCCGGACCACTTCAGCACCACCAGGTGCGGGCGGTTGACCGAGCCGCGTGCCACGGCCAGCAGCGAGCCCATGCCCAGCGCCTCCATCTGCGTCTCGTCGAGGATCTCGGCCTGCGCGCCGTCATGGGCGTCGGCGAACTGCTGCGCCTGCGCGGCCAGGTAGGCCGGGGTGCAGATGTTCGGCGGCAGGTTGCCCAGCTCGCGGGTGAAGGCCACGCCGGCGGCGATCGCCTCGCCCTGCGCCAGTGCATCTGCATCGTCACCGGCAATCGCCAGCTCGCGCAGGCCCGGTTCGTCCTTCTTCTTGCCCAGCGTGGCGGTGTAGCGGTAGGCGGCATGGTCGGCGGCGATGGCGGCCTGGCGGAGGTTCCAGGCGGCGTCGCGGCCGGCCACGGGCACTTCGCTCAGCGTGAACAGCGCCTTGCCCACCGGGCCGGTCTTCAGTGCGCGGACCGCGTCGGCCACCGCCTTCAGGTACTGCGGCACGCCGAACTTGCCCGCTTCGCCCAGGCCGACCACCAGCACCCGCGGCGCGACCACGCCCGGCAGGTCGTGCAGCAGCAGGCTGCGCCCGGTGCGGCCGCTGAGGTCGCCGCGCTCGAGCAGGGCGCGCAGGCGGCCGCCGCTGGCCGCGTCGATGGCCTGGCCCGCGGGCGTGAGCGTCTTGTCGGCGAAGGCGCCGACCACGACGCAATCGAAGGCGGCCGCGGCGGCGGCTTCGCGGTTCAGGGTGAATTGCAGGGCCATTGGGCAGATTCCCGGATTCCGGAGACAGGTACGTACAATCGCGGATCGTTCCCCCGGCCATGCTCTCCCGAGCCCGGCCGGCGGCGTCCACAAGCGAACCCGGGATTTTATAGGACTGCCCCGCCTGATGCCGAAGCTCGACCGATACCTGCTGGGCGATTTCATCCAGAGCTTCCTGGCGACCCTGATCGTCCTGCTGACCGTGAGCCTGGGCGGGGTGCTGGTGGACGTGCTGGGCGAGATCGCCGACGGCGGCCTGCCGGCGCGGCTGCTGCTGTCCCAGCTGGGCCTGCAGTTGCTGATCTACCTGCCGCTGGTGCTCCCGCTGGCGCTTATGCTGGGCCTGATGCTGGCCGTGGCCCGGCTGTACCGGGATTCGGAGATGGCCGTGCTCCACGCGGTCGGGGTCGGCCCGCGCCGGCTGCTGCGGCCGCTGCTGATGACGGCGGTGCCGGTGGTGCTGGCGGTGGGCGTGTGCTCGCTGTGGCTGGGGCCGTGGGCGCAGCGTGCCGGCGCGCAGATGATCGAACAGGCCAACCGCAGCCTGATCGTGGCCGGGCTGGAGCCGGGCCGCTTCACCACCCTGCCCAACAACGGCGGGATCGTCTACATCGACGGCATGAACGAGGACAGCACCGTGCTGCAGGGCGTGTTCCTGCAGCGCGAGCGCGAAGGACGGGTCGACGTGGTCACTGCCAGGGAGGGGGCGCTGCAGTTCGTCGGCGAGCGCGGCCGCTACCTGGACCTGCGCGACGGCCATCGCCTGGAAGGGCCGTTGTACGGGGGGCTCGACTTCCGCCTGATGCGCTTCGCCAGCAACGAGGTCGCCCTGCCCGAACGCTCCGAAACCCGCGACCGCGACGACCCGGTGCTGGCGCCGACGCGCGAACTGCTCGGCGACCGGCGCCCGGAAGCCGTCGCCGAACTGCACGTGCGCCTGGCGCCGCCGCTGCTGGCGCTGGCCTTCGCCCTGCTGACCCTGCCGATGGCGCGCAGTTCGCCGCGGCAGCAGCGCTATGGACGGCTGATGCTGGGCTTCCTCGCCTACCTGGTCAGCGTGAACCTGATGTTCATCGGCACCCGGATGCTGGCCGACGACAGGATCCCGGGCCTGCTGGGCCTGTGGTGGCTGACCCTGCCGCTGCTGGCGCTGGCGACCTGGCTGTACCGGCGCGACGGCCGCATGCCGCGGTCGCGGAAGGTGGCGGCATGAGCCTGCGCCCGCGCCTGCACGACATCTATGTAGGACGGATGGTCCTGGCCACGGTGCTGCTGACCTGGGCGGTGCTGCTCGGCTTCGACGTGGTCATGGCCATCTCCGGACAGCTCGGCGACCTGGGCAAGGGCAGCTACGACTTCCCGACCGCGCTGGCGGTGGTGGCCTACAGCGTGCCGCGGCGGGCCTACACGATCTTTCCCTACGCGGCGGTGATCGGTTCGCTGATGGGCCTGGGCCAGCTGGCCGCGACCTCCGAGCTGACCGCACTGCGCGCGCTGGGCCTGTCGCGGCGGCGGTTGAGCGCGTCGGTGGCCGCGGCCCTGGCCATCCTCACCGCGCTGATGGTGGTCAACGGCGAGACCCTGGCGCCCTGGGCGCAACTCCAGGCCGACCAGCTCAAGCTGGCGGCCAAGACCAACAACGTGGCCATCGCCCGCTACCAGGGCATGTGGGCGCGCGAGGGCGACACCTTCCTCAATGCCATCGACGGCGAGGAACGCGTGGTCGGTGGCCAGCGCACCCTGGAACTGCGCGACGTGCGCCTGTACCGGCTCGATCCGCAGGGCGGCCTGGAATCGCTGACCCGCGCGGCGGTCGCGCTGCACGATGCCGACGGCTGGGAGCTGCGCGACGTGCGCCGGATCACCTTCGGCTTCAGCCCCGGCCAGGCCCGCGAGGAGAAACTGGCGCAGGAGCGCTGGGGTTCGCAGCTGGACCCCAATGCGCTGGCGGCCGGGGTGACCCGCGCCCGCAACCTGTCGGCGGCCGACCTGCGCGCCAGCATCGAGTACCGCACCCGCAACAACCTGGACGCGCGCGAGTACGAGGACATCTACTGGAGCCGCTGGTTCTACCCGCTCAACGTGCTGGCGCTGTGCCTGGCGGCGGTGCCGTTCGCCTTCGGCAGCCTGCGCAGCGGCGGCATGGGCAAGCGCCTGTTCCTGGGCATCCTGTTCTCGCTGGGCTTCATGCTGCTGCAGATGCAGTTCGGCCGCCTGGCCGGCGCGTTCCGCTTCGACTACCGCATCGCCTACGCGCTGCCGCCGATCCTGATGCTGGCCACCTCGTGGTGGCTGTTCCGGCGCAAGTCCGGCTAGGTCCGGCCGGACTTGGCCGGCCGGACCTGGCCGGACCGTGTAGGAGCCCGTCTTGCGGGCGACCGGGCATCGGAACCATGAGGGAGTCGCCCGTGCCGACGCCGTCGTGTCGCCGGCAAGACCGGCTCCTACAAAGGCAGCATTGCCGCCGCTTCCCTGTAGGAGCCCGTCTTGCGGGCGACCGGGCATCGGAACCATTGAGGGAGTCGCCCGTGCCGATGCCGTCGTGTCGCCCGCAAGACGGGCTCCTACAGAAAGCGCTTGTCGCCGCCGCGACCTACCGCTTCGGCATCCGCTCCAGCCGGGTGCCGCTGGCGCGGTCGTGCCAGGTCCGCCGGTCGCGGTCGAACCAGGCCCACCAGAACCCCAGTCCGCCGACGAGCAGCGACAGCAGGCCCACAGCGTAACGCAGCCACAGCGCCGTCCAGCCGGGCCGGCCGCCATCGGCGGCGAGCAGCCGCAGCCGCCACGGACGCATGCCCAGGGTCTGCCCGCCGTGGCGCCAGCTCAGGGTCGCGTACAGGCCGGTGACCAGGAGGCAGGCGAGGAACAGCAGGCTGCTCAGCAGGCTGCCGGGCGGGATGTTCTCGCGCTCGGCGTGGTGGCCGAGCACGGTGTAGCCGATGTTGAACAGCAGCGAGGCCAGCATCCACAGCGCGGCGGCCGGCCACAGGTCGTAGAACAGCGAGAGCAGGCGCCAGCCGAGCAGGGCGCGCGGGCGCGGCGTGGCTTCGACGGCGGGCTGGGCGGGCAGGGGCGTGTCTTCCATCGGCGCACAGGATAGCGGGGCCGCGGAATCCGCACAGGATCGCAGGCTCTTTACAAGGGCCGGGATGAAGCGGCGCTGCGGCGCCGCGCCGGCCAGGACGACAGGGACAACCTGGCTATCCTGTCCCCATGTCCAGCGCCTCCAGCAACACTGCCGACCTGCGGCGCCTCGCGCGCGGCCTGCCGCCGCTGCGCGAGGCCGATGCGCGGGTCATCGAGCGCTTCGTCGAGGCCGCCTGGGCCGAGCACGGCCTGGCCCGGCAGACCCAGGCCGCCTACCACCGCGACCTCGCCCAGCTGGCGCGCTGGCGCGACGGCGCCGGCGGCGGACTGGAGCGGATCGACCGCGCCGGCCTGTTCGACTACCTGCGCTGGCGCGCCGACCACGGCTACAAGCCGCGCAGCAATGCCCGCCTGCGCGCCAGCCTGCGCGCCTTCTACGCGCACCTGGTGCGCCTGGGCGTCCGCGCCGACGACCCGGCCGCGCTGATCGAGCCGCCGCGCCTGCCGCGGCCCTTGCCCAAGGCGCTGACCGAGTCGCAGGTCGACGCGCTGCTGGCCGCGCCGGACGTGTCCGCGCCGGAAGGCCTGCGCGACCGGGCGATGCTCGAACTGATGTACGCCGCCGGCCTGCGGGTCAGCGAACTGGTCAACCTGCCCGCCAATGCGGTCAACCTGCGCCAGGGCGTGGTCCGGGTGCTGGGCAAGGGCGGCAAGGAGCGGCTGGTGCCGCTGGGCGAGGAGTCGCAGCACTGGCTGGAGCGCTACCTGGCCCAGGCCCGTCCGCAGCTGGCCGGCGGCAAGCCGGTCCCGGCCGATGCCGGCGGCAACGTGCCGCTGTTCCTCACTCCGCGCCGGGCGGCGCCGACCCGCCAGGCGTGGTGGGGCGCCCTCAAGCGCCATGCCGCGGGGGCCGGGATCGATCCGGCCACGGTCACCCCGCACGGCATCCGCCACAGCTTCGCCACCCACCTGCTCAACCACGGCGCCGACCTGCGCGCGCTGCAGCTGCTGCTGGGCCACGCCAGCCTGTCGACCACCCAGATCTACACCCTGGTCGCGCGCGAACACCTGCAGAAGCTCCACGCCCGCCACCATCCGCGGGGGTGAACCGTCCCACGGCGTGCCGCGGGACGGTGAACGCCCGGCCAGGGATGGCCGGACCGGGGCCCCGGAGTCCACGACTCCACCGTCGCCCGCTTTTCCGTAGAGCCGGGCTTGCCCGGCTGCCCCGCACGCGATCGAACCGGCCTTATGGGAACGATGCGGGCAAGCCCCGCTCTACGAGGCCCGAGATACCTGACCGTGCCTGCGTCCACGGCTGAACGGCATCCCGCGCACGCGCCGCGGTCCACGGCCATCCCGCCGCGATATGCGAAAATCCACGCACATTCCCCCCGAACGGTGCGCCGCATGTTCCGATTCCTCGCCACCGCCCTGCTGGGCGCGGTCAGCCTCAGCGCCTGCGCCCAGCCGGCCGCACCAGCGCCAGGCCAGACGCAGGCCGCCGCCAAGCCCGTACCGGCCGCCACCGGGTCCGCTACGGTCGCGGGTACGCCGGATGCCAACGTGCGCCGCGCGCTGGGTTCGATCGCACCCGACCTGGCGCCGGAATACATCGGTGCCGCCCCGTTCCCGGGCTTCCGCGAGGTGCTGCTGGGCGGGCAGGTGCTCTATGTCTCCGACGATGGCCGCTACCTGATGCAGTCGCAGCCATTCGACCTGCAGGAGCGCAAGCCGGCGGCCAGCGAAGGCCTGATGGCCTACCGGCGCAAGCTGATCGCCAGCATCCCGGAGGCGGACCGGATCGTGTTCGCGCCGCCGAATCCGAAGCACACCATCACCGTGTTCACCGACATCGAGTGCGGCTATTGCCGGCGCATGCACCAGCAGATCGCCGACTACAACCGGCTGGGGATCGCGGTGGAATACGTGGCGTTCCCGCGCATGGGCCCGGCCAGCGACGATTTCCGCGACATGGAGTCGGTCTGGTGCGCGGCCGACCGCAAGGGCGCGCTGTCCGGCGCCAAGGCCGGCAAGCCGGTGCAGAAGAAACAGTGCACCAGCCCGGTGGCGATGCAGTACGACATCGGCCAGCGCGTGGGCGTGAACGGCACGCCGGCCGTGTTCGCCGCGGACGGCACCCAGTTGGGCGGCTACGTGGCGCCGCAGCAGTTGCTGGAAGCGCTGGAAGGCCGCGGCGGCGCGACGTCGGCCGGCGGAGCGCGCTGAGCCGGCGACGAATCGCCCGGAGCCTCCTGGGCAACGCCGCAGCTTCCTGCAGGAGCCCGTCTTGCGGGCGACCGGGCGTCGGAACCACGAGGGAGTCGCCCGTGCCGACGGCGTCGCGTCGCCGGCAAGACCGGCTCCTACAAAGGCCGTATCGCCGCCGCTTCCTGTAGGAGCCCGTCTTGCGGGCGACCGGGCGTCGGGACCACGAGGGAGTCGCCCGTGCCGACGGTGTCGCGTCGCCGGCAAGACCGGCTCCTACCAAAAAGCGGCTGGCAGCGGACCGCCGTCCCGGGAAGGCGCAACCGGCCGGCTCCGGTACAATGGCCGGCCTTCCTCCTGCGACTTCCCCGGACATGATCGTCCTCGAGGGCGCGCCCGCCCTTTCGCCGTTCCGCCGGCAGCGGCTCGAATCCCGCCTGCAGTCACTGGTCCCCGGCCTGCGCATCGAAGGCGCCTGGCACGTCTACTTCGTCCAGCCGGGCGAGGCGACGCCCGAGCCGGCCGCATTGCACCGCATCCTCCAGGCCGGCGAGGCCGAAGCGCCGCTCGCCGAAGGCGCGCTGTCGCGCTTCGTGGTGCCGCGGCTGGGCACGCGCTCGCCCTGGTCGAGCAAGGCCACCGAACTGCTGCAGGGCGCCGGGCTGCCGGTGGCGCGCGTGGAGCGCGGCCTGCGCCTGGACCTGGCCGGCTGGCCGCGGGACGCCGCCGCCCAGGCCGCGGTCGGCCGGCTGCTGCACGATCCGATGACCCAGTCCCTGCTGGCCTCGCGCGGGCAGGCCGGGTCGCTGTTCGCGACGCCGGCGCGCAAGGCGCTCGAGCGCATCGCCCTGGACGACCTGGAAGACGCCAACCGCCGACTGGGCCTGGCCCTGGCCGACGACGAGATCGACTACCTGCGCGCGCGCTACGCCGAGCTGGGCCGCGACCCGTCGGACGTGGAACTGATGATGTTCGCCCAGGCGAACTCGGAGCATTGCCGGCACAAGATCTTCAACGCCAGCTGGACCATCGACGGGCAGGAGCAGGAGCGCTCCCTGTTCCGGATGATCAAGAACACCCACCAGAAGACCCCGCAGCATACGTTGAGCGCGTACAGCGACAACGCCGCGGTGATCGAGGGCCACGTCGCCGCGCGCTACCGGCCGGATCCGAAGACCGGCGAGTACCGCACCGAGGCCGCGGTGCCGTCCGCGTTCCAGATCAAGGTCGAGACCCACAACCACCCGACCGCGATCTCGCCGTTCCCGGGCGCCTCCACCGGCGCCGGCGGCGAGATCCGCGACGAGGGCGCGACCGGCCGCGGCGGCAAGCCCAAGGCCGGCCTGACCGGTTTCTCGGTCTCGCACCTGCGCATCCCGACGCTGCCGCAGCCGTGGGAAGGCGAACGCGCGCTCAACCCGCGCATGGCGCCGGCGCTGGAGATCATGCTCGACGGCCCGCTCGGCGGCGCCGCGTTCAACAACGAGTTCGGCCGGCCCAACCTGCTCGGCTACTTCCGCAGCTTCGAGCTGCCCGAGGGCGCCGCGCCCGATGGAGGCGTGCTGACCCGCGCCTACGACAAGCCGGTCATGCTCGCCGGTGGCCTCGGCGCGATCGACCGGATCCAGGTCGACAAGATCCGGATGCAGGCGGGCGATGCGGTGATCGTGCTCGGCGGCCCGGCGATGCTGATCGGCCTGGGCGGCGGCGCGGCCAGTTCGGTGGCGTCCGGCGACAGCGCCGAGGACCTGGACTTCGCCAGCGTGCAGCGCGACAACCCGGAGATGGAGCGCCGGGTGCAGGAGGTCATCGACCGCTGCGTGGCGCTGGGCGAGCGCAATCCGATCCACTTCTTCCACGATGTCGGTGCCGGCGGCCTGTCCAACGCGATTCCCGAACTGCTGCACGACTCGGGCGTGGGCGGGGTGATCGACCTGGGCAAGGTGCCCACCGACGACCCGTCGCTGTCGCCGCTGGAACTGTGGTGCAACGAATCGCAGGAGCGCTACGTGCTCGGCGTGCCGGCCGACCGGCTGGAGGAGTTCGCCGCGATCTGCGCACGCGAGCGCTGCCCGTTCGCCGCCGTCGGCGTGGCTACCGCGGAGGAGCGGCTGGTGGTGGGGTATGGCGCGACCGTCGAGAACGTGTACGGCACCGCGACCGGAACGCCCGGCCCGGCGCAGCGCGCCGGGCGTTCGGACCAGCCGCGTAGCAGTGCCGCGCAAGCGGCCGATCCTCACCCCATCGATCTCCCCATGGACGTGCTGTTCGGCAAGGCGCCGAAGATGCATCGCGACACCCGCCATCCGTCGGCCGCGCCGTGGCCGGCGTTGGCCACCGCCGCGCTGGACCTGCGCCAGGCCGGCCTGCGCGTGCTCGCCCACCCGACCGTGGCCTCCAAGAGCTTCCTGGTCACCATCGGCGATCGCAGCGTCGGCGGCCTGACCGCGCGCGAACAGATGATCGGTCCCTGGCAGCTGCCGCTGGCCGACTGCGCGATCACCCTGGCCGACTACGACGGCGTCGCCGGCGAAGCGATGGCCATCGGCGAGCGCACTCCGCTGGCCCTGCTGGATTCGGCCGCCGCCGCGCGCATGGCGGTGGGCGAGGCGATCACCAACCTGTGCGCCGCACCGATCGAGGCGCTGGATACGGTCAAGCTGTCGGCCAACTGGATGGCCGCCACCGGCCATCCGGGCGAGGACGCGCTGCTGTACGACGCGGTCCACGCCGTGGGCATGGAACTGTGCCCGGAGCTGGAGATCAGCATCCCGGTGGGCAAGGACTCGCTGTCGATGCAGGCGCAGTGGCAGGCCGACGGCGGCGCGCACAGGTCGGTGTCGCCAGTGTCGCTGATCGTCTCGGCGTTCGCGCCGGTGGTCGACGTGCGCGCGCAGCTGACCCCGCTGCTGGCCGAAGGCGACGACAGCGAGCTGTGGCTGATCGGCCTGGGCGGCGGCAAACAGCGCCTGGGCGGTTCGGTGCTGGCCCAGGTGCATGCCGGGGACGACGCGCTGCCGGCCTTCGGCGGCGAGGTGCCGGACCTGGACGACCCCGAACGCCTGCGCAACTTCTTCGCCCTGGTCCGCGACGCGCGCGAGGCCGGCCTGCTGCTGGCCTACCACGACCGCAGCGACGGCGGCGCGTTCGCCGCGCTGTGCGAGATGGCCTTCGCCTCGCGCCGCGGCCTGGACGTCACCCTGGACGCCTGGGGCGACGAGCCGTTCCGCACCCTGTTCAACGAGGAGCTGGGCGCGATCGTGCAGGTTGCCGACGAGGACCGCGCCGCGTTCGCCGACCTGGTCGAGCGCCACGCGCTGACCGAGTGCGCGCAGCGCATCGCCCGCCCGACCGCGGTGCCGAAGGTGCGCGTGCGCCTGGATGGCGAACTGCTGGCCGAATGGCGCTGGGAGGAACTGTTCGACGCCTGGTGGTCGGTGACCCACGCCATGCAGAAACTGCGCGACAACCCGGACTGCGCCGACGAGGAACGCGCCATCGCGCGCGACTTCGACGCGCCGGGGCTGAAGCCGAAGCTGGCGTTCGATCCGGCCGAGGACGTGGCGGCGCCCTGGCTGCATTCGCCGGCGCCAAGTGCGCCGGCGGTTTCCATCGGAGCGCGCCCGCGCGTGGCGATCCTGCGCGAGCAGGGCGTCAACGGCCAGATCGAGATGGCGCGCGCGTTCGACCGCGCCGGCTTCACCGCCGTCGACGTGCACATGAGCGACCTGATCGCCGGTCGCATCGCGCTGGACGGTTTCGCCGGGCTGGCCGCCTGCGGCGGCTTCAGCTACGGCGACGTGCTCGGCGCCGGCCGCGGCTGGGCGACCTCGATCCTGGAGCGGGCCGCGCTGCGCGAGGCCTTCGCCGCGTTCTTCGCCCGCCCCGACACGTTCTCGCTGGGCGTGTGCAACGGCTGCCAGATGCTGAGCCAGCTCAGGGACATCATCCCCGGTGCGCGGCACTGGCCGAAGTTCCTGCGCAATCGCAGCGAACAGTTCGAGGCGCGCACCTCGCTGCTGGAAGTAGTCGAGTCGCCGTCGATCCTGCTGCGCGGGATGGCCGGTTCGCGCATCCCGGTGGCGGTTGCGCACGGCGAGGGCCGCGCGGAGTTCGACAGCGCGGTCGACCAGGCCGCTGCGCGGGTGGCGTTGCGTTACGTCGATGGCGACGGCAATGCCGCCACGCGGTATCCGCTCAACCCGAACGGCTCGCCGGATGGGATCACCGGTCTGTCGAGCGAGGACGGCCGCGCGACCATCCTGATGCCGCATCCGGAACGGGTGGTGCGTACGGTCAACCTGAGCTGGCATCCGGCCGAGTGGGGCGAGGATTCGCCGTGGATGCGGATGTTCCGCAACGCGCGGGTGTGGGTCGGCTGAGCGGCGGTACCGTGGCGTCCGGGAAGTCCCGGACGCGTTGTGAGAGGCGCGTTCCCTTGTGGCGCGCCTTTCGCTTTTCTGCATCCCGATCCGGTTGTCGGGGTGCGACTGCAAATCCAACTCCAACCGCAACCGCAACCGCAACCGCAACCGCAACCGCAACCGCAACCGCAACCGCAACCGCAGGAGCCAAGGCGTTGGATGGTGTCGACTTCGGTGGGAGCCGCGGCAGTGCGGGGGTATGGCGCATCGGCCGGCTCCGGCGTCCTGCCTCCGACGGCCGAGCGCAGGCCATCCCTGGCCTGCTTGCGCCATACCCCCGCACTGCCGCGTCTTTCCGGCGCGTCGGGAGCGTGGCTTCGTTCAACCCGCTCAACCGTCGCTCCCCACAGGCGGGGTCCAGACGGTTGAGAACCGGATCGAGGACCTGCAGCCGTTGTCCCCGCGCAGGCGCAGCGACTTGCACGCGGCCTGGGGCGGTCGGATCCGGAGGCAAAGTCACTGGGTCCCCGCCTGCGCAGGGACGCTGGTGATTGGTGGTGACCAGCGATGCTCAAGGTGATTTCGCCGTGTCCCGCTTTTGCTTTTGCCACTGTTTTCGCCGAGCGAAGCCACGACCTGAAAGCTCGCGAAGGACGTCGTGCCCTGAGGGTCTGGCGCAAGCAGCACAGGGATGTGCTGCGGTCGCTCGTCGGAGCCATGGACGGCGGAGCCGAGCGATGCGCCAGACCCCCAGGGCACAACGACCCCGTCCGAAGCCGACGCTCTTGCTCCAAGCCCGGCAGGCACAACGACCCCGTCCAAAGCCGACGCTCTTGCTCCAGCCCGGCAGGTACGACGGCCCCATCCGAAGCCGACGCTCCTCCTTCCTTTCAGAACGCGGACACTAGGTCCCGAAGCTCCTGATCCAAGCGGGCCACGAACCGAGCCGATGCTCGCCCCCGCTTCACGTGGCGCCCCTGCTAAAGTCTGCGTCGTTTCCAGAGGAATCCGCGCCGAACCGTGAGCGACCTGCCCATCGTGCTGTTGCCGCTCACCGCCGACGAGGACGCGCTGGATGCCTGCCTGGCCGCGCTGGATGCCGCGACCCCGGCCGGCACGCCGGTCTGGCTGGCCGACGACGCACAGGCCGGGCCGCGCGGAATCGCACTGGTCGAACTGTGGCTGCAGCGCACGCAGCTGCGCGCCGAATACACGCGGAGGACGAATCCGATCGGTGAGTCGGCGCACCTGCAGGAAATGCTGCAGGCCTGCGGTGACGCCGACGTGGTGGTGCTGGCCGCCGATGCGCGGCCGTTGCCCGGCTGGCTGGCGCAGCTGGCGGCGTGCCTGGCGCGCGATGCGGCCATCGCCACTGCTACGCCCTGGTGCAACGCCGGCGAGACCGCCGGCTGGCCACGGCTGGGCGAAGTCTCGCCGCCGCCGGCCGAACCGGCATTGACCGCGCAGGCCTGCGCGGCAATGGCGCCGCGGCATCCGGAGCTGCCGGCGGCGGTCGGCCACGCGGTGGCGCTGCGCGGCAGTGCGCGCATCCGCGCCGGCGGGCTGGACACGGCCAGCTTCCATTCCTGGTACGCAGCACTGACCGACCTGTCGCTGCGCCTGTCCGGACTGGGCTGGCGCAACGTGCTGTGCGAGACCGCGTTCGTCGCCCGCGGCGGCGAGGGCGGCCCGGCCGACGGCGACCTCGACGCGCTGGCCGCGCGCTGGCCGGCCTGGCACGCGCGCCTGGCCGGTTTCCTGATGCACGATCCGCTGCACGACACCCGCGAACGCCTGGGCGAGCTGCATGCGCAGCTGCGCGACAGGCCGCAGCACGACCTGTTCGCGGCCGGTTCGCCGGAGCCTGCGCCATGAGCGCGGCGGTGGCCGGCGACGGCATCGCCGCGGTGGTGGTCAGCCATCGCAGCGCCACCACCCTGGACGAGTGCCTGCTGCGGCTGCGCGCCGCCCGCGGAGTGGAGCAGATCCGCGTGGTGGACAATGGTTCCGACGACGGCACGCTGGAGATCCTGCAGCGGCATGCGCTGGCCGATCCGCGCCTGCGCTTCATCGCCAACCCGGACAATCCCGGTTTCGCCGTGGCCTGCAACCAGGGCGCCGCCGACAGCGACGCGCCGTGGCTGGCGTTCGTCAACCCCGACCTGCAGGTGCGGCCGGACACGCTGGAGCGGTTGCGCGCGCATGCGCGTGCGCTGGACGGCGAGGCGCTGCTCGGCGCCGACCTGCTCGGCGAGGACGGCGCGCGCGACGGCGCGGCGCGGCGCCGCGACCCGGACTTCGCCGCGATGCTGCGCGCGCGCGGTGCCGGCACGCGGCTGGAGGTGCCGATGGAGGCGGCGTGCGCGGTGCAGCCGGTGGACGCGGTGTCCGGTGCGCTGATGCTGGTGCCGCGCGCGCTGTTCCAGCGCATCGGCGGCTTCGACGAGGGTTACCGGCTGCACGCCGAGGACCTGGACCTGTGCCGGCGCGCGCGCCAGGCCGGGGCCCGGGTGGCGGTGGCCAACGACGTCGGCGTGCTGCATGTGCGCGGCGTGTCCAGCCGCTCGCGGCCGGTGTTCGTCGAATGGCACAAGCACCGCGGCCTGTGGCGCTACTTCCGCAAGTTCGAGGCGCGGCGGCGCGGCCTCGCCACCCGCGCGGCGGTGTTCGCCGCGATCTGGGCGCACTTCCTCGCCGGCCTGCCGCGCGCGCTGCGGCCACGCTGAGCGCCGTTCCGGAGGCGACCATGGCGATCGTTCCGTCCCTGCTCGACACCGACCTGTACAAGTTCACGATGATGCAGGCGGTGCTGCACCAGCACCCCGGTGCCCAGGTCGAGTATCTGTTCCGCTGCCGCTCGCCGGACGTGGACCTGCTGCCGTACCTGGAGGAGATTTCAGCCGGGATCGATGCATTGTGCGCATTGCGCATGCAGCCGGAGGAGCTCGACTACCTGCGCGGCCTGCGCTTCCTCAAGCCGGACTTCGTCGACTTCCTCGGCCTGTTCCACTTCGACCGCAAGTACGTGCAGCTGCGCGCCAACCCCGCCGAGAACGGTGGCATCGAACTGCGCCTGAAGGGCCCGTGGCTGCACACCATCCTGTTCGAAGTGCCGTTGCTGGCGATCGTCAGCGAGGTGTACATGCGCGGGACGTACGGGCCACCGGACCGCGACGAGGGCCTGCGCCGGATGTACGCCAAGACCGCGCAGCTGCGCGGGGCGGTGGGCTTCGAAGACTGCGTGATCACCGACTTCGGCACCCGGCGGCGCTGGTCCCATGCCTGGCAGGGCGAACTGCTGCCGCACCTGCGCGCCGAACTGGGCGAGCATTTCGTCGGCACCTCCAACGTGTACTTCGCCATGCGCCAAGGCCTGGTGCCGCAGGGGACCATGGCGCACGAGTGGCTGCAGGCGTTCCAGGCGCTGGGGCCGCGGCTGCGCGACTCGCAGGTGGTGGCGTTCGACACCTGGGCGCGCGAATACCGCGGCGACCTGGGCATCGCCCTGACCGATACGATCGGCCTGGATGCGTTCCTGCACGACTTCGACCTGTACTTCTGCAAGCTGTTCGACGGCATGCGCCACGATTCGGGCGATCCGTTCGAATGGGGCGAGCGGATCATCGCGCACCTGCAGGCCAACCGGGTCGATCCGCGGACCAAGACCCTGGTCTTCAGCGACGGCCTGGACATGGGCCGGGTCATGTCGCTGTACGAGCGCTTCCGCGGCCGCTGCCGGATGTCGTTCGGCGTGGGCACCAACCTGACCAACGACCTTGGACCCAGGGCGCTGCAGATCGTGCTGAAGATGGTCCGCTGCAACGGCCAGCCGGTGGCCAAGCTCAGCGACTCGCCGGGCAAGACCATGGTCGATGACCCCGGATACCTGGCCTATCTGCGCCAGGTCTTCGAAGTGGCGCCGCCGACCACCTAGCCAGGGGCGGCGCGTACCGCAGCAACCGATGCCGGCTACTATCGCAGCCCGACCGTGTGTATCGCGGCCCGCGACACCGCAGCGAGGACGACCGATGGCGAAGATCCTGGGAATCTCCGGCAGCCTGCGCGCCGGCTCGTTCAATACCGCCCTGTTGCGCGCCGCGCAGGCACTGGCCGTGCCGGAGATCGAACTGGAACCGGCGACGCTGCACGGCATTCCGCTTTACGACGGCGACCTGGAACAGCGCGAGGGCCTGCCGCCGGCGGTGCTCGCGCTGAAGGAGAAGGTGCTGGCCTGCGACGGGCTGCTGCTGGCCACGCCGGAGTACAACAATGGCATCCCCGGCGTGTTCAAGAACGCGATCGACTGGCTGTCGCGTCCGGCGGCGGACATCCCACGGGTGTTCGGCGGCCGGCCGGTGGCGATGCTCGGCGCTTCGCCCGGCGGGTTCGGGACGATCCTCGCCCAGGACGCCTGGCTGGCGGTCCTGCGTACGCTGGGTACCCGGTTCTGGTCCGGCGGGCGGTTGCTGGTTTCGCGCGCCGGGCAGGCATTCGACGCCGAAGGCCGCCTGGTCGACGAGCGCCTGCGCGCGCAGCTGGCCCGTTTTCTGGCGGATTACCGCGGCTTCATCCAAGGCTGAGCAGCACGGCTAAATGTCGCCGGAATGCCGCCGGCGGACATCCATTGGCGACATGGAGCGAAGCGATAGCCCTGGAAACCGGTAGACATCCGTCGGCGCACGGATTCCGGTTCCGGATGGGAAAGTGGCCTCGAATTCCGAAACGGCCGGGCCGTTACCCAAGTAATTAAATTTGTGTTGCGGTGCACTGTGACACGCCCGAGTCGCACGTGCTATTTCTTGCGCCGCCTCGGAATGTTAGCGCTATCAACCAGGCGGGTGTCCGGATGGCACGCGCCACGACGTGGACGGCACAGGCCGGGAAACGTCGCAGTTCCATGCTTCTCGATTCGATTCGCCGGCGACCTCGATGTAACCGGCATTGCGGAAACGGGCGTGCAGCGTCCGGTTTGTTGCGGGTCGTCGACCGCGGCCTGAAGAAAGTCCACCAAGGGCTACATCCACAAATCGAAGCAAAAGGGGAGGGTGAGGAGATGAGAAATTGCAGTTTGCGGTGTCCCGCGCTGTCAAGCGACATGCGGGCGCAGGCCGTATCGCGTATCACGGATGACGCGCCCCGTGCCGTCGAACTCCAGAGCTGAGGACACCTACATGAATTCCAAGTTCAAGAAGCGGTTCAAGTCGACGGCGATGTTCACCATCGTCGGTGGCGTGATCATCATCAATCCGGCCTACGCCCAGGATCCCGCGCAGCCGGCCCCCCAGACGCAGACGGACGACGCGACGACACTGGATACCGTCGTCGTCACCGGCATGCGCAGCAGCCTCGACCAGTCGATGAACATCAAGCGCGATACGCACGGCATCGTCGATGCGATCAGCGCCGAGGACATCGGCAAGTTCCCGGACACCAACCTGGCCGAGTCGCTGCAGCGAATCACCGGCATCTCGATCGAGCGCCGCGACGGCGAGGGCGCGACGGTCACCGCGCGCGGCTTCGGTCCCGATTTCAACATGGTCACGCTCAATGGCCGCCAGATCCCCGGCGCCGACGGCTTCGGCAGCGGCGGCCTCGAGATCGGCGGCGTCGGTTCGGGTACCCGCGGCTTCAACTTCGCGCAGCTGTCCTCCGACGCGATCAGCGGCGTCACCGTGTACAAGACCGGCCGCGCCAACACCCCCAGCGGCGGCATCGGCGCCACCATCGACATCCTGACCGACCGCCCGTTCTACCACGATGGTGGCGAAGTGGTGGCCACCGCCGGTGCCAAGGTGGTGACCGACCAGTCGCAGGTCCTGGGCAGCGATGCCACGCCCGAAGTGTCCGGCATCTTCAGCTACGCCAATCCGGACAAGACCTGGGGCATCGGCGTCAACGCCAGTTACGAGAAGCGCCACGGCGGTTCGGTGCAGGCCACCGAGAACGGCTGGAACGTCGCCCGCTGGACCGGTACCGATTCGCGGCTGCGCCCGGGCGCGGTGGTCGAGAACGCGCCGGAGGTCGGCCAGCTCTACAGCATGCCCAACGATCTGCGCTACGCGTTCTCGGACTTCGAGCGCGAGCGCGTCAACGGCCAGGCGGTGCTGCAGTTCGCTCCGTCCGACGCCTTCACCTTCACCCTGGACTACACCTACTCCACCAACGAGATCTCGCAGCTGCGCGGCGAGCAGACGATGTGGCTGCAGAACAGCCTCAGCAACGTCACCTTCGACGGGAACACCGACGTCGCCACGCCGATCTACATCCGCGACATCGCCGGCGGCGGCAAGGACTTCGGCTTCGAGCAGCAGCGCGACGAGCAGAAGTACTCGCTGGGTTCGCTGGGCTTCAATGCGCGCTGGGATGTCAATGACCGCTTCAACCTGACCTTCGACGCGCACAACACCAAGGTCGACAGCCGTCCGAACGATCCGATCACCGGCGGCAGCTCCACCGCCTTCAGCCTTGCCGGGGTCGCTCCTGACCGCGTGAACAACAACTGGACCCAGGAGTACTGGTTCAACGGCGGCCTGCCGATCATGGCGCGCTCGCTGTTCCCGACCACCGCCGACGCGGTGGCCAATACCAACGGCGTGGTCAATGGGGACTTCACCCCGGACCAGCTGGGGTCGCAGATCCTGCGCATCTGGACGACCCGCCAGGACACCGAGGTCAAGCAGGGCCGTATCGATGGCGAACTGCTCTTCGACAGCGGCCGCTTCACCTTCGGCGTCGACTCCTCCGACGTGTCGATGCGCCGCTTGAACGTGGACGGCCACGGCCACCTGATGACCTTGGGCAACTGGGGCGTGGACGATGCCGGTCAGGCACCGGACATGGTCGGCCTGCTGGACACGATCAATATCGGTGGACTGTTCACCGACTTCAACGCCAACGGTTCGCCCACCGGGGCGTGGTGGGGCAACGCCAGCCAGCTGGCCCAATGGGCTGAGGATGCGTGTTCCAGCGGCACCGCGCCGGCGGCATGGCCGGATTGCGACAGCATCAGCTCCCACGTGCGCACGGTCTACGACAACGACAACCTGATCGAAGAAAAGACCAAGGCGGTATACGTCCAGTGGGACCAGGACTTCAACATCGGCAGCATGTCGGCCAATGCCGTCATCGGCCTGCGCTACGAGAAGACCGACCTGGAATCGACCTCGGCCATCCAGGTGCCGAGTACCATCCGCTGGATGTCCAACAACGACTTCGGCATCGACCGGTCGGCTGAAGTGATGCCGTTCTCCGAAAGCAACAGCTACGACTACCTGCTGCCGAACCTGGATTTCAGCATCGACCTAACCGATGACATCAAGGGCCGTGTATCGGCGAGCAAGACCATCGCCCGTCCGCCGTACGGCAACCTGTACGCGGGTCCGACTGCGGGTGGTCCCAGCGGCTCGATCCTGTTCGGCGAGCAGTACCGCGCCACAGGCAGCGCGCAGAACCCGGCGCTGCTGCCGCTGGAGTCGCAGAACTTCGACATCGGCGGCGAGTGGTACTTCGCACCGTCCAGCTTCATCGGCGTGACCTACTGGCGCAAGAAGGTCGACAACTTCATCGGCAACACGGTGGTCCGCGAGAACCTGTATGGCCTCACCGACCCGACCTCCGGGCCGGACGCTCAGGCGGCTCTCGCGTTCATCAACAGCTCGGCCTGTGCCAGCCAGGTGGCGGCGGCGGGCCAGGATGTGAGCGGTGCCTGCACCGGCAACTACACCACGCTGTTCACCGCCCTGGCATTGTTGCGCAACGAGGCGACGACCGGCGGCCTGGCGGCCTACGACGGCAGCGATGCCCAGGTGCTGGCGATGGAAAGCCAGTTCGACATCCTGGGCGAGGCCGACGACCCGCTGTACATGTTCGACGTCAATCGCCCGGTGAACCAGCGCTCGGCCACGCTCGACGGCTGGGAAATCGGCGGCCAGTACTTCTTCGGCAACAGCGGCTTCGGCATCCTGGCCAACTACACCATCGTCGATGGCGACGTGGGCATCGACCGTGCTGCCGATCCTGGCACGGACGTGTTCGCGTTGACCGGCCTGAGCGACACCGCCAACGCCGTGCTGATGTACGAGAACTTCGGGTGGTCGGCCCGCCTGGCCTGGAACTGGCGCGACGAGTACCTGCTGGCGGCGAACCAGAACGGCAACAACCGCAACCCGTACTTCGTCGAGGAGTACCAGCAGTTCGACTTCGCCGTGGCGTACAACTTCACCGAGAACTTCTCCGTTTCGTTGGAGGCGATCAACCTCACCGGCGAGGACGTCCGCTGGAGCGCACGGTCGCACAACCAGATGGTCCGCCTGGTGGAGCAGGCGCCGCGCTACATGATGGGAGTCCGCTACAGCTTCTGATCCGGGGGTACCACGGATCAAAGGCCTTTATGCAGGATGGGGCCGTCGCTCCGGCGACGGCCCCTATCTTTTGGGGTCGCCAAGGGTTCCGCGTCGCCGCTTGCGGGCGCGGCCGGATTGTGGATATGGTCGCGTCATGAGCGGCATGGGGCGCCGTCGAAACCCGCGGCCGGCCGGCACCGGTACCGAAGAACTGAATGGAGCCGACATGGCCCGATACGAACTGCTGAACAACATCGCGCACAAGGACCTGCGCGTGTCCACCCGCTTCGGCCTGGAGTTCGGCGACTGCGTGGGCATGGTCCAGGCCTTTCCCACCGAGTTCGCCGAACTGCAGCGCGAGTACCCGATCTTCTTCCGGAAGGATGCCGCCGGCGAATTCCAGGCGGTGGTGCTGCTGGGCTTCGACCAGCGCGAGAACCTGTTCCTGCACCGCGGCGGCTGGAATGGGTCCTACCTGCCCGGGGTGGTCGCCCGCGGACCGTTCCTGATCGGCTTCCAGGAGCAGGTGGTCGATGGCCAGCTGCGCAATGAACCGGTCATCCACGTCGATCTGGACCATCCGCGCGTCGTCACCGGGCAGGGCGAATCGCTGTTCCTCGCCCAGGGCGGCAACAGCCCCTACCTTGAGCACATCATCAACGTGCTGCGCGGGATCCACGACGGCGTGCAGGCCGGCAAGGACATGTTCGCCGCGTTCGACGAACTGGAACTGATCCAGCCGATCAGCCTGGACGTGCGCTTCGACGACAATCACGCCGTGAACCTCACCGGCCTGTACGGGATCGACCGCGACCGGCTGGCGGCCCTGGGTGCGACGGCTTTGCATGGCCTGCACCGGGCCGGCTGGCTGGAAGGCGCCTACCTGGTGCTGGCCTCGCTGTACAACATGCGCCGGCTGATCGCCGAGAAACAGCGCCGCCTGCGCGAGGAAGAAGCGGCCGGACAGGGGCAGGCGGCCTGAAGCGATGTTCGACCGGATCGCCAGCGTCCGCGTGCTGGAAGGCTGCAGCCCAGGTGCGCTGCCGCTCGGGAAGCTGCTGGAGGACGGCGTGCCCACCGTGCTCAAGGGCCTGGCGCGCGACTGGAGCCTGGTGCGCGCGGGCCTGCAATCGACGCAGGCGGCGATGGACCAGTTGCGCACCCACTACAACGGCCGCCCGGTGCAGTACTCCTGGGGCGAGCCGGAAACGGCCGGGCGCCCGTTCTACAACGACGGTTTCACCGCACTGAACTGCGAGGTCCGGCGCGGTGGGCTGGACCAGGTGCTGGACGAACTGGCGGGGTACCTGGATGACCCGCGGCCACCCACCTATTACGTGGCCTCGCTGCTGGTCGACTACTGCCTGCCGGGTCTGCGCGCCGGCAACGACCTGGACTTCGCCGCGCACGGCATCCAGGCGCCGCCGAGCATCTGGATCGGCAACCGGGTCACCGCCTCGTGCCATTACGACGCGCCGAACAACATTGCCTGCTGCGCGGTGGGACACCGCCGTTTCACCCTGTTCCCGCCGGAACAGATCGTCAACCTCTACCCGGGGCCGCTGGAACCCACGCCCGGGGGGCAGGCGGTGAGCGTGGTCGACTTCTCCGCGCCGGACTTCGAGCGCTACCCGCGCTTCCGCGACGCGCTGGAGGCGGCGCAGTCGCTGGTGCTCGAGCCCGGCGATGCGATCTTCATCCCGAGCCTGTGGTGGCACCACGTGCAGGGGCTGGATCCGTTCACCGTGCTGGTGAACTACTGGTGGGGCAGCATGCCCGACTGGATCCCGACGCCGATGCATGCGCTCTACCACGCGCTGTGGACGATCCGCGACCGGCCCGGGCGCGAGAAGCAGGCCTGGCGCGAGGTGTTCGACTACTACGTGTTCGGTCCGGCGGAACGTGCCGGGGAGCACCTGCCCGGGCCGGCCCGCAACATCCTGGGCCCGTTCGACGAAACGATGGCGCGGCGGATGCGGGCGCTGCTGATCGGCAAGCTCAACCGCTGAGCGCGGCGCGCACCGCGCGACCTGCGGCAGCGCAAAGGGGATACGGGAGCCTGCTCCCGGCATCGGCAAAGATCCGCCGCGGGGTCCGCGGCGCAATCGTGGAAACAGGGAGACTGCTTTGGAGAACAAACGGATTCGCAAGGTCGTGATCGCCGGTGGCGGCACCGCCGGCTGGGTGGCCGCGTGCGCGCTGACCCACCAGTTCCGCGACCTGCTCGACATCACCCTGGTGGAGTCGGAGCAGATCGGTACCGTCGGCGTGGGCGAGTCGACGATCCCGACCATCCGCACCTTCCACCGGCTGCTGCAGATCGACGAGCGCGAGTTCCTCAGCTCGGTGGCCGGCAGTTTCAAGCTCTCGATCTCGTTCGAGAACTGGAAGCGGCCGGGCGACCATTACTTCCACCCGTTCGGTGCGACCGGGCGCAGCACCTGGTCGTGCGATTTCCACCAGTTCTGGCTGGAAAGCCTGCGCCGCGGCGGCAAGTCCGAACTGGGCGACTACTGCCTGGAGACGGTGGCCTCGCGGGACAACCGCTTCGCCCTGTTCGACCAGGCCGACGGCGGCGCGCAGCAGTGGTCGATGCGCTGGACCAAGGCGCCGACCGCGACGGAGCGCCCCGGCCCCAGCTACGCCTACCACTTCGACGCGGCGCTGTACGCCGCCTTCCTGCGCCGCAAGTCCGAAGGCCGCGGCCTGACCCGGGTCGAAGGCAAGATCCGCGAAGTGCGGCAGGACCCGGAGAACGGCTACGTCCAGGCGCTGGTGATGGAGGATGGCCAGGTCGTGGAAGGCGACCTGTTCATCGACTGCACCGGCTTCCGCGGCCTGCTGATCGAGCAGACCCTGAAGACCGGCTACGAGGACTGGAACAACTGGCTGCCGTGCGACCGCGCCGTGGCGATGCAGGTCGAATCGGTCGGGCCGGCGGTGCCCTACACCCGCGCCATCGCCCACGAGGCCGGCTGGCGCTGGCACATCGCCCTGCAGCACCGGGTCGGCTGCGGCTGGGTGTTCTCGACCCGGCACATGTCCGACGACGAGGCCGCGGCGAAGCTGGCCGCCGCCAACGCCGGTGCGCCGGTGGTCCGCGACCCGTGGACCGTGTCGTTCCGCACCGGGCGCCGGCTCAAGGCCTGGAACAAGAACGTGGTTTCGCTGGGACTGGCCAGCAGCTTCATCGAACCGCTGGAGTCCACCAGCATCCACATGTCGCTCAGCGCCGTGACGCGGCTGGTGCAGATGTTCCCTTTCGCCGGCATCGACGATTCGGTGGTCGACCGCTACAACGAAGTCAGCCGCGCCGAGCTGGAGCACGTGCGCGACTTCATCATCATGCATTACCACCTCAACCAGCGCGACGAGCCGTTGTGGCGCGACTGCCGCGGGATGCGGCTGCCCGATTCGCTGGCCCGGCGGATCCAGGTATTCCGCGACAGCGCCTACGCCTGGCAGGGCGAGGACGAACTGTTCCGGCTGGATTCGTGGACCCACGTGATGCTGGGACAGGGCGTGGTGCCGCGCGAACACCATCCGCTGACGCGCGGGCTCGGCGACGCGGACATGGCGAAGCTGTTCGACGCCATCCGCCAGCCGATCAACCGCATGGTCGAGGCGATGCCGCCGCACCAGACCTTCCTGGAGCACTACTGCCCGGCCGACCCGTCGGTGTGGAACCTGCGCCGGGCCCCGGCCAACGCCTGACCGGGGACCGCGCCCGCCATGCACCTGGCATTGCATCCGGACATCCACGTCCAGCGCCTCAGCCTTGGACAGGAAGGGGCGCCGCTGCTGCTGATCGACCAGCTGGTGGCCGATCCGGAGCGGCTGGTGCGCAAGGCGGCGCGTTCGCAGTTCGCGCCGCAGGGAGCGATGTTCCCGGGCATCCGCGCACGCGCGCCACTGTCGTACGAGCATTTCCTCGAACAGCTGATCCGTCCGCTGGTGGTCGATTTCTTCGGCCTCCGGCCCGGCCGCTTCGCCTTCCCCATGTGCCACTACTCGCTGGTGACCCAGGCGCCGGAGAAGCTGGGCTTCCTGCAGCGGATACCGCACATCGACTCGGCCACCGCGCAGGGCCTGGCGACGGTGCACTACCTGTTCCGCGGGGATTGGGGCGGCACCGCGTTCTACCGGCACCGCCAGACCGGCTACGAATACGTGGACGAGTCGCGCCGCGAGGCCTATTTCAGCTGCCTGGAGCGGGAAAGCCGCGGCGCTGACGCGCCCGGGCCCGGTTACATCGGCGAGGACACGCCGCTGTTCGAGCGGATCGGGAAGGTCGATGGCGTGTTCAACCGGATCGTGGTGTACCGGCGCAACTCGCTGCATTCGGGCACGATCGACAACCGCAACGTGCCGCCGCCGGATCCGCTGGACGGGCGGCTGTCGATCAACAGCTTCATCGACGTGATTCCGTGAGGAGGTGGGACAGGAGGGACCTCTCATCCGTCGTCCCTGGCATCTCCCCATCCATCATTCCCGCGCGGGCGTGGGCGCGTTCCACAGCTGCCGGATGGCTGGTCATCCAGTGACTTTTATCGTTGGCCGTGGTTGACTGGGACACTTTCCCGCGGCGCATCAAGATGCGCTGCGCCGGGGCCAGGGAGTGGCGATGTCGGATGCGCTGGAGTGTGCCAACTGCGGGCGTGCGATCGATGGCGCCGTCCAGAAGTTCTGCCCGGCCTGCGGCCAGGCCACGCCGGTGCATCGCATCGACTGGCATTTCCTGGCGCACGAGCTCGAGCACAGCGTCCTGCACATGGACCGCGGCATCCTGTACTCGCTCAGGGAGCTGATGCTCCGGCCCGGTCGCCTGATACGCGACTACCTCGAAGGACGCCGGGCGCGGCAGGCAAAGCCGCTGCTGTTGCTGATGGTCATGGCGGCGGCGGTGGTGCTCGCCAGCAAGTATCTGGTCGGCGAAGGCGTCATGGACTCGATCCCCGATGCCGCGGCGGCCGCCGCGGCCCAGGGCGATGCAGCAGCGCCCGACATCCAGGTGGCGATGAAGGCCTCGAAGGCCGTCGCGGACTGGATGAGCCGGCACTTCGCCGCGATCACGCTGTTGCTGCTCCCGATCGAGGCGGCTGCGTTCAGGCTCGCGTTCCACCGCGTCGGCGGACTGAACTACCCGGAATGGCTGGTGATAACGGCCTTCCTGACCGTCCAGACGTTCGTCTTCTGGACCCTGCTGACACTGCTGCACCGGTGGATACCGCAGCCGCAGTTGTGGGCCGCCGGACTTGCCGTGCTCTACGGGATCGTCTCGCTCGCCCAGTTCTTCCGGGGATATCCACGATGGAAATCCATCCTGCGCGCGGTGCTGGGCTTTGCCATCGTCTTCGTGATCAACGCACTGCTCACCCCGATGCTGGTCCTGGCGGTAGCCATCTCCATGCACGGCTGATCCTGCCACCCGATCCGGTGGCCGGAACGAAACGCCCGCCGTGAGGCGGGCGTTTGCGTTTTACTTCAGCGCCTTGAACCGCAGCCGGTGCGGGCCGGCGTCGTCGCCCAGGCGGCGCTTCTTGTCTTCCTCGTACTCGCGGTAGTTGCCCTGGAAGAACTCCACGTGCGAGTCGCCCTCGAAGGCGAGGATGTGGGTGGCGATGCGGTCCAGGAACCAGCGGTCGTGCGAGATCACGAAGGTGTTGCCCGGGAACTCCAGCAGCGCGTCTTCCAGCGCGCGCAGGGTCTCGATGTCCAGGTCGTTGGACGGTTCGTCCAGCAGCAGCACGTTGCCGCCCTGCAGCAGGGTCTTGGCCATGTGCAGGCGGCCGCGCTCGCCGCCGGACAGCGAGCCGACCAGCTTCTGCTGGTCCTGGCCCTTGAAGTTGAAGCGGCCGATGTAGGCGCGCGACTGGATCTCGATGCCGTTGATGTTGAGGATGTCCAGGCCGCCGGAGATCTCCTGGAAGACGTTGTGGTTGCCCTCCAGCTTGTCGCGGCTCTGGTCCACGTAGGCCAGATTCACCGTCGGGCCGATGTCGATCTGCCCGGAGTCCGGCTTCTCCTGCCCGGTGATCATCTTGAACAGGGTCGACTTGCCGGCGCCGTTGGGGCCGATGATGCCGACGATCGCGCCCGGTGGCACCGAGAAGCTGAGGTCGTCGATCAGCAGGCGGTCGCCGAACTTCTTCGACACGTTCTTGAATTCGATGACCTTGTTGCCCAGGCGCTCGCCCGGCGGGATGAAGATCTCGTTGGTCTCGTTGCGCTTCTGGTAGTCGACCGACTGCAGCTCGTCCAGGCGGGCGAGGCGCGCCTTGCCCTTGGAGCGGCCGCCCTTGGCGTTCTGCCGCGCCCACTCCAGTTCCTTGGCGATGGCCTTCTGCCGCGACTTCTCCTGGTTCTCTTCCTGCTTGAGGCGTTCTTCCTTCTGCATCAGCCAGTCGGTGTAGTTGCCCTTCCACGGGATGCCGCGGCCGCGGTCCAGCTCGAGGATCCACTCGGCGGCGTTGTCGAGGAAGTAGCGGTCGTGGGTGACCGCCACGACCGTGCCGGTGTAGCGGGCCAGGAACTGCTCCAGCCATTCCACCGACTCGGCGTCCAGGTGGTTGGTCGGTTCGTCCAGCAGCAGCATGTCCGGCTTCTGCAGCAGCAGGCGGCACAGCGCGACGCGGCGCTTCTCGCCGCCGGACAGCTTGCCGATGACCGCATCCCACGGCGGCAGGCGCAGCGCATCGGCGGCGATCTCCAGCTGCTGTTCGAGCGTGTGCGCGTCGCCGCTGGCGAGGATTGCTTCCAGGCGTTCCTGTTCCTTGGCCAGCGCGTCGAAATCGGCACCGTCCTCGGCGTAGGCGGCGTAGACCTTTTCCAGCGCGGCCTGGGCCTGCAGGACCTCGCCCACACCTTCCTCCACCGCTTCGCGCACGGTCTGGGCCGGGTCCAGCTGCGGCTCCTGCTGCAGGTAGCCGACCTTGATTCCGGGCTGCGGGCGGGCTTCGCCTTCGAAATCTGTGTCCACGCCGGCCATGATCCGCAGCACGGTGGACTTGCCGGCGCCGTTCAGGCCCAGCAGGCCGATCTTGGCGCCCGGGAAGAAACTCAGCGAGATGTCCTTGATGATCTGCCGCTTGGGCGGGACCACCTTGGACACGCGGTTCATGGTGTAGATGTACTGGGACGACATGGGGGCTCCGGAAAAGCGGGTGCACTCCCCGGCACCGGTGCGGCGCCGGAGATCAGGAAATCGGGCAGGGGGCGATTATACCCGCAGGGCGCCGGGCAGCCGCCGCGGGTGCATGGAATGCGGAGCCGCCGCGGCCGCCGGTCCAGGCCCTCGGCCCCGGCGGGCGCTGCAACCCCGGGGCGCCGCGGAAGACCCGACGGCCTGCCGCCGGGCCAGTCCCGTTTCAAGCGGGCATGTCAATCCGGCATGCGCCGCACGCACTGCAGGCGATAGTCGTCCGGCGGGCAGGAGGCCGGCAGGCTGATGCCACCCTCGACCACCTGCGTCTCTGCGGCGCCGTCGTCCGCCAGCGCCGGCGCCGGCGGGGACGTCTCCGGGAGCGAGACATGGATCGCCGACGCCACTACCGTGGCCAGATTTCCGGCGAGCCCCAGTACCGTCAGGCGTCCCGGCCGGTAGCTGATGGTGTAGTTGTCCAGGCCGGTTCCCTGCGCCGCCGAAGCGGTGATGTCGTAGGAGCCGGGCAGCGCGTGCGCCGGCTGGCCTGCGCTCGCCAGCACCACCGAATCCACCGAGTCCCCGGCGAAGAGGCCCTGCACCGTGTAGTCCCGGAGCAGCGTGTCCAGTTCCCACAGCTTCGTGGCATCGCTGGCGCTGACGAGCAGGGCGGCCGGCGACACCGTCGCGGTGGTGGTGGCGTTGCCGGTCAGCACGTAGTTGCCGGCGTCGGCGCCGGACAGCGAGCCGGTGACGTGGACGGTCTTGCCGACGCCGGCGTTCCTGTCGGCGAAGTGGCCGTCGGTGGCCAGCACCAAGTCGTCGCCGGCGATGGCGCCGGCAAAATTGCCGGTGGTAGCCGCAGCGGTGGTGCCGTCATAGGTCTTGTCGACGGCGGTGATCGCCGCGGTGATCGCCTTGGGATCGATCGTCGCCGTGGTGGTGGCGTTGCCGGTCAGCACGTAGTTGCCGGCATCGGTGCCGGACAGCGTGCCGGTGACGTGGACGGTCTTGCCGACGCCGGCGTTCCTGTCGGCGAAGTGGCCGTTGGTGGCCAGCACCAAGTCGTCGCCGGCGATGGCGCCGGCAAAATTGCCGGCGGTAGCCGCAGCGGTGGTGCCGTCATAGGTCTTGTCGGCCGCGGTGATGGCCGCGGTGATCGCCTTGGGATCGATCGTCGCCGTGGTGGTGGCGTTGCCGGTCAGCACGTAGTTGCCGGCGTCGGTGCCGGACAGCGTGCCGGTGACGTGGACGGTCTTGCCGACGCCGGCGTTCCTGTCGGCGAAGTGGCCGTCGGTGGCCAGGGCCAGGTCGTCACCGGCGATGGCGCCGGCCAGGCTGCCGTCGGTGTCGGCCGCAGTGGTGCCGTCGTAGGTCTTGTCGGCCGCGGTGATCGCCGCGGTGATCGCCTTGGGATCGATCGTCGCCGTGGTGGTGGCGTTGCCGGTCAGCACATAGTTGCCGGCATCGGTGCCGGACAGCGTGCCGGTGACGTGGACGGTCTTGCCGACGCCGGCGTTCCTGTCGGCGAAGTGGCCGTTGG
>Ga0160451_100288_pt1 | contig 37305 bp, 30 predicted proteins | sample HID1975M_E1MG_FD_108270 | JGI IMG/M metagenome (GOLD analysis project Ga0160451, IMG submission 108270) | Enriched soil microbial communities from UW Madison campus, WI, USA - HID1975M_E1 MG | ecosystem: Environmental > Terrestrial > Soil > Unclassified | place: USA: Madison, Wisconsin... | reverse complement strand
GCCGATCAGGGAGCAGGAGCCCCTGGCTACGATCGACTGCATCAACAAATCGCTTCATGCTGCCCACCAACCGACTGGTGCACAGATCTTGCCAGCAGACAGTGGGTTTTCACACAGCCTCGGTCGAAAGTGGACGCAATTTATGGAACGCGCACTTCCGGCTGGCAACGGCCCTCCGTTGACCTTCTGCCTCAGAAAACGCCGCCGCCCTGGCTCCGAGCCCGGCCCATGGCCGGGTAGGCTCCGGATGCCTACCCTGGACGGCCTGGACTGGTTTCATTTGCCCCGATCGCAAGACGGAAACTCTCGTGCGCAAGGCCCTGAAGCTTTGCGCGCAAGGCGAAAAGCCTTGCGGCCGGTGCTAGAAGCTTGCGCGCAGGCAAAAAAAGCCTTGCGCGCGATGCTCGGAGCCTTGCAGCCATCTCGTGGCGGCCTGGACGCCGAACCCGCCCGCTCGAGGAATAGCCGGCCCTACCGGAAAAGATGCTTCTGAATGTCGACGAAGGCGCGGCGAATGCCTTCAACGCTGCCGAGCACACGCTTTGCATCGTTCACGCCGCCGTAGCGGATACGCAGGAAGTCGGCCACCTTGCCGCTTCCCAACTCGCCTATGCCTTCGTACTGGTACTTGTCCAGGACGAACTCGAGAAAGGCGCGCATCTCGCGCTCGTAACCGCCCATGCCGGTGGCCTTGGCAGTGTGCACACGCTGGGACCTGGCAAGGGGTGCCAGGGTGAAGCGCACGTACGCCAGGACGTCGAATATGTCACTGTTGGGCGCATCGATCAGGCGACGCATGTCGCCCAGACGTTCGCTGTCATAACCAAGGTCTGCGAGGCGCTGGATGAAAGTCTCCCGCCTGTCGGGATCGCTCCAGATGGCGCGCAACTCGTCCTCGTCCGCCACCAGTGAGCCGAGGTCGCCGAACAGCTGCTGCATGAATTCCTGCGCCGTGATCTGGCGACCGTCATGCCAGTACGTCGTCGCAGCGATGTACCGGATGCTTCGCTCCTTTCCATCCGCCAGCTTCACCACGACCCGCTCGGGCGGTGGCGGCTCATTGACACCGCGCGAGCCGTCCAGGTCATCCGGCTCATACTCACCGGGCTTCTTCGGCTTCCGATCCCCGCCCGGAACATCCGGCGGCAGTGGCTCGCCATCCCAGGCCGGGTCATTGAAGTGCTCGTAGGCCTTCACGAAGTCGTAGATGGTGAAAAAGTCCTTGCCCTCGAAGGTGCGGGTACCGCGGCCGATGATCTGCTTGAACTCGATCATCGATTTGATCGGGCGCAACAGCACAATGTTGCGGACATTCAGCGCATCCACACCCGTAGAGAGCTTCTGCGACGTGGTGAGAATGGTCGGCAGGGTCTTCTCGTTGTCCTGGAACTCGCGCAGGTGGCGCTCGCCCAGCTCGCCGTCATCGGCGGTCACGCGCTCGCAATAGTGCGGGTCCGGGTTGTCCTTGACCTGGTTGATGAAGTTGCGCACCCGCGCGGCATGGTCCTGGGTGGCACAGAACACCAGCGTCTTCTGCCGCTGGTCGATCTGGTCCATGAACTCCTGTACCCGACTGCGTTCGCGCTGGTCGATGACCAACCGGGTGTTGAAGTCGGCCTCGGTGTAGGTCCGATCGCGGTCCAACTCGCCGGCCAGCACCTCGTCGCCGTCGGAAAACCGGTACTCGTCGAGGGTCGAGGCCATCTGCCGCACCTTGAACGGCGTCAGGAAGCCGTCGCCGATGCCTTCCTTCAGCGCATAGGTGTAGATCGGCTCACCGAAGTAGGCATAGGTGTCGGCATTGACGTCGCGCTTGGGCGTTGCGGTCAGGCCCAGCTGCACCGCCGGCCTGAAGTAGTCGAGGATGGCGCGCCAGGTGCTCTCGTCGCGGGCGCCGCCGCGGTGGCACTCGTCGATGACGATGAAATCGAAGAAATCCCGTTCGTAGCCTTCGAAGGTGAACTGCGGTTCTTCCGCATTCCCGTCGCCGGTCATGAAGGTCTGGAAGATGGTGAAGAACACGCTGGCATTGCGCGGGATCTCGCCGCGCTTGCGGATATCCTCCGGCCGAATGCGGCACAGGGCGTCCGGCGGAAAGGCGCTGAAGGCATTGAAGGCTTGGTCGGCCAGGATGTTGCGGTCGGCCAGAAAGAGGATGCGCGGGCGGCGTACCGGGTCGCGGCTCAGGTTCCACTTGGAATGGAACAGCTTCCACGCGATCTGGAAAGCGATGGAGGTTTTGCCGGTGCCGGTGGCCAGCGTCAGCAGGATGCGATCGCGGTCGTTGGAGATCGCATCCAGCACGGCGGTGATGGCGTTGTGCTGGTAATAGCGCGGCTGCCACTTGCCGCCGCCGGTCTCGAACGGCACCGCGCCGAAGCGGTCTCGCCAGTCGTTGCCATCCAGGAAGCAGAGCAACCACAGCTGCTCCGGCGTGGGGAACGGCAAGGCGATGTCGCCCTCCGCGCCGGTGTGCATGTCGATGCCGTACCAGCCGATGCCGTTGGTGGCATAGGCGAAGCGCGCTTTCAGCCGCCTCGCATAGTCCTTGGCCTGGCCGACGCCGGTGGTGTGGCCCAGTCCGGCCTTCTTGGCTTCGATCACCGCCAGTTTCCGGCCGCGATAGCTCAACACGTAGTCGGCCGACAGCGCGGTGCCGCGCTGACCGCCGCCGAGGATGCGGCCCGGGCAGATCAGTTCGCGATGGACGTGCGTCCCGTCCACCACGCCCCAGCCGGCATCGCGCAGCACCGGATCGATGCGGTTGGCACGGGTATCGGATTCGGTTTCATTCGTCGCGTGCATAGCCCGCCTCGCGCTGTGCGCGAATCCCCAGTACGAACACCGTATCCACCGCGGCGACGTACCGGTACAGGGCAACGTATCCGCGGGAACCGCGACCGATCACCAGTTCGCGCATGTCGCCGCGTGTCGGACGGCCGATCAGCGGATTGTCCGTGAGCACATCGGACGCGCTGACAAGCTCGCCAAGACGATCCTGGACATGCCCGGCCTCGTGCTGTTCGAGATGGCTGACGACGCGCTGCAGGTCCTCGTACACGTCGGGCAGGAACTCGACGCGCGACATGCTATTTCGCGAACTTGCGGGCGACCGGGCGCGGCGCGGCCTTGTCCTGGACGCGGCCCATCAGATAGCGGCGCATCTCGTCCCAGGGAATGCTCTCTCCGGTTTGCAGGAACTCGGCCCAGCGACGTTCGGCCTCCGCATGGAAGTCGGATCGCCGCTCGGTCTGTTCGGCTTTCTCGGCGATGGCTTCCAGGATAAAGCCGTGCGGGGTGGTGCCGGCCGCTTCCGCGGCCTTGGCGATGCGGGCCTTGAGAGTGTCCGGCAGGCGGATGGTGGTGGTGCTCATGCTGGGCTCCCGGCAGTGGGGTCGAGGCAATGTAGCACATCTGTGACACATGTTGCCGCAGCCCGGCTGGCCTCAGCTCAGCTGGCCGGAGAAGGCGGCTTGCAGGAGGGATTTGCGGAGGGCCGCAATATCAGCGAGCTCTTCTTGGATACGCTCCTTGAGCTTGCCCATCGCATCAACGATTGCATCAATCTTGCTGACGGCTGCGATCTGGGCAGCAAGCGTCGGCAACCCGAACTGATAGCGAAACATATGCTCTCGATTCACTTTGGGCATTCCGGCCCTATCAGAACCCGAGATGGCGTAGTCAGTGAAGCTCTTACTCAACAGGATGTAAAAGAGGAAATCACGTTCGATTTCGTTCGTCGGACTCAAAGGATAAACGTCGGCGCTACATAACCCCGCAAAATGCGGTCTAGACACCTTGCGCAAATACGGACGGATTTTGCTGTACAGCACCATGCTGTGGTCGAACAGATATTTGCCGGATTTTAGCCCTTCCTGCCGCGCCGTTAGCACGTCGATAAGTTCATCCGAATTGGAAACCATGTTGCCTGCGCCGACATGCGGCATGTCGACGAATTCCGGAAGCCTGGGGCTAACGAGGGTCGAATTGATCGACACAACATTATCCAGCCGTACTTGACGCGCGTTTTTCCCAGCAACCTCCAGAACGCTCGTCTTGACGGACTCCAACAGTCTATCCACATCCGCTAGATTGGCGTCCGCATTGGCGCGGGCGTGGTCGAGGGCGGCGAAGGCCTGATCCAGCACTGCGACTATGCGCTTTTGTTGCGCGATTGAAGGCATGCAGACATGAAGCGCTTTCAACTCGGGGTAGTAGATCGTCTGATGCACTGATCCACTTGAGAAGCGCGAGAGAGCGGACTCCTCGGCTAGGAAGAGATAGCGCAGGAAGTCCGGGTCGATACGCTCGGAACACACCCAGTTCGCGAAGTCTTGGCTGGTCGCCATCTCGCGGCCCATCTTGACCACGTAGCCAACCGACGCGGTTCGAGACAGGCAGACGGTTCCAACTGGAAGTACGCGAGCGGAGGAATTTCTGATACCCAATGCGTTTGTGGTCTCGAGTGTTTGCGAGATCGTTCCGCCGTGAGCCAACTTTGCGTCACGAATGCCAATCCACGGAATGTCACCACCCCAATACGCAGGCTTGTTTCGACTCGGCGTATGGCCGGATTCCATCCTCGCTATGCGCGCAAGTGGCAACCATTCCCAGCCACTTGGCGGGTCAATGCCGGGGTGATTCACGGATAGCGCAACGTTACCCATGATTGTTCTTGCGGTCGCTTCTCTGCCCCCGGTGCGAGTCTGCGCCCGGCCACTCACAACATCCCCCTAACTCGCGCCAACAGCTTCGCCGTCTCCGCATCCCGCGCCAGCATGTCGTCGATGATCTGCTGCGGCGTGCGCTGCGGCGCGACCTCCGGCGCGTGCGGGTTCTTCACCGACAGGTCGCAGGTGGTGGCGTCCACATCGTTCACGTCCACCATCCAGCTTTTCTCGCCGCCCGCTTTGGCCTTCTGCAGTTCCACGAACTCAACCAGGTCCACATCGTTCAGCGGATTGGTCTTGCCCAGCGAGCGGCCGGGATCTAGCTGGTAGTACCAGATCTTGCGCGTCGGCGCGCCCTTGTCGAAGAACAGCACCACAGTCTTGACGCCCGCGCCCTGGAAGGTGCCGGACGGGCAGTCCAGCACGGTGTGCAGGTTGCAGCTGGCCAGAACCTCGCGGCGCAGCTCCACGCTGGCGTTGTCGGTATTGCTGAGGAAGGTGTTCTTGATCACCACCGCGCCGCGGCCGCCGGCCTTGAGCTTGCGGATGAAGTGCTGCAGGAACAGGTAGGCGGTTTCCGACGAGCGGATCGGGAAGTTCTGCTGCACCTCCTTGCGCTCGCCGCCGCCGAACGGCGGGTTGGCCAGCACGATGTCGTGGCGATCCCTCTGCTGGATGTCCATGACGTTTTCCGCCAGCGTGTTGGCGTGGCGGATGTTGGGCGCGTCGATGCCGTGCAGGATCATGTTCATCACGCCCAGCACGTAGGCCAGCGACTTCTTTTCCTGCCCGTAGAAGGTCCTGCGCTGCAGGGTGTCCCAGTCCTTCGCGGACAGGTCGTCGCGGCGCAGGTGCTCCCAGGCCTCGCACAGGAAGCCCGCGCTGCCGCAGGCGCCGTCGTAGATGGTCTCGCCGATCTGCGGCTGCACCACCTGGATCATGGCGCGGATCAGCGGACGCGGGGTGTAGTACTCGCCGCCGTTGCGGCCGGCGTTGCCCATGCGCTTGATGCGGGTTTCGTAGAGTTCCGACAACTCGTGCTTGGCCTCGGAACTGCCGAAGCTGAGCGTGTCCACGATCTGCAGCACGTCGCGCAGGGTGTAGCCGGAACGGAAGCGGTTGGACACCTCCGAGAAGATCTCGCCGATCTTGTACTGCAGGCTGTCGGCCTGGACGCTGCTGTCCTTGAACGACTTGAGGTGCGGGATGAGCTTGCCGTTGACGAACTCGATCAGGTCGCTGCCCGTGCGGGCGTTGGGATCGGCCTTGCCGTCCTTCGTCTTCGGTGCGGCCCAGTCCTGCCAACGGTAGGGCTTGGCCAGGATCGCGTCGTAGGTCTTGCCCTTGAGCGCAGCCTCATCGGCCCACTCATGCTCCATATCGTCCAGATACTTCAGGAACAGCAGCCACGAGGTCTGCTCGGCGTAGTCCAGCTCGGATGCCAGTCCCTCGTCGTTGCGCATGGCCTTGTCGATGGCATTGAAGGCCTGGCCGTAGGTGCTGGTGTCGCCGTTGCTGCCGCTGCCGCGCTTTGGCGCCTTTACGCTCCGGGCAGGAGCACCGGGGTCCGCTTTGCCGATTCGCGCCGCGGCGATCGCTTCCGCGAGCGCCACGGAGCCCCCACGACCGCGGCCAGGCACGATTTTTCCTTCGTCGATCAAGTGGCCCTTGATCCGCTGGTAGGTACTCTCCGCCCAGCCAAGCTCATTCAGAAGGCGCTGATTGCCGGCCTTCCCGTCCAGCGCCTTGAGCATTTCAATGAAGCGTTTTGCTTGCGATTCAAGCGTCATGCTTTTAGCTCTACCGTGCAACTGTGCATCCGACGACGCCCCCCTTTTTTTCGAATCACGACTTTAGCCGCAAGCTCAAGGCGACTCAACGAAAAAGCCCCGCTGTCGCGGGGCTTTTTCCGTATTCCCTCAACTCAAGCAAACGGATCCTGCAACACCATCGTATGCTCCCGGTCCGGCCCGGTGCTGACGATGCTGATCGGGCACCCCGCCAGCTCCTCCAGCGCCCGCAGGTACGCACGCGCCGCCGGCGGCAACTCGTCCCACACCGTGATCCCGTGCGTGTTCTCGCTCCACCCCGGGAACTCCAGGTACACCGGCGTGATCTCTTCCCACCCCTGTGCATCCAGCGGCGCGTACTCGGTGCGCTTGCCGCGGTACTCGTACGCGATGCACATCTTCAGCTTCTCCATGCCGTCGAGCACGTCGAGCTTGGTGATGCACAGGCCGGAGATGCCGTTGATGGCCACCGCGCGCTTGAGGGCGACGATGTCCATCCAGCCGCAGCGGCGGGGGCGGCCGGTGGAGGCGCCGTACTCGGCGCCGCGGTCGCGGATGCCCTGGCCGATCTCGTCGTCCAGTTCGGTCGGGAACGGGCCGCCGCCGACGCGGGTGGCGTAGGCCTTGGCGATGCCCAGTACGTAGTCGATCGCGTCGGCGCCCACGCCCGAGCCGGCCAGCGCGCCGCCGACGGTGGTGTTGGAACTGGTGACGTACGGGTAGGTGCCGTGGTCGATGTCCAGCAGCGCGCCCTGGGCGCCCTCGAACAGCACGCGCTTGCCCTGCTTGCGCAGGTCGTGGCAGATGCCGGCCACGTCGTATTTCATCGGCTGCACGTACTCGCCGAAGGCCAGGGCCTCGTCGTAGGTCTGCTGGAAGTCGATCGCGTCCGCGCCCAGGTACTTGGTCAGGACGAAGTTGTGGTAGTCCAGCGCGCTGCGCAGCTTCTCGGCCAGCTGGTCGGGATAGTGCAGGTCGGCGATGCGGATGCCGCGGCGGGCGACCTTGTCCTCGTAGGCCGGGCCGATGCCGCGGCCGGTGGTGCCGATGGCATCCTTGCCGGCGGCCTTCTCCCGGGCCTGATCCAGGGCGATGTGGTACGGCATGATCAGCGGGGCGGCCGGGCTGATCTTCAGGCGGCTGCGCACTTCCACGCCGGCCGCTTCCAGCTCGCCGATCTCCTTGATCAGGGCAGCGGGCGAGATCACCACGCCGTTGCCGATCAGGCACAGCGCGTCGTCGCGCAGGATGCCGGACGGGATCAGGTGCAGGACGGTCTTCTTGCCGTTGATGACCAGGGTGTGGCCGGCGTTGTGGCCGCCCTGGAAGCGCACGACGGCGCCGATATCCTCGGTGAGCAGGTCGACGATCTTGCCCTTGCCTTCATCGCCCCACTGGGCGCCGATGACGACGACTGACTGGCCCATGGCCTTGACTCCTTTATCTGGCGGCCATCGGGGCCGCGGGATGGACCGTGGCGGGCCTGGCGCCCTGCCCACTTCCTCGGGGATGTCCCTTCGGGAGCATGGACGCCATCGGGGCGCCCGGGCGTGGCGGCAGGCCAGACACGGAAAAAGCCGGGCGGGTGTGCTTCGTGGGAAGCGGCCCCGACCGGCTTTTGCGGATTATCCGGGTTTTGGGTGGAGGGGGCCACCGCAGGCGTGCGCCGGTTGGGCCGCCGTTGTTGTGTAGGAGCCGGTCTTGCCGGCGACCCGGGGCCATCGCAGGGGCGGCGGGGTTGGGGTCGAGGCGTTGGTCGGGTCGCCCGCAAGACGGGCTCCTACAACGATCCGGTACGCCTCGGCATGGGTGGTCAGTCGGCGGTGTAGACCGGCTGGCCGTCGACCCAGGTGGCACGGATCTTCAGGTCGTCCAGCTCGGCCGCAGGGATGGCCAGCGGGTCGCGGTCCAGCACCACGAAGTCGGCGCGCAGGCCGGGGACCAGGCGGCCGACCTCGGCCTCGTCGTGGGCGGCCCAGGCGGCGCCGGCGGTGAAGCCGCGCAGGGCCTCGTCGGCGGTCAGCTTCTGCCCGGGCAGCCAGCCGCCGGGCGGCTGGCCGGCACGGTCCTGGCGGGTGACCGCCGCGTACAGCCCCAGGCGCGGGTCGACCGACTCCACCGGGAAGTCCGAGCCCAGCGCCAGCGGCACGCCCAGGTCCAGGAAGCGGCGCCAGGCGTAGGCGCCCTCCAGCCGCTCGGGGCCCAGGCGCGCTTCGGCCCAGGGCATGTCCGAGGTGGCGTGGGTGGGCTGCATCGAGGCGACCAGGCGCAGCTGGGCGAAGCGCGGGATGTCCTCCGGCGCGACCACCTGCGCGTGCTCCACCCGCCAGCGCGCGTCCGGGCGCGCGCCGCTGCCGGACAGCGCGTACTGGTAGGTGTCCAGCACGATGCGGTTGCCGCGGTCGCCGATGGCGTGGGTGGCCACCTGCACGCCGCAGTCGCGCGCCTTGATCACCGCCGAACCGAACGCGGCCGGATCGGTGACCAGCAGGCCGCGGTTGCCCGGGTCGTCGCTGTAGTCGGCCAGCAGCGCGGCGCCGCGGCTGCCCAGCGCGCCGTCCATGTACAGCTTCACTCCGGCCATCTGCAGGCGGCCGCCGTCGTGGCGGTAGGCGCCGTGCTCGCACAGGTCGGCCAGCGCGCCGCTGTCGCCGTCGGCGTAGGCGTCGATGCGCAGCGGCAGGCGACCGGCGTCGGCGAAGCGGCGCATCAGCGCCAGGTCCTCGCGCGAAACGCCCATGTCGTGCACGCCGGTCAGGCCGTTGCGCACGGCGGCGTCCAGCGCGCGCGACAGCGCCTCTTCGCGATAGGCGTCGCTGCGCGGCGGCATGGCGCGCTCGACCAGGCGCATGGCCTCGTCGACGAACACGCCCGTCGCGCGCTCGCCGTCGCGGACGATGCGACCGCCGTCGGGCTGCCAGTCGCCGTCGAGCCTGCGCGCGCTGTCCGCCGCTTCGGCGGCGCGCAGCGCGGCGCTGTTGCCCCAGCCGGCATGGCCGTCGATGCGCACCAGCCAGACCGGGCGGTCGGGGAAGGCGGCGTCGAGCTGGGCGGCGGTCGGGAAGGCGGTGTCGGGCCAGTCGTTCTGGTCCCAGCCCCAGCCCTGGATCCAGGCGTCGGCCGGGGCGGTATTGGCGAATTCCTGCAGGCGGGCGATCACTTCCCCCTGGCTGGCAGCGCCACCGAGGTCGGCGCGCAGCAGCGCGTAGCCCAGTTCCATCAGGTGCGCGTGGGCGTCGATCAGGCCGGGAACGACGGTGGCGTTGCCGGCATCGATGTGGCGCGCATCGGAAAGCGCTTGCGCAGCTCGGCGGCCTTGCCGACCGCGACCAGGCGGCCCTGCCCGTCCCAGGCGATGGCGGTGGCGACGGGATCGGCCGCGTTCTCGGTGTGGATGCGCGCGGCGGTGAGCACGGCGACGGCCTTGCCGGGGTTGGTCGGCGGGGCCGTGGCGTCGGCGACGGGCGCATCGGCCTGCGGTTGCGCGCGCACGTCGATGTGCGTGCCGGCACACAGGCCGGCCAGGACCAGGGCGAAGGAGGTTCGCAGGCGCATCGGCAACTCCGGACAACGGGAAAGTGCCCGACTATGCCGGCGCAATCGCGCAGGGGCAACGCCGCGCCGTATGTAGGAGCCGGCCTTGCCGGCGACGCGACGCCGTCGGCACAGGCGACGCCCTCATGGTCCCGACGCCCGGGTCGCCCGCAAGACGGGCTCCTACAAAGAACGCGACTCCTGTAGGAGCCGGTCTTGCCGGCGACGCGGCGCCGTCGGCACAGGCGACGCCCTCAGGGTCCCGACGCCCGGGTCGCCCGCAAGACGGGCTCCTACAAAGAACGCGACTCTTGTAGGAGCCGGTCTTGCCGGCGACGCGGCGCCGTCGGCACAGACGACGCCCTCATGGTCCCGACGCCCGGGTCGCCCGCAAGACGGGCTCCTACACAAGGACGGTCAGGCGGCCAGTTCGGCTTCCAGCGAGATCGGCACGGCCGACAGGGCCTTGGACACCGGGCAGTTCTGCTTGGCGTCGTCGGCGATGGCGCGGAACTGTTTCTCGTCGATGCCGGGGACGACGGCCTTCATCTTCAGGCGGATGTGCGACAGGCTGGGGCCGCCTTCCAGGGACAGGTCGACTTCGGCGCGGGTGTCGATGGAGGTCGGGGTGAAACCCGCTTCGCCGAGCTTGGCCGAGAAGGCCATGGTGAAGCAGCCGGCGTGGGCGGCGGCGATCAGTTCTTCCGGGTTGGTGCCCTTCTCGTCGCCGAAGCGGCTGTTGAAGCCGTAGCGGGTGTCGGCCAGCAGGCCGCTCTGGGGAGTGTTGAGCTTGCCCTTGCCGCTCTTGAGGTCGCCTTCCCAGTGTGCGGTGGCGTGGCGGGAGATGCCCATGGTCGTTCCTTGGTGTGGATGGAGGGGAGCGCCAGCCTATCGATGCGGGCGTTAGAAAGCCGTGTGAGGTGGAAAGCGCCGGGTTTCGTCTTGCCTGTCACCCGCACTGCCGCGGCTCCCGCCGAAGCCGACGCCACCCGATGCCTTTGCTCCTGCGTTCCGATCCGTCCCACCCCGCCCCCCTCCCTTGTGCGCCGCAACGTCCCGGCAACGGCTGACGCGCTAAGGTGTGCGTCCGCCATGACCGCCCGCCGGGTTGAAGACCCCGGCTGCACTCCATGGGATGGCTCCCGGCCCGGACAGCCATGACGGCCCTTCAGACCCACTCACGGGAGGAACGGCCTCATGTCCTACGCAACCCACGACATCCGCAATGTGGCCCTCGCAGGCCACCCCGGCGCCGGCAAAACAACCCTGTTCGAAGCCCTGCTGCATGCCGGCGGCGCCCTGACCACGGCAGGCAGCATCGAACGCGGCAGCACCGTGTCGGACTTCGATCCGATGGAGAAGGCGCGCGGCCACTCGATGGACATCGCCATCGCCAGCATCGACCACGCGCCCAACAGCGACCGTGCCTTCCACCTCAACCTCATCGACACGCCCGGGTATCCGGAATTCCGCGGCCCCGCCCTGTCCGCGCTCGCCGCGGTGGAGACCGCCGTGATCGTGGTCGACGCCGACACCGGCGTGGAGCACGGCACCGTGCGGCTGATGGAACGCGCCAGGGAACGCGGCCTGTGCCGGGCCATCGTGGTCAACAAGATCGACCACGAGCAGGCCGACTGCGCGCGCGTGCTGGGCCAGCTGCGCGAGATCTTCGGCAACGAGGTGCTGCCGCTGAACCTGCCCGCCGACGGCGGCCGCCGCGTGGTCGACTGTTTCGGCGCCGGCGACGGCGATTCGGACCTGGGCCCGGTGGCCGAATGGCACCAGCGCATCCTCGACCAGGTGGTCGAGGTCGACGAAGGCGCGATGGAGCATTACCTGGAGAGCGGCGAAGCGGGCATCGCGCCGCAGGAACTGCACGACGCGTTCGAGCAGTGCCTGCGCGAGGGCCACCTGGTGCCGGTGTGCTTCGTTTCCGCGCGCAGCGGCGTGGGCGTGCCCGAGCTGCTGCAGGTGGCCGAGCGCCTCTTCCCCGACCCGACCGAGGCCAACCCGCCGCCGCTGCTCAAGCGCAACGGCCACGGCGACGAACCGCTGGCGACGCGGCCCGATGCGCAGGGCCACGTGATCGCCGACGTGTTCAAGATCGTCAACGATCCCTTCGTCGGCAAACTGGGCGTGTTCCGCGTCTACCAGGGCACGGTGCGCCGCGACACCCAGCTGTTCGTCGACGAGGGGCGCAAATCGTTCAAGGTCGCGCACCTGTTCAAGCTGCGCGGCAAGGAGCATGCGGAGATCGACGAGGCGATCCCGGGCGACATCGCGGCGGTGGCCAAGATCGACGACCTGCACTTCGATGCGATGCTGCACGACAGCCACGACGAGGACAGCGTGCGGCTGGCGCCGACGCAGTTCCCGCGGCCGATGTTCGGCCTGGCGGTGCAGGCGGCCAGCCGCGGCCAGGAGCAGAAGCTGTCGCAGGCGCTGCAGAAGCTGACCGAGGAGGATCCGGCGTTCCTGGTCGACCACAACGTCGAACTCAACGAGACGGTGATCCGCGGCCTCTCGGACCTGCACCTGAGGGTGATGCTGGACCGGCTGAAGGACCGCTTCAACGTGGACGTGGCCACGCGGCCGCCGCGGATCGCGTACCGCGAGACCGTGTCGACCAAGGCCGAGGGCCATCACCGGCACAAGAAGCAGACCGGTGGCGCCGGGCAGTTCGGCGAGGTGTTCCTGCGCATCGAGCCGCTGCCGCGTGGCGGCGGGTTCGAGTTCGTCGACGAGGTCAAGGGCGGGACCATCCCCGGCCAGTTCATGCCGGCGGTGGAGAAAGGCGTGCGCCAGGTGCTGCAGGGCGGCGCGATCTCCGGGCATCCGCTGCAGGACGTGCGCGTGGTCGTCTACGAGGGCAAGCACCATCCGGTGGACAGCAAGGAGATCGCCTTCGTCACCGCCGGGCGCAAGGCGTTCCTGGATGCGATCGCCAAGGCCAGGCCGCAGGTGCTCGAGCCGATCGTCGACCTGGAGGTCGGCGCGCCGGAGGCGCAGCTGGGCGACGTCACCGGCAGCCTGGCCGGACGACGTGCGCGGATCACAGGCACCGACAGCGTCCGCGGCGAGGTGGTGGTCAAGGCGCAGGTGCCGATGTCGGAGCTGGACGGGTTCGCCGCCGAGCTGAAGTCGCTGACCGCGGGCAAGGGGCGGTACTCGCTGGACTTCAGCCACTACGAGCCGGTGCCGCCGCCGGTGCAGCAGAAGCTGGTGGAGGCGTACAGGCCGAAGCACGAGGAGGATTGAGCGGACAGGCATCCGGCGCCATGCGCGGTCGCCGGATGCCTTCTCCGGTCTTGCCGGCGACGCGAGTCGTCGGCACAGGCGACTCCCTCGTGATTCCGACGCCCGGTCGCCCGCAAGACGGGCTCCTGCAGGGAGCCGTTGCCCTTGTAGGAGCCCGTCTTGCGGGCGACGCGACAACGCCGGCACGGGCGACTCCTTCGTGATTCCGGTGCCCGGGTCGCCCGCAAGACGGGCTCCTGCAGAAAAGCGGCGCGGGCCGGCACGGAACGGTGGTGTGTGGTCAGTTGCGTGCGGCCGGCGCGCGGGTGACCAGCAGCACGCCGCCCAGCACCAGCAGCGTGCCGGCCACCTGCCATGGGCCCATCGCTTCGCCCAGCACCAGCATGCTCAGCACGATGGTCGACACCGGGCCGAGCATGCCGATCTGCGCCGCCAGCCCGGAGCCGATGCTGGCGATGCCCAGCATCACCAGCAGCACCGGCGCCACCGTGCACAGCGTGCCGTTGAGCAGCGACAGCCAGTACACCTCGCGCGGCAGCACCAGCGCCGACAGCGGCCGCAGCAACAGGAACTGGCCGATGCACAGCACGCTGGCCACGCTGCTGGCATAGGCGGTCAGCCGCACCGCGCCGACCCTGGCCACCAGTTCGCCGCTGCCGACCAGGTACAGCGCATAGGCCATGGCGCTGCCGAACACCAGCGCGCCGCCGATCAGGATGCCGCGGTCGCCGGACTGCAGGTCGTGGCCGAACGCCAGCGCCACGCCGAAGTAGCTGACCAGCAGCGCGATCCACTGCACGCGGCTGGGCCGGCGCCCGAACGCGGCCCAGCCGAGCAGCAGCACCAGGGTCGGGGTGAGGTAGAGGATCAGCCTTTCCAGGGTGGCGCTGATGTAGGCCAGCCCGGCGAAGTCCAGGAAGCTGGCCAGGTAGTAGCCGAGGAAGCCGAGCCCGGCGATGCGCCAGCGCTCGCCCGGCGCCAGCGGCCGGGTGGCGCGCCGCGCGGCCCACCACCCCATCAGCAGAAACAGCGGGAACGCCACCAGCATGCGCAGCGCCAGCAGCGTGACCGCGTCGGCGCCGAAGCGGAAGCCGAGCTTGACGATGATCGCCTTGCCGGAGAACAGGATCGCGCCTGTGGCGGCGAACAGGATGCCGGTCCACTGGATGCGGTGGATGGCCGCGGCCGACGGCGCGGCGGCATCGATGCGCCGGGCCGCGGCCTCCCCGCGAAGCGCCGGCACCGCCCCTGTAGGAGCCCGTCTTGCGGGCGACCCCGCGGAAGCTGGAATGCGCGCATCGGCCGGCATTTCCGGCGACCCGGCGTCCGCCGGAATACCCGCTTCGGCAGAAGCATCCGCCGTGGCATGTCGCCCGCAAGACGGGCTCCTACAGGGAGCGCTGGCGCTTTCGGCGGCGATGGTCTCCGGGTCCAGCGCCGCGGCGGCCATTTCCGCCGCGCGATCGCCGCCGGCCTCGTGTACGCCGTCGAGGGCTTCCGGATCGCGACCGCCACTCACGCCAGCGCGGCCTCCAGCAGCCGGCCGATCGCGACCTGCAGCTTCGCCGCCTTTTCCGGCAGGTAGTCGAAGCTGTCCTCGTCCATGTACGCGTGCTGGGCGATCTCCAGCTGCACCGCGTCCACGCCGATTTCCGGATCGCCATAGTGGCGGGTGATGTAGCCGCCCTTGAAGCGGCCGTTGACCACGTGCGTGTACCCGCCCTGCCCGGCCAGCACCGCCGCCAGGCGCTGCTGCAGCTCCGGCCGGCAGCTGGCGCCGGCGGCGGTGCCCAGGTTGAGCGCCGGCAGCGCGCCGTCGAACAGGAACGGCAGGGTGCCGCGGATCGAGTGGCCTTCCCACAGCACCGCGCGGCCATGCTCGCCGCGGATGCGCGCCAGTTCGGCATCGAGCGTGTCGTGGTACGGGCGCCAGTACGCGGCCACGCGCGCGGCGATCTCCGCAGGGTCCGGCTGCGCGCCGTCGCGATAGACCGGTTCGCCGCTGAACTGCAGCAGCGGGCACAGGCCGGTGGTGTTCTGGCCCGGATACAGCGAGGTGTCGTCCGGCGGCCGGTTGAGGTCCACGACATAGCGCGAGTAATGCGGCACCAGGATCGAGGCGCCCAGGTCACGGGCGAAATCGTACAGGCGCGAGACATGCCAGTCGGTGTCGGGCAGGCGCAGTGCGGAGTCGGTCAGTCGTCCGGCGAAGCCCTCCGGCAGCCGCGTACCGTCGTGCGGCAGGCTGACCAGCAGCGGCGCGGTGCCCTGGTGCAGGTGGTAGATGTCCATGCGCGGAATTGTACGCCCCGGCCTCGCGTAGAGCGGGGCTTGCCCCGCTGCTCTCCGCCAGCGAACCATCAACGGCAGCGGGGCAAGCCCCGCTCTACGGAAGCAGGCGTCACTCAGCGCATCAGCACCACTTCCTCGGCCGAGGTCGGGTGGATGGCGACGGTGTCTTCCAGCTGGCGCCGGGTCAGGCCCTGCTTCAGCGCCACCGCGAAGCCCTGCAGGATTTCGTCGGCCGATTCGCCCAGCAGGTGGATGCCGACCACGCGCTCCTCCTCGCCCACGCACACCAGCTTGAACAGGCTGCGCTGCGGCGAGTCGGCCAGCGCGTGCAGCATCGGGCGGAAGCCGCTGGTGTAGACCTTCACCGCATCGCCGTGGCGTTCGCGGGCGCGCTGCTCGGACAGGCCGACCGTACCCAGCGTCGGATGCGAGAACACCACCGTGGCGATGTCGTCGTAATCGAGCCTGGCATCGGCCTCGCCGCCGAACAGACGGTCCATCAGCCGGCGCGCGGCGGCGATCGCCACCGGGGTGAGCGCCAGCTTGCCGGTGACGTCGCCGACGGCGTGCACGCCATCGACCGAGGTGTCCTCGAACGCATCGACCACGATCTCGCCATGTCGGCCGGTGCGCACGCCGGCCTGCTCCAGGCCCAGGCCTTCGCTGTTGGGCTGGCGCCCGGTGGCGAACAGCACCGTGTCGAACGCTTCGACCGGCGCGTCGGCCTCGCCCTTGTGCAGCACGCGGATGCGTGCGCCCTCGCTCTCCAGCGCGTGCACCGGCGCTTCCAGGTGCAGGCGCACGCCATGCCAGCGCATGTCCTCCTGCAACTGCGCGACGACTTCGGCGTCCATCTCCGACAGCAGCCGCGGCCCGCGCGCGAACACCTCCACGCGGCTGCCCAGCGCCTGCAGAACCCCGGCCAGCTCGACCGAGACGTAGCCGCCACCGACGATGCCCACGCGCACCGGCGGCCCGCACAGGTTGAAGAAGTCGTCCGAGACGCCGCCCAGTTCCGCGCCCGGGATCCGCGGCCGCAGCGGCCGCCCGCCGGTGGCGATCAGCACGTGCCCGGCGCGCAGGCGCACGCCCTCGCTGGTCTCGACCGTATGCGCGTCGAGCAGGCGGCCGCGGCACGGCATCGAGGCCACGCCGGCCTCGTCCAGGCGCCGGCGGTAGCTGGCGTGGATGTTGCCGATATAGCGCTGGCGATGGGCGACCAGCACCTGCCAGTCCAGCGCGGGCGGGGCCAGGTTGAAGCCCAGGTCGGCGGCCAGGGCCATGCGCGAGGCCAGGTCGGCGGCCAGCCACATCGCCTTCTTCGGCACGCAGCCCAGGTTGACGCAGGTGCCGCCGAACTCGCCCGGCTCCAGCAGCGCCACGCGCGCGCCGTGCGCGGCGGCGCGGAACGCGCCGGCCAGCCCGCCGGAGCCGCCGCCGATCACCACCAGGTCGAAGTCCACCTGCGGGGCCGTGCTGCGGGACTGCGCCATGGGGATCTCCTGCGGTGGGGTTACTGGAATCGCGCGACGCGTGTCACTGGAACCGCTCCACGCGGTAGGGCGCCGGATCGATGGCCGGGGCGCGCCCGGTCATCAGGTCGGCCAGCAGCTGGCCGCTGGCCGCGCTCATGCTGATGCCCAGCATGCCGTGGCCGGCCGCCAGCCAGACGTGAGGGTGCTTCGGCGAACGCCCCAGCGCCGGCAGGTCGTCCCAGGTCATCGGCCGCCAGCCGTACCACTTCTCCCGCACCGCGCCGCTGTCCGGCGGCTGGCGCAGGTATTCGTGCGCGGCGCGCTCCAGCGCGGCCAGGCGCACTTCGTTGAGGGTGCCATCGTGGCCGGAGAATTCCATCGTGCTGCCGAGGCGGAAGCCGCTGCCCCAGGCGGTCACGCACACGGAACGGTCCTTGAGCACGATCGGCCGCTTCGGCGCCAGCGCCAGCTTCGGCCAGGTGATCGAATAGCCCTTGCCCGGCTGGATCGGCAAGCGCAGTCCCAGCGGGCGGATGAGCGCCGGCGTCCACGCCGCCATCGCCACCACCGCATCGCGGCCGCGGCGCTCGCCGCCACCGGCCACGCGCACGACGACGCCTCCGGCGTCCGGCTGCAGCGACTCGACCCTGCAGCCCTCCTCGATCGCGCCGCCGCGCTCGCGTACCACCCGCGCCAGTTCGGCCACGTAGCGGTCCGGGCGCAGGTGCGCATCGTCGGGGAAACGCACCGCGCCGACGATGCCTTCGCGCAGCGAAGGCTCCTGGCGCAGGTAGGCCTCGCCCTCGATCACTTCGGTGGCGATGCCCAGCCCATTGAGCGGTCCGCACTCGCGCACGTAGTAATCGAAGTTGCGCGGATCGCGGAACACGTAGTCCAGCCCGGTCTCGCCGAACTCGCACTCCAGTCCGTAGCGGCCGACCCAGTCCTTCAGCCGTGCGCGCGAGTCGTCCAGGATCGCCGCGCGCGCGCGGGTGCTGGCCAGCCAGTCGCGCGGATTGCAGCGCGCGGTGAAGCGCAGCAGCCACTGCCACAGCGCCGGGTCGATGCGCGGCTTGAGGTACAGCGGCGCATCCGGAGTGAACATCCATTTCAGCGCGCGCAGCGGCACGCCGGGCGCGGCCAGCGGTGGTGCGTGGCTGGGGGTGATCGTGCCGCAGTTGCCGTGCGAGGTGGCGCCGCCGACGGTGGCCGCCTCCAGTATCCGCACGCCGCGGCCGGCTTCGAGCAGGGAAAGCGCGGTGGCCAGACCGATGGCACCGCCGCCGAGGATGAGGACGTCGTCGTTGGGATTCACCCGGCGAGTTTACCCGCGGCCCCGGTCGGGTTGGACGCCGTCATCGCCGACGCGCGCGGAACGCAGTCGGTTGCACCTGCATCGAAAGCCGAGGGCGCCAGGCCGCCGCTTCGAAGCAAGGGTCCGCCGGCCCCTGGAGGCCGGCGGACCGGTCGGTCATTCGCGGTCCAGGCTCACCCGCAGGCCTTCGGCGGTGTTGCGCACCACGATCAGGTCGAAGTCCGGGGTACTGCCGCGCGCCTTCACCAGCACGTCCTCGCCGTCGTCGGTCTCGACCTTGTAGACGTCTTTGCCGAAGGTGGCTTTCACCGTGTCGCGTACCAGCCGCGCGGCGGAGTTCTCGCCGGTCCCCTTGGGCACGGCGACCACCACGCTGGTGGCGGTTCCGTCCTTGGGCGTGAACGACAGCTCGATCTCGCCGTCGACCTTGGCATGGCCACTCAGTTGCACGCGCCACTTGTTGGAGGGGCTGGCCAGCGCGGAAAACGCCACGGCGAGCGCCAGCAGCAGCACCGTGGCGGCTCGCCATGCCGGACCGCGCAGGGAAGCAGTCGTGTTGTCCATCTTGGTTCTCCTGTTCGGGATACCGGAGGAAGGGAAAGCTTGCCCGCGGCGGCCGGCCCACGCCGCGGCCGGTGCTCAGAAGCGGAACGCGTAGCCCAGCAGCGGCCCGCTCAGGGACAGCTTCACGTCGGAGTTGTCGTTGCCCAGCTCCGCTTCCATGTAGCGGTAGCCGAACATCCAGGCGCCGTTGCCGGTGAGGTAGTTGCCCATCAGCGAGGCGCTCCAGGTGCCCTCGGTCTGGCCCAGCGAGCCGTCCGCGCGCACGTTCATCCCCCAGCGCTCCGAGAGTTGCCATGCATAGCGCGCGCCGACCAGGAAATCGGCGTAGTGCCTGCCCGCGTCCAGCGTGCGCGGCTCGAAGGCCGGGTTGTCCGGTTCGAACCGGACGGTCATGTCCAGGTCGATCCAGCGCAGCCCGCCGAACACGTCCAGGCCGCTGTAGCGTTCGTCGCCGAAGCGCATCGAGAAGGCGGCATCCAGCAGCCGGGCGTCCAGGTCGGTGCGGGTCGACAGCACCCTGTGCTGCTTGTCGTCGCCCAGGCCCAGGTAGAGGAAGTCGGCGAACATGCCGAACCGGTCGTTGCGACCCTCCACGCGCACCATGAAGATGCCATCGAGCTTGTCGATGACGTCGGGATAGAAGGACGAGTCGCTGTCCGCGCTGGTCGGCGGCTCGAAGGTGCGCATGTCGGTGCCGATGCTGGCGCCCCAGAGATAGGGCTCGATCATCCAGTCCCAGCCGGGATCCCGGGCCAACGCGGGCGTGGACCCCGCGGACAGGAGCAGGGCCGCCAGCGCGACGCGTTGCGTGGACCGCTTTCGTTCCATGGAACCTCCGTATTCCCGGACCGCATCCGGCCGGCCGGGCCAGCCCGAGGGGGTGCCGCCGGGCGCAGTGTACGCCCGGTCGGCACCCGCCGTGCGGTGACCCCGCAGGGTCACGGCCCGCCCCGTCAGTTGTTGGCCGTCCCCGCGTTCTCCAGCTTGCTCATCGCCTTCTCCATCACCTTGTGCAGGCTCAGCGAGTCGGCGCCCTGGCGCGGCGGGTACTTCTGGAAGCTGATCACGTGCTCGGCCAGGAACGGCTTGGCGGCATTCGGCGCCCACATCTTCTGCGCGAAGAACTTGCGGCCGATGTAGCCGTACTCGTGCGATTCCGGATCCATCTTCTCCATCGGATCCATCAGCAGGTTGAACAGGTACGGCACGTTCGGGTACGACTTCTCGTTCCACCAGATGCCGTCGCGCTTGATCCCGATGTGCATCTTCCAGCCGTCCACCCGCACGGCCATGAGGTCGGTCTCGTCGTAGTAGAAGAATGCCCGGCGCGCCGACTTGTCCGACTTTCCGGTCCAGTGGTCGAGGTTGTTGTAGCCGTCCAGGTGCACCGTGTACTTGACCCCGTTCATCGTGTGGCCCTTGAGCAGGTCCTCCTTGACGCTGGCCGCGCCGGCGGCCGCGGCCAGGGTGACGAACAGGTCCTCGTGGCTCTGGATGCCGTTGGAGACGCTGTGCGGCTTGATGTTGCCCGGCCACTTCACCAGGCAGGGCACGCGCAGGCCGCCCTCCCAGGTGGTGCCCTTCTCGCCGCGGAACGGAGCGTAGCCGCCGTCGGGCCACAGCATCAGCTCGTTGCCGTTGTCGGTGGTGTAGACGACGATGGTGTTGTCGTCCACGCCCAGTTCCTTGAGCTTGCCCAGCAGCACGCCGATCTGCTCGTCGTGCTCGAGCATCTTGGCGCGGACCAGGTCCTCCTCGGCGCGTCCCTCGTCGACCGCCTTCTGGATGTATTTCTTCGGAGAATGCGACCAGATGTGGATGGCGGTGGTGTTGAACCAGCAGAAGAACGGCTTGTCGCCCTTGCCCACGCGCTCCAGGTAGTCGAGGGTCTTGTCCAGGACCTCGCTGTCGAACGTCTCCATGCGCTTGCGGGTCAGCATGCCGGTGTTCTCGATCTTCTGCTTGCCGACCCGGCCGAAGATCGGGTCCTCGGCCGGGTCGTCCTTGTCGGTGGCCCAGGCATGCAGCACGCCGCGCGGGCCGAACTTCTTGCCGTACTCGGGATTCTTCTGGCCCGGGTAGTCCAGCTGCTCGGGCTCTTCCTCGGCATTGAGGTGGTAGAGATTGCCGAACCACTCGTCGAAGCCGTGCACCGTGGGCAGGAACTCGTTGCGGTCGCCCAGGTGGTTCTTGCCGAACTGGCCGGTGGCATAGCCCTGCGCCTTCAATACCTCGGCCAGGGTCGGGTCCTCCTTCTGCAGGCCCAGCGACGACCCCGGGATGCCGATGGTGGTCATGCCCGTGCGTACCGGCACCTGGCCGGTGATGAAGGCGGCGCGGCCGGCGGTGCAGCTGGCCTGGCCGTAGTGGTCGGTGAACAGCATGCCCTCCTCGGCGATGCTGTCGATGTTGGGCGTGCGCCCCATCATGCCGTGGCTGTAGGCGCCCACGTTCCAGTAGCCGATGTCGTCGCCGAAGATGACCAGGATGTTCGGCTTGTCCTTCTTGTTTGCCATGACCTTTATCTCCTTGCTGATGTATGGCTCCCGGAGGGAGCGCGCGATGGCTTCGGCGACGCCCTAGCTGAACGGACCGATGCTGAAAATCATGCTGATCGCCGCGACCAGGCCCAGTCCGAACAGCAGCAGGGCCGCGATCAGCGTCATGGAGGGCGGGAACGGACTTTCCCCATGGATAAGGCCATCCCCGCCCAGGGCCGCGCGCTGTTTCCGGAGCGCGTACATGAACCACGCGTGGTAGAAGATGCCCACCAGCAGGACCAGCATGCCTATCACCACCAGCGTGATGCCGAAATTGCGTTCGGATGCGGCATGGGCGATCACCTTGTTTTCCTTCAGCCCGGCGAACACCTTGTGGATGGTGAAGCCGAAACTGATAAGCGACAGTGACGTCCGGATGACGGCCATCAGCGTGCGGTCGGCCGCCAGGCGCGTGCGCTGGAACGCCATGCCGGTACGCCGCGACGCCAGGTCGGTCGACGGGTCGCCGAGCAATGGAGCCGCAGCTACGGTCTGCTTCTGTTCTGTCATGGAATTGCTCCTGCATGGAACGCGGGGACTCCCGCCACGCCCGGTGCCGCGGGCGGCGCGGCGGGCCTGCGCACGCAGCGGAAGCCGACATGGCTGGTCGAGGTGTCTTCGGATTCGGCGTGGCGCGCCGCCGGGCGGTAGCGGCGGCAGTAGTTGGGTGCGCACAGGTGCGAACCGCCCTTGAGCACGCGGCGGGCGATGCGGATCGCCGGCTGTCCCGGGTCGTAGCTGGCGCCGGCGTCGCCGTTGCGCGGATTGCGCGGAATGCCACCGCCGCGCTGCGCGGCCGCCGGATGGCGTTCGCTCCAGTAGTCGCTGGTCCACTCCCAGACGTTGCCGATCATGTCGAGCAGGCCGTGGCCGTTCGGCGGGAACGCACCGACCGGCGACGTGCGCAGATAACCGTCCTCGCACAGGTTCTCCATCGGGAACCGCCCCTGCCAGGTGTTGGCCATGTGCCGCCCACCGGGAATGAACTCGTCGCCCCAGGCGTACTCGGCCCCGTCCAGGCCGCCACGCGCGGCGAATTCCCACTCCGCCTCGGTCGGCAGCGACCCGCCGGCCCAGCGCGCGTAGGCGCATGCGTCTTCGTAGGCCACGTGCACGACCGGATGGTCGAGCAGCCCGTCCAGCGAACTGAAGCCGCCCAGCGGATGCCGCCAGTCGGCGCCGAACTCGTAGCTCCACCACCGGTAGGCGTTTTCCAGGCCGACGAGCGCGATGGGCGGCGAAAAGACCAGCGAGCCGGGCTGCAGCATGTGCGGCAACGCGCCGGGATAATCCTCCGGGTCCGGCGCGCGCTCGGCCACGGTGACATGCCCGGTGGCCTTGACGAAGGCCGAGAACTGCCGGTTGGTCACCGGCGCGCGATCGATGAGGAATCCGTCCACCGTGACCGGGTGCGCCGGCGCCTCTTCGGGATAGTGATGGTCCGACCCCATGACGAAGGTGCCGCCTGCGATCCAGACCATCCCCTCGCCTTCGTCGGCGACGCGTACTTCCTGTTGCCTGGGTTCAGCGGGGAAACCGATCTCGGCCACGGGCGTGCACCTGTGGTGGGCGGGGAGACGGAAAACTGCCGGAAAAAGCGGAAGTGAAGAGCCTAGCGGGCCGCCGTGCCGCCGCCACCCCGAAAGCGTACGCAGTGGCCGGATAGCGCAACGGATTGTCGTCGACGCGGATCGGCAGCGCCGGTCTTCACTTCGGGTAAAGAAGCGTGAACGCGAAACGCAGGCCCCAGTCCGGCCCGCCATCGGGGGCATCGAAGTAATACCGCACGCCGCCCTGGTAACTGACCATCTGCCCGCCGATCTTCGACACCTTGCTGTAGCCGATGTTGAACGGCACGGTCCATTGCTCGGCCTCCCAGTTGTAGGAGGACTCGAAATTGAACGAGACGGTGCGTCCCTGTCCCAGCCCCTTGGTGAGGAAGGGCTGCAGGAACGTGGAGCTGACCTTGTCCCGGTCGCTGTCGCCGGCGAACGACCAGATGTGGTTCGCCAGCGCGCCGTAGGTCCAGCCCGCCTGGGTCTGCCTCAGCACCACCGCGGTGGGGCCGGCGCCCCATTTGCCCGTGCCCAGCAGGTCGTCGCTGGCGGTCGGCAGCAGCAACGCCGGGCCCACGCCGATCACCCAGCCCCCGGCGGTGGGCTCCTTGGGCGAGAAGAAGAAGCTCTGGGTGATGTCGCCGGTACCGAACTGGCTGCCCGCGCCCGGGAAGATGTCCTCCTGGTAGACGATGGGCAGGATCGTGCGTGAAATCATGTTCCAGTTCTCGCCGATGGAAACCGGGATCACCGGCTGCACGTTGACGAACGTGCGGCTGCCGCCGCTGTCCCAGTCGTCGTAGTTGAACTGCATCGGCACGCTGATCAGGCTGGCGACCGGATTGGCCAGCTGCTTGGCCAGTTCGTCGGCGTCCTGCGCGGACGCCAGCGGTGCCGCGCACAGCAGCGCCACTGCCGTGGCGACCCGCCAGCGCGGGACCATCGGCCGGACGCACCTGGCTGCCGTCCTTGCGTCGCGATGCCTGCGGCACCCATCGGCGACCCTGCCGCCGTGTGAAGAACTGGAGCATTCCATGCACACCTCGCTGGATGATGGCTGTTCGAACATTAGGTGTCCGCACGCGGCCCCGCCAGTCCCATCATGCAGCGACTGGCCGGATCATGCAGCCCCCCGTTTCTTTATGCCGAATTAACGACAGGCCCACGTAGACTGCGCCTTGCATCACAGAACCCGGCCCAGGGAACGAGGGGGGCGCATTGCGCGCCGACTCCGGGCATCGGGGCCGTCCGCGCACGAGATCTCCGACAATCGACTGGAGTCCCAGGCATGCTCTGCGAACCGCTGCTCGACAGCTTTCCGGCTCTGCGCACGCAGGATGCGGAGGAGCTGCACGACTGGCTGCAAAGTACGCTCGCGGTGCGCCGCCTGGACCTGCCGACCCGGAACGACATGTTCGAGTGCGCGATCAATCACTGCCAGCTTTCCTCGATCTCGCTGAGCTACGCGCGTTACGGCGGCGCGATGCGCGCAAACCTGGAGAACAACGACTTCTTCGTGCAGGGTTTTCCGCTGACCGGCGACGGGGAAGTCGAGTGGAACGGCGAGGTGGTCGCGGTTCGGCCGGAACTGGGCGGAATCGCCGGCGCACCGGGCTCGGCCGGCAACATCAGCTACAACGGCGACTTCTCGCACCTGGTGCTGAAGATCGCGCCGGCGGCGCTGGTGCATCGCCTCTCGATCCTGCTCGACCGCCCCGTCGATCCCCCGCTGCAGCTGATCGGCCCACCACGATCCACCAACGCGGCGGCCTATGGGCGCCTCGTCAGGTTCTTCGCCCAGGAGCTCGAACAGCGCCGCGGCGGACTGTCCGCACTGGTGCTCGAGGAACTCGAGGATGCCGTCATCCTCAATTTCCTGTTCGCCAACCGGCACAACTATTCGGAGATGCTGGAGGGCGCGCCGCGCGCGGCGGCCCCATGGCAGGTCCGTCGCGCCGTCGACTACATCGAGCAGCACTGGGCCGAACCCATCACCATCGAGCAGCTCACCCGGATCACCGAAACCAGCGCCCGCAGCCTGTTCCTGCTGTTCAGGAAGACCCACGGAGTTTCGCCGATGGTCTATGTGGGCCAGGTGCGCATGCGCCATGCGCGCGAACTGCTCAGCCGGCCTGCGCCCGGAACCAGCGTGACCAAGGTCGGCTTCATGTGCGGCTTCAGCAACATGGGCACTTTCGCCATGAAGTACTACGGCGCATATGGCGAAAAGCCGTCCGACACCCTGCGCAGCCACCGCAAGTAAGTCCGCGCCCGCCGGAAGGCAGCGGCCGCCTGCGCCGATCCGCGCGTCGGCGCGAGCCTAGTGCCGCATCGGCTGCGGCCCGAGGTAGGTCAGCGAGCGCCACAGCCATTCGGCCGGACCGAAACGGAACCGCTGCAGCCACCACCGGCTGTACAGCACCTGCACCGCGAACAGGCCGATCGCGAACGGGATCTGCCACAGGCGCGGCAGGTGCTCGAACAAGCCCAGCCCGTAGCCGTAGAAAACCAGCGTGCACGCGATCGACTGCACCAGATAGTTGCTCAGCGCCATGCGTCCGGCCGGCGCCAGCCAGCCCAGCCAGCGCGCGCCGGTGGGCGTTTCCAGCACGCGCATCACCCAGGCCAGGTAGCCCAGGCACATCAACGCCCCGGCGACCAGGCCCAGCGACTGCGCCAGCGCCAGGCGCAGGTCGTAACGGCCGAAGGACACCGTCGGCTCGATCAGGAACGATGCGAGCATGGCCAGCAGGCCCAGTGGCAGCGCCGCCCAGCGCAACGCCTGGTACAGGCGCTGGTGCAGTTCCGGCCGCTGGATCGCACCGCTGCGCACGAACGCCGCGCCGGTCAGGAACATGCCGAACACCACCGCGCCGATGACCATCAGGTTGGACAGCGCCATCCCGAAGTCGCGCACGCGCTGGGCCACCGCCATGGCGTAGCTGCCGGACCCGTAGGCGTGGCGTTGCGCTTCCAGCATCGCGTCCATCTCCTTGCCCTGCGCAGCCATCAACCCGTTCCAGTCGGGTACCCAGCCCGACAGCAGTCCCAGCCCCATCAGCATTGCCGGCGCCGCCAGGTAGAAAGCCGCGCCCAGCCAGGCCAGCACCCGTGCCGGCGTGGTGCGGAACGCCAGCAGCGGGAACGACAGCAGCGCATAGGTCACCAGCACGTCGCCGGACCACACCAGCAGCGCGTGGACCAGGCCGATGCCGAGCAGGACCAGGCCGCGCCGCCAGTACAGGCCAGCGAACGGCCGCCCGGCCGCATCGGCGCGCTGGGCCATCATCGCGAAGCCCATGCCGAACAGCAGCGAGAACAGGGTGAAGAACTTGCCCTGCACGAAGAAATAGACCAGCCCGTCGGCGATGCGGTCGGCACCGGAGAGCGCCGGGTCCAGGCCGGTGTACGAGCCCATCACCGGGCCGACGAAGGCCTCCATGTTCATCAGCAGGATGCCGCCGAGGGCGAAGCCCCGCAGCACGTCGAGGGTGGCGATGCGTTCGCCGGGAGCGATGGGGGCCAGTTGCGTCGGGTTCACCACGGTCTCCGTTCCGATGGGACGGCGCGATGATGGATCAAAAGCGGTGCGAGGTGGCGCGGGCCGCGGGCGAACCGGCCGTCGTCCTTGCAGGAGTCGCGCAAACCGCAGGAGCAGGAGTCAAGAGCAAGGGCGTCGGATCGGGCGGGCTTCGAAAGCTAAAGGCGTCCGGTCGGGCGGGCTTCGGAAGCAAAGGCATGTGGTTGGGCGGGCTTCGGACGGAGCCGCGGCAGTGCGGGGGTATGGCGCATCGGCTGGCTCCGGCGTCCTGCCTCCGACAGCCGAGCGCAGGCCATCCCCGGCCTGCTTGCGCCAGACCCCCAGGGCACGGCGGCCCCGTCCGAAGCCGACGCTTCTCGCTCTAAGCCCCGGCAAGCGGCGGCTCCGTCCGGAACCAAGTTTCTCGCTCCAGACCCACCAGCAACCTTCGGTCCCCTCCGGAGCCGAAGCTTTTAGCCAGCGACGTCCAGGCCAGCCCGCGGGGCCGGACAGCCGTGCCGTCAAGCCTTGTTCCCCCCTCCCCCCGCCGGTACCCTCGTCGCCGCATGTCCGGCTTCGTCCACCTCCATCTCCATACCGAGTTTTCGCTTGCGGACTCGACCATCCGCGTGCCCGAAAAACCGGAGCAGGCGGACCCGGCCAAGGCCAAGCAGCCCAACCTGCTCAGCCGCGCGGTGGAACTGGGCCTGCCGGCGCTGGCGGTCACCGACCTCAACAACCTGTTCGCCCTGATCAAGTTCTACAAGGCGGCCGAGGGCGTGGGCATCAAGCCGATCGCCGGCGCCGACCTGGCCGTGGCCGCCGGCCCGGGCGAGGCACCGTGGCGGATCACCGCGCTGTGCCGCGACCACGACGGCTACCTCAACCTCTCGCGCCTGCTTACCCGCGCCTGGATGGAGGGCCACCGCGCCGAGGGCGGCGTGGTCGTCACCCCCGAATGGTTGCGCGACTGCGGCGGCGGCCTGGTCCTGCTCGCCGGCCGCGAAAGCCTGGCCGGGCGCCTGGCTGCCGAGCACCGCCACGACCTGGCCGAACAGCAGCTGGCCGACTGGCAGCGCGCCTTCGGCGACAACCTGTGCCTGGAACTGGTCCGCACCGGCCGCGACGGCGAGGACGCGTTCAACGCCTTCGCCCTGCACGCCTCGGCCGCGCGCGGGATCCCCGTGGTGGCGTCCAACGACGTGCGCTTCCTCGACGCGGCCGGCTTCGACGCGCACGAGGCGCGCGTCTGCATCGCTTCCGGGCGGGTACTGGACGACCCCAAGCGCCCACGCGACTACAGCGCGCAGCAATACCTGAAGTCGGCCGACGAGATGGCGGCGCTGTTCGCCGACGTCCCGGACGCGATCTCCAACACCGTCGAACTGGCCAGACGCTGCAACCTCGAACTGACCCTGGGCAAGTACGCGCTGCCGGCCTATCCGGTGCCGTCGGACGAGACCCTGGACAGCTGGATCCGCAAGCAGTCCCACGAGGGCCTGGAAGCACGGCTGGCGAAGAACCCGCTGGCCGAGGGCAAGACCCGGCAGGACTACGTCGAGCGCCTGGACTTCGAGCTGGACACCATCATCAAGATGGGCTTCCCCGGCTACTTCCTGATCGTGGCCGACTTCATCCAGTGGGGAAAGAACCACGGCATCCCGATCGGCCCGGGCCGCGGCTCGGGCGCCGGCTCGCTGGTGGCCTGGGCGCTGCGGATCACCGACCTGGACCCGCTGCCGTACAACCTGCTGTTCGAGCGCTTCCTCAACCCGGAACGCGTGTCGATGCCCGACTTCGACATCGACTTCTGCATGGACCGGCGCGACGAGGTGATCGACTACGTGGCCGGCAAGTACGGCCGCGAGCGGGTGAGCCAGATCATCACTTACGGCACCATGGCGGCCAAGGCGGTGGTGCGCGACACCGGCCGCGTGCTCGGCTTCCCGTACGGCTTCGTCGACTCGGTGGCCAAGCTGATCCCGAACATCCTGGGCATCTCGCTCAAGGACGCGATGGGCGAAGGCAAGGACAGCGAGATGCGCTCGGACGAACTCATCCAGCGCTACGGCGCCGAGGAGGACGTGCGCGACCTGATCGACCTGGCGCGCGAACTCGAGGACCTGACCCGCAACGCCGGCAAGCACGCCGGCGGCGTGGTGATCGCGCCCGAGCCGCTGCACACCTTCTGTCCGCTGTTCGCCGAACACGACCACGACGGCCTGGGCCGCAACCCGGTCACCCAGTTCGACAAGGACGACGTGGAAGCGGTGGGCCTGGTCAAGTTCGACTTCCTCGGCCTGCGCACGCTGACGATCATCGACTGGGCGGTGAAGGCGATCAACGAACGCCACGCCCGCGCCGGCATCCCGCCGCTGGACATCGCCGCGCTGCCATTGGACGACGCGGCGACCTACCGGGACATCTTCGCCACCGGCAACACCGGCGCGGTGTTCCAGTTCGAATCCTCGGGCATGCGCCGGCTGCTGAAGGACGCGCGCCCGGACCGCTTCGAGGATCTGATCGCGCTGGTGTCGCTGTACCGGCCCGGCCCGATGGACCTGATCCCCAGCTTCGTCGCCCGCAAGCACGGCAGCGAAACCATCGACTACCCCGATCCGCGCGTGGAACCGGTGCTCAGCGAGACCTACGGCATCATGGTCTACCAGGAGCAGGTGATGCAGATGGCGCAGATCGTCGGCGGCTACTCGCTGGGCGGCGCCGACCTGCTGCGCCGGGCGATGGGCAAGAAGGTGCCGGCGGAGATGGCCAAGCACCGCGAGATCTTCCGCGAGGGCGCGGCCCAGGGCGGCGTGGTCGAACGGAAGGCCGACGAGATCTTCGACCTGATGGAGAAGTTCGCCGGCTACGGCTTCAACAAGTCGCACGCCGCCGCCTATGCGCTGGTCAGTTACCAGACCGCCTGGCTCAAGCGCCACTACCCGGCCGAGTTCATGGCGGCCACGCTGTCCTCCGACATGGACAACACCGACAAGGTGGTCGGCTTCCTCAACGAGGCGCGCGGGCTGGGCCTGGCCATGCTGCCGCCGACGGTCAACGACTCGGCGTACATGTTCGAGGCGATCGCCGCCGACACTGTGCGCTACGGCCTGGGCGCGATCAAGGGCGTGGGCCGCGGCCTGTGCGAGGCGATCGTGGCCGAGCGCGGGCACGGCGGCGACTACCGCGACCTGCTCGATTTCTGCAAGCGCGTGGATTCGACCAAGCTCAACCGGCGCGCGCTGGAGGCGATGATCAATTCCGGCGCACTCGATGCGCTGGGACGCAACCGCGCCACGCTGATGCTGCAGTTGCCGGAAGTGGTCAAGGCCACCGACCAGCTGGCCAGGGAGCGCGCCGCCGGCCAGGTCTCGCTGTTCGGCGCGCCCGGCGGCGACGCCGGACCGGCGCTCAAGCTGGACCTGCCCGAAGCCGACGAGTGGCCGCTGCGCCAGCTGCTCGACGGCGAGCGCGACACCCTCGGCCACTACCTCAGCGGGCATCCGTTCGATCCGTACCGCGACGAAGTCAGGCAACTTGTGGGCAGCGACCTGGGCGAACTGGACCGGCTGTGGTCGAACGCATCGCAGGGCGAGAAGCGCGGCTGGCGGCCGGAGGTGCAGGTGGTGGTGGCCGGATTGGTGGTCGGCATCCGCCGCAAGGGCGACAGCCAGGTGTTCGTGCAGCTGGAGGATGGTCGCGGCCGGCTCGAATGCGGGGTGTTCGCCGAGGTGGCGCAGGACCTGTCCAGCCTGCTGGTGCGCGACCGCGTGCTGGTGGTGCAGGGCGGCTTGCGCGAGGACGAATTCAACGGCGGCTGGAGCCTGCGCCTGAAGCAGGCCTGGGACTACGAACAGCTGTGCGCATCCAACGCGCAACGGCTGTCGATGCGGGTGGAACTGCGCGACCCGGCGACATGGCCGAGGATCGAAGCGGTACTCGCCCGCCACCGCCCCGGTCCGACTCCGCTGCGCCTGCACCTGCAGGTCGGCCACGAGGGCCAGGGCGCCACCGGCGTGCTCGATCTCAACGGATCCAGCTCGGTGCGCGTGGCTCCGCCGCTGCTCGACGCGCTGCGCGCGCAGCCGGGCGTGCGCGCGGTGAAGGTCGCCATCGGCCGGCCCTGGGCGAACTGAGTCCACGGCTCGCGGCTCGTGGCTCCGGCTCGTGAAAGGCAAGAGCAAAAGCATAGGGTTGCGTCGGCTTCGGCGGGAGCCGCGGCAGTGCGGGGGTATGGCGGCCCCGTCCGGAGCCAGCGTTTTTGCTCCCGGCGTCAAAGCGGTGCGACGGCCCCGTCAGAAACCGAGGCTCTGCTTCGAGGCCCTGTACCAAGGCCCCTGATTCGACGCCCGCATCCCGCACACGCATCGCAATGCCTAAGCCGCTCTCTTCCATACCGTACGGTCCGGTCCAGAACGGTCCATTCGGCTACACTGCCGCCTTCCTGTACTCCCCGGCACCGCCGGCCCCCGGATGAACCCGAACTACCTCGATTTCGAGCAGCCCATCGCCGACCTGGAAACCAAGATCCAGGAACTGCGCAGCGCCAGCACCGGCCCGGCGGTCAACGTCGACGCCGAAGTGCACGCGCTGCAGGACAAGCTGCGCATCCGCACCGCCCAGATCTTCCGCGACCTGTCGCCCTGGCAGGTCTCCCAGCTGGCCCGCCACCCGGCCCGGCCCTACACCCTGGACTACGTCCGCGTGATCTGCGACGAGTTCCAGGAACTGGCCGGCGACCGCGCCTTCGCCGACGACAAGGCCATCGTCGGTGGCCTGGCCCGCGTCGACGGCCGCCCGGTGGTGGTCATCGGCCACCAGAAGGGCCGCGACACCAAGGAAAAGATCCGCCGCAACTTCGGCATGCCCAAGCCGGAGGGCTACCGCAAGGCGCTGCGGCTGATGAAGCTGGCCGAGCGCTTCCGGCTGCCGATCCTGACCTTCATCGACACCCCCGGCGCCTGGCCCGGCATCGACGCCGAGGAACGCGGCCAGTCCGAAGCCATCGCCCGCAACCTGCTGGAAATGGCCGAGCTGACGGTGCCGGTGATCTGCACGGTGATCGGCGAAGGCGGTTCCGGCGGCGCGCTGGCGATAGGTGTCGGCGACTGCACAGTGATGCTCGAATACAGCACCTATTCGGTGATCTCGCCGGAAGGCTGCGCCTCGATCCTGTGGAAGGACGCGGGCAAGGCCAAGGACGCGGCCGAGCAGTTGGGCCTGACCGCCAGGCGCCTGCACGGACTGGGCCTGGTCGACAAGGTGGTGCGCGAGCCGATCGGCGGTGCCCACCGCAATCCGCGGCAGATGGCCAAGCGGCTCAAGGCCGTGCTGGTCAACGAACTCGATGCGCTCGAACAGATTCCGGCCGAGCAACTGGTCCAGCGGCGCTACGCGCGGCTGCATGGCTATGGCGCCTACGAGGCCGCGTGACGGCCGCGGGCCGGTGCCGCGCATGATCGGTGCCGCCCGTTCCCTGTGTTTCGTGTCGTGGCTTCACGGGGCGCGCTTTTCCAACACGGGACGCGACCCATGAACCTGCCCGGATGGGTCCTGCCCCTGGCCCTGTTCGTGGTGCCGCTGCTGGTGGCGCTGGCGGTGAACCGGCTGGTCCGCAACCGCCGCGGCATCGCCTCGGGCTGGGTGCTGGCCTGGTTCGTCGCGGTGTGCTGGATCTTCGCCCTGGTGACGATCCTGCGCCAGGTGCGCTGAGCCGACGCGGCCGCCGGCTACGATAGCGGCATGGCTGCCAGTCCGACGGATCCTTTCCCGCTTGCACTGCCGCCGCTTCCGGAGCGGGCCACGGGTGCGGTCGTGGTCGGCTGGAGCGGCGGCCTGGATTCGACCGTGCTGCTGCACCGGCTGGCCGCCGAACCGGCGGTCCGCGCCCGCGGGCTGCGCGCGGTGCATGTGCACCACGGGTTGCAGGCCGCTGCCCACGACTGGGCGATGCACTGCACCCTGCAGGCGCAGGCGCTGGACGTGCCGCTCCAGGTCGTGCGGGTCGACGTGCCGCGCGATTCCGGTACCGGGCTGGAGGCGGCCGCGCGCGAGGCACGCTACGCCGCGCTGGCCGCCGCGCTCGCGCCCGGCGACCTGCTGGCCACCGCCCATCATCTGGACGACCAGGCCGAGACGTTCCTGCAGCGCGCGCTGCGCGCCTCCGGGCCGGAGGGGCTCGGTGCGATGCGACCGCTGCGCCGCCTCGGCGAAGGCTGGCAATGGCGTCCGCTGCTGGCGCTGCCGCGCGAAGCGCTGCACGCCTATGCGCTGGCCCACGGCCTGGCCTGGATCGAGGATCCGAGCAACGCGCAGTCCGATCCGGAGCGCAATTTCCTGCGCCTGCAGATCCTGCCGTTGCTGCGCGGGCGCTGGCCCCACGCCGCCGCCGCGCTGGCGCGCAGCGCGGAGCTGTGCGCCCAGGCCGACACGCTGCTGGCGAGCGAGGATGCGGCCCTGCTGCGCGCGCACGCCGGCGAGGACCTGCGCACGCTGCGCGTTCCGGCGCTGCGCACGCTGCCCGTGGATCGGCGCGCGCGCGTGCTGCGCCACTGGATCCACAGCCTGGGCCTGCCGCCGTTGCCGGCCCGGGGCGTGGAGCGGATCGAACACGGGCTGCTCGCCGCGCGCGCCGATGCGGAGGCCGAATTCGCCTGGTCGCACGCGCGCGTGTTGCGCTGGCGCGACTTCCTGCATGCCGACCGCCTGCGCGAGCCGCTGCCGCCGGACTGGAGCGCGGAATGGGACGGCCGTGCGCCGCTGTCGCTGCCCGACGGCGGCCGGCTGCTGCTGCGCGACGGCGATGGCGATCCCGCTCCGGGCGGTTTCGAACCGCCGCTGCGGGTGCATGCGCGGCGCGGCGGCGAGCGCATCGTCCTGCCCGGCCGCTCGCATTCGCACCTGCTCAAGCACGTGCTGCAGGAACGCAACGTGCCGCCGTGGCGGCGCGCGCACCTGCCGCTGCTGTCGGACGCCGACGGGCGCCTGCTAGCGGCCGGCGACGTCGCCTGGGCCGACGGCCTGGCGCAATGGCTGCACGCCCGCGGCTGGCACCTGGTCTGGCATCCGCCCGGCAATGGCGGCGGCACGGCGCGTTGACCCTTCCCCGCCGCGGCGCGCACACTTCGCGCATGCCCAAGAAAGCCACCCCCGACGCCTCCCCGGTCGCGCAGTTCGAGCATTCGCTGGACGAACTCGAACAGCTGGTCGAGAAGATGGAACAGGGCGAGATGAGCCTGGAGGATTCGCTGGCCGCCTACGAACGCGGCGTCGGCCTCTATCGCCGCTGCCAGGCCGCGCTGGAACAGGCCGAACTGCGCGTGCGCCTGCTCACCGACCCCGAACAGCCCGGGAGCGCCCAGCCCTTCGCCGGTCCCGATGGCGAGTGAGGCCTTCGTGCGCTGGGCTGCGCGCACCGAAGCCACGCTGGAACGCCTGCTGCCGGATCCGGCCATCGAACCGTCGCGCCTGCACGCGGCCATGCGCCATGCCACGCTCGGCGGCGGCAAGCGCATGCGCCCGCTACTGGTGTACGCCGCCGGCACCGCGCTCGGCGCCGGCGAGGCGCTGCTGGACGCGCCGGCCGCCGCCGTCGAACTGGTCCACGCCTACTCGCTGGTCCACGACGACCTGCCGGCGATGGACGACGACGACCTGCGCCGCGGGCGTCCCACCGTGCACGTGGCTTTCGACGAGGCCACCGCGATCCTGGCCGGCGACGCACTCCAGACCCTGGCCTTCTCCGCACTCGCCGCGGCCGACGCGCCGGCGCAACTGCGCATCGACTGGGTCCGGACCCTGGCCGGCGCCTCCGGGGTGACCGGCATGTGCGGCGGTCAGGCGCTGGACATCGATGCCACCGGCCAAAGCCAGGCGCTGCCGCAGCTGGAGCGCATGCACGCGCTCAAGACCGGCGCTCTGATCCACGCCGCGATGCGGATGGGCGCGCTCGCCGCCGACGCGGACGCGGGCACGCTGGCGCAGCTGGACCGCTTCGCCGCCGCGCTGGGCCTGGCCTTCCAGGTGCGCGACGACCTGCTCGACATCGAAGCCAGTTCCGAGCAGCTGGGCAAGACCGCGGGCAAGGACGCGGCGCAGGCCAAGTCCACCTACCCGGCACTGCTGGGGATGGAAGGCGCGCGCGCCAAGCTGGAAGACCTTGCGGCGGCGATGCGCGATGCGCTGGCGCCGTTCGGCGACCGCGCCGCGGCGCTGGCCGCGCTCGGCGAGCTGGCGGTACGCCGCTCGCACTAAAGTCCCACCTGCCGTTGCGGCAGCCAGGCTTGCCCGCGACGCGACGGCGTCGGCACGGGCGACGTCCTCATGGTCCGACGCTCGTGTCGCCAGCAGGCTGGGCTCCTGCAACGGCAGGGCGTCAGCCCGGGTGCGCAGCAGAGCAGCAGAAACGGAAAGGACCTGGATATGCCGGGTCCCGCGCGGATCGCGGCCGATGCCTTACTTGATCAGCCGCAGCGTGAACGGATAGCGGTAAGCGACGCCTTCGTTGGCCTTCATCGCCGCGATGATGGTCAGCACCAGCCAGGCGATGGAAAGCAGGATGCCGAGCGGAATCGTGATTATCGCGGCGACGAAAAAGGTGAACAGCGTGATCAGCAGCATGATCAAGCCGACGATCAGCAGGGTGATGTTGAAGTTCAGCGCTTCCTTGGCCTGGTCGGCTGCGAAAGGCATGGTGTCCTTCTTGACCAGCCAGATCACCAGCGGGCCGACGATGTTGCCGATGCCGCCGGTGAACAGTCCGGTCAGCGTGGACAGGTGGCCGAACAGGCCCCACTGCCGCTCCTCGGCGCTGGGCGTGCCCGTCGGCGGCGGCGGTGGCGCGGTGTAGGTCTCGAACTCGCTCATCTCGTTCCCCTTGCAGTTGGCGGTTGGCGAAAGATGGCGCCGCACCCTCGACGGCACCCTGCCCGAGGATACGTCATTCCCCGCCGGCGACGGTCATCCTGCCGAGCAGGATCGGACCGGTGCGGATGTGCGAGCGCGGATCCACCTCGCTGCCCACCGCCTCGATGCCGGCGAACATCCCGCGCAGGTTGCCGGCGATGGTCAGTTCGTCCACCGGATACGCGATGGCGCCGTCCTCGACCCAGAACCCGGCCGCGCCGCGCGAATAGTCGCCGGTCACGCCGTTGACGCCCTGGCCCATCAGCTCGGTCACCAGCAGTCCTCGACCCATGCCGCGCACCAGCTCCTCCAGCGTGCCGGCGTTGGCCGACACCTGCAGGTTGTGCACGCCACCGGCATTGGCGGTGGTCGGCAGTCCGAGCCTGCGTGCGGAATAGCTGCCCAGCACGTAGCGCTGCAGGATGCCGCCGGCGACCAGCGCGCTGTCGCGCGTGGCCACGCCGTCGGCGTCGAACGCGGTCGAGCGCAGCCCGTGGCGCAGCAGCGGCCGCTCGTCGATGGCGAACCACTCCGGGAACAGCTGCGTGCCCGCGCTGTCGAGCAGGAAGCTGGCGCGGCGGTACAGCGCGCCCCCGGACACGGCGCTGAGCAGGTGGCCGACCAGCGAACGCGCGACCTCGGCCGAGAACAGCACCGGGTACTCGCCCGTGGGTGCACTGCGCGGGTCCAGCCGCGCCGCCGCGCGCTCGGCGGCGCGGCGGCCGATCGCGGCCGGCGCCTCCAGGTCGCCGCGGGCCAGGCCGATGCTGTACCAGCCGTCGCGCTGCATGTCCTCGCCCTGGCCGGCGATCAGCGCCACGCCCAGCGAATGCTGGGTCTCGCGTTCGCGGCCGATGAACCCGTGGCTGTTGGCGTACACCGACAGGCTCTCGCCGCTGCCGAAGGACGCGCCGTCGGAATTGCTGACGCGCGCATCCGCCTCGCGCCCGGCCGCCTCGCAGGCCAGGGCCAGGTCGACGGCCTCGTCGGCATCCAGCCGCCACGGATGCCAGGTTTCCAGGTCGGGGAACTCGCGCGCCATCAGCGCTGCATCGGCCAGGCCGGCGGCCGGATCGTCCTCGGTGTGCCGGGCGATGGCGCACGCCTGCTCGACCGTGGCCGCCAGGCTGGTCTCGTGCAGGTCGGCGGTGCTGGCACTGCCCTTGCGCTGGCCGAAGTACACGGTCACCGCGATGCCGCGGTCGCGGGTCGATTCGACCGTCTCCACCTCGCCCATGCGCACGGACACGTTCAGGCCGTGCTCCTCGCTGCAGCTCACCTCCGCCTGGCTGGCGCCCAATGCCTCCGCACGCGCCAGCAGCCGCTGCGAGATCTCCGCGAGCCGGTCCAGGCGCGCCTGGCTGTCGTCGTTGCCCGCTATCTCATTCACTCGCGTACCTCGGGTTCTTGTGATCGGACGGATACTGGATTTGGCGTGCGCGGCGTGTCTGGAGCAAACGTCCGGCTTCGTCCGGGGGCCGCCGCTGCGCGGGGATCCCGCTCGCCGCGCGGTTGCGCTGTCCGTGCTCCAACGCGCGGGCGCGGGCCATCCATGGCCCGCTCGAGCGGCCTCCCCGCGCATCGACGTCCTCCGCGAGCTTCCGGGATCTCACTTCGGTGAATTCCATCGGCCCGGGAAGGAATGGCGTGGTGTAGGCCGTTTTGCTTGAAGAAGCCACGATCCCGAAGCACACCGAAGACGTGGTGGTCCGGGTGTGTTGCGGCAGCGGCCATGGATGGCCGCGGTAGCGAGTGCGTACAGGGATGTACGCCCGAGCGGCCGCAACACACCCGGACCGCCGCGGCTCCATCCGGAGCCGGCCAACCCCGACGCCGTTGCCGTTGCCGTTGCCGTTGCCGTTGCCGTTGCCGTTGCCGTTGCCGTTG
>Ga0160451_100287_pt1 | contig 37417 bp, 36 predicted proteins | sample HID1975M_E1MG_FD_108270 | JGI IMG/M metagenome (GOLD analysis project Ga0160451, IMG submission 108270) | Enriched soil microbial communities from UW Madison campus, WI, USA - HID1975M_E1 MG | ecosystem: Environmental > Terrestrial > Soil > Unclassified | place: USA: Madison, Wisconsin... | reverse complement strand
GCCGGTGTAGTCGGCGCAGCGGAACTTGCTGTAGGCCAGCACCTGCAGCGGCGCGCCGGCTCCGCCGCCGGCCTGGACCAGGCCGATGCGCACGTGGGTGCCGCCAACGTCGGCAGCGAGGAATGGTCTGCCGCGGTGGTCGGGCAAGGGCACTGCACTGGCGGCATCGTTGGTCACGCAGGCTCCGTATGCGGATCTGGGTCGGGCCGGTCGCGGCGATGCGACCACCCGGATGCGGCGGAGTTTGAAATTGGACTGACAACGATGTCAACAGGTTTTCAACGATTTTTTTCCGGAGCCCACTGCGCCCTCGAAAGGTGTGACCGGCAGCACTGTCATCGCTGGCGATGCCGCTAAGTCATTCATCTGGATGCGTATTCAGTAAACTGGATGGCGACGAGGATGTTGCGGCGCGGCACAAGGATGCCCTGCCTACGGTGCGTTGGCGGTTGACAAGACAAGGTCCATCGCGGGAACAATGTGACAACGTTGTTCTTGCTTCGCCCACCCGCTGGGGATCATGCGGGTCGATCCGTCAGGGGAGCCCAAATCCATGTCCGCGAACATCGCCGCGCAGCCGCGCACCAGTCTGGCCACTTCGATCGCCATCGTCGGCGGCCTGTTCTTCATCATCGGTTTCTTCACCTGGCTAAACGGTCCGCTGATCACTTTCGTCAAGCTCGCCTTCGACGTCAGCGAAATCTCCGCTTTCCTGGTGCTGATGGTGTTCTACCTGTCCTATTTCTTCCTCGCGATCCCGGCGTCGTGGATCCTGCGGCGCACGGGCATGAAAAAGGGCCTGGCATTGAGCCTGGTGGTGATGGCGATTGGTGCGGCGGCCTTCGGCCAGTTCGCGACGCTGCGCATCTTCGCCGGCGCGCTGTGCAGCCTGTTCGTACTCGGCGGTGGCATGGCGCTATTGCAGACTTCGGTTAATCCTTACATCTCCATCCTCGGGCCGATCGAGACCGCAGCCCGCCGCATCGCGCTGATGGGTATCTGCAACAAGATCGCAGGCATCCTCGCCCCGTTGCTGCTGGGTGTACTGGTGCTGCATGGCGTCGGTGACTTGGCTGCCGAGGTGGCCAAGGCCGACACAGTCGTGCGTGAGGCGCTGCTGTCCGATTTCGCCGGCAGCATCCGCGGCTTCTACCTGGTGATGTTCGCCGTACTGCTGGTGGCCGCAGTGGCAGTGCTGTTCTCCCCGCTTCCCGAAATCCGTGCCGCCGAAGCGAACGCCACCCCAGCGACCGGCGGCGGCGGGAAGCACAGCATCTTCCAGTTCCCGCACCTGTGGCTCGGCGTGCTGTGCCTGTTCGTCTACGTCGGCGTGGAGGTGATGGCCGGCGACGCGATCGGCACCTACGGCCACGCCTTCGGCCTGCCGCTGGACCAGACCAAGTTCTTCACCTCCTTCACCCTGGCGGCGATGCTGCTGGGCTACCTGGTCGGCCTGGCGCTGATCCCGCGGCTGGTTACGCAGGAGCGCTGGCTGAGCGTGTCGGCGGTGCTGGGCGTGCTGTTCTCGGCCGGCGCCCTGTTGACGACCGGCTACGTGTCAGTGGGCTTCGTCGCCGCTCTGGGCTTCGCCAACGCGATGATGTGGCCGGCGATCTTCCCGCTGGCGATCCGTGGCCTGGGCCGTTTCACCGAGACCGGCTCGGCGCTGCTGATCATGGGTATCGCCGGCGGCGCGATCATCCCGCAGGCGTTCGCGGTGCTGAAGCAGCACTTCGATTTCCAGTGGGTGTTCGCCGCGCTGATGGTGCCGTGCTACCTGTACATCCTCTACTACGCCCTGCGCGGCCATCGCGCCGGACTGCCGGACGGGCGCTGATCGGCGCATCATGGACGGCGGGATGACGACTCAGAAGGCAGTTGAAGGCATGCGCAGGCCGACCATCAAGGACGTCGCGGAAAAGGCGAAGGTCTCGCTCAAGACGGTATCGCGGGTGATCAACAACGAGCCGTCGGTGATGCAGGCCACGCGTTCGCGCGTGCTGCAGGCCATCGCCGAGCTGGACTACGAACCGGACGCCACCGCCCGCAACCTGCGCAGCGGCACCCCGTTCGTGATCGGGCTGGTGTACGACAACCCCAACCCGTACCACATCATCGGCGTGCAGAACGGTGTGCTGGCGGCCTGTCGCGAGACCGGCTTCGGCCTTCAGATCCAGCCCTGCGACTCGACCTCGCCGCTGCTGGCCGAGGAACTGGCCGAGTTCGTGCAGCGCTCGCGCCTGGCCGGGCTGGTGCTGACCGCACCGATGTCCGAGCGCCCGGACCTGGTCGCCGCGCTGGTCGCGCGCGGCATCCGCATTGTCCGGATCATCGCCGCCACCGAGGACCCGGGCGACGGCCCGTGCGTCTACATCGACGATCGCGATGCGGCCTACGAGATCACCGAGCACCTGGTCCAGCTCGGCCACCAGCGCATCGGCTTCCTCTGGGGCGGGGCACAGCACCACTCTTCCGGCGAGCGCTATGCCGGTTACGAAGCGGCGCTCAAGGACTACGGCATTCCGCTGGACAAGCACCTGGTGGTACCGGGCGACTACACCTTCGACGACGGCTTCCGCGGCGCGCGCCGGCTGCTGGCATTGCGCGAGCCGCCCACCGCGATCTTCGGTTCCAACGACGAGATCGCCGCCGGCGTGCTGGCCGCGGCCAAGTCGGTCGGGCTCAACGTCCCCTACGACCTGTCCATCGCCGGCTTCGAGGACAGCCCGTTCTCGCGCCAGTCCTGGCCGGCGCTGACCACCGCCAAGCAGGCCACCGAGGACATCGCCCGGCACGCGGCGCGGCTGCTGATCGGCGGCCTGCGCCAGGACGCCTACGACGACCATCCGCTGGCCGTGTCCAACCAGGGCTTCGTGCCGCAGCTGGTGGTGCGCGGCTCCACCGCGCCAGCGCCGCTGCAGGCGCGCCCGAAACCGTCCACTTCCTCCGAAGCATGAACATGCCGCTCGCGTTCCCCGCCGGATTGCCCGCAGAAACAGAAACCCTGATGTTCCAGGAGGCCGCGCAGACCGCCGACGTGGTCGCCGCCCAGTTCGCCCGCAACCGCGACACCGTCGCCGCGCTGGCCGCGCAGTTGCGCGCCGCGCCGCCACCGTTCGTGGCCACCTGCGCCCGCGGCAGTTCCGACCATGCCGCGACCTATGGCAAGTACCTGATCGAGACGCAGCTGGGCATAGTGACCGCCTCGCTGTCGCCGTCGATCGGCTCGGTCTACGAGGCGCCGCTGCAACTGCGCGGCGCGCTGTTCATCGCCATCTCGCAGTCGGGCAAGAGCCCGGACCTGCTGCGCAATGCGGAAGCGGCCAAGGCCGCAGGCGCGCGCGTGGTGGCGCTGGTCAACGTCGAGGATTCGCCGCTGGCACGGCTGGCCGATACGGTGATCCCGCTCGGCGCCGGCCCGGAAAAGAGCGTGGCGGCGACCAAGAGCTACCTGGCCTCGCTGGCGGCCATCGTCCAGCTGGTCGCGTACTGGAAGGACGATCCGGCGCTTCTGGCCGCGCTGGATACGCTGCCGCAGTCGCTGCGCGACGCATGGTCGAAGAACTGGTCGCCGCTCACCGATGGCCTGGTCGAGGCGCGCAACCTGTTCGTGCTCGGCCGCGGCCTGGGCCTGGGCGCGGCGCAGGAGGCGGCGCTGAAGTTCAAGGAAACCTGTGGCCTGCATGCCGAGGCCTACAGCTCGGCCGAAGTCAGGCACGGGCCGATGGCGCTGGTCGGCGCCGGCTTCCCGGTGCTGGTGTTCGCGCAGCCGGACGGAACCGGCGCCGGCGCGGTGGCGGTGGCCGAGGAGTTCCATGCGCGCGGCGCCGAGGTCTGGGTGGCCTCGGCGCAGGGATCGTCCCCGGCGGTCCCGTCCGGCGTCCGGTTGCCACTGGCGCAGGGCGCGCATCCCGCGTTCGCACCGCTGCTGACGGTGCAGAGTTTCTACCGCGCGATCAACGCGCTGGCGCTGCGCCGCGGCCACAACCCGGACCTGCCGCCGCACCTGAACAAGGTCACGGAGACGGTGTGATGGCCACGCGCGCGCTGGTCAATGCCCGCCTCCTGGTCGACGACGGTTTCCGCGACGACCTGGCGGTGCTGCTGGACGATGCCGGCGACATCGCCATGCTGGTGCCGGCCGGGCAGGCGCGCCTGCAGGCCGGCGAGGTGCAGGACCTGCAGGGCGGCTGGCTGCTGCCCGGCTTCATCGACGCGCAGGTCAACGGCGGCGGCGGCGTGCTGTTCAACAACGACACCACGGTCGAGGCGATCGCCGCGATCGGCCGCGGCCACCGCCGGTTCGGCACCACTGGCTTCCTGCCGACGCTGATCAGCGACGAGGCGCAGGTCATGGCGCGCGCGGTGGCGGCCACCCGCGCGGCGATCGCCGCCGGGGTGCCCGGCGTGCTCGGCGTGCACCTCGAGGGGCCGTACATCGCCCCGGCGCGCAAGGGCACCCACGACGCGAGCCGGTTCCGCGTGCCCGACGCCGTGGAGACCGCGATGGCGACCTCGCTGGACAACGGCGTCACCCTGATCACGCTGGCGCCCGAACAGGTCCCGCTGGACACGATCCGGGCGATGGTCGCGCGCGGCGCGATCGTGGTGGCCGGGCACACCGCCGCCACCTACGAGCAGGTCCGCGCCGGGCTGGATGCCGGGATGCGCGGCTTCACCCACCTGTACAACGCGATGTCGCCGCTGCAGGGCCGCGAGCCCGGCGCGGTCGGTGCCGCGCTGGAGGATCGCGACAGCTGGTGCGGGGTCATCGTCGACGGCGTGCACGTGCACCCGGGCAGCCTGCGCGTGGCGCTGGCGGCCAAGCCGCGCGGCAAGGTGTTCCTGGTCACCGACGCGATGCCGATGGTCGGCGCCGACGATCCTTCGTTCGCGCTGTACGGCGAGGTGATCACCGCGGTCGACGGCGTGGTGCGCAATGCCGCCGGCTCGCTGGCCGGGTCGGCGCTGGACATGGCCACCGCGGTGCGCAACTGCGTGCGGCTGCTCGGACTGCCGCTGGCCGAGGCGGCACGCATGGCCTCGACCTATCCGGCCCAGTTCCTGGGCGTGGACCGGCGGCTGGGCCGCATCGCACCGGGCTGCCAGGCCGACCTGGTGCTGCTGGACGACGCGCTGCAGGTGCGCGCGACCTGGATCGCCGGCGCGCGTGAAGACGTGGCATGACCTGCGTGTGGGCGCTGGCGACGTGAACTCGACGGCCGCGGCCAGGGCACCGCGCTTCGCTTCGGTCGATGCCCTGCGTGGGCTGACCGTGGCGGCGATGCTGCTGGTCAACAATCCCGGCGACTGGGGTCATGTCTACGCACCGCTGCTGCATTCGGAGTGGCACGGCTGCACGCCGACCGACCTGGTATTCCCGTTCTTCCTGTTCATCGTCGGCGTGTCGATCGCGCTGGGCGTGGTGCCGCGGCTGGAAGCCGGCGCCGATCGCGGCGCGCTGATGCGCGCGGTGGCGGTGCGCGCGCTGCGCATCGTCGGCCTGGGCCTGCTGCTGCACCTGCTGGCATGGTGGTGGCTGGACCTGCCGCATTTCCGGCCATGGGGCGTGCTGCAGCGGATCGGCCTGTGTTTCCTGGCCGCCGGCGCGGTGGCGCTGTGGCTGAAGCCGCGCGCGCAATGGATCCTGCTGGCCGCACTGCTGCTGGGCTGGTGGGCGCTGCTGGGCTGGGGCGGCAGCTATGCGCCGTTCGACAACCTGGCCAGCCGCGTCGACGACGCGCTGCTCGGACCGTGGCTGTACCAGCACGATCCGCTCACCGGTCGCGGGCATGATCCGGAAGGCCTGGCCAGCACGCTCGGCGCGCTGGCGACCACGCTGCTGGGCCTGCGCGCCGGCGACTGGCTGCGCCGCGGCCGGTTGCGCGCGCTGTGGATCGCTGGCGCGGTCGCGCTGCTGCTCGGCCTGCTGTGGACGCAGCTGCTGCCGTGGAACAAGAACCTGTGGACTTCCTCGTACGTGTTGTGGACCGGCGGCTGGGCGCTGCTGGCGCTGGCGGCGGCGCACGTGCTGGTCGATCGCAGCGGCTGGCCGGCATTGGGCCGCAGCTTCGGCGTCAACGCGATCGCTGCGTACGCCGGTTCGGCGGTGATGGTGTACGCCTTCGCCGCGCTGGGCTGGTGGGAGTGGATCTACCGGGCCGCGTTCGCCGGCTGGATGACGCCGCGCTTCGGACCGTACCTGCCATCGCTGGCGTTCGCGCTGGCGTTCGTCGGGTTCTGGTGGTGCGTGGTCCGCTGGATGGACCGGCGCGGCTGGTACGTCAGGATCTGACTCCCGCCCTGCCGTGCATCCATCGCCGGGATTGCCCGGTGCACAATGCGGCCGTTGCCGGCGCACGCGACTCCCGCGGGGAGCGTGGGAGCGACGGGGAGGCGAGCATGTCCGTCGATCCGCCCATGCTGCCCATGCTGCCGATGGCGGTCGCGATCGCGCTGACGCCGCTCGCGGTCATCCTCGCCGTCGTGCTGCTGCTCACCCCGTGCCCGCGCGCCACGGCCGGCGCGTTCCTTGGCGGCTGGGCGCTGGGGGTCGCGGCGGTGACCGGCATCGCGGTCGCCGCCGCCGATCTGATCGATGTCTACGTTGCGTCGCCGCGCTGGGCGGTATGGGTGCAGCTGCTGCTGGGCGTGGCGCTGGTCGGACTGGGTATCGGTCGTTGGCGGGCGCGCCATCGATCGGCGGGAGCACCGGCATGGCTGCAGGGCGTCCAGTCGATCGCGCCGCGCCGCGCTTTCGCATTGGGCCTGATGGCATCGGCCGCCAATCCGAAGGTGCTGATGCTCGGGCTGGCCGGCGGCATCGCCATCGGCTCGGCGGCGGAGCACCTGCTCGCGGAAGCGCTCGGCGTGCTCGGCTTCACCGCCGTCTCCTCGCTCGGCGCCGCGGTGCCGTGGCTGGCGTTCCTCGTGTTCGGCGAACGCGCCGTGCGGACGCTGATGCGCGTGCGCGCCTGGCTGGAGGCCAACGCCGATGCGATGGTGGCGCTCGTGTTCATGGTGCTGGGCGTCGCCCTGGCCGCCGGCGGACTCGCGCGGCTGTAACACCGCGCGGCGTTGCGCTCGCGGACGCGGGTTCGGCTACGCCGCGCACTCCGCCGCGCGCGCGAGCAGCAGCTCGCGTTCGCGGGCGTTGCCGGTCATCGCGGCGGCGCGTTCGAACTCGCCGCGCGCCTCGCCCATGCGGCCGATCCGGAAAAGCAGGTCGCCGCGCACGCTCGGCAGCAGGTGGTAGTTGGCCAGCTTCGGCTCGCCGCGCAGCGCGTCCACCCGCTCCAGGGCCGCTTCCGGGCCGAACGCCATCGACACCGCCACCGCGCGGTTGAGTTCGACCACGGGCGAGGGCGCCAACTGTGCCAGCGCGTCGTACAGGGCGACGATCCGCGCCCAGTCGGTGTCCTGCGCGGTGACCGCGCGCGCATGGCAGGCGGCGATCGCCGCCTGCAGCGCATACGGCCCCAGTGCGCCGCCCAGCCGCTGCGCCTGTTCCAGCGCGGACAGGCCGCGGCCGATCAGCAACCGGTCCCAGCGCGAGCGGTCCTGGTCCAGCAGCAGCACCGGCGCGCCGTCCGGTCCGCTGCGCGCGTGCAGGCGCGAGGCCTGGATCTCCATCAGCGCCACCAGCCCGTGCACTTCCGATTCGCGCGGCATCAGCCCGGCCAGCACCCGGCCCAGGCGCAGCGCTTCCTCGCACAGGGCCGGGCGCATCCAGTCGTCGCCGCTGCTGGCCGCGTAACCCTCGTTGAAGACCAGGTAGACCACGCCGAGCACCGCCGACAGGCGTTCGGGCAGTTCCTCGCGGCGCGGGATCTCGAACGGCACGTTGGCCTCGGCCAGGGTGCGCTTGGCGCGGACGATGCGCTGGGCCACGGTCGCTTCGGCGGCGAGGAAGGCGCGTGCGATCTCGCCGGTCTCCAGGCCACCGAGCAGGCGCAGGGTCAATGCGACACGCGATTCCGGCGGCAGCACCGGATGGCAGGCGATGAACATCAGCCGCAGCAGGTCGTCGCCGACCGGATCGTCGAGCAGCTGTTCGTCGCGCCGCTCCGCCTCGTCCTGCAGCTGTTCCAGTTCGTAGGCCACCTGCACGTGCTTTTGCTCGCGCAGCCGCAGGTGGCGCAGGCGATCGATGGCGCGGTTGCGGGCGGTGGTCACCAGCCAGGCCCCCGGGTTGTCGGGCACGCCGGTCCCCGGCCACTTCTCCAGCGCGGCGACCAGCGCGTCCTGGGCCAGCTCCTCGGCCAGGCCGACATCGCGGACCATGCGCACCAGGCCGGCGATGACGCGCGCCGATTCCATCCGCCAGACCGCGTCGATGGTGCGATGGATGTCGCGTTCGTCGTGTGCGTGGCTCATGCGCGGCGATCACACCACCGCCGCGCGCGCCGGGCAAGTCCTGCGGGCATCATGCCGGCGGCGGCACCGCGTCGGCGGCCATGAAGAACGGCTCCCACTGGTGCCCGTCCAGGTCGGCGAAGCTGCGCTGGTACATGAAGCCCAGGTCGCGCGCCGGCTGGGTCTCCGCGCCCCCGGCCGCCACGACCTTGGCCATCAGGACGTCGACCGCCTCGCGGCTGTCCAGCGCCAGCGCGAGCAGCACCTCGGTCTGTTTCGTCGCGTCGCTGACCGGCTTGCCGGTGAAGGTCCCGAAGTACGGCTCGACCAGCAACATCACGAAGATGTTCTCGCCGACCAGCATGCAGGTGGCGTTCTCGTCGGTGAACTGCGGGTTGAAGCTGAAACCCAGCGCGGTGAAGAACGCGACCGAGCGGTCGAGGTCCTTCACCGGCAGGTTGATGAAGATCTGGCTGATCATCTGGATTCCCGGATGGGGGCGAGTGGACGGATCGGAGCGAAGCCGCGGACGGCTCAGTCTTCGAGGCACGGATCGGAGCAGTTGACCATCCACGGCACGCCATGGCGGTCGACCAGGCTGCCGTAGCGCTTGGCCCAGAAGGTCTGCTGCAGCGGCATCTCGATCCGCTTCGCGCCCTCCGACAGGCCGGCGAAGATGCGCTCGGCTTCGGCCACGTCGGCGGTCTGCACGCTCACGTAAGCGCCGCTGACGCCCGGGTAGGGATGGTCCGGCGTGGCGTCGGTGCCCATCAGCAGGTGGCCGCCGATGTCGGCGCAGCCGTGCATGATCCGGTCCTTCAGCGCCGCGGGCATCTCCCCGCAGCCTTCCTGCGGCGGCATTTCGCCGAAGCTCATCATCGCCACGACCTTGCCGCCGAGCAGCCTGGCGTAGGACTCCAGGGCCTGGCGGCAGTCGCCGTCGAAGCTCAGGTAGGTGTTCAGTTGCATGTCCGCATTCTCCAATGGCTTTTGTGGTTCAGCCGCGCGCGGCGATCTCGTCGCGCAGGCGGCGCTCCTGCTCGCGCAGTTCGGGGGTGAACTCGGCGCCGAAGTCCTCCTCCTCGAACACCGGACGGATCTCGATCTCGCTGTCGTCCGGCATCGGGTTGGGGCAGCGCTTGACCCACTCGATCGCCTCGTCCATCGAGCGCACCTGCCACAGCCAGTAGCCGGCGACCAGTTCCTTGGTCTCGGCGAACGGTCCGTCGACCACGGTGCGCTGCCTGCCCGAGAACCGGACCCGCACGCCCTTCGACGTCGGATGCAGGCCCTCGCCGGCCAGCATCACCCCGGCGCGGACCAGCTCCTCGTTGAAGCGGCCCATGTCGGCCAGCAACTGCTCGCTGGGCATCGCCCCGGCCTCGGAGCCGGGGGAGGCCTTCACCATCACCATCACGCGCATGTCCGTGTCCTCGTTGGTGGAAAACGCCCCGCCGGCCGGATGGCCTTCCGCGGGTGCTTGCCGATACGACGGGCGATCGCGGCCGGAATCGACACGACCGCCACCCGGCGCTCACATCTCGACGATCGGCCTGAATCCGCCCCAGAACATCCGCCTGCCGTCGAAGGGCATCGACGCCGGCCCCATCGATGCGATCCGCGGGTCGGCCATCGCCAGCCTGTTGACCTTGTCGCGGTGCGCGCGCGACTTGTAGAGGATCCAGGAGAACACCACCACCTCGCCCGGCTCGAGCTTCACCGCCTGCGGGAACGAGGTGACCTTGCCGGCCTTGCGCGCGATCTTCCGGTATTCGCCGATCCTGTCCTCCAGCACGGGCAACACGAAACCGTCTACGTAGGCCATGGCGATCCTCCTGTCGGGCGGGGCGGGCACGCCGCGCTTCCGACAGGACGACGGCTGGGCGCGGCGGGGATCGACACGATGGAGCCCGCGATGTTCAGGCCGCGTGGTGGAGGGCCGGGATGCCATGGATCGTGGTCCGTCCGCGGATATCCAGTCCCGCCCTGGCCGGGATATTTCCCGTGTCGGAGGCGATATCGATACGACTCCGGATGCGGGGAAATTGTCCCCGGACCAGAACGAGACGAACGGCGCTGCGTCCGGCCAAGTCCCTGATAAAAATGCCGCGTGGGCGATTGACGCCGCCTCTAGGGTACCTGAACATCCGGCGCATATCCCTGGAACGGGGTCTACTTAGAGTTGGGCGCCGGAATCAAAGCATGGCAGCGAAAGACACGCCCTCTATGGCAAAGAACAAGATTCGCCGTAGCCTGTCCGCAATTCTTGATCCTCATCCATCTGCAAAGGAAGCGGATGAGCTTTGGCTGCATTTTTCCAAATGAGTATGCCGGCATCGTCGTCGCTCAAATCGAAGAGGCGATCCGCCGCGGTGTCCCGCCCGAGAACATCGTTGTCGTGGGCTTCTCCAAGGGCGGAGACATCGCCATTCATGTCTCGAGTTTCCTGCGCCGTTCCCAAGTGCGCTTCGTACTCCTCGCGGCGTGCTGGCCGCGGCCGGAAGAACCTCAGCTACGCTTGACCGGGCGGGTCCTGTCCATTTACGAGACGAGCGATTCTCTTGCCGGCGACAGCTGCGAACCTCTCGTTCAGCATCCTGAGAAGCCTCAGTCATTCAAAGAGGTGTCCATCTCTACAGGGCGCTCTTATGGAGCGTTCTACACGCCTATCAGAGAATGGGTAGATCCCGTACTGGATTGGGTTCATAAGAACGACTAAAAACTCATTCAACCCGAACCTGCTTCTTGGGTCGGCTTGATTCAAACGTTAGGGTGTACACACAAATTGAGGCTATCCATGAGTATTCCAAAGGCGATGGCCCTGGCGCTGCTTCTTGTGTTCAGCAGCAGCGTTGGGGCGCAGGATCCCGGTTCGCCGGCTCTCGAAGAGTTCACGAGTCTCGGGGCGAAAATTGGCGTCCGGGTATTTTCCCCTTCGCATAACAGCGGCAAACCGCGAAGCGCCATAGTCCTGTTTCATGGCGGCGGTTGGAATGAAGGTGATGCAAGCTGGATGGACGCAATCGCCAAGCAGTATGCCGATCTCGGAATGGTCGCCGTATCGGTTGACTATCGTTTGTCGCGTGACGGCATCACTCCATTTGACGCGGTTGCCGACGCGAGGAACGCCATCCGCTGGGTTCGCCAGGAAGCGGCGAGGCTTGGTGTCGATCCGAACAAAGTTGCGGCTTTGGGCACCTCGGCAGGCGCACACCTCGCAGCTTCAGCTGCCATATTCGATGAACCATGGGGTAGCGATAGTTCTTCCGTACCAAACGCCCTGGTACTTCGTTCACCGGCCGTTTCCGTGGCGACCTCGACGTGGTTCCAGAAGCTGTCCGGGGGGGTGTCTCAAGCCGCGGCGCTATCGCCCGTTCTGCATATCCGCGCAGGCTTGCCACCGATGATTCTGCTACAGGGAGAGGAAGACAACGTAACCCCGGCTTCTGGCGCCAGGCAGTTCTGTCAGCGCATGCAAGAGCGCGGCAACACGTGCAAGCTGAAGGTATATCCTGGAGTCGGTCATCTTTTTACGCGCAACCTGGCGAGTCAGGAGATCCCGGATTATGACGCCATCGACGGGGACGTCAGTAAAGATGCAAGCGATGCGGGCACCGCATTTCTAAGAGAGCACGGTTTTATTGATGACGCAGGTGCGCCTTGACAATTCATTCAACCGATCCGCTTCGTGAGTCGCCTTGATTCAGGCGTGAGGGTTCATCATGAACAGCTTCGCAGCCGCTGCTCTGCTGGTAACGGCTCTGGTACTGCCAGTTGTTCTGTTCTGGCTGCTGAGGTCACGTGCCCGCTTGAACGGCCTGGTTGCAGCGGCCATTGCGGTTGCAGCTGGCTGGGCGCTCAACTTCGCGTGGGCTTCCATTGCCCATGAATCCACTGCAATTGCTGCCCGCTTCGGTTGGGTCTGCCCCGCAGTCTTGGTGCTTATTACCTGGCTCGTTTTGCAGTTCGTGAAACGCCGCGCCGCGTGATAACCAACAATTCAAACGTCATCCATCACTTCAACATCGGGATTGCTGTGCCAAAGAATAAAGCGCTATTGCTCGCCTTATGTCTTGCGCCCGTCGGATGCCAGACGGCGCTGGCACAGTCACAGGGCAAGGCGGACGACCTGGCTGCAATCAACCGGGTCGTCGAGTCGTTCAGAACGTCCCTCATCGATAAAGACAAGGCGACGTACATGAGCCTTTTCTTTTCCGACAGGCCCGAGGACATCGGCTGGCAGTTCGTCTCGGAAGACACGAGGCTTGATCACATCAGGAAGACCAAGCCTGATGCAATCAAGGCCAGGAACATTCCAAGCAACAACTTCATCAGCCTGATTGACGGGGCCATTGCCACCGATGAGCCAAGGGAAGAAACCTTCTCCAACGTAAGCATCGACACCGACGGCGAGATCGCGTCGGTCTCATTCGACTACACCTTCCTTGCCAACGGGAAGAAGACAAACTGGGGCAAGGAGATGTGGCAGCTCGTCCGCACGGAGGCGGGGTGGAAGATTTTTTCCGTTGTTTACACCATCCGCGACCAATGGTCCGCCGGCGATGGCTGACAGTTACAGAATTCGTTCGAGTCGCACCGCTTCACGACCCGACCCGGCCCCAGGCCACGCGGAGGACTCTTGAGCACCTCGATTCTCCTGCTGGGCGTGCTCTTCAGCTCGATCGGATTCGGGTACTTCTGGTACGGAAGGAAGCAACGCGCGCCGGTACCGCTGGTATGTGGCCTGGTGCTGATGGTCGTTCCCTATTTCATCCCGGGTGCGGTGGCGTTGTTCGTGATCGGCGGCCTGGTCTGCGTCGTCCCCTGGGTGGTGCGGATCTAGCTGGAGTTTCCGGCCCTGCGCGCGGATCTGGAGCGTTGTGGCCGCTACACTGCCTGTTCCGTTTTACAGGCGATTCCCATGACCGCTCCGATCCGACTTGCCCAGCGTGTCGCCGGACTGTTCAACCTCTCGCGCGCCGAGGCCGAGCAGTTCATCCGCAACGGCCGGGTGTCGGTGGACGGGCAGGTGGTGGAGCTGCCGCAGCACCGGGTGACCGTCGAGCGGGTCGAACTCGATCCCGATGCGCGCCCTGAGGCGGTGGAACCGGCCACGATTCTGCTGCACAAGCCCGCCGGCTTCGACGCGATCGACGGCTCCAGGCCAGCTAGCGCATTGGTGATGCCGGCCACGCGCTGGGACGCCGATTCCAGTGAAGTGCGGATACTGCAGCGCCACTTCCACCGCCTGACGCCGCTGGTATCGATGGATGCCGACGCCAGCGGGCTGATGGTGTTGACCCAGGACGGCCGGGTGCGGCGCCGCCTGACCGAGGACGCCGACCAGATCGAGCACGAGTACCTGGTCGAGGTCGCGGGCGGGATCGCGCCGTACGGCCTGGCGCGACTGGCGCACGGATTGACGTTCGAAAGTCGGGCGCTCCCGCCGTGCAAGGTCAGCTGGCAGAACGAGACCCGGCTGCGCTTCGCGATCAAGGGCGTGCGCGACGGGCAGCTGCGCGCCATGTGCGCACAGGTCGGGCTGGACGTCGTATCGATCCGGCGCCTGCGCATCGGCCGGATCGCCCTGGGCAAGGGGCCGGAGGGCGCGATGCCGCCGGGCGCGTGGCGCTACCTGCCGGTGGGCGAGAGGTTCTGAGGCCGGCCAGCGGGCCGGCGTCTATGCGTCGTCCGCTGCGGCCGCCTCGCGGCCCTGCTGGCGGATCAGCGCTTCCTCGCGCGCGTCGTTGATGGCGTGGCGCACGCTGTCCAGGTCGACGGCGCTTTCGTCGGGGGTGAAGCGGCCGGTCAGCACGGTGTCCGGCCGCAGCGCGCCGGCCTCGAACAGCGCCCACATCTCCTCGCCGTACCAGGTATCCAGCAGTTCCGGCGCCCAGCGGCCGAGGCTCGCGGTGAGGTTGTTGACGTCGCGCAGCAGCATCGTGCGTGCCGCGTTGTTGCCGGCGGCGCTGACCACCTGGGGGAAGTCGATCACCACCGGGCCGTCCGGGCCGACCAGCACGTTGTAGGCGGACAGGTCGCCATGGATCAGTCCGCAGCACAGCATCAGCAGCACCTGGCGCACCAGCACGCGGTGGTACTCGCGCGCCTGCTCCGGGTCCAGTTCCACCTCGCCAAGGCGCGCCGCCGAGAAGCCGTCGGCGTCGGTGACCAGCTCCATCACCAGCACCCCGTGGAAGTAGCCGAACGGCTCGGGCACGCGTACGCCGGCCGCGCGCAGCTGGTAGAGCGCCTCGACCTCGGTGTTCTTCCAGGCCGTTTCCTGCTGCTTGCGCCCGTACTTGCTGGCCTTGCCGATCGCGCGCGCCTGCCGGCTGCCGCGCACCTTGCGGCCCTCCTGGTACTGCACGCGCTGCTGGAAGCTGCGCTGGGCCATGTCCTTGTAGACCTTGGCGCAGCGCACTTCGCCGCCGCTGCGGACGACGTAGACCGCTGCTTCCTTGCCGCTCTTGAGCGGTCGCAGCACTTCGTCGATGACGCCGTCATCGATCAGCGCCTGCAGGCCTTGGGGGGTTTTCACGGAGTCTCGGGGGAGGCGGCGGACGCGGCAGGCGTCCGTCATGTGGCGCGGATCTTCGCATTTCCGGGTCGGGGCCGCCATGCCGGCCCGGCAGGGGAAGCCTTCGGAGCCGCCGTCGCGCGCGCGTCGCCTGGAGGCCGATGATCCATACCCATGCCGCGACTTTTTGTAGGAGCCCGTCTTGCGGGCGACGCGAGGGCACCGGAAGCACGGGGGCGGCGCCTGTGCCGACGGCGTCGCGTCGCCCGCAAGACGGGCTCCTACACAACCGCCGTCGCACACGCCGGCGGCCCGCACCCGCCTATCGCGGCGCAGGCGCCAACGTCTCCACCTGCACCCGGTCGACATCCACATGGCCGCGCGAAGTGGCGCTGTCCACGGTGGAATAAGCGAACAGCGCCGGGCGCGCACCCTTCCACCAGCTGAAGCGCATCGCCTTGGCCTCGCCCAGCGGGAGGAAGCTGCGGCCGTCGTCGAGGCTGTATTCGTAGCGCACGACCTGGTCGGCGACGTGCTGGCGCAGCTGCACGGCGTCGTCCCCGATGCGCGGGCCCTGCGCTTCGATGCCGGCCGAGGCGAAGACGACATGGCGGACACCGTGTTCCTGCGCGATGCCGATCCAGTTCGGCTGCACCTGCAGCATGGCCAGGCCGGCACGTTCGCCGTCGCGCAGTCCGGACGCGTCCAGGCGCACGGTGATGCGCGAGGCGCTGCCCTGCTGGACCTGGGTGAGCGTGTTGCGCGCGGCCAGGAAGCCGGGCGCGTACATCGCGTCCAGCCGCAGCCAGCCCGGGCGTGCGGCCAGGCTCCAGTGGGTGTCGACGGGATTGTGGTTCCACTCCCACTGCGGGCCGAGGGTGCCGCCATCGAAAGTGTCGGAGCTCTGCGGATGCACCGGTGGCCAGCCACGCCCGACATCGGGCATCCGGTAACTGGCCACCGGCTGGCCGGTGGTATCCGAAACCGGCTCGCCGACCAGCGGCCAGTCGTCGACCCAGCGCACCGGTTGCAGGTGGACGATGCGGCCGTAAGCGCCGGTGCTGTTGAAATGCACGAACCAGCCTTCACCCGATGGCGTCTCCACGTAGCCGCCCTGGTGCGGCGCCTGCACCTGCGTGGCGCCCTGCGCCAGCACCGTGCGCCATTCGTAAGGGCCGTGGATGTCGCGCGCGCGCAGCACCGCCTGCGGTCCTTTCTCCACGCCGCCGTAGGGGGCGAAGATGTAGTACCAGCCGTTGCGCTTGAGCAGCTTCGGGCCTTCGAGGACGGGCAGGCGTTCGCGGTCCTCGACGATCACCGTGCCTTCGTCGAGCACGCGGGTGCCGTCGGCGGTCATCCGCCGCAGGATCAGCGGGCCGGCGCCGACCTTCGAATGCACCAGCCAGGCGCTGCCGTCGTCGTCCCAGAACGGACTGGGGTCTTCGAAGCCGGCCTGCGCGACCAGTGCCACCGGCGCGCTCCACGGGCCTTCGGGCGTTTCGGCCGAGACCATGAAGATGCCCTCGGTCGGCGTGGCGAAATAGATGAAGTACCGGCCGGCGTGGTGACGGAGGCTGGGCGCCCATACGCCGGCGCTGTAGCGGTGGCCCATGGCCGGGTCCAGCCGCGCACGCTCGGAGCTGTCGTCGAAGTCCAGCGGGCCGGGCAGATCGTAGGCCGGTCCGAACGGCAGCCGCGGCAGCGCGTGGCCGACGATGGCCCAGTGCACCAGGTCCTTCGATTTCAGCACCGGCAGGCCGGGCGAGAAGTGGAAGGTCGAGGCGACCATGACGTAGTCCTCGCCGACGCGGATCACGTCGGGGTCGGAGTAGTCGGCGAACAGGATGGGGTTGGTGTATTGGCGTGGCGGCGACGCTTCGCCGGCCACGGCGGCGGCGGGGAGAAGCGACAGCGCGAGCGCGCATAGCAGCGCACGAAACCGTGTCACCTGAACTGGAATCGTCAAACTGGCCTCCCGCCGCGTGGGCCGTGCCCGGAACAATGACGGGAGTATCGCGCAGGTGGCGGCGTGACCGGGCCGCGGAGCTGCCGGAACATCCGCGGGAGCCGGCAACGCCCCGAAGGCGAGCGCGATACCGCGACGCGCCGTCGCATCCGGCGGCGGATTGTCGAACTCAGGCGCGCAGCGTGCGTGCAGCGGAAATCGCGGCGATGCGTGCCTTGCGCACCGCTTCGCCGACCTGCGGGCCGCTTAGGCCTTCGTGGCCGCCCAGGTCGCGCGCGTTGACCGCCAGTGCGGCGGCGTGCAGGCGGCGCAGTTCGGGGCCCTGCGGATAGTCGGCCTGCTCGCTGCCGAGGCGGCCGCGCTTGTCGGCTTCGCAGGCCAGGGCGATGCGGGCGACGCGTTCGGGGCGTCGGAAAGCGTCGCAGCGCTCCAGCAGTTCGAGCACGGTGGCGTCGCGCAACTCGGCCAGGCGGTGCACGTTGAGGTGTTCGCGGCACACCGCTTCGGCCAGGCGGCGGTGTTCGAGCGGCACCTTCAGCCGTTCGCACAGCGCGGCCAGCGGCTTGAGCCCGGCGTGTTCGTGGCCGATGTGCCTGGGCAGCACTTCGGCCGGGGTAAGCGCCTTGCCCAGGTCGTGGGTCAGCGCGGCGAAGCCGACCAGGTCGTCGCCGGGGGCGAGCCGGGCGGCCATGTCGCTGACCAGCTGCTGGTGCGCGCCGGTGTCGATCTCCGGGTGGTATTCGGCGCGCTGCGGCACGCCGTACAGCGCATCGACCTCGGGCAGGATCGCGGCCAGCGCGCGACAGGCATGCAGGGTGGCGAGGAAGGCCGACGGCTGCGGCGCGGCCAGCGCCTTGCGCAGTTCCTGCCAGACCCGTTCGGGGACCAGCGTGTCGAGCTCGCCGCTGGCGGCCATCTGCCGCATCAGCACCAGTGTTTCCGGTGCGATGCCGAACCCCAGCGGCGCGAAGCGGGCCAGGAAACGGCCGGCGCGCAGCACGCGCAGCGGATCCTCGGCGAAGGCCGGGCCGACATGGCGCAGGACGCGGGCCTCGATGTCGTCGACGCCGCCGCAAGGATCGACCAGGTCGCCGTGCGCGTCGCGGGCGATGGCGTTGATGGTGAAGTCGCGGCGTTGCAGGTCCTCTTCCAGGGTCACCGACGGGTCGGCGTCGACCACGAAGCCACGGTGGCCGCGTCCGCTCTTGCGTTCGGTGCGGGCCAGCGCGTACTCCGCGCCGGTATCCGGATGCAGGAACACCGGGAAGTCGCGGCCCACGGCCTTGAAGCCGGCGTCGAGCATCTGCTGCGGAGTGGCGCCGACCACGACCCAGTCGCAGTCGCCGGGCGGCAGGCCGAGCAGTGCATCGCGGACCGCGCCGCCGACGAGGTAGGTGTCCATGCGCGGCATCGTAGCGCGTGGCGCGGCCGGCTCCGCACCGGATCGTGCACCGTGCGCCCTGTAGGAGCCCGTCTTGCGGGCGACACGGGCGTCGGGATCACGAGGGAATCGCCTGTGCCGGCGGCGTCGTGTCGCCGGCAAGACCGGCTCCTACAAGAGCGGGCACCTTCAGGCACAACGGCCGGTTTGGGAAAGCGGCGATCAGGCCGCGGGCACCGGCGCGGGACAGGCGAAGCGTTTGCGCGCGCCCTCGGTGCGGCCGAGCATGCGCTCGCTGACCGGCAGCGCATCGCCGTCCAGCCGCCAGTCGTAGATCACGCTGAAGGCGAGCACGCGGGCGACGTAGTCGCGGGTTTCCTTGTAGCTGATGGTCTCGATCCAGATGTCCGGATCGTGCGAGGGACGCTGGCTCTGCCAGCGCGCGGTCGGCGTCGGCCCCGCGTTGTAGGCGGCGATGGCCCGGTAGGTGGCGCCGTACTTGTCCTCCATCTCGCGCAGGTAGGCGCTGCCTAGGGCGATGTTGGTGGAAGCGTCGTACAGGCTTTCGGCGCCGGCATAGGGCAGGCCGGTGCGCTTGGCCACGCTGGCGGCGGTCCCGGGCAACAGCTGCATCAGTCCGCGCGCGTTGGCGGGCGAGCGGGCGTTTGGATTGAAGATGCTTTCGGCGCGGATCTCGGCGGAGATCCAGGCCGGGTCCAGTCCGTTGCGCTTGGCCGCGGCGCGGATGTCGGCGTCGTGGTGCAGCGGGAAGCGCAGCGTGTACAGGCGCTGCTCGTCGGGCTGCTTGCCCAGCGAGAATACGGCACGGTCGAACCAGCCGTTCTCCTGTGCCAAGGCCACCGCGGCGCGGCGGCGCGGGTCGTCGAAGCGGGTCAACGCATCGTTCCACTCGCGTACCGCCCAGCCGGGCTGGTCGATGCGGTACAGCGCCAGCGCGCGCTGCAGCGCCGGATCGCGCGCGACTTCCTTGCGCAGCGCCGGCGGATCGGCCGGCTCCCACGGGCACAGCGCATAGGGCAGGCCCAGGCGGTCGGCGGCGAGGAAGCCGTGAAAGGTCGGCGACGTCGCGGCGGCGCGGAACAGCGCCTGCGCCTCGGCGTCGCGGCCGGTCTTTTCCAGCATGCGGCCCTCGAACCAGCGCCAGCGGGAGTCCTCGCGCTGGGCCGTCGGCATCCTGCGCAGCGCGTCGAGGGCGGCCTTCCAATCGCCGCGGGCCAGCGCCTCGCGCACGCGCCATTCGTGCAGGCGCTCGTCGTAGGCCGGGTCGGGCACTGCGGCCAGCCGCCGCGCCGAGTCGGGCAGGTAGGAGGCCACCGTCCACAGCGCGATCTGGTACTGCACCTGGCCTCGCTCGCTTGCGTCCATGCCCAGCAGCGGCGCCAGTTGCGCCAGCTGGCGCTCGGCGGCGCCGGGGTCGTTCTTCGCCAGCCTGGCCAGGCCGGCGGCGGCGACCCGGCGGCTGCGCGCGTCGCGCGGCCACTGCGCGGCGCGCGCGTGCGGCGCCTGGACGAAGGCGGCGTAGTCCTGGGCCAGCGCCAGCTGGTCGGCGGGCAGGCCGCGGGCGGCGGTGCGCATCACGCCCGCTTCGCCCTCGGCCATGGCCAGGTCGAAGCGTTCCCAGCGCAGCGCGTCGTCCAGGCCGTCGCGCACGGCCAGGCCGCCGAAGGTCGCATCGCAGGCGTCGGGCAGCGGCTTGCCGCTGCGCCAGAGGGCCTGCGCCTGGCCGTTCCAGTCCGCGTCGGCGCGGCCCAGCGCCAGCTGCGCATCGAGCCGGGCGCAGCGCAGCGCTGCATCGTCGGTGTCGCGCCAGTCGGCGAGCAGGTCGCTCCAGCGTTCGCGCCGGGCCAGCGAGGCCAGCCACAGCGGGCGCAGCGCGGCGGCCACGGCCTGGCCGTCGTAGCGTTGCAGGAAGGCGCGCACGCGCGCCGCGTCGGCGCTGTCGAGGTCGCGCGCCAGTTGCGCGTATTCCAGCCACGGGTAACGCGGGTCGGCGCGCAGGGCCTCGGCCTGGCCCGGTGCCAGCTGTCCGCGCTGCGCGGCGGCGATGGCCGCGCGCATGGCCGCGTCGTTGCCGGCAGCGGTGGCCTGCGCGGAAGCGAGGCCGGGCCAGGCCAGCAGCAGGACCAGCAGCGGCCGGTACAGGCGTTGCAAAGGCGGGATGGTGGCCGGGCGCGACATGCGGTCGAATATACCCAACGCGCCTGAACGGCCGTGACGGGGCCGGATGCGGCTGCGCCACGCCGGCGCACCGCCCTGGAGCCGCCGTCTTGTCACCGATGATGTTCCTGCTGTTCCCGCTGCTCGGCGTCGTCGCCGGCATCCTCGCCGGCCTGCTCGGCATCGGCGGCGGCCTGGTGCTGGTCGCCGCGCTGGCCTGGCTGCTGCCGCTGTTCGGCGTGCCGCAGGAGGCGGCGATGCATGCGGCGCTGGCCAGTTCGCTGGCCAGCATCGTGCTGACCGCCGCCTCCTCGGCGCGCGCGCATGCCAGGCGCGGCAGCGTGCTGTGGCCGACGGTGGCGTGGATGGTGCCGGGCCTGCTGCTGGGCGGCTGGCTCGGCAGCGGCGTGGCGGTGGCGCTGGACGACGCGATGTTGCGCTGGATCGTCGCCGGCTACTGCCTGCTGGCGGCGTGGCAGATCGGCTTCGGCCGCACCCGTGCGCCGGCCGATGGCGGCGAAGTGCCGGCGCCGCGCGGCTGGCCGATGACCGCGGCTGGCGGTGGCATCGGTGCGCTGTCGGCGGTGGTGGGCATCGGCGGCGGCAGCATGACCGTGCCGCTGCTGGTCTGGCGCGGGGTCAGGCCGGTGCGGGCGGTCGGCACTTCCAGCGCCTGTGGCGTGGCCATCGGCCTGTCCAGCGCGCTGGGCTATGCGCTGCACGCGCCGGCCGGGGCGCTGCCGGCGCATGCCATCGGCTATGTCTACCTGCCGGCGGCGATCGGGGTGGCGCTGGCCTCCGTGCTGTCCGCGCCGTGGGGTACGCGGCTGGCGCACCGGCTCAGCGGCGAGGCGCTGCGCAGGGTGTTCGCGCTGTTCCTGTTGCTGGTCGGGTTGAGCGTGCCCTGGTCGGGGTGAGGCCGTGACCGCACGGGGACCGGTATCCTGCCGCTGCGTCGCCCGCAGGCGCGGCGTCTAGCGGTTCCCGCGCCCTTGCGTCGCCTGCATCGCCTTGCCGCTGTAGGAGCCCGTCTTGCGGGCGACGCGACGACATTGGAATCCCGGGCGCATCGCCGTGCCTACACCCTCGCGTCGCCCGCAAGACGGGCTCCTACAAAAGGAACCCTGCGGACGTGCCATGGGAGCGGGAACCTCAGCCGCCGCAGCTTTCGCTCACGATCCTGGCCAAGCGGTCGTACTCGGCGCGGCGGCGTTCGACGTTGTCCGGATGGGCGAAGCGCCAGCGCGATTCGGCCTCGCGCGCATACCGGCGCCAGGCCTCGCAGGCGGCGCCGTCGGGCACGCGCGCGCACTGGTCGCGCGCCACTTCGCAGGCCTGGCCGGCGCCGCCGGCGGGATTGCCGTCCAGGCCCACGGTGCGCAGCGGCCGGCAGCGCGGCGGCACCTCCTGCTCTTCGGAGAGATAGCTGTCGTTGTCGTAAGTGGTGCAGCGGAACAGGGGCGGCGGCGGGAGGCGATCCGGATCCGGCTCGGCGGCGACCGCCGGCGGCGTGCGCGGCAGGTTGGCGCTGTCGAGGATCTGCGGTTCCGGTCCGCTGCTGGTGGTGATGAATCCGCCGCCCGGGGTGGTCTGCACATCCGGCGCCGTCGACGGGGTCGCCGCCTGCGGGGGCGCCATGGTGCCGGCAGGTGCGGGCACCCTTGCTTGCGCCGGCGGCTGGGCGACGGCCGGGGAACTGGGAACGCCCTGCATCCGCTGTTCGCGCTGGGTGGTACCGGCCGGGCACGGTTTGTTCTGTATGGTCAGGCTGCCGGCGGCGTCGGTGCAGCGATAGATCGTCACCGCCTGTGCCATCGCCGATGGCGAGAGCGCGCAGAAGCAGGCGGCAAGGAGAAAAGGCGGAAGCGGTTTCGGGAATCGGAACATTTCAGGTGCCGGGGCAGTCGTTGGCCATGCGTGCGTCGATCTGGCGCTGTTCGCGGTCCAGTTCGGCGCGACCGCTGGGCATGGCGGCGTGGTAGACGCGCAGGATCTCGTAGCGGCGGTCGGACAGGCGCTGGCAGATCTCCTCCTGCTCCAGGCGGATGCACGGATCGCGCAGCCAGGTGCCACCGCCAAGCGCGACTGCGCCCGCTGGCGGCCGTACGCCCGGGCCGGGGTCCGGCCCGGGACCGGGCGACGGCCCGGAGGGCTGGCCTGCCGGACGGACGGGTGGCCGCGGCTGCGGTCGCGGATGCGCCCGGACCGGCACGCCGACGGTCCACAGCGGAACCCAGCGGGGATTCCCGTCCGCCGACTCGCTGGTATAGGTCTGGCCGTCCGGATCGGTGCATTCGTACATCGGCTGGGGCGGCTGCACGGTCACGATGCGCACCTCGCGCTCGGGCGGCGGCGCGGCGGCCGGCGCCGGCGCGGCGACCGGTGGCTGCGGCGGCGGGTCCTGCGGCCGCTGCATCTGCAACGTCTCCTGGCGTTCGCCGGCCAGGCAGGGCGAATCGCGCAGCGCCACCAGCCGGCCCTTGTCGTCGACACAGCGGTAGATGGTCACCGCCGTGGCCGGGCTGTCCGCTGCGGCGGCCTGCGCGCGCGCCTGCATTGCCGGCAACGCGGCCAGGCACAGCATCGGCAGCAGCAGGCGAGGGCAGGCCATGGCCGCCATCCTATCCCGATCCCCGGACCCTATGTTTCGCGCGATCAGACGCGCAGCACGCGGCCATCCCGGGCCATGCGGATCTGAGTGGGCTGTTCCAGGCCGCCGGTCTCGCCGGCGACGATGCCATCGATGGCGCCGAGCAGCACCGGATCCAGGTCGGCGCGCGTCCGCGCCGGCGGTTCGCCGCCGCGGTTGGCGCTGGTGGAGACCAGCGGTCCGCCGAAGCTTTCGCACAGCGCCACCACCAGCGGATGGGCGCTGATGCGCACGGCGATGCTGTCGCGTCCTCCGGTGATCCAGCGCGGCGCGCCGGCCGCCGCCGGCATCACCCAGGTGTGCGGACCGGGCCAGCTGGCCAGGACCACGGCCAGCCGTTCCGGTGGCAGCGCCGGCAGGTCGAGCCAGCGCCGCAGCGGATCCAGGTGCGCGGCCACCAGGATCAGCCCCTTCTCGAGCGGGCGCTGCTTGAGTTCGAGCAGGCGCAGCACGGACGCTTCATTGTCCGGATCGCAACCCAGGCCCCACACCGCCTCGGTCGGATAGGCGAGCATGCCGCCACGCTGCAGCAGCGCGGCGGCTTCATCGGTTGCGACGGTACGGGCCATGCGGAAGATGGTAGCCGCCGGCCTGCCGCCGGCGGATGAAGGGCCGGGTGACCGATGTCTCAGAACGGCGGTGCGTCGTCCGCGGCGGAGCGCGCCGCCTTCCTGGCTGGCGCCTTCTTCGCAGCCTTGGCGGGCGAGGCTTTTTTCGCCGCGGTCTTCTTCGTGGCTTTCTTCGCCGGCGCCTTCTTCGCGGCGGCCTTCTTCGCCGGCGCCGCGTCCTTTGCCACCGCTTTCCTGGCCGCGCCCTTCGCCGCGGTCTTCTTCGCGCCGAAGCCGCGCCGCGCCGGCTTGCCGGTCTCGGCCATCAGCTGCTGCACTTCCTCCAGGGTCAGCGAGGCCGGCTCGCGGTCCTTGGGGATCTTGCCGTTGAGCTTGCCGTCGCTCAGGTACGGGCCGAAGCGGCCGTTGAGGACCTGGACGTCGCTGCCCGGGAATTCCTTGATGATCCGGTTGCGCGCGATCTCTTCCTTCTCCTCGACCAGGAACACAGCGCGGGCCAGGTCGATCTTGTACGGATCGTCCTCCTTCTTCAGCGAGGCGTAGATGCTGCCGCGCTTGGCGAACGGACCGAAGCGGCCGATGCCGACGCTGACCGTCTCGCCGTTGCTCTCGCCCAGCACGCGCGGCATGTCGAACAGCTTCAGCGCGTCCTCCAGCGAGATCGAATAGATGCTCTGGCCCGGCTGAAGCGAGGCGAACTTCGGCTTCTCCTCGTCGTCGACGGTGCCGATCTGCACCATCGGGCCGAAGCGGCCGATGCGCGCGCTGACCTCCTTGCCGCTCTTCGGATCGGTACCCAGCGAGCGCGAGCTGCCGGCATCGGTGCGGTCCAGCGATTCCTTCTTGTCCTCGACCAGTTCCTTGAACGGGCCCCAGAACTTCTCCATCAGCGGCACCCACTGCTCCTCGCCGCGGGAGACCGCGTCCAGCTCGTCCTCCAGGTTGGCGGTGAAGTCGTAGTCCACGTAGCGGGTGAAGTGCCCGGACAGGAACTTGCTGACCGCCCGGCCCACGTCGGTGGGCTTGAACGCGCGGCCTTCCATCTCCGTGTACTTGCGGAACAGCAGGGTCTGGATGATCGAGGCGTAGGTCGAAGGCCGGCCGATGCCGTACTCCTCCAGCGCCTTGACCAGCGCCGCTTCGGTGAAGCGCGGCGGCGGCTGGGTGAAGTGCTGGTCGGCGTGGATGCGGTCCAGCGGCACGCGTTCGCCGGGCTTGAGCGGCGGCAGCTTGCGGCCTTCGTCCTCGTCCTCGGCGGCCTTGACGTCCTTGCCTTCCTCGTACACGGCCAGGAAGCCGGCGAACACCACCGTGGTACCGCTGGCGCGGAACGTGTGCTCGCTGCCGGCGGCCAGGTCGACCGAGACGGTGTTGAGCGTGGCCGGCACCATCTGGCAGGCCACCGCGCGCTTCCACACCAGTTCGTAGAGCCTGCGCTCGTCGTCGGTGAGGTGGCGCGACACCTGCGACGGGGTACGCAGCGCGGAGGTCGGGCGGATCGCTTCGTGCGCTTCCTGCGCGTTCTTGGACTTGGTCTGGTAGAAGTTCGGCTTGTCCGGCACCGAGGCGGTGCCGTAGTCGCGCGCGATCACGTCGCGGATCTCCGACAGTGCCTCCTGCGACAGGTTCACCGAGTCGGTGCGCATGTAGCTGATCAGGCCGACCGTGCCTTCCTCGCCCAGGGTCACGCCTTCATAGAGCCTCTGCGCGACCTGCATGGTCTTGCGGGTGGTGAAGCCGAGCTTGCGCGACGCTTCCTGCTGCAGGGTCGAGGTGGTGAACGGCGGCGCCGGGCGGCGCTTGCGTTCCTTGCTGGCCACGTCGGTGACGTGCAGCGCGCCTGCGGCGGCCTGCTGCAGGCGCAGGCGCGCGGCTTCGGCCGTTTCGCCGTCGGTGATGGTGAACTGTTCGAACTTCTTCCCGTCCAGCTTCACCAGCTTGGCGGTGAACGGCTGCGCGGCGTGCGCCAGCTCGGCGCCGATGCTCCAGTACTCGCGCGCCCGGAACGCCTCGATCTCTTCCTCGCGCTCGACGATCATGCGCAGCGCCGGCGACTGCACGCGGCCGGCCGACAGGCCCGGCTGCACCTTGCGCCACAGCACCGGGGAGAGGTTGAAGCCGACCAGGTAATCGAGTGCCCTTCGGGCTTGCTGCGCGTCGACCAGATCGCCGGCGATCTGCCGCGGCTGGGTCATCGCTTCCTTGATCGCGCGCGGGGTGATCTCGGTGAACACCACCCGGTGCAGCGGCTTGCCCTCGAGCAGGCCGCGTTCCTTGAGGATCTCGGCGATGTGCCAGCTGATCGCCTCGCCCTCGCGGTCCGGGTCGGTGGCCAGCCAGATGTCGTCGGCGCCCCTGGCGGCACGGGCGATGGCGTCGACGTGCTTCTCGTTCTTGTCGATCAGGTCGTAGCGCATGGCGAAGCCGCGCTCGGGGTCGACCGCGCCTTCCTTGGGCACCAGGTCGCGGACGTGCCCGTAGGAGGCGAGGACGATGAAGTCCTTGCCGAGGTATTTGTTGATCGTCTTGGCCTTGGCGGGCGATTCGACGATGAGCAGGTGCTTGGGCATTGGGTGGGGCTCTGGGTGCGGCGGCGGTCCTTCCGGGACCGGATGCGGGCGGTGAGCGCGGCGTGAAGAACGCGTCCGCCAGAGAAGCCGACGCCCGGGAGGGGGCCCCCGGGCGCGGTCGCTGTCCTTTTTATACGTGAATCACGCCGTGGCCGGCCGTGTCAAGCCGGACCGCCGTCCGGGCACGCCGGGGCTAGTTCCATTTCATCGACGACAGCACGCCGATCATGGCCACCACCATTACCCCGGCCGCGGCCAGGAACAGGCCGAACAGCACCAGGATCACCACCGTGACCGTGCCCAGCCCGCGTTGCTGCCACTCCGGGTGGTCGGTGTAGGCCCAGCGGTCCACGACCAGGGTGTCGCAGATCATGTCGTGCAGGGCCTGCTTGCGTTCGGTGAAGGCGACCATCAGGCCGGAGATCAGCACACCCACGCCGCAGGTGAGCACGGCGAACAGCAGGTAGGCCAGGTAGCGCAGGAACGCGCGCCCGAAGCCGATCGGCTCGCCACTGGTGCGGACCACCTTGGCGCCCACCGCCATCTTGCCCAGGCTGGCCTGGGTGCCGGAGGAATGCATCCAGGCGAAGTACAGGGCCGGCACGCCCAGGCTGATGGTGTAGTTCAGCAGCAGGAAGGTCGCATTGGCGCCGGCGCCGGCCAGTTCGGACTGGGCCATCGCCGACAGGCTCACGCCGAACACCAGCATCAGCGGGATCATCAGCGCATAGCTGGCCACGCCGGTCACCACGCCGTCGATGACTGCGGCGGCGAAGCGGCGCCACAGGCCGGCCATCACCACTTCGCCGCCGTGGACCGGTGCACCGCCGGCATGGGCGTGGACCACGGCGGCCGGGGCGGCGTAGGGGCTGTAGCCGCCGGCCGGCGCGGTGTATCCGTCGCCCGCCGGGGTGGCCGTCGGCATGGACGTGCCCGGTACCGGCTCGATCCGGAAGTCCAGGGTCGCCGGCGCCTCGTCCAGGCCCAGTTCGCCGCGCAGCGAGCCCAGCGGCTGCCAGGCGGGCAGGCCTTCGCGCCAGACCAGGGTGGCGGCGTCGATCTCGCCGGCACGGAAGCGCTGGACCAGGGCCTCGGCGGACTGGGGGCCGATCTGGCGGCGCTGGCGGTCGGCGTGATACCACTCGGTCATGCGGTGCGTCCTTCGCTGTGTGGATCCATGGAGGAAAGCGGCTCAGCCGCGGCAGGACAACGGCAGGTAGCGGTCGTCCGCGTCCGAGCTGCATTGCCAGCGGCCGTCCCCGGGGCGGTATTCGAGCCAGATCGCCTTGCCGTCCAGCGCCGCCTTGCCCGGCGCGGCGATCCTCGCCTCCAGCCCGCACAGGTCGCTTTCCTCGAATTCGCCGAAGACCACGCTGGCAAGGTGCCCGCCCGCGTAGCTGGCCGGTTCGCCGAAGTCGCCGTCGCCGTTGCGCGGGCAGTGGCCATTGGCGGCGAGGGCCTCGGCGACCTGGACCTGCAGGGCCTGCGCCTCGGCGATGGCCGCGCCGGCGTGCGCGCGCAGGGTGTAATCGTTGTAGGCCGGCAGGGCGATGGCCGCGAGGATGGCAATCATGGCCAGGACGACCACGCCGACGGCGACGACCAGCGCGGCGATCGCGCAGCCGGACAGGCCGGATGGCGGCGGCTGCGTGGCCGTTGCCGCTGCCGGCAGCGGTGGTGGCAGCACCGGCAGGTCCAGTTCGGCGGCGCACTCGTGCAGCGGCCGCCACCGGGCCAGACCTTCGCGCCAGACCAGCGTCTGCGCGCCGATGGTGCCGGCGGCGGCCAGCGCGCGCAGTTCCATGGCCGGCAGCGGGCCATACCGCTGCCCGTCGGCCGTGGCGTAGTACCAGTCGCCCATGCGTTTCCCCGTAAGCGTGCGTGCAACTTACCCCATGCCCCGGATGCACGGAAGCCGGCTTGCGCCGGCTTCCGGAAGCGACCGCGGTGCGTCGGCGTCAGTGCACCGGTTCGGGTTCCTCTCCGAACATCTGGGTTTCCATCCATGCGTACGCGGCTTCGGCGCCAGGCTGGTTGAACAGCACCATCAGCACGACCCACTTCAGGTCGTCCAGGTCCAGTTCCTCCTGGTCCAGGGCCATGGCCCGGTCCAGCACCAGTTCGCGCTGGTCGGCATCGAGCACGCCCTGCTGTTCCAGGAACAGCAGGAAACCGCGGCACTCGACATCGAGCCGGTCCAGTTCGGGGCCGTGGTAGACGCGCACCGGGCCGTTGACCCGTGCCTCGCCGGCCGCCGGGCGCTGCTGGGCCAGGCCGTCGAGCCAGTCGAAGGCCTTGCTGATCTCGCTGGGGCTGAAGCCCGCCTCGATCAGGCCCTGTTGCAGCGGGTCGCGGTCGCGGAGGGTGTCCGCATCGTCGCCGATGTAGTGTTCGAACAGGTAGAGCAGGACATCCAGGATGCTTTCTTTCATTGCCCTCGGCCTGCGCCCGGTGGGGGCGCCGTGGGGTGGGGAACCACGGGCGGCGGCGTGACTTGCCCGGTCCTCAGCCGCCGCGCCGGGCGACCGTGCCGCCGCCGGTGGACCGGCGTGCATAGCGGCCATGTTCGACCGCGACCCGCCCATCCAGTTCCATGGCCAGCAGCATGGAGGACACCGCGGCGGCCGTCAATCCGGTCCGTTCGACCAGCGCATCCATAGGGGTAGGGTCGTAGCCGAGCGCGGCCCACAACCTGTCGTGGTCGCCGTTGCCGGCGGGTGGTGTATTCAGATACCCGGAGGAGGCCCCAGCCGCGGCCGACCGCACGGGCGCGGAGGGTACCAGCGTGACGGCCAGGCGCCCGGCCGGCGCGGCGATCCCGGCCAGCACCTCGTCGGGATGTTCGACCAGCTGGGCGCCGTCGCGGATCAGGCGATGGCAGCCGCGCGCCTGCGGATGGTGGATCGAGCCGGGCACGGCGAACACCTCGCGTCCGGCTTCGGCCGCGAGCCGTGCGGTGATCAGCGCGCCGGAACGCAGCGCCGCCTCCACCACCAGGGTGCCTAGCGACAACCCGGCGATGATCCGGTTGCGCCCCGGGAAGTGCCATTGCCGCGGCGGCGTGCCGGGCGGATGTTCGCTGACCACCGCGCCGCGCGCGGCGACGCGTTCGAGCAGGCGCGCGTGCTGGCGCGGGTAGGCCACGTCCGGACCGGTGCCGAGCACGGCGACGGTGACGCCGCCGGGGACGGCCAGCGCGGCCTCGTGCGAGGCCGCGTCGATGCCGGCGGCCAGGCCGCTGGCCACGCACAGGCCGGCGCGGCACAGCGCATCGGCGAACAGGCGCGCGTTGTCGCGGCCACCGGCGCTGGCGCCACGGCTGCCGACCACCGCCACTGCCGGTCGCCACAGCGCGTCCGGATCGCCGTCGACGAACAGCGCCAGCGGCGGATCCGGCGCCTGCCGCAGCAGCGGCGGATAGCGCGGGTCGTCGCGGCCCAGCAGGTGGTGGCCGGAGCGGGACAGCCAGGCCAGGGCGTGTTCGATCGCCTCGGCGGTCGCGACGCCGCGTCGGAACGGTCCGGCGTCGTCGCCGAAGATGCCGCGCGTGGTTGGGTTGGCCGGCGCGGCACCGGGCGGCGCCGCGCGGGCGGCGAACACCTGGCGCAGCAACGGGACCGGATCGGGCGTGGTCGGGTTCGCGGACATCACCGAATCCTGGCCCGGAAACGGCGACGGCGCCCTCGGGCGCCGTCGCGTCGTGCTGTAGGAAATCGCCTGCGCGGCTTACTGCGCGTCCGGATGCCGGGCGTCGTATCCGACCCGGACCGGCTTCACTCCGTCCATCACCAGCGCGTAGGCGACCTTGTCGAAGGTGCGGAACACCATCGCATGGGCGGCGTATTCGTCGGGCAGGGCCACCGTGCTGCCGGTGCCGGTGAACTGGTCGTCCATGCGCGAGGTGTTGCCGCCGGTGACGCGGTTGTTGACGTGGGTGCCGTGGCGCCACAGCGAGAACACGGTGCCGTTGTCGATGCCGTCCAGGCGGCCGGCGGACAGGGCGACCACGTCGCGCGGCCCGGCGGCGCTGAACGAATCGGCCACGGCCAGCACGCGCACCTCGGCGGGCTGCGAAGCCGGCGGATGCGGGAAGAACTGCAGGTCGTACGGCTGCGCTTCGACCGGGACCACGCGGTCGCCGGCGCGCACTTCGTGGCCGCTGTCCTCCAGCTGCAGGGTGGCGACCTGGATGTTGCCGGCCGGAGCCCGGGTGATGGTGCCGACGTTGACCTGGGCCAGTTCGAAGCCGAGGAACTCGTTGCGGCCGGTCGGCGGCACGTAGTCGCGCCACAGGTTGCCGTCCAGCGCCAAGGGCTGGCCGTTGGCTTCCAGGTCCTGGAACGGACGCGGCTGGGCGAAGCGCACGGTCGGGCGCAGCACCATGTAGCGCTGGCCGACCTGCACGCCCGGCAGGCCCTGCACGTAGGCGGCCTGGCCGGCGCTGCCGCGCAGGCGGTTGTCCTCGAAGCCGACCACGTAGGGCAGGTGCTCGAAGGAGTCGGTCACCCGCAGGTTCTTCAGGAACGGCTCGATCTCCGACAGCGGCACCGCGCCGATCGGGGCCTCCTCGCGCGGGCCCGGCTGCACCGCCACGCGGTCCAGGTAGGCCAGGCTGAGGACGTCGCCCGGGAAGATCAGGTGCGGATTGGCGACCTGCGGATTGGCCTGCCAGATTTCCGGCCACAGCCACGGCTTGCCGAGGAAGCGCCCGGCGATGTCCCAGAGCGTGTCGCCCCGGACCACGACATAGGTTTCCGGGTGGCCACCGCGCGACTCGACGGCGGCGGCGTAGGTGGCGACGGTCAACATCGCGACGGCGAAGACCGTCCGAAGGCGATTCAACATGGTTGCGATCCCGCCTGATTCCCCAACAGGTCCGCGGACTATAGTCCAGAATTCAGGCCGTTGCGCAAGCATCCGCGCTAGAATTGCGACGGCCGGCCGGTTTGCCCCGGCCTTATCTTCCCGGAGTGCCCCGATGGCCCAGCTTCCCATCCTCGAGTTTCCCGATACGCGCCTGCGCACCCGGGCCGCGCCGGTCGATGCCGCGCGGCTGGCCAGCCCGGAGTTCCAGCGCCTGGTCGACGACATGTTCGAAACCATGTACGCCGCGCCGGGCATCGGCCTGGCCGCGACCCAGGTCGACCAGCACCTGCGCTTCATGGTCATCGACGTGAGCGAAGGCAAGGACCAGCCGATGGTGTTCGTCAATCCGGAGATCGGCACCCGCCAGGGCGAGCAGGTCTACCAGGAAGGCTGCCTGTCGATCCCCGGGATCTTCGCCGACGTGACCCGCGCCGACAGCATCACCGTGCGCTACCTGGACCGCGACGGCCGCGAGCAGGAACTGGGCACCGACGGCCTGCTGGCGGTGTGCATCCAGCACGAGATCGATCACCTGGACGGCAAGCTGTTCATCGACTACCTCTCGCCGCTCAAGCGCGAGATGGTGCGCAAGAAGCTGGCCAAGCAGCGCAAGCACGCGGCCTGAGCCGCCCGGCGTGCGTCCCGCACAGGCCGCGCACCGCGTTCCCGCCTTTCCACCCGCCGCAGCCGGTTGCGCTCGTGGCGCCGTCGCGCGGCGGCGCGGCTGCATGGAGTCCGTGACCCGATGAGGATCGTTTTTGCCGGCACCCCGGAATTCGCGGTGCCTTCGCTGCGCGTCGCCGCGCGGCAGCAGGAGGTGGTCGCCGTCTACACCCAGCCCGACCGCCCGGCCGGCCGCGGGCGCGGCCTGGCCGCTTCGCCGGTCAAGCTCGAAGCGATCGCCCGCGGCATCCCGGTGCTGCAGCCGGAGACATTGCGCGATGCCGCGTCGCAGGACGCGCTGCGCAGGATCGCCCCGGACCTGATCGTGGTGGTCGCCTACGGCCTGATCCTGCCGCGCGCGGTGCTCGGGATCCCGCAGTACGGCTGCTGGAACGTGCATGCTTCGCTGCTGCCGCGCTGGCGCGGCGCCGCGCCGATCCAGCGCGCGATCCAGGCCGGCGACGCCGGGACCGGCGTGTGCCTGATGCAGATGGAAGCCGGACTGGACACCGGTCCGGTGCTGCTGGCGCGGACCACGGACATCGGCGCGGACGAAACCGGCGGCCGGCTGCACGACCGCCTTGCCGAACTGGGCGCGCAGGTGCTGGCCGACGGCCTGGGCCTGCTGCGCGCCGGGGTCCGTCCGGTGCCGTGGCCGCAGCCGGCCGAAGGCGTGACCTACGCGCACAAGCTGGACAAGGCCGAGGCGCGGCTGGACTGGAACCGGCCGGCGGCCGAACTGGCGCGCACCGTGCGCGCGTTCGATCCGTGGCCGGTGGCCGAAGCCATCGTCGCCGGCGAACGCCTGCGCATCCACGGCGCGGTCGCCCTCGATGCCGCACACGAAGCGGCGCCGGGCACCCTGCTGGCGGCCGGCCGCGACGGCATCGACGTCGCCTGCGGCCAGGGCGTGCTGCGCCTGCGCGTGGTCCAGCGCGACGGCGGCCGCGCGATCACCGCGGCCGACTGGCTCAACGCGCGCCGCGACCTGGCCCGGATCGGTTGAGCATGTCGCAGCCGCAGCCCCCTTCCGGCAAGCCGCGTGCGCCGCGCACCGCCGAGCGCGAGCGCCGGCCGCTGGCACCGGGCGTGGAAGTGCGCGTGCTGGCCGCGCAGGTGCTCGACGCGGTGGTCCATCGCGGCCGTTCGCTGAAGACCGAACTGGCCTCGGCGCTGCCGCGGCTGCCGGATCCGCGCGACCGTGCGCTGCTGGAGGCCATCGCCTTCGCCGCGTTGCGCGGCCGCTACCGCTACGGGCCGGCCTTGAACGGCTGGCTGCAGAAGCCGCCCGGTCCGAACGACGGCCCGCTGATCGCATTGCTGCTGGCCGGCTGCGCGCAGCTCGACGGCCTGCACCTGCCGGCACACGCGGCGCTGGACGCCACCGTCGAGGCCGCGCGCGCGCTGGGCCGGCCGCACCAGGCCGGCCTGGTCAACGCGCTGTTGCGCCGGGCCCAGCGCGAAGGATTTCCGCCGGCCGACCCGGCCGGAGCCTGGCCGGCGTGGCTGCGCACGAAAATCGAGGCGGCGTGGCCGATGCAGGCCGCGGCGGTGTTCGCCGCCAGCGCGCAGCCGGCGCCGCTGTGGCTGCGGGTCAATCCGCGGCGGACCACGCCCGCCGACTACCGCGCGCGGCTGCAGGAAGCCGGAATCGTGGCCACGCCTGAGCCGCGCCTGGCCGACGCCCTGCGCCTGGACGCACCGGTACCGGTGACGGCGCTGCCCGGTTTCGAGGAGGGCCTGGTCGCGGTGCAGGACGGCTCGGCGCAGCAGGCCGCCGATGCGCTGGCGCCCGACCCGGGCGCACGCGTGCTCGACGCCTGCGCCGCGCCGGGCGGCAAGGCCGCGCACCTGCTCGAACGCGACCCGACGCTGGAACTGCTGGCACTGGACGTGGACCCGCGCCGGCTGCCGCGCATCGAGGACAACCTGCGCCGTTCGGGCGTGGCCGAACCGGCCGCGGGTGGGCGCGTGCAGGTGCGCGCCGCCGACGCCGCGGCGCCGGCGCTGTGGTGGGACGGTTTCACCTTCGACGCGATCCTGCTCGATGCCCCGTGCTCGGCCACCGGCGTGGTCCGGCGCCAGCCGGACATCCTGCTGCACCGGCGCGAGGCGGACCTCGAGGCGCTGGTACAGACCCAGGCCCGGCTGCTCGATGCGCTGTGGCCGTTGCTGCGTCCGGGCGGCGTGCTGCTGTATGCGACCTGTTCGGTCCTGGCCGAGGAGAATGCCGCCCAGGTCGAAGCGTTCCTGGCGCGCACGCCCGACGCGCGCGCCGAGCCGCTGGCGGACGGCTTCGGCCATGCCGCCGGCCCGGGCCGGCAGCGCCTGCCGGGCGAGGACGGGATGGACGGTTTCTTCTACGCCCGGTTGCGCAAGCTCGACTGAGCGCCGGCTAATATCGGCATCCGATGCCGACCTTCGATACCCGCGCCCGCGATACCTGGCTGTTCTGGACAGTGGCCCTGCTGGTGCTCGGCGTGGGCCTGGGCCTGCGCGACCCGTGGCCGGCCGACGAGCCGCGCTTCGCCCTGGTCGCCAAGCAAATGATCGAGAGCGGCGACTGGCTGTTCCCGCGCCGCGGCATCGAACTGTATTCGGACAAGCCGCCCATGCTCATGTGGCTGCAGGCCGCGTTCTACACGGTCTTCGGCAACTGGCGCGTGGCGTTCCTGCTGCCGTCTCTGCTGGCCGCGCTGGGCACGCTGTGGTGCGTGCAGGACCTGGGCCGGCGGTTGTGGGCGCGGCGGGTGGGGCTGTACGCGGCCTGGGCGCTGCTGTTCGCGTTCCAGTTCACCTGGCAGGCGAAGAAGGCGCAGATCGATCCGCTGGTCACCTTCTTCATCACCCTGGCCAACTACGGCCTGCTGCGCCACCTGCTGCGCGGGCCGGACTGGCGCTGGTGGGCGCTGGGCTGGGCAGCGGCCGGCCTGGGCACGATCACCAAGGGCGTGGGTGCGATCGCGCTGCTGATGCTGCTGCCGGCGGCGGTCGCCTCCTGGCGCGGCTGGCCGCGGGTACGGGTGCACGCGCGCGATCCGCGTTTCTGGCTGGGTCCGCTGGCGTTCCTTGCCGCGGTGTCGGTGTGGTTGCTGCCGGTGGTGACGGTGGCGCTGTCGCGGGACCTGCCCGAATACCGCGCCTACCTGGACGACATCCTGTTCCGGCAGACCGCCAGGCGCTATTCGCAGTCCTGGGACCATCACCAGCCGGTCTGGTACCACCTGGGGGTGATGGCGACGATGTGGATCCCGCCGGTGCTGGCGCTGCCCTGGGCCGTCCCCGCCTGGTGGCGCCGGCTGCGGCGGCGCGATGCGCGCTACCTGCTGCCGCTGGCGTGGTGGGCGCTGGTGCTGGTGTTCTTCTCGATCCCGGCGGGCAAGCGCGACGTCTACATCATGCCGGCGCTGCCGATGATGTGCCTGGCGCTGGCGCCGCTGCTGCCGGGGCTGCTGCGCCAGCGCTGGGCGGGCGCGCTGCTGCTGGCGCTGGTGGCGTCGGTGGCGGTGCTGTTCGCGGCGGCCGGGATCGCGGCGCTGCAGGAAGCCGGTTCGATGGCGATGCGCCTGCAGCAGCAACGCGGCCTGGATCCGGACGGCGTCCGCGCCGGCGCCTGGATGCTGCTGGCGATCGGCGTGTGGGCGCTGGGCTGCGCGCTGGCGTTCCGCCGCCGCGCGGCGTCCGCGCTGTTCGCCGCACTGGCCGGGCTGTGGGTGATCTTCAGCGTGGTCGGCTATCCGATCCTCAACGATGCCAGCTCCGCGCGCGGCGTCATGGCCGACGCCGGTCGCCGCATCGGCCCCCATGCCGAACTGGGCCTGGTCGCCTGGAAAGAACAGAACCTGCTGATGGCCGATCGCCCGGCGGCGGACTTCGGCTTCAAGGTGCCGTGGGAGGAACAGCTTCGGCGCGGCGTGGCCTGGCAGGCGCAGGCGCCGGGACGCTGGCTGCTGGTGCAGGAGGGCGCGCTGGAGGCCTGCGTCGACCGCGAACGGATCGGACTGGCCGGCATTTCCAACCGCCGGCGTTGGTGGCTGGTGCCACCGGACGCGGTCACTGGCGAATGCGTGGCCAGCGAGGAAGAGCGGGCGCGGGCCGCCGCCGAACAGGGCCGGGAAGACGACTAGGGACACGGACGCCGGCTCAGCGCATGTTCCGGGAACGGACCCGAACATGCGCCGCACCCGGTGCGGGATCGGAATGGACGTCATGCGGCTGGACAATGGTGGCGATCGCCGGCTGGGCTGGGCCCGGGCCTGCGCGGCGTTGGGCCTGTGGTGCCTGCCGGCGCTGGTCCTGGCCATTCCCAAGGGCCTGCTGCCGTTCGGCCTGCTGCTGCTGGCCTCGACCCTGCTGGTGCCGCTGCGCGTGGCCCGGGCCACGCGCGAGATCGGCTGGCCCTGGTTGCTGGCGGCGGTGGCCGGGATCGTACCGATCCTTGTGGCGCTGGCGTCGGTCATGCTGATGCACACCGGCCAGGGCCTGGACGAACGCGACCGCCTGCTGGTGCTGCCCTGGACCATGGCCTGGGCGTGGGCCCTGCAGCCGCCGCGGGAAATGCTGTGGCGAGGTGCGCTGGCCGGGCTGGTGGCCGCCGCCGCGCTGGCCCTGGCCCAGGTCCTGGCCGGCGCGCTGCGCGCCGACGGCTGGGCCAATGCGATTGTTTTCGCCGACGTGGTGCTGGTGCTGATGGTGCTGGCGGTGTTCTGCCGCCCGCCACGAAGCTGGCACTGGACCGCCGTCGGCCTGGCGCTGGGCATGCTGGCGATCATGCTCAGCGGCACCCGCGGTGCCTGGCCGGGGTTGTTGCTCCTGCTGCTGGTGCTGGTATTCGGCAGCGGCTGGAGCAGCCGTCGCAGCCGTGGGCTGCTGCTGGGCGCGCTGGTAGCCAGCGGCATCGTGCTGTTGACGTCGGTGCCGGCGCTGACCGAGCAGCTGCGGCTGTCGGAACTGCGCCGGGACATCGAACGGATGGACCGCGGCGACCACAACTCCTCGGCCGGCGCGCGCCTGGAGCGTTTGCAGGTGGCGGTCGACGCCTTCGCCGACGCTCCATGGACCGGCGTCGGCCTCGGCGAGTTCGACCGGGCCATGCAGCGCCTGCCGGCCTGCCGGGGCGAGTCGGCATGGAAGGTCGAGCGCTGCCACCTGGGCCATGCGCACAACGACCTGGCCGAATGGGCGGCGACCATGGGCGTGCCGGGCATCTTCGCGCTGGTCCTGCTGTACGGGATTCCGCTGGGCCTGTTCCTGTACCTGCGCCGCCAGACGCGGGGCGGCCGCTTGCGCGGCTCGGCGCCGGCCGGAGTGATGGTGGTGGTGGCGTTCATGCTCAGCGGCATGACCCAATCGATGTTCGCCCACCAGACCAGCACCAGCGTCTACGCCGCCGTCTGCGGCCTGCTGCTGGGATTGGCGCTGCGCGAGGCCCGCTGGCACCGCGAGCGGCCGGCCGCTGCGGCGACGCAGCCCTGAAAAAAGGTCCTTCTCCGGACTGAGGGGGCGGACATGCAAACCGGAAGAGTCAGGAGCAAAGGCGTTGGGTGGTGTCGGCTTCGGCGGGAGCCGCGGCAGTGCGGGGGTATGGCGCATCGGCTGGCTCCGGCGTCCTGCCTCCGACGGCCGAGCGCAGGCCATCCCTGGCCTGCTTGCGCCATACCCCCGCACTGCCGCGTCTTTCGGCGCGTTGGGCGCGTTGC
>Ga0160451_100286_pt1 | contig 37428 bp, 33 predicted proteins | sample HID1975M_E1MG_FD_108270 | JGI IMG/M metagenome (GOLD analysis project Ga0160451, IMG submission 108270) | Enriched soil microbial communities from UW Madison campus, WI, USA - HID1975M_E1 MG | ecosystem: Environmental > Terrestrial > Soil > Unclassified | place: USA: Madison, Wisconsin... | reverse complement strand
GCCCGACTTGCGGGCGACCCGAGGTGGCTGGACCGCCCGCGTTCGCCAGCGGCGCACCCGCCCACGATGCGTGGTCCTGCGCTCGCGTCTGTTTGCTATCCGGTGCCTCGGGTCGCCGGCAAGCCGGCTCCTACAGAAGCGCGTAGTGCAGGGCGATGCCGGCGAACACCGCCGCGCCGACCCAGTTGTTGTGCAGGAACGCGCGGAAGCACGGCCCGCGCTCGCGCCGGCGCGCGATCCAGAACTCGTACGCCACCAGCACGACGGCCACGCCCAGCGCGACCCAGTAATGCAGGCCCAGCTGCGCCTGTCTGCCGACCAGCGCCAGCGCCAGCAGCGTCAACGCGTAAAGGATCCCCTGCGCGACCAGGTCCAGGTCGCCGAACAGGATCGCGGTGGACTTCGCTCCGGCGCGCAGGTCGTCGTCGCGGTCGACCATCGCGTACCAGGTGTCGTAGGCGGTGGCCCACAGGATGTTGGCGCAGTACAGCAGCCAGGCCAGCGGCGGCACCGTGCCCTGCACCGCGGCGAAGGCCATCGGGATGCCCCAGCCGAAGGCCAGGCCCAGGTAGACCTGCGGCAGGTAGGTGTAGCGCTTCAGGTACGGATAGGTCGCCGCCAGGAACAGGCCGGCGAAGCTCAGCCACACCGTCAGCCGGTCGAGGGTGAGCACCAGCGCGAACGCCGCCAGCATCAGCACCGCGAACACCGCCAGCGCCTCGCGCCCGGACACCGCGCCGGTCGCCAGCGGCCTACCCCGGGTGCGCTCGACCTGCGGATCGAGCCAGCGGTCGGCGTAGTCGTTGATCACGCAGCCGGCCGAACGGGTCAGCCAGACCCCGGCGGTGAACACGAACAGCGTCCACCAGGGCGGCACGCCACCGGCCGCCAGCCACAGCGCCCACCAGGTGGGCCACAGCAGCAGCAGCACGCCGATCGGCCGGTCGCCGCGGACCAGCTTCCAGTACTGCGACAGCCGCTCGCGCCACCAGGGCAGCGGCACGTGGACGGGGGTTTCGTAGCGTTCGTAGGGCATGCCGTGAGGATAGCAACCGCGCCGACGGCGATGGCGCCGCCGCGTCACGGCCATCGCGAAGGCCGGCGCGCCGTCGCCGCACCGGGCACCCGGGCGGCGCTTGCGTAGGAGCCCGTCTTGCGGGCGACGCGACGCCCCAGGCACAGGCGATGCCACAGCGCTTCCGACGCCCTCGTGTCGCCCGCAAGACGGGCTCCTACAAAAACGGCGGGGTCGAGGGAGCGGCGCGGGCATCGGGGCGTTACCGCGCACCGATGCATTCCACGCTTCCTCAGCTGCGCGAATCGCCCGAACCGTACTCGTAGTAGCCGTAGCTGTAATACCCGGTCGCGCGCTTCTCCACCGCGTTGAAGATCGCGCCCTTGACCTGCACCCCGTTCTGTTCGAACCGCTGCACGGTCAGCGCGATCTCCTTGGCCTGGTTCACCCCGAAGCGGGTCACCAGCAGGTTGGAACCTGCGTGCGAGGCGACCAGCGCCGCGTCGGTCACCGCCAGGATCGGCGGGGTGTCGACGATCACCAGGTCGTACTGCGCGGCCAGCGACTCGAGCAGCTTGCCGAAGCGCGGGTGCATCAGCAGCTCGGACGGATTGGGCGGGATGTCGCCACGCACCAGGTAGTGCATGTTGGCCAGCCCGTCGAGCGGATGGATCACGCTTTCCGCCGGGGCCTTGCCCACCAGCAGGTCCGACAGGCCCGGGCCGGGCTGCACGCCCAGCACCTTGTGCAGGCTGCCCTTGCGCATGTCGGCGTCGATCACCAGCACCTTCTGCCCGGCCTGGGCGACCACCGCGCCCAGGTTGGCGGAGACGAAGGTCTTGCCCACGCCCGGGCGCGGCCCGGAGATGGTGAGGATGTTGTTCTTGGCCTCGAGCATGGCGAAGTGCAGGCTGGTGCGCAGGCTGCGCAGCGCCTCCACCGCCAGGTCGGTCGGCTCGGCGATCGCCAGCAGGTGCACGCGCCCGTCGGCGACGATCTTGCGTTCGCCCTTGCGCCCGCGGCGCACCGACGGCAATGCCTTGGAATTGCTCAGCGGGATGGCCGCGTACACCGGCAGCCCCAGTTCCTCGATCTGCGCCGGATCCTCGATCCCGGGGTTGAGCATGCGCTGCAGGAACACCACGCCCACCGCCAGGAACCCGCCCAGCAGCGTGGCCACCAGCACCACCAGCGCGCGGCGCGGCTTGACCGGGTTGGCCGTGTCCACCACCGCCGGGTCGACGATGCGCACGTTGCCCACGGTACCGGCGCGGGCCACGTCCAGTTGCTGGGCCTGGTTGAGCAGCGCGGTGTACAGCTCGTTGCTGACCTGCAGGTCGCGGGTCAGGCGCAGCAGTTCCTGCTGGGTGTCGGGCAGATCGCCCACTTCCTTGCGGAAGCCGGCCTTGCGCGCTTCCAGCTCGCCGATCTGGTTGAGCAACGCGCGGTAGGCCGGATGCTCGCGGGTGAAGCTGCGGTCCATCTCCGCCTGCTTCAGGCGCAGCTGCTGGATGCTGGTCTCGACCGCGACCTCCTGCTCCAGCAGGCCCTTGGTCTGCATGGTGATGTCGACCGAGTTGGCCTTGGACTGGTAGGCGCTCATCGCCGCCTGCGCCTGCTCGACCTGCCTGCGCACGGTCGGCAGCTGGTCCTTGACGAACTGCAGCTGCGAGGCGGCCTCGGCCGAACTGCGGTCCACGTTCTGGCGCACGTAGGCCTCGGCGACCTTCTGCACCACCGCCTCGGCGCGCGCCGGATCGGTGTCCTCGTAGGTCACCTGCAGGATCCCCGATTCCTTGCCCTGCTCGGAGGCCTTGATGTCCTGCTGCAAACCCGAGACCACGTCCAGGCGACGCAGCTGGGTGACCTGGAACCGGGTGCCCGGATTGGCGTTCAAGGTCTTGACCTCGATCGCCACTTCGCCGCGCCGGGCGGCTTCGCCCGCGCGGCCGCGCAGCAGCTCGCCGCCATCGCCATCGCGCAGCACGAAGCCACCCTTCTCCCCGGCCTCCAGCTGCAACGTCTGCCCGACCAGCAGCGCCGGCACCTGCAGCCGGTCGATCTCCAGCACCTCGCCGCCCCAGCCGTAACGCGACAGGCCCAGCCATGGCGCGGCCACCTGCCCGGGCACCTCCGGGTGGAAGCGCCGGGCGAGGAACCCGCCCAGCCACGGGAACCGCTCCGGCTCCGCCACCGTATCCAGGTGCAACTGGTCCACCGCGCTGCCGACCACGGTGCGCGAGGTCAGCAGCGCCACCTCGGTGGTGGACGCGCTGCTGCCGCCGCCGGCCAGCGAGGTCAGGTCGGCCAGCCCGGGAATGGACGGCATCTTCGATTCGACCTGGACCATGGCCTGGGCGCGGTAGACCGGCGAGGCCAGCAGCGCATAGGCCACGCCGACCACGAAGAACGCGGCGGTCACCGCGGCGATCCACCACTTGCGGTCGATCAGGATGCCGGCCAGCTCGCGCAGGTCGATCTCGTCCTCGTCGCGGACCGCGCGGGCGGCTGTTTCCTTGCTCATGACTTCATTCACCGGTAGTAATGCCGTCCGCGCCGCGGCGGCTCATCGAATATAAGGCGCCCAACCGTCGACGCAGTCGCCGATCAGGCCATACACGTGCTCGAACGCCTCGCGGTGCTGCCGGTACGGATCCGGCACCTCGCGCCCGTCGCGCCACTTGCCCAGCAGGAAGGTCTTGCCGCTGACCTGCGGCACCTCGCGCGCGATCCGCGACAGGTGCGCCTGTTCCATGACCAGGATCAGGTCGGCGGCCGCCAGCACCGACGGCGTCGCCTGCCGGGCCCGGTGCGGGTCCGGATCGTGCCCGGCCTCGCGCAGCAGGCCGGCGGCGGTCGGGTCGATGGGCCGGCCCACCAGCGCCTGCAGCCCCGCCGAGGACACCTCGATGCCGGGCCGCCCACGCAGGCGGTCGCGCATCAGGATCTCGGCAGTGGGACTGCGGCAGATATTGCCGACACAGACGAACAACAGCTTGCTGAACACGCGGACCCGAAGCCTTCCTTTTGACGCCCCCTGTGGCCGAGGCTCCGGCCAGGGTCGCGAGCTTACCCGAAGTCGGCCCCGGCGTCCGCTGGATGTTGCATTGCGCCATTCAGATTCGTCTGACGCAAGTGATTGATCCGCCTTGACAAACCTGATGCAACACGCCTACTGTCTGCTGCGAGCGCAACACTCTTTCAAGGAACCGGGGGAACTTCATGAATTCGAAATACGCACTGCTTGGCCTGACGGTTCTCGCGAGCCTGTCGTGGCATCCGTACGCCTTCGCCCAGTCGGCCGCCGACGCGCAGGGCGCCGAACAGGCACAGACCCCGACCGAAGGCGCCGAGCAGGGCCAGACCGGCGGCGAAGGCTCGACGGGCACGGGCGGCACGACCGCCGGCACGACCGGCGCGGCCGCGGGCGGCGTCAGCACGGTGGCGGTGGTCGCCGGCGTGGCCGCCGCGATCGGCATCGCCGCGGCCGTCAGCAACAGCGGCGACGACGACAACAGCACCCCGACCCCCGGCACTCCGGGCACGGGCGGTACCGGCGGCACCGGCGGCACCGGCAACTGATCGCGGACCACCGCAGCAAAGGCCCGCCGGCCCATGCCCGGCGGGCTCTCCGGCAGTCCCGACGGACCACTGCCGCACCTATCGGAAATGCAATGAACCTGCTTCGCCTCCTCGCCGTCGCCCTGGTGGCGACGACCGGCCTGTCCGGCTGCCTGTGGTCTCCCGGACAGCACATGGGCCGCACCAGCCCCGGCCCGGGCGAGATCCGCACCGCCGGCAACGACCAGCTCGACCTGGTCGCCATCACCCCCCGGTTGATCGCGATGGACCGCGCCGCGCAGTCCGGCGACGGCGTCCCGACGGCGCTGGCCGGGTTCCAGCCGGGTCCCTACACCATCGGCGCCGGCGACGTCCTCTACATCACCGTGTGGGACCACCCGGAACTGACCGTCCCGGCCGGCGCGCAGCAGCAGCTCAACGCCGCCGGCCGCCTGGTCCAGGGCGACGGCACGCTGTTCTATCCCTACGTGGGCAAGATCGCCGCCGCCGGCATGACCCCGACCCAGCTGCGCGACGAGCTGGCCGACCGGCTGGCGCGCTACATCGAGGCCCCGCAGGTCGACGTGTCGATCCTCACCTACGCCAGCCAGCGCGTGTGGGTGACCGGCGCAGCCGCGCGCGCGGGCGTGATCCCGCTGACCGTGGTGCCGCTGACCCTCAACGACGCGATCAGCAACGTCGGCCTCAATCCGAACGAGGCCGACCTGTCCGGCGTGCGCCTGACCCGCGACGGCACCACCTACGTGCTGGACCTGTCCGCGCAGGGCGGCGAGTCGATCTATCTGCGGGCCGACGACCACATCTACATCCCGTTCCTGGATGCCAAGGAAGTGTTTGTGGTCGGCGAGGTGGTCCTGCCCGGCGCGCAGAACTTCAAGACCGGCAGCATCACCCTGAGCCAGGCGCTGGGCCGCGCCCGCGGCCTGGCCCAGGTCACCTCCGACGGCAACGCGGTGTACGTGATCCGCGGCAGCCACGACCTGCAGGCGCCGTCGGTGGTCTACCAGCTCGAAGCGCAGTCGCCGGCCGCCTTCGCCGTGGCCAGCCAGTTCGAGCTGCTGCCGGGCGACGTGGTGTTCGTCGGCGCGGCCGGCATCACCCGCTGGAGCCGCTTCGTCAACCAGCTGCTGCCGTTCTCCGGGATCATCAGCAATGCCGCCAGCGTGAGCTCGGATCTTTCGAACTGACGTTCCGGCCTTGCAGCACGCTGACCGCACCCGCCCCGCCCCCCGACTTCGCCCCGACGGTTCCCGCCGCAGGCCGGCGGGGCCGAGCGGGCGTGCGCGGTGGGCGCTCCTCGCGCTGGTCGCCTCGCTGTGCGCCTGCAGCCAGGCCAGCCGCACCACCGTCGACACGCTCAGGCTCGTCGCCGGCGGGCAACAGGTGCAGGTGCCGACGGCGGAAGAGATCGCCGCCAGTCCGTACGCACGCATCCACGTGGAAGGCGGCGGGCTGAGCTCGGTGATGGTGCTGGGCAACGACGACGCCGGCCGCCTGGCCTGGTACGGCGGCGGCGGCTACCTGCTGTTCCTGCGCGACGGCCTGGTGGCCGGCAGCCGCGGGCTGGCGCACGACGCCGATGACATCCGCATCGAAGGCGACAACCCGTTCCTGCGCCTGGCCACGCTGGGCGACGCGCCGGTGACAGTCGCGCGCCGCTACGACTGGCGCGAAGGCTACCGCTATGGCGTGGCGGTGGAAGGCCGCCTGCAGCGGCGCGGCACGCAGACCGTGGAGATCCTCGGCACGCCGCGCACGCTGGTGCATTTCGAGGAAACGCTGTCCGGGCCCGGCGTGCGCGGCAGCAACCACTACTGGGCCGATCCGGCGACCGGCTTCATCTGGAAGAGCCGGCAGCTGGTGGCGCCGGGCACCACGCTGGAGATCGTGCAGCTGAAGCCCTACGCAAGGTCCGGGGTGGGCGGGTGATGCGGCGGTCCGGCGCTTTGCTCGCCGGCCTGCTGCTGGCCCTGCCGGCGGTCGCGGCCGAGCTGCACGTGCGGGTCGAGGGCGAAGTCCGGCAGCCGGGCGAGTACCGCATCGCCGACGGTGCGCGCTTCGCCGACGCGGTGCTGGCCGCGATGCCCACGCCGGCGGCCTATGCGCTCGGCGCCGCCGCCCTGCGTCCGTCGGCGTTGCCGGAGCAGCGCCGCCTGAAGGCCGGCCTGCTGTACGACCTGGAGGCGCTGGCGGCCGATCCGTCGCTGCCGCCGGCGGTGGCCCAGCGCATTCCCGCGCTGCGGCAGTGGCTGCAGGCGCTGCCGGCCACCGGCCGGGTCCGCGCCGACCTGGACTCGCGGCGCCTGGAGATCGACACCGCCTCCAACCGCCTGCTCGCCGACGGCGACCGCTTCGTCTATCCGCCGCGCCCGGACACCGTCACCGTCCTCGGCGCGGTCGCCACGCCGTGCACCCTGCCGTACGTGCCGCTGCGCGACGCGGCCGACTACCTGCGCGACTGCGCGGTCGATGCCGCGGCCGACCGCGACCTGCTCTACGCCATCCAGCCCGACGGTGAAGTGCAGCGCCTGGGCATCGCCGCCTGGAACCGCAGCGCGCCGCAGGCGCTGGCGCCGGGCGCGGTGCTGTACGTGCCGCTGGACGAACGCGCGCTGCGCGGGCGGGCGCCGGAGCTCAACGCCACCCTGGCGCAGTTCCTGGCCACGCAGCCGCTGGAAACCGGGACGGCGGCGCGATGAAGCGCCGCGCCCGGCTCCGCCGTCCATGCCTGCTGCCCGGCGCCAGCCTGCTGGCGCTGGCCGTCAGCGGCGGGCTGCATGCGCAGGTGGCGCCGACGCAGAGCGTGTGGGGCGGAGTCGGCCTGTTGCAGAACCCCAGCGCGCGCATGGCCGACGACGGCAGTTTCAGCTTCGTCGCCAGCCACACCTCGCCGTACAGCCGCTACAACTTCTCGCTGCAGCCGTTCCCGTGGCTGGAGGCGTCGTTCCGCTACATCAACGTGGCCGGCGTGCGCTACGGCTCCGAAGAACTCGCCGGCGACCAGAACTACAAGGACAAATCGGTCGACTTCAAGCTGCGGCTGTGGGAAGAGAGCCGCTGGATACCCCAGCTGGCACTCGGTGCACGCGACCTGGGCGGCACCGGCCTGTTCGCCGGCGAATACCTGGTGGCCAGCAAACGCTTCGGCCAGGTCGACGCCACGCTCGGCCTGGCCACCGGCTACCTGGGCAGCAACGGCGATTTCCCGAACCCGCTGGGCTGGATCGACGACCGCTTCAACACCCGCCCACCGGCAACCAGCGACATCCACAACGCCGGCGAGCTCGGCCTGCGCTACATGTTCCGCGGCCCGGTCGGCGTGTTCGGCGGCGTGGCCTGGCAGACGCCGTGGGAGCCGTTGCAGGTCAAGCTGGAATACGACGGCCACGACTACGACAACGAACCGCGTGTCGGCAGCCTGCCGCAGGACTCGCGCTTCAACCTGGGCCTGCAGTACCGCGTCTCGCCCGGCATCCAGATCATGCTCGGCTGGGAGCGCGGCAACGAACTGTCGGCCGCGCTGAGCCTGGGCAGCAACCTGGCGCAACTGCGGCGACAGCCGCGCCTGCTGGATCCGCCGCGCGAGCCGCTGCGTCCGCGCCAGGACATGGTCGCGGCACAGCCGGCCACAGCCGGGGACGCCGGCGCCGACGGCTCGACGTCCAGCGCCGACACGCCCGATCCGGCCGGCCCGGCAGGGGCGTCCGCGCCCACCGGTTCTGTGCTCCGCCCCGGCGAAGACTGGGCCGAAGTCTCCCAGCGCCTGTCCCGCAACGCCGGCATCGAAGTCCGGGACATCACCGTCAGCGGCCGCGAGCTGATCGTGCGCGGCGAGCAGCAGCGCTACTTCTTCCCCGTCGAAGGCCTGGACCGCGCCGCCCGCATCGTCGGCAATGCCGCCGGCCCGGGCATCGACTGGGTCACGATCGAGCACACCCGGCGGGGCCTGCCGGTGGCGCAGAGCAGCGTCTCGCTGCAGGCCCTGCAGGACCACGACCGCGGCGACATCGACCTGGACGCCCTGGCGCGCGGCATCGAACTGAACCCGCCGGGCAGCTCGCGCCAAGGCGAGGTGGTGCACCGCGAACCGCTGCAGCGCTTCGACAGCGGCCTGTCGCCGGGGCTCACCCAGATCATCGGCGGCCCGGACGCCTTCATCCTGTACCAGCTCACCGCCAACTGGGATGCCAGCTGGCGGTTCTCGCGCAACACCTGGCTCAGCGGCACGGTCAGCCTCAACCTGATCGACAACTTCGACCAGTTCAAGTACGACGCGCCCAGCAACCTGCCGCGGGTGCGCACCGACGTGCGCCAGTACGTGACCACCGCCGACGTCACGATCCCCGACCTGCAGCTGACCCATACCCGCGCGCTGGGCCGGGACCTGTACGGCATGGCCTACGCCGGCCTGTTCGAGTCGATGTACGGCGGCGTGGGTGGCGAGCTGCTGTACCGGCCGTTCGGCGAGCGGTGGGCGGTGGGGGTGGAGGCCAACTGGGTCAAGCAGCGCGACTTCGACCAGCGCTTCGACTTCCGCGACTACGAGGTGGGCACCGGCCACGCCACCGTGTACTACCGGTTCGGCCGCCAGCAGCGGGTGCAGGCGGCGCTGGCCGCCGGCCGCTACCTGGCCGGCGACTGGGGCGCGACCCTGGACCTGTCCCGGGTATTCGCCAACGGCGTGATCATGGGCGCCTGGGCGACCAAGACCGACGTGTCGGCCGAGGAGTTCGGCGAGGGCAGTTTCGACAAGGGCATCTACGTGTCGGTGCCGATGGACTTCCTGATGCCCCGCTCCAGCCGCTCGCGGGCCAGCCTGGTCTGGCACCCGCTGGTGCGCGACGGCGGCGCCCGCCTGATCCGCCGCTACACCCTGTACGGGCTGACCGACGAGCGCGACGGCGAGCTGCTGTTCAATAACCTGAATCTCCTGGACCCATGAAAACAGGACGATTCACGCTGCCTGCACAGGTCCGGTCTGCTATCCTCGCGGCTGCCTGCTGCGTTGCAACAAGCCTTTCGGGAAGGTCCCGGGGCACAGAGGGTGCAGCGCTGGAACGGAAGCCAGGCGGATACAGGGGGCAAACCTATGCTGTACATGCCACTACGGCCTGAAGCCGCGGTCGGGCTTCGCAGTGCCAGCAAATTCACCGCCGCCTTCGGCGCGGTACTGAGACTCGGCGACCCGCTGATGCTGGTGGCCGGCGCGCTGCTGGCCAACTGGATCCGCTTCGGCGCGCCCCTGCTGTCCCAGGAGTACGCCCGCCTGCTGGTGCAGACGGTGGTGTTCGCCCTGCTGGTATTCAGTGCCTCGCCGCTGTACCGCAGCTGGCGCGGCCGCGGCCTGTTCGCCGAGGCCTTCCAGGTCACCCTGCAGTGGGGCGTGGTGTTCGGCGGCGTGCTGCTGTACATGGCCGCGCTGCAGCTGACGGAGTCCTACTCGCGCCTGTGGGGCGCGCTGTGGTTCGGCTTCAGCCTGGCGGGTGCAGTGGGCCTGCGGGTGGTGGTGCGCGGCACTGCCGCCTGGGTGCGCTCGCGCGGCATGGACCTGCGCACCGCGGTGATCGTGGGCGCCAACCCGGATGCGCAGCGCATCGTCGAGACGATGCGCCGGGAAAGCTGGATGGGCCTCCAGGTCGAAGGCTGGTTCGCCACCGCCGCCGACCGCAGTGTGCTGTCCGGCGTGCCGCCGCTGGGCCGGCTGGACGGCCTGGCCGGCTATGTGGAAGACGGCCGCATCGACCAGGTCTGGATCGCATTGCCGATGCGCGAGCAGGGACAGATCGCCTACGTGCTGCGCCAACTCGAGCACTCCACCGCCGAGGTCAAGCTGTTGCCGGACCTGTTCGGGATGCAGCTGCTGAACCACTCGGTCGAGCAGATCGGCGGCCTGCCAGTGCTCAACCTGCGCTCCAGCCCCCTGGACGGCACGGCGCACGCGATCAAGTCGGCAATGGACCGGATGCTGGCCAGCCTGATCCTGCTGCTGATCTCGCCGCTGATGGTCGCCATTGCCATCGGCGTGAAGCTGGGCTCGCCCGGGCCGGTGTTCTTCCGCCAGCTGCGCCACGGCATCGGCGGCAAGCCGATCGAAGTGTGGAAGTTCCGCAGCATGCGCGTGCACGAGGAACACGACGGCCAGGTCACCCAGGCCCGCCGCGGCGACGCGCGCATCACCCCATTCGGCGCCTTCCTGCGCCGCACCAGCCTGGACGAGCTGCCGCAGTTCATCAACGTACTGCAGGGCACGATGTCGATCGTGGGCCCACGCCCGCACGCGATGGCCCACAACGAGCAGTACAAGACCCTGGTCGACAGCTACATGCAGCGGCACCGGGTCAAGCCCGGCATCACCGGCTGGGCCCAGGTCAACGGCCTGCGCGGCGAGACCGACACCGTGGCCAAGATGGCGCGGCGGGTGGAGTACGACCTGTACTACCTGCAGAACTGGTCGCCGTGGTTCGACCTGCGGATCATCCTGCTGACCGTGTTCAAGGGCTTCACCGGCAGCAACGCGTACTGACATCCCCGGAAAGGAAACAGGAATGAAGATTGCGGTAGCAGGCACCGGCTACGTCGGACTGTCCAACGCTGTCCTTCTGGCACAGCATCACACGGTGGTCGCGCTGGACATCGACCCGGCCCGGGTGGAGGCGATCAACGCCCGCCGCTCGCCGATCGAGGACCGCGAGATCCAGGACTACCTGGCCCACCGGCCGCTGGACCTGGTCGCCACCCTCGACAAGCGCCAGGCCTACGAAGGCGCCGAGTTCGTGGTCATCGCCACGCCCACCGACTACGACCCTCAGACCAACTACTTCAACACCCGTTCGGTCGAATCGGTCATCCGCGACGTGATGGCGATCAACCCGAACGCGACCATGGTCATCAAGTCGACCGTCCCGGTCGGCTATACCGCCCGCGTCCGCGAAGAACTGGGCACGGCCAACGTCATCTTCTCGCCGGAGTTCCTGCGCGAGGGCAAGGCGCTGTACGACAACCTGCACCCCAGCCGGATTGTCGTGGGCGAGCGGTCGCAGCGGGCCGAGACCTTCGCCGCGCTGCTGCAGGAAGGGGCGATCCGCCAGGACGTGCCGGTGCTGTTCACCGATGCCACCGAGGCCGAGGCGATCAAGCTGTTCGCCAACACCTACCTGGCCATGCGCGTGGCCTACTTCAACGAACTGGACACCTACGCCGCCCGCCACGGCCTGGACACCCGCCAGATCATCGACGGCGTGTGCCTGGACCCGCGCATCGGCAGCCACTACAACAATCCCTCCTTCGGCTACGGCGGCTACTGCCTGCCCAAGGACACCAAGCAGCTGCTGGCCAACTACAGCGACGTGCCGCAGCATTTGATCCGCGCGATCGTGGATTCCAACACCACGCGCAAGGACTTCATCGCAGACGAAGTCTTGCGCCGCAACCCGAAGGTGGTGGGCGTGTACCGGCTGGTGATGAAGGCCGGCAGCGACAACTTCCGCGCCTCGGCCATCCAGGGCGTGATGAAGCGGATCAAGGCCAAGGGCATCGAGGTGATCGTGTACGAGCCGGTGCTGAAGGAGACCGAGTTCTTCCGGTCGCGGGTGGTGAATGACATGGCAGCATTCAAGCGCGAAGCTGACGTAATCGTTGCGAACCGGGCGACCGACGAGTTGGCCGATGTGGCGGACAAGGTGTACAGCCGCGATCTGTTCGGCGCGGACTGAAGAAAGGGCACATGAAGATTCTTGTCACCGGCGCCGCCGGATTCATCGGTTTCCACAGTTCCCAGCGGTTGCTCGGCAATGGACACGAGGTCGTCGGCATCGACAACCTCAACGACTACTACGACGTGCGGCTCAAGCACGCGCGCCTGGCGATCCTGGAAGGCACCCCCGACTTCTCGTTCCTGAAATTGGACCTTGCCGACCGCGAAGGCATGGCGTCGCTGTTCCGCGAACATGCCTTCGACGTGGTGCTGCACCTGGGCGCGCAGGCCGGCGTGCGCTACTCGTTGGCGAACCCGTTCGCCTACATCGACAGCAACATCACCGGCACCCTGACGGTGCTGGAGGGTTGCCGGCACCACGGCATTAAGCACCTGGTCTATGCCTCGTCGTCCTCGGTGTATGGCGCCAACACGAAGCAGCCGTTCTCGGTGGAGGACCGCGTGGACTCGCCGGTATCGCTGTATGCGGCGACCAAGAAGTCCGACGAGATGATGTGCCACGCCTATGCGCATCTGTACCGGTTTCCCATCACCGGGCTGCGCTTCTTCACGGTCTATGGCCCGTGGGGGCGGCCGGACATGGCCTACTTCAAGTTCGCCGACGCGATCATGGCCGGCAAGCCTATCGACATCTACAACAATGGCGACATGAAGCGCGATTTCACCTACATCGACGACATCGTCGACGGGATCGAGGTGATCGTGCAGGGTGAGCCGGCGGCCGCCAAAGACGCCATCCCGCACCGCGTCTACAACCTGGGCAACAACCAGCCGGAGCAGTTGATGGACATGGTGACCCTGCTTGAGGCGCAGCTGGGCCAAGTGGCGCGCAAGAATTTCCTGCCGATGCAGGCGGGTGATGTTTACTCAACATTCGCTGACATCGCCCCTGCATCAGCCGATTATGGATTTCATCCGAAGACGAGACTGCGCGACGGAATGGCGCGCTTCTCCGAATGGCACAGGGAGTTCTACATCAATGCCTAACACACTCATACGCGAGGGAGGAGGGTTCTCCGGCCTAGCGTTTCGTGCGCCGCACCGGCCCACGGGAAGCTTCTGCCTTGGCCGATAAGTCACAAAGAACGGGGCTCATCCGCGAACTGCTTCGCAACCGAGTCATGCGTAGCACTTTATCGCTCATCATGGGCAGCACGGCGGCGAGGGCTGTCGGCCTTGTAACTATGCCGGTTCTCACCAGACTTTACTCGCCCCAGGATTTCGGGTTGATGTCGTTCTTCGTCTCTGTGACGACGGTGCTGGGCTCGATTCTTACGCTCCGATATGTGGTCGCGCTCCCCATTCCTAAGCAGGAGGCGAGGGCACGCGCACTTCTGCTGCTTAACGTCATCTTGGTCATTACGCTTTCGCTCTTTTTGGCAGGCAGTCTTGCGACACTGTTTGTGAGTCCAGGGCGCGAGTGGGTGGAATCGCGGTTCGACGCGTTCTGGCTCAGCAACTGGTGGCTCATCCCCATCGGCGCCGCGGGATTCGCGTTCTACGAGATCCTGAGCATGTGGGCCACCAGAGAGAGGAGTTACTCTGCGATATCACGCTCACAGCTTTGGCAGGCCGTAACCGGAGCCGGGGTGAAACTAGTTGGTGGATTCACGACGCCCGGGCCCCTGGCTTTGGTGTCTGGCCAGATTATCCAGCAAAGCGGGGGAATCTTCGGCCTCCTCAGCAGTTTCACGGCCGCGATTAGGCGAGCCCTCCTTGGCTATCGCGCGCGGCACATTCTTTCCCTGTCGGCGCGATACTCAGACTTCCCGTGTTACAAGCTCCCCTCCCACTTTATATACGCGCTCGCTGCTCAGGCCCCCATCCTGTTCAGTAGCTACATGTGGGATACATCCACAACCGGACAGTTAGGCTTGGCATTTCAGGCAATCGCCTTGCCTGTCGCTCTGGTGAGCCAGAACGCAAGCCGCGTGTACTATGCGGAGCTTGCTGCAATCGGAAAATCAAATCCTCAAGCGGCCCTGAAACTCACTTACTACATGGTGGCAAGGCTGTTTTTTATTGGCCTGTGCGCCTGCGTCGGTCTGCTCGTGCTGGCGCCAACACTCTTCCAGCTAGCCTTCGGTTCCGATTGGGCTCTTTCTGGCGAACTAGCCAGGGCGTTGGCCATCTACATTCCGGCACAGTTCGTGGCATCACCCTTGATCACCGCCTACAACATTTACGGCAGCCAAAGACAAGCGCTATTCCTTCATACCGTTCGCGCTGCTCTTGTGTGCGGCGTCTTCATTGTCTGTCACCTTCTTAACGTAGGGGTGGTGGCCACGATCTATGCGTATGCCGTCATGATTTCTCTGCACTACGGCCTCACCTGCTATCGAGTCATCAAGGCCATCGGAAACGACAGGTAATCCCATGCTCAAGCATGTCGCTCGACGACTATTGATCCACTTCGCCATTTACTACAAATCTTGCCAAGCGCACATGGATCGAGCGCTCGGAGCTGCATGCCTCAGCAAAGTTCGGCACAAGGGCGCTCGATGCACATTCGAAGGTGACGGCCGGATCATAGATCCCGACCAGCTGTTTCTCGGAGACGACATTTATATCGGCAGGAACTTCTTCATTCGGGCATCTGGCGATATCTATGTCGGATCGAACACACACATTTCTCGTAACGTCACATTGCATACCGTAAACCACAACATCAATGGCAGTCTTCTCCCCTACGATCACACCAACGTCCTTAAGCCGATACGTATTGGGAGCTACGTCTGGATCGGCATGAACTGCGCAGTTCTGCCCGGTGTGACGATTGGTGACGGCGCCATTATCGGCATGGGAACCGTCGTCGCAAAAGATGTCCCGACCGGAGCGATTGTTGTAGGGGCGGCACAAAGAGAGGTAGGGCATCGTGATTTCGAGCTCACAAAGAAATTAGTAAAGAGCGGGCATTTTCTGCGAATTAAGAACAAATGGACAACAAATGACTGATAAGACCAAAGTGGCGGTTCATGGCTCCTACTTCGCCGACAATTATGGCGATACGCTGTTGGTCAAGATCATGTGTGACATGGCAGCGTCGATCGTCGGACGAGAGAATGTCTACCTCGCCGTTGGCGGTCACGAGGGTGAGCAGAAGGCCATTGGCTATCCTGTTGTGCCCAAGAGCGCGCGTCGATCAGTAACGCATCTGATCTACGGTGGCGGGGGCTATTTGGGCGAACGTACGAATGGCCTAGTCGATAATCTTACGTGGTCGATTCGCAACTATGGTCGCCACCTCGCATGGCGAAAGGACTTCGCCTATGCAAAGAAGGCTGTCATCGGCGCCGGTTTCGGCCCGATCAGTAACGTTCTCCTCCGTGGCAAGATTCGCGATCTTCTTTTGAATTCTCAGGTGGTACTGCTGCGTGATAGGGAGTCGCTTGACTACGTCGACGCGTACGGCATACGACATCCTTCCATTGGCATGTGCGTGGACATCGCTCTGTCTTTGCCGGTAAAGGACATCGCCAAGCAGGGAATCGCGGTTCATGCGGACAACCTCAGTCAATCCGAGCTAGAGGTCATCTTCGGCTGCCTAGCTGCCAGGTTTGGCCAAGATGCGGCCATCGAAGTCATTTTCGACAACCCGTCCAGTTGCACCGAAGAAGCGATTGCAAAGTACAAGGCTGCCGCAACCAATGTCGCTCCTGAGAGGCTATCGTTCCGCTTCTATGACCGCTTCGACACTCTTGTAGAACGGATTGCTGACTACAGTCTAGTAGTCACGAGCAAGCTTCATGTAGGTATTACCTGTATCGCGCAGGGCGGCCGCGTCATTTCTATACCGACCCATCAGAAGACCGCTCGGCTGTACCGGCAGCTAGGAATTTCCCAGTTCTGTATTCAGCGCCAGGATCTGTCGCCGAGTGCCTTCGGCACCGCGATTGACGCAATGGAAGAGTTCAAGCCGGACAGGTCGGTCATCGAGAGCGGCATTCGAAAGGTGTCGGACGCTGTATCCGCTTTCCTCAGGGAATAAGGCGGTGGCGCGCGCAACTATGAACATTGCAATTGTCGTAAAAGTTTTCCCCGTTCTATCCGAGTCCTTCATACTCAGGATGGTGGAGTCACTACACGCGGAAGGTGCCGTTGTCTGCGTCTACGCCACCGAGACTGTTGACAGCCGCCTTTTGGGCCGGGTTGCGCCTCATTTGTTGGAGTTGATCGCTGCGGGCGAGATCGAGTTAGTCTCCCCAGGAGCGACGCTTCTCTCCGCTTCTTGGGCTGGTCCGCGCCTACGAAAGTTGATGTCCGCGGCTATAAGTTTCGTGATGTCGCCTATCTTCTTCGGCACCCAGCTGGCGGCGGGAGTGGGTATTCGACAAGCCATACAAGCAGCGTCGTTCAGGCGTCTTCGCGACACACGACACCATGACGTTATCCATGCCCAGTTCCTTCCGATGGCAGTTGCTGTTGTCGCGAGCAATTTCCCATGGCGGTCAGATTTCGGACGTGTTGTTTCCTACATTCGAGGATATGACATCAGCCGGGCTGACGCGGTGTCGGCACGGGAGCTCGCTCTCCTGACTGGCCCACGTGGACTCGCGAGTGTTACCTGCGTTGCGAGCAGCTTGGCCCGTATGGCCGAACTGCGGGGCTTCTCTCCGGATCAGATCGAGGTGATCCACTCAGGAATCCCTCTTGCGCAACTTCCATTTAATCTGCCTTCCACTAAGCCCCGCGAGCCACTTCGGTTCGTTCAGGTGGGACGCCTGGTGGAGAAGAAGGGGTACGACCTTTCGCTACGCATGCTCGCGAAACTAGGGCTGGCAGAGTTCAGCTTTGAAATTGTAGGACAAGGCGAGTTGGCATCAGAGCTACAGCAACTTGTATATGAGCTCGGGCTAGCTGAACGAGTTCGGTTCTGTGGCCCCCTCACACATACTCAAACGATAGAACGAATGGCCGCGTCGAACATCATGCTGGTGCCGAGCCGGATGGGGCGGGACGGCGACTCTGAGGGCATTCCCAATGTCGCCAAGGAGGCTATGGCTCTCGGGGTCGTATGCATAGGCAGCAGCCACGCGGGAATTCCAGAGATAGTTCACGACGGTGAAACCGGCTTCCTGTTCGATGAGGGCGACCTTGACGCATTCGTGCGCTGCACCCGCAAGGCTATCGAAGCATTCGACCGATGGGATGAGATTGCGAGAGAAGGCAGGGCAGTGATGGAACGGGACTTCGACGTCGCGAGCATTTCCAAGAAGTTGCTAACCCACTATGCCCGACAGGTCCGGAAGTGAACGTCATCCGGGAATTCGATATCGGCAGTTATAAGATGAGCAGGGGTGTCCTGCTGACACCCGCATTGACATGCTTGTTCCTGCTTAACCCTGTGATAGGGCTGATAGTGACCTACTGCATGGTCGCATTGTCGAATCAAGACTCCAGCCTTACGCGGCACCTCACCAAGTTTTACTGCATTGCAATTGCACTGTTCCTCGGAGCGGTCAACGCAAGCAAAGTTCCAGAGAACGACCTTGTCTGGTACTTCTACGGCTACCTTGACGCCGGGAAATTTGATTTCCTGGATTACATCTATCGATTTGGCATCAACGGCCAGGGAAGAGAATTGTTCTTCCCAACGATAAATTTCTTCCTATACAGACTGATTGGGCCAAACACCGACCTATACATCATGGTCGTTACCGCTTTCTATTACGGGCTGATCAACTTATCCATCTATCGAATGTGTCGTGCACTACAGCAGCCCCCAATTGTGGCGGCCACCGCTGCTCTTGTCTTCGGTCTGGCACCAAATCTGTTCTCTCTGTCGGCGCTTCTTCTGCGACAGAACGTCGCGTTTGCGATCGTTGTGTTTATCATCATCGAAAAGCTGTTCTACGGAAAAAATAGATATGTCCTCATGGGACTAGCAGTTCTTACGCACGCCTCCAGCCTGTTCTTCATTCTTCTCTGTCTTGCGCCAGGCATCAGCAAGCGGATCTCGATCAAGAGCTTTCCGATTTTCCTCATAGTCGCCGGGCTGATACTAAACTATCAAGCCATGGCGACTGTCGCATCCGGCTTATTCTCTGGAGACAACGTCATCAGCTATGCGCTCATGCGCGCCAGCATCGGCACGAATTATGAACTTCCACCGCTTCGTTTAGATCAGATCGCTTTCAACATCGCTTTGGTGATTGCACTGATGGGCACGATATACGTAATAAAGCCCGAATATAAGAAGAGCCAGGGTCTCGTCGCGCTTTCGAATATCATCTTGGTGACTCTGATATTTATCGTTTCCAATCTCGACTATTCCGAGCTTAGCGTACGGTTCAACTTCTATTACCTGACCCTTTTTCCTGCAGTCGTTGCGGTAGCGCTCTCAACCCTCAGAGTTAGCCTCATTGCACATGCATTCATTTTTGCTCAACCGGTATTGTTTTGGATATTTATTAGAGGTTTGTACTTGAGCATGTGGTCTTACGATGCAAAGGCCGAGATCCTGTATTGGCCATTTTTCTTGTACTTCTCTGGTTGACATATGCCTTGGAAACAACAAAACCATAGTGCTCCGCGCCTGAGCGTAGTGGTCCCGCACAAGAATAGCTCCGGCCTTCTCTCCAGGCTCCTTGATTCGATTCCTAAGGCGCCCGGGATCGAGGTGATCGTTGTAGATGACAAGAGTTCTCCACACGAGGTGGAGGCACTGCGGAAGATCGCTATTCCGGAAAACTGGAAGCTTCTATTCTTGGACAACCCTGGATACGCCGGCAGGGCTAGAAATGTTGGGCTTGGAGTGGCTCGCGGCGACTGGGTGGTTTTCGCAGATTCGGACGACTTTTTTACCAGCAGCCTCTGTGACTCAATCACACCATTTCTGGATCGCAGAGATTTGGACGTGGTTTATTTCAATGTTTCAAGCGTGGACTGTGCCGGAAACACCTCATACCGACACATACCCTACTCTGATCTGGTGCAGAAGCATCTTTCGGCGGTCAGCCCGGACTCCCACATCAGATATCGTCACACTCCGCCTTGGGGAAAGCTTTTCAGGCGAGACTTTCTAGCGGAGATTGGAGCGTCCTTCGATGAGATCCCGGCATCAAATGACATCTATTTCTCCGTCAGGACCGGCCATCTAGCAAGGCAAATCGCAGCGTGCGCCGACGTTATCTATATCGTCACTCAGCGATCCGGAAGTATTACAAACACAGTATCCGTTGGCAACTTGGAGAGCAAGTTTCAGGCGGCGTTAAAAGTTAACGCCTTTTTGCGACAGGTCGGACGACGCCAGTTCCAACATTCAATTCTGTATTTTTTGTTCCGCGCATGGACCTTGCAGAAGCCCCTTGCGCTTCAGATGCTCTTACGATCCATTTCGAACGGAAACAATCCATTGACCGGTTTATACAAAGTTACGGACCTAGTTGAGACCATACGGAAACGCGAGAGTCGGTAAACGTCAAGAGTCGAGAGCCCGCATGAAGTTCAGAGCATTCAATATCACGTTGGATATTAAGTCCCTTCCCGACGCCGCCCGCACTATCTGTGATTGGGCGGTGGCTAGCGATCGCCTCCGGTACGTTGTAACTCCGAACGTCGACCATGTGATTCAGCTGGAACGTAGTCCCCGCTTCCGAAGCGCCTACTCTGGCGCCTCACTCGTCCTCGTTGACGGCTGGCCTGTGGCTAAGGTCGTCGGCCTGCTTTCAAAGCGGGCCGTCGACACAGTTCCCGGCAGCGACCTCGTGCCCGCGGTCTTTGATGAGTTTTCCCGTCGTGGAACGACGGCAAAGATCTTTTTGCTCGGGGCACTTCCAGGTGTCGCGGACAAGGCTGCTCGCGTAATCGCGGCTCGTTGGCCAAGGCTGCGCACTGTGGGGACGTACAGCCCCCCCTTTGGTTTCGAAAATGATGCCGACGAGTCGGCAAAGATATGCTCGATGATCCGCGGAGCTAGCCCTGACATAATTGTCTTGGGACTCGGCGCGCCGAAGCAGGAACTTTGGGTGCATCGGCATCAGGAAATGTTGGGTGACGGTGTTGCAATCTGCGCCGGCGCGACCATTGACTTCTTGGCAGGGAGCAAAGCGAGGGCGCCCCATTGGGTACGGAGGTTGCGCATGGAGTGGCTCCATCGCATGCTTCTGGAGCCGTCAAGGCTGGCGACAAGGTACTTGAAAGGTATGGTTCTCTTTCCGCTTTACTCTGCCCGTGAAATTCTCAAGGCAGCCTCACGCAAGGTCTAGCTGTGATCTCTCGTTAAGGTAATCCCTCACAGGTTAGTTAACGTCATAAGTGGAATTTTCTCGTACCCTTTCCCGAGGAAATTCCATGAAGAAGTCCCGCTTCGCCGACAGCTAGATCATTGTAATGACCCAGCGGTTTTGCACAGGTCAGGCCGCTAATGCGTACGCCTCAGTGGGTGTCTTCTTGCCCCGCGCAAAATTCCGAACGGTGAACCGGATTTTTTCTACACGGTTTCCCAAACTTCCTTGATACCTCGGCCTTGCGGAATCGGCCAGCCTTGCACTGCCGCCCGCGGAGCCAGATCGGACCAACACCAACGACTAGGACAGTCAGGGGTGCCGTGAAGCATCGCCGTCCGCTAGGACACGGCGGCAACCATCCTCAACGCAAAGGAACCTGCAAATGAAGAACTTGGTATCGCTGTCGTTCTCAACCGAAGACCTGCTTGCGCTGGACGAGGCCCTGGGCGTGATCGAAGGGAAGCTGGCCGGCATGGTGTCGCTGACACCGTCGCAGGTACGCAGCCTGGCCAAGATGGGCGAGAAGTCCGAGGTGTTCTGCCGCAACGTGCTGCAGGTGCTGGACCAGAACCCGCAGGTGGTCACCCCGGCCCTGGGCCTGCCCGAGGCCAACGGCGACCTGGCCGCGCTGGACGCACTGCGTCCGCGCCTGCGCCGGATCAAGCTGTTGTCCACCCGCGGCGAGGACACCCTGCTGGCGCTGGGCGCGGACGTGATGTCGGCGGCGCTGGAGGGCTATGCGCTGCTCAAGGTCAGCGGCCGCGCCAGCGGGCTGGAGGACCAGCGCCGTGACCTGGGCACCCGCTTCGAGCGGACCTCGCGCCGGGAAGACGAGGCGGCGGAGGAAGCCGAACCGGCCTGACGGCGGCACGACGGTGCTCCACGAAGCCGGGCGGAGGCGACTCCGCCCGGCTTTTTCATGCGCCAGTGACGGGAACTGACGCGCCAGTTCCTGCCATACGCGCGTGAATGGAAAATACTCGCGCGCCAGTGCCTGGAACTGGCGCGTGAGTTCCCACCATTCATGAGCGTATGGAAAATACTGGCGTGTGAGTTCCGCGAACTGGCGCGCGAGTTCCTGCCATACGCGCACGAATGGAAAATACTCGCGCGTCAGTGGTTGGAACTGGCGCTCGAGTTCCCACCATTCACGCGCGTATGGAAAACACTGGCGCGCGAGTTCCGGGAACTGGCGCGTGAGTGATCACAACTCGCGTGCCGGTTCAGGAGAGGGATGCGGTGGGGACGGGCATTTCAGCGCGTGGACACGCTTGTCGGGTATAGTCCGGGTATATACTTGGACCATACCCGCTCCCCCCCGGACGTACAGGCATGACCACCAAGGCTGTTTTCACGATGAAGCTTGAGCAGGAACTGCGCGACACGTTCATGGCCGAAGCGGCGGCCTCGGATCGACCGGCGGCACAAGTGGTGCGCGAGTTGATGCGCGGTTACATCGAGCAGCGTCGCCAGGCCCGCGAATACGATGCCTGGCTGCGTCGCAAGGTCGAGGCTGCGCGCGCCGATCGGGCCACCGGCCGGGATTTCTCCAATGAGGAAATCGAAGCCGAGTTCTCCGATGCCCGTGACGGATTGCAGCGACAGGCCAAGGAGTGAAGGTCCGCTGGACCGCCTCGGCACGGCAGGACCGCATCGACATCCGCGAACACATCGCCGCGGACAATCCCCGCGCTGCGGTCCGCATGGATGCCCTGTTCAGCGATGTTGTCGCCCGGTTGGCCGATTATCCGGACCTGGGCAAGCCAGGCCTGGTACCGGGAACGCGCGAACTGGTTCCGCATGCAAGCTATCGCCTGGTGTATGAAACCGACGACCAGGGGGTCTGGGTGTTGGCCCTGGTGCACACCGCGCGCCTGTGGCCGCCCGTCCAGGGATAGCGCCGATTTTTACGCCGCCCGCAACTCGGACTGGTTCTCCAGGAACCACCGGTAGGTCTGCTCGATGCCTTCGCGCAGGCCGATCTTCGCCTGCCAGCCCAGGCCGTGCAGGCGGCCCACGTCCAGCAGCTTGCGCGGGGTGCCGTCGGGCTTGCTGGCGTCGTTGACGATTTCGCCTTCGTAGCCGGTGATCTCCTTCACCAGCCCGGCCAGCTCGCGGATGCTGATGTCGTCGCCCACGCCGACGTTGACGATCTCCGGGCTGTCGTAGGTTTCGGTGAGGAACACGGTGGCGGCGGCCATGTCGTCCACGTGCAGGAACTCGCGGCGCGGGGTGCCGGTGCCCCACATCACCACCTGGGGGTCGCCCTTGAGCCGGGCTTCGTGGAACTTGCGGATCAGCGCCGGCAGCACGTGCGAGTTGGCCAGGTCGAAGTTGTCGCCCGGGCCGTACAGGTTGGTCGGCATCAGGCTGATGGCGTTGAACCCGTACTGCTTGCGGTAGGCCTGGCACAGCTTGATGCCGGCGATCTTGGCGATGGCGTACCACTCGTTGGTCGGCTCCAGCGGGCCGGTCAGCAGCGAGTCTTCGCGGATGGGCTGCCCGGCGAACTTGGGGTAGATGCACGAGGAGCCCAGGAAGGTCAGCTTGGCTGCGCCGTGGTGGTAGGCGGCGTCGATGACGTTGTTCTGGATCTGCAGGTTCTCGAACAGGAACTGCGCCGGGTAGGTGTCGTTGGCATGGATGCCGCCGACCTTGGCCGCGGCCAGGATCACCACCTGCGGCTTCTCCCGGGCGAAGAACGCCTTCACCGAAGCGGCATCGCGCAGGTCCAGCACGTCGCGGCCGGCCAGCAGCAGGTCGTCGTAACCCAGCGCCTGCAGGCGGCGGACGATGGCGCTGCCCACCAGTCCGCGGTGGCCGGCGACGAAGATGCGGTCGTGCTGCTGCATGGGGATACCCGTTGGTGCGATGCGGCAATTTTGGCCGATGGCGTTGGCGGGTCGTGCTCCAGCGCCTGTCGCGCCATGCCCATGCAGGGCGGTGATCACCGCCCTGACCGCGCGAGGCGGTCGGGGACGCCCTGTTCACCCCTTCGCCAGACGCCTCGCCTCCCCTTCCAGTCCCCGCAGCACCCGGTTGCCGACCTGTTCCGGAAAGCCTGGCGGCAGCATCGCTTCGATCGCGGTGACGACCCCGGGCGTCCGTTCGACGATTTCGTCGATGAGCTTCTCCACCGTCCGTCCGTCGTCGTCCAGCACGCCGTACCGCTTCCCGATCGCCAGCCAATGCCTGGGCAGGATGTCCTTCATCCGCCAGTGCGCATTGGTGGTCCGGATCGCCATGGCCATCTTCACCTTGTACGCGGACAGCTTGTTGGGTGCATCGCCAATGACGGGCCATGCCGACATCACGTCGTACAGCGGGGTGAGCCGGTAGGCCCCCGCCGGGAGGATGGACAGGCTGAAGTTCTTGGCGTGGCCATCGGGCGCGCGCAGCATCCAGAACAGGAGCTGGGCCAGGAAGAAGGTGCGCCGGTCCCGTTGCGCCGATGCGGAGGTCGCCAGCAGGCCCATGATCCGGTCGATCCCCGGGCCGCCGTCCGCCTCGTACTTGCGGATGGCCGGGGTGCCGGTCGCCTGGCAGAAGTCTTCCTGCGGCAGCCTTGCCAGCCATCTGCCCCGCGGGCTCTCCCGCCAGGCACGGTCGAAACGCTCGACCGACAGCACTTTCACGTCCTCGAACTGCAGGGGTTCGCAGTGGGCCACCGGCAGGCCGTAGGCCGCCAGGATCTGTGCGCAGAGCCATTCGTTCTCGATCGAGTGGCTCAGGTCGAGCTTCATGTTTCCGACCAGGCCCATCGGCAGCTTGAGGATGTGGGTGGTCGGCGTCGCCCCGTGCGGCCGGCACCATTGGCCGTCGAGGTTCAACAAGGCGGTCTTTTCCTGGGCGCCTGCGATGGAGATCCTGGGATCGTCGTCGTCCTGGAAAGCCGCACCCGCCAGGACGGGCGGGGCCACGGTGCCCCGCAGGATCGCGGCGACTTGCTGTTCGCCCAGCGGCGTCGCCTCGACAATGCCCACGTCGCCGGGTGTCGCGCCATCCGGCAGGACCTGCAATGCACCCACGCAGTCCCGCCCGATCTGGGCCAGCAGGTCGAAGGGGTCGGTGGACCGGGCGTGGAAGCGGTTGGCTGCCCGGGCCCGGATGTCCTGGCTGTCGGGCAGGAGGTTGTCGAAATACGCCCGGACCACTTCACCGCGATGCGGGGCTGTTCCGGGAGTGAAGGGCAGGGACAGCGACAGCGGCCGGCCTTGCGGCGAGGCCTTCCAGGCCGCGTCGTATTCGAGAACGTATTCGCCGCCGGCTCCCAGGCGCCACGTGCCGACGAACTCCCCGTTCATCCACAGGCCCAGTGCTCGCCGGCGCGATGTCATCCCCGTGGCCGTTGTCACCATTGGGGCGTCTCCCCGGCGGGCCTGCCTTCACGGCCCGGGGAGGCCGGCTTTCCCTGCAGGACCATGTCCACGCCCAGGATGCCCAGCAGGTGCAGCAGCCGTTCGGCGCTGACTTTCTGGGCGTTCCGCTCCAAGGCGGAGATCGTCTGCTGGGTGACCCCAAGGCGGATGGCGGCCTCGCCCTGGGTCATGCCTGCCTGTTTGCGGAAGGCCTTCAACAAGGCGGGCAACTGCTCGGCCGCACGGATGACATACTGATCCATGGATACAGGCCTCAATGTGTATTCCTGAAAAACAGCTTATATGCTGTATTGGCGAAATACACAATGAAGCTTGTGTTTTGAGGGGCGGCGGGATGGTCTGGCCGCCAAACCTTGCCCCGGGATGTGCGGCCGGCCTCCCCACGGCTATCCTTTTCCCATTCACCCACGTTGGACTCCCATGATCCCCGTCATCCTCTCCGGCGGCTCCGGCACCCGCCTGTGGCCGCTGTCGCGCGAGGCCTACCCCAAGCAGTTCCTGCCGCTGTCGGGCTCCGACACCATGCTCCAGGCGACCTGGCAGCGGGTGGCGGCGCTGGCCTCGGCCGCGCCGCTGGTGGTGGCCAACGAGGACCACCGCTTCATGGTCGCCGAGCAGCTGCGCGAGATCGGCTGCACGCCCAGCGCCATCGTGCTGGAGCCGGTGGGCCGCAACACCGCCCCGGCCATCGCGGTGGCGGCGCTGCAGGCCGGCGCCGACGGGTCCGATCCGCTGCTGCTGGTGCTGCCGTCGGACCACGTGGTGGCCGATGCGGCCGCGTTCCGCGCCGCGGTGGCCCAGGCCGCGCCGGCCGCCGAGGCCGGGCGGCTGGTCACCTTCGGCATCGTCCCCACCGCGCCGGAGACCGGGTACGGCTACATCAAGGCCGTCGCCGGGCAGGGCGTGCGCGCGGTCGAACGTTTCGTCGAGAAACCCGATGCGGCCACCGCCGCGCAGTACGTGGCCTCGGGCGACTACTTCTGGAACAGCGGCATGTTCCTGTTCCGCGCTTCGCGCTACCTGGCCGAGCTGGAGGCGCACGCGCCGGCGATCCTGGCCGCGTGCCGGGCCGCGTTCGCCGGGGCGCGGCGCGACGAGGATTTCGTGCGCCTGGACAAAGCCGCCTTCGCCGCCTGCCCGTCGGACTCGATCGACTACGCGGTGATGGAGAAGACCGCCGACGCGGCGGTGCTGCCGATCGCGGTGGGCTGGAACGACGTGGGCAGCTGGTCGGCGCTGTGGGAGGTGGCCGAGCAGGACGGCAACGGCAACGCCCACCACGGCGACGTGGTCGCGCTGGACTGCCGCGACACCCTGGCCTGGGGCGACGGCCGGCTGCTGGCGCTGATCGGGCTGCAGGACGTGGTGGTGGTGGACACCGACGACGCGGTGCTGGTGGCCCACCGGGACCACGTGCAGGAGGTCAAGGCGGTGGTCGCGCAGCTGAAGGCCGCCGGCCGGACCGAGCCGACCCTGCACCGCAAGGTCTACCGGCCGTGGGGCGCGTACGACTCCATCGACATGGGCCAGCGTTTCCAGGTCAAGCGGATCACGGTCAAGCCCGGCGCCGCGCTGAGCCTGCAGATGCACCACCACCGCGCCGAGCACTGGATCGTGGTCAGCGGCACCGCCGAGGTGACCCGCGGCGAGGAGGTGCTGCTGCTGTCGGAGAACCAGAGCACCTACATCCCGCTGGGCGTGACCCACCGCCTGCGCAACCCGGGCAAGGTGCCGCTGGAGCTGATCGAGGTGCAGTCCGGCAGCTACCTGGGCGAGGACGACATCGTGCGGTTCGAGGACGTGTACGGGCGAGGGTGACCCCCCTGTAGGAGCCGGCTTGCCGGCGACCCGATGACCCGATGAAGCGCTGGCGCAGGCCCCGGGCCAAGGCATCGGCTCCGCTCCGGTTCGCGCGCTATCCAACCACGCTCCGATGGAGGCTTCGGTGTCGCCCGCAAGACGGGGCTCCCGCAAGGTGGCGGATGGAGTAGATGCCCGCCGCGAACGGAATCTGTTTCTCAAAGTTGACATTTCCCCTGCTTTGTATATTTTGGGAAACACTTTGCGAGGCGTCCCATGCCTGTTCCTGCCCCCCCTGCGCCGCCCGTCGAAGCTGCCCGCGTGCTGGGCGGCGCCCTGCGCGCGCGCCGCAAGGCGCTGGGCATCAGCAGCGCCGCCGCCGCCGAGGCGGCGGGCATTTCGCGCGTCACCTGGCACCGGTTGGAAAAGGGCGAGGGATCGGTGGCGCTGCGTTCGTTCCTGGATGCGGCGCGGGTCCTGGGCCTGCATGCGGTGCTCGATGACGGCAGCATCTCCGCGGCGACGGAGGCCATGCCGCCGGACGCCTGGCTGCCGCTGCACATCCGGCTGGACGACTACCCGCAGCTGCGCCGATTGGCCTGGCAGGTCGGCGACGGCGCCCAGGTGTTGTCGCCGCGCGAGGCGCTGGGCCTGTACGAGCGCAACTGGCGGCACCTGCCGACCGATCGGCTGGAGGCGCGCGAGAAAGCCTTGATCGATGCGCTGCGGCAGGCGTTCGGGCCGAAGTCGCTGCCGGATGTTTGAGCGCCCGCATCATCGCCGCATCGCCCGGGTGCTCGAGTCGCTCGATGGCGACCGGCTGCGCGTGCTGCAGTGCTGGTTCGGCGGCGGCACCGCCATCGCACTGCGCCAGGGCGAATACCGGGAGTCGGTCGACATCGATTTCCTGGTCCGCGACGCAGACGGCTACCGGCAGCTGCGGCAGCGCCTGGTCGGTGCCGGGAACATCGATGCGCTGCTGCGTGCCGGTGTCGGCGGGATCGGAATGGACCGGGACATCCGGGCGGACCAGTACGGGATCCGGACCGTGCTGCTGGTGGAAGGCACGCCGATCAAGTTCGAGATCGTCCGCGAGGCGCGCATCGAGTTCGATCCGCCGGCACCCGGCGACTCGATATGCGGCGTCGCCACCCTGGGCGCCACCGACCTGGCGGCAAGCAAGCTGCTGGCCAATTCCGATCGCTGGCGCGACGACAGCGTCTTCTCGCGCGATGCCATCGACCTGGCCATGCTGGATCTGCCGCCACGCCGCCTGCGGCCGGCCGTGGACAAGGCCAAGGGCGCCTACGGCGAAGCGGTCGTGGCGGACATGCATGCCGCGCTCGACGCGCTGCGCGACCGTCCTGGCCATCTGCAACGTTGCCTGCATGCCCTGTCGATGACGATGCCGCCTGCGTTGCTGCAGCATCGCCTGCGCCTGCTGCAGCGCCGCCTGGTGGCGGCCGCCTCGCCATGAGGCGCCACGCACATGCGGCCGGGCACGCCGGCCAGCGACTGGGCAGCGATGGCAGCCCTATCATTCAATCTGTGCGCAATGCATCGGGAGACACATGAACATTCTGGTTTGCGGCGGCGCCGGCTACATCGGCAGCCACATGGCGCAATGGCTGGCCGAGCGCGGTTTCGGGGTGACGGTGCTGGACAACCTGTCCACCGGCCACCGGCAGGCGGTGAAGTGGGGCGAACTGGTGGAGGCCGACCTGCTGGATCCGGCCTCGCTGGAGCGCGCCTTCGCCGGGCGCCGGTTCGATGCGGTGATGCACTTCTGCGCCCGCTCGCTGGTGGGCGAGTCGGTGAAACAGCCGTACGACTACTACGCCAACAACGTCGCCGGCACGCTCAACCTGCTCGAGGCCATGCGCCGGCACGATGTGGAGCGGCTGGTGTTCTCGTCGACGGCGGCGGTGTTCGGCAATCCGGCCAGCGACCTGATCGACGAGGACCATCCCAAGGCGCCGATCAATCCGTACGGCGCCTCCAAGCTGATGGTCGAGCGCATCCTGGCCGATGCGGCGGCGGCCTATGGGCTGCGCTCGGTGGCGCTGCGCTATTTCAACGCGGCCGGCGCGCTGCCCGGACACGGCATCGGCGAGGCCCACGCCTGCGAGACCCACCTGATCCCCAACGTGCTGCGTTCGGCGCTGGGCACCGGACCGGCGCTGAAGGTGTTCGGCGACGACTACGCCACCCCCGACGGCACCTGCGTGCGCGACTACGTGCACGTGCAGGACCTGGCCCAGGCCCACGCGCTGGCACTGGACTACATGGACGCGCAGCCGGGGGCGCATGCGTTCAACCTGGGCAACGGCCAGGGGTTCTCGGTGCGCGAGGTGATCGCCGCGGCCGGCAAGGTGGCCGGCAAGGCGATCGACTACGAGCAGGCGCCGCGGCGCGAAGGCGACCCGGCCACCCTGGTCGCCTCCAGCGGCAAGGCACGCGCGCTGCTGGGCTGGACGCCGGCGTGGACCGAACTGGAGCCGATCATCGAAAGCGCCTGGCGCTGGCACAGCGCGCAGGCGTACTGAGCGATTGTGCGGCGGCGGCGGGCGTGGCTCCCTGCCATTGCAGGAGCCGGCTCAGCCGCGACCCGACGCTGCGCGTGGCCGACATGGACCGGGAGCCCGGGCCAGGCACCGGCTCCGGTGGCCTGGCGGTCGAACGCCGCGCGGATCAATGGCGTCGGTGTCGCCCGCAAGACGGGCTCCTACGGCAAGCAGCGCGCCGCCAGGCCGGCGGGTTCAGGCGATGAACCGCGACTGCAGGCGGACACGGCGTGCGCGCAGGGAGCGCTGGCGACGGCGGCGGACAGGCCCCCCGTCGAGCGACTCGTCCGGCAGCGCGGAAAACCGGCAGATCCCCATTGCGACCACACCCATACATGCCCCGATCAGGGCACCCATCAGGAACCAAAGCATGCGCCGTCCCTCCCTATAAGATGGCGTAGCTCATGGATCCCCCCTGCGCCTAGTGTTGCAAACGCATGTCGCCGCCGGGTGAGGACGCGGTCACAACTTCCACGTACGGCGGTCCACCGGCGCGTCGCGGCCGGACAGGGCGGTGCCGATCGCGGCGAACCAGCGTTCGCTGGGCAGGGCCGGCATCGATCGCTGCGACAGCCACAGCAATGCCAGCAGGCCCAGCGCGCACAGCATCGCCGTCGAACGCGGCGGCAGCCAGCGATCGCGCAACACGTGGAAGCCGTACAGCGCCGTCGCGCCGCCGAGCGCCACGCCGGCCAGCACTTCCGAAACCGGATGCGCACCGAGCGGCAGGCGCGACCAGCCGATCAGCAGGCCGAATCCCCAGCCCACCGCGGCCGCGCTGCGGCGCCAGGCGCGTCGCCGCGGCGGGACCAGCAGCGCCAGCGCCACCGGCCAGAAGCCCAGCGCCAGTACCGTGTGCCCGCTGAAACAGGTCAGGTCCCAGGCGCGGATGCCGGTGCCCCAGCCGTAGAACGCGATCTTGCTGGCGGCCACCGCGGCCGCGGCCAGGACCAGCGCGCACCACCAGCGCAGCACGGCGCCGCGGGCACCGGCCTGGCGCGTCAGCAACAGGCCGACCACGGCCGCCAGCGGCAGCACGAACAGCGCGCTGCCCGGCGCGACGAGCAGGCGCCAGTCCCAGGTCATTGCGTGTTTTCCATGGCGGTCCTGTCGGAGCGATGCGTCGGCCGGCCCAGGAATGCGGGACGGCGGACGGCGAGGTCGGCGCATTGTGGCGGAGTCCGCGCGCGCGCGGCCATGGCGCGGGGACAGCAGCTCTCCGGCGGAGTCCACGACGGGTTCACCGGCCGGTAACCGCGCCGGCGTGACCCTGCCGGTCCGTCATGGAGGGATCGGCGATGAAGATGAAAGCCGTGCGTTTCATCGAAACCGGCAAGCCGGCCGAGGTGGTCGATGTGCCGAAACCCACACCCGGCCCCGGCCAGGTGCTGCTGAAGATCGCCGGTGCCGGCGTCTGCCATTCGGACCTGCACATCCTCGACGAGCCGCTGGGCATCCCCGGGCCGTTCATCCTCGGCCACGAGAACGCCGGGCACATCGCCGCGCTGGGGCAGGGCGTGGACGGCTGGAAGGAGGGCGATGCGGTCGCCGTCTACGGTCCGTGGGGCTGCGGACGCTGCCACACCTGCCAGACCTCGGCCGAGAACTACTGCGAGAACCACGCCAGCCTGGGCACGATGGGCGGCGGCCTGGGCTCGGACGGCGGCATGGCCGAGTACATGCTGGTGCCGTCGGCGCGGCAGCTGGTGCCGCTGGGCCGGCTCGATCCGGTCACCGCCGCACCGCTGTCCGATGCCGCGCTCACCCCGTACCACGCGATCAAGCAGGCGCTCCCGCTGCTGACCCCCGAGGCCACCGTGGTGGTGATCGGCATCGGCGGCCTGGGGCACATGGCCGTGCAGCTGCTGAAGGCGCTGACCCCGGCCACGCTGATCGCCGGCGACATCGACGACGCCAAGCTCGCGCACGCGAAGAAGCTCGGCGTGGAGCACACCCTCGACACCCGCGACGGCGACGCGGCCGCCGAAGCCATCGCCAAGCTCGTTGGCCCGCGCGGGGCCACGGTGGTGCTGGACTTCGTCGGCGCGCAGGCGACGGTGGACCTGGGCGCGCGCGTGGTCGGCCGCAACAGCCGCCTGACCGTGGTCGGCCTGGCCGGCGGCGTGGTGCATTACGCCGCCAACCAGCCGCCCTACGGTTGCCAGGTGACCGTCCCGTACTGGGGTTCGCGCACCGAACTGATGGAAGTGATCGCGCTGGCACAGGATGGCCGCATCCACGCCGAAGTCGAGACCTTCCCGCTGGAGCAGGCGGTGGCGGTGTACCAGCGCCTGCGCGAGGGGAAGATCCGCGGGAGGGCGGTGCTGGTGCCGTGAGGGCCCCGACCATTGGCTCCCGCTCTTGTGTAGGAGCCCGTCTTGCGGGCGACACGAGTTCGCCCAAAGACTCCGCGTTCCGCCACGCCGCCTGCAGACCAGGCGGCGTTGGCCGTGCCGGTGTCGTGGGGTCGCCCGCAAGACGGGCTCCTACGGTGGCCACATGGCCTGGGCAGGGTTCCGGCATATCCATTTCCGCTACAATGCCCGGCCACGCGCCCGTAGCTCAGCCGGATAGAGTAGTGGCTTCCGAAGCCATTGGTCGGGGGTTCGAATCCCTCCGGGCGCGCCAGTCCTGGCCACGATTTCATCCGGCGCCAACACCTCTTCGCGACATGCTGGGGGCCCCTCGACGAGGAAGCCCGCCATGTCCCGACTTGCCTTCCCGGCCCTTCCGGGCCTCGCCCTGGCCACCTGCCTGCTCGGCGCCTGCGCCGGTCCCCGGATCGCTTCGGTCGAACCGATCGACGGAGTGATTTCCGGCCAGTGCCATACCGACATGGCGCGCGGCGCGGTCGGACTGGCCGCCTCCGATGCCACCGTACAGCGCGCGCGGGTCGACAGCGACAGCACCGAGGTGCAGGTCGTGGGCGGGGACGGCATGCGCCAGGGCGGTGCCAACACGCCGGTCGAGGCCACCTCCGGCGGCGCGCGCCTGACGATCCAGACCGGCCGCAACAACGCGATCACCGGGATGAGCTGCGGCTGATCCGCGCCGGCGCGGCAAGCATGCCGGTGGCCGCCGAAGTGATCGCGCGCCTCCGGCATGCCCGCCGCCCCCGGCCACGGACGCAGCGGGATCGCGCGTTCGCGCCGTCAGCCGGTTAACGCATCGCGAATGCGGGATCCGGCAAGCTCGGGACATCGCCTCCCGGAGCCGCCCATGCACATCCGCCCGATCCGCCCGCTGCTGTCCCTGGCCCTGTTGACCGCCCTGTGCGCCTGCTCCGCAGGTAGCGCTCCCGAAGACGACAACGCCGCCGAGCAGGAACAGGCGCTGGTGGCCGCCCAGCAGGCAGCAGAGTCGGCGGCCACGCCGCCGCCCAACGGCAGCGCCGAAGCCCCGCCGCCGGCGCCGGAATGCGACGCCAGCCAGGTGCAGGGACTGGTCGGCCAGCCCTTCGACGAGGCCAAGGCCGAGCAGGCGCGCACCGATGCCGGCGCCAGCCAGGTGCGCATCCTCAAGCCAGGGCAGATGGTCACCATGGAATTCGACGGCAAGCGCCTGAACATCGAGATCGATGCCGAGGGCCGCATCGTCGCCGTACGCTGCGGCTGAGCCGCCGGCGTTTCCGCCACGCGGCGCGGCGGCGCTCTCTGGCCCGTCGCCGCGCGCAGCCTCCTTGTTGCAGGAGCCCGTCTTGCGGGCGACCCGACCACGTCGACGCAAACGACGCCCCCGTGATTCCAGATGCCCGGGTTACGCTGCAGCATATGGCCATATGGCCATCTCATCATTCCAGTGCGCCTGTCGCCCGCAAGACGGGCTCCTACAGGGGCATTCGGATTCATCCGAAACTGACTCCGCGGCCAGGTTGCGGCACCGCAACAACTGTGCTTTAGTCGGGTCTCCGGTGACATTCAGGTAGCGTCAGTTTCTGGGGAAACTGTGCGCGGTGTCGCCTTCGCTCCGCGTCTGGCGCACAGCACGCCAGAGGCATGTTTTTTCGAGATGCAGATGGCCCCCCGCAACCGCCACGGGCTCTACGACCCGAACTCCGAACGCGACGCCTGCGGCTTCGGCATGATCGCCCAGCTCGACGACCAGCCCTCGCGCGCGCTGGTCGATACCGCGATCGCCGCCCTGTCGCGCATGACCCATCGCGGCGGCGTCGCCGCCGACGGACTGACCGGCGACGGCTGCGGCCTGCTGATCCGCAAACCGGCGCCGTTCCTGCGTGCGCTGGCGCAAGAAGCCAACATCGCGATCGCGGCGGATGCGCGCTTCGCCGCCGGACTGGTGTTCCTGCCGCACGACGAGGCCCAGGCCGCGCGGTGCCGCGACGTGCTGGAAGGCGAGCTGCACCGCGTCGGCGTGGCGATGAAGGGCTGGCGCGTGGTGCCCACCGACGCCGGCGTCTGCGGCCAGCTGGCGCGCGATACGCTGCCGGCGATCCAGCAGCTGTTCGTCGAGGCCGGCCAGGGCCAGGACGACGACGCGTTCGCGCTGGCGCTGTTCCTGGCGCGCCGCCGCAGCGAGCAGCAGCTGCGCGACACCGCCGACTATTACGTGGTGACCCTGTCGCCGCACTCGATCGGTTACAAGGGCATGGTCCTGCCGGACAAGCTGGCCCGCTTCTACGTGGACCTGCAGCGCGCGGACCTGGCCTCCAGCGCGATCGTTTTCCACCAGCGCTTCTCGACCAACACCCTGCCGCGTTGGCCGCTGGCGCATCCGTTCCGGATGCTGGCCCACAACGGCGAGATCAACACCATCGAGGGCAACCGCCGCTGGGCGCAGGCCCGCGGCAAGGTGTGGAAGACGCCGAAGTTCGACATCGGCGAACTCGAGCCGATCGTGTCGATGCACGGCTCCGACTCGCAGAGCCTGGACAACATGCTCGAGCTGCTGGTGTCCGGCGGCATGGAGCTGATCCAGGCGCTGCGCATCCTGGTGCCGCCGGCGACCCAGTCGCTGGAGTTCAAGGACCCGGACCTGGCCGCGTTCTACGAGTTCTACGGCCTCAACACCGAGCCGTGGGACGGTCCGGCGGGTATCGTTTCCCTGGATTCGCGCTACGCCGCGTGCACGCTGGACCGCAACGGCCTGCGCCCCTCGCGCTGGCTGCTGACCTCCGACCGCCACTTCATCGTCGCCAGCGAGGCCGGCGTGTGGGAAGTGCCGACCGAGCGCGTCGTGCGCAAGGGCAAGCTGGGCCCGGGCGAGATGATCGCCATCGACCTCAAGCGCGGCGACCTGCTCGACAGCGAGGCGGTGGACCGGATCAACCGCGGCCGCGCCCCGTACAAGCAATGGCTGCACCAGGGCGTGACCTACCTGCAGACCGAGCTGATCGACCCGTCGCTGGCCGAGGAGCCGTTCGACGAGAAGACCCTGCGCAGCTACCACAAGCTGTTCCAGCTCAGCACCGAGGAGGTGGAGCTGGTGCTGCGGCCGATGGCCGAGACCGAGCAGGAAGCCACCGGCTCGATGGGCGACGACACGCCGATGGCGGTGCTCAGCCAGCGCAACCGGCCGCTGTACGACTACTTCCGCCAGGCGTTCGCGCAGGTCACCAACCCGCCGATCGATCCGCTGCGCGAAGACTGCGTGATGTCGCTGGCCACCCAGCTGGGCAAGGAGACCAACATCTTCCATGCCGGCCCGGAGACGGTGAACCACATCATCCTCAACTCGCCGGTGCTGTCCCAGCGCAAGCTGCGGCAGCTGATGGTGATGCCGCAGTACGCGGAGAAGAACCGGCTGATCGACCTGTCCTACGGCGTCGAAGAGGGCCTGAAGGCCGGCATCGAGCGGATCTGCCTGCAGGCCGAACAGGCCGTGCGCGATGGCATGGTCATGCTGCTGCTGTCGGATCGCTACCCGGTGCCGGAACGGCCGATGGTGCATGCGCTGCTGGCCACCGGCGCGGTCCACCACCACCTGTGCAGGGTCGGCCTGCGCTGCGACGCCAACCTGATCGTGGAGACCGGCACCGCGCGCGATGCGCACCACATCGCCTGCCTGCTCGGCAACGGCGCCACCGCGGTGTATCCGTACCTGTCGTACCAGACCCTGTTCGACATGGGCCGGCGCGGCATCCTGCAGCTGAAGAAGGGCGGCGAGACCGCCCAGGTCGGCCGCAGCTACCGCAAGGGCCTGTACAAGGGCCTGTCCAAGATCATCTCGAAGATGGGCATCGCCACCATCGCCAGCTACCGCGGCGCGCAGCTGTTCGAGATCGTCGGCCTGGAGCAGGACGTGGTCGACCTGTGCTTCGGCGGCACCCCGTCGCGCGTGGGCGGCGCCGGCTTCGAACGCCTGGACCGCGACGCCCGCGAACTGCAGGCGGCGGCCTGGAACGAGCTGAAGAAGCCCGAGGTCGGCGGCCTGATCAAGTACGTCCACGGCGGCGAGTACCACATGTACAACCCGGACGTGGTCATGACCCTGCAGCGCGCCACGCGCACGGGCGAGGCCTCGGACTGGAAGGCTTACACCGAGGCGGTGCACGCGCGGCCGCCGTCGGCGCTGCGCGACCTGCTGGAACTGAAGGCCGCCGACACCCCGCTGCCGCTGGACCAGGTGGCGCCCGCGTCCGACCTGCTGCGCCGCTTCGACACCGCCGCCATCTCGCTGGGCGCGCTGTCGCCGGAAGCGCACGAGGCGCTGGCCGTCGCCATGAACCGCCTCGGCGGGCGCAGCAACTCCGGCGAAGGCGGAGAGGACCCGGCCCGCTACGGCACCGAGAAGCGCAGCAAGATCAAGCAGGTCGCGTCCGGCCGCTTCGGCGTGACCCCGGAGTACCTGGTCAACGCCGAGGTGCTGCAGATCAAGGTCGCCCAGGGCGCCAAGCCGGGCGAGGGCGGCCAGCTGCCGGGGCACAAGGTCAACGAACTGATCGCGCGGCTGCGTTACGCGCGCCCGGGCATCGGCCTGATCAGCCCGCCGCCGCACCACGACATCTATTCGATCGAGGACCTGGCCCAGCTGATCTACGACCTCAAGCAGGTCAATCCGCAGGCGCTGGTGTCGGTGAAGCTGGTCAGCCATGCCGGCGTGGGCACGATTGCGGCCGGCGTGGTCAAGGCCGGCGCCGACCTGATCACCGTATCCGGCCATGACGGCGGCACCGGGGCTTCGCCGGTCAGCTCGATCCGCTACGCCGGTGGGCCGTGGGAACTGGGCGTGGCCGAGTCGCACCAGGCGCTGGTGGCCAACGACCTGCGCGACCGCACCATCCTGCAGACCGACGGCGGCTTCAAGACCGGCCTGGACGTGGTCAAGGCCGCGCTGCTGGGCGCCGACAGCTTCGGCTTCGGCACCGCGCCGATGATCGTGCTGGGCTGCAAGTACCTGCGCATCTGCCACCTCAACAACTGCGCCACCGGCGTGGCCACCCAGGACGAGCGCCTGCGCGCCGAGCACTTCACCGGCCTGCCCGAGCGCGTGGAGAACTTCTTCCGCCTGCTGTCGGAGGAGGTGCGGCAGTGGCTGTCGCTGCTGGGCGCCCGTTCGCTGGACGAGATCGTCGGCCGCACCGACCTGCTGCGCCAGCTCGACGCCGCGCCGCGCCCGGGCGTGCGCGTGGACCTGTCGCGATTGCTGCACCCGGCTCCGCGCGACGAGGATCGCTGCGCCGCCGCGCGCCTGTACGAATCGCCGGACAGCCTGGCCACCCAGCTGGACATCCAGCTGGCCGGCGCGATCGCCGGCAAGTCCGGCGGCGAGCACCGCCACCTGATCCACAACACCGACCGCAGCATCGGCGCGCGCCTGTCCGGCGCGATCGCCAAGGCCCATGGCAACCACGGCATGGACGAGGCGCCGATCACCCTGCACTTCCGCGGCACCAGCGGGCAGAGCTTCGGCGCATTCAATGCCGGCGGCCTGCACCTGGAGCTGGAGGGCGAGGCCAACGACTACGTCGGCAAGGGCATGGCCGGCGGCCGCCTGGTGGTGCGCCCGCCGCGCGGGGCGCGTTTCGAGGCGCGGACCACGCCGATCCTGGGCAACACCTGCCTGTACGGCGCCACCGGCGGCGAGCTGTTCGCGGCCGGGCGCGCCGGCGAGCGCTTCGCGGTGCGCAACTCCGGCGCGCTGGCGGTGATCGAGGGCGCCGGCGACCACTGCTGCGAGTACATGACCG
>Ga0160451_100284_pt1 | contig 37700 bp, 37 predicted proteins | sample HID1975M_E1MG_FD_108270 | JGI IMG/M metagenome (GOLD analysis project Ga0160451, IMG submission 108270) | Enriched soil microbial communities from UW Madison campus, WI, USA - HID1975M_E1 MG | ecosystem: Environmental > Terrestrial > Soil > Unclassified | place: USA: Madison, Wisconsin... | reverse complement strand
CGCCTTGTACGGCAGCGATACGGACTGGGCCTTGATGGTGATGCCGCGCTCGCGCTCGATCGGGTTGGAGTCGAGCACCTGCGCTTCCATCTCGCGCGCCTCCAGCCCGCCGCACAACTGGATGATGCGGTCGGCGAGGGTCGACTTGCCGTGGTCGACGTGCGCGATGATGGAGAAGTTGCGGATGAACCGCATGGAATCGGAAGACATGGGGGAGCGGCGGTCTCGGCCGTCGTCGGACAACGGCGGATTATCGCACGCCGGGGGTCCCGGCAGGCCCGGCATCGTCCGCCGGACTGACGATCCGTTCCCGTGGCGCCCGGACCGGGCGCCACGGAGCACGGATCGTCAGTCGCCCGAGCCCACGGTCAGGGCGACGAAGCTGGTGTTGCCGGACGGGCTGCGCACCAGCAGCATCACCGCATCGCCCGGGCGGGCGCTGCGCAGCTGGCGCTCCAGGTCGGCGACGCTGCCGACCGGGGTGCGGCCGACGCGCAGGATCGCCATGCCCGGCTGCAGGCCCGCCTCGCGCGCCTCGCTGCCGCTCACGCCGGCGATGGCTACGCCCTCGCCCTTTTCCAGGCCCAGCTGGCGCCGGGTCGCCGCATCCAGTTCGGCCACGCGCAGGCCCAGCTTGGCCACGCTCGAAGAGGTGTCGGCCGGACCGCCGTCCTCGTCGTCCTGCGCGGCGCTGGCGCGCTGCGCGTCGCTGGGCAGTTCGCCCAGGGTGACGGCCAGTTCGCGGGCCCTGCCGTCGCGGATCACGCCCAGCTTGACCTTGCTGCCTGGCGGCAGCATGCCGATCATCGGCGGCAGGTCGGCTCTGGTGGCCACCGGCCGGCCGTTGACCGAGGTGATCACGTCGCCGACCTCCACACCGGCGCGCTCGGCCGCGCTGTCGGGCTCGACGCTGTTGACCAGGGCACCGTCGTTGTCGGCCAGGCCCATCGCCCTGGCGCGGGTCGCGTCGATGCCCTGGATCTGCACGCCCAGCATGCCGCGGCTGACCTTGCCGCCCTTCTTGATCTGTTCGGCCGCACCCATCGCCAGGTCGATCGGGATGGCGAAGCTCACGCCCATGTAGCCGCCGGAATTGCTCAGGATCTGCGAATTGATCCCGACCACTTCGCCGGAAGTGTTGAGCAGCGGGCCGCCGGAGTTGCCGCGGTTGATCGCCACGTCGGTCTGGATGAACGGCACGTACTGCTGGCCCGGGCCACCGGTGCGGCCGACCGCGCTGACGATGCCGGCGGTCACCGACTGGTCCAGGCCCAGCGGCGAGCCGATCGCCACCACCCACTGGCCCGGCTTGATCGCCGAGGAGTGGCCCTGGCGCAGGACCGGCAGGCCCTTGCCGTCGACCTTGAGCAGCGCCACGTCGTAGGTCTCGTCGCTGCCGACCAGCTTGGCGGTGAACTCGCGGCGGTCGGACAGGCGCACCGTGATGCTGTCGGCGCCGTCGACCACGTGGTGGTTGGTCAGGATGTAGCCGTCGGCGGAAATGATGAAGCCCGAGCCCAGCGAGCGGCCCGACGGGCCGTCCGGCTCGGGCATGCCCGGCTGTCCGGGTTGGCCCGGCATGCCCGGGAAGTCGGGACCGAAGAAGCGCCGGAAGATCTCGGGGATCTGCTCGTCGTCGGGCATCCCGCCGCGGCCGCGGGCGGCCTGGCGCGGGCCGATCCTGGCCTCGATGTTGACCACCGCCGGGCCGACCTGTTCGACCAGGCGGGTGAAATCGGGCAGGCCGCTGACCAGCGGCGTGGACGGTGTCGCCGGCACGGCCGTTGGCGTGGCCTGGGCGGCGGGCGAGGTGCTGGCGTCGGGCGAACGCGCGCACGCCATCAGCGGCGCGGTCAGGACCAGGGCGGCGAGGAGGCTGGGACGGACACGGGAATTCATCGGGTACATGCCTTCAGAGCAGTGGAGGAGCGGCCACGGTGGCGGCCACGGGAATGGGCCGTGGAACACGGAGGAAGCGGGACAGCCGGAAGCGGGACCCGCGCAGGGAAGTCAGCGCTGGCCGTCGTCGTCCGGCGGCGCCGGCAGGTCGTCGTCGGCCGGAGCCTGGGACGTGGCGGCCTGTACCGGCAGGCGCGGATCGAACGGATAGAAGGACGCGGTGGCGGCCGGTTCGCCGAAGCTGGCGGTATAACCGCCTCCGGCCGGCTGCGGCAGCGCCGCGCGTGGCCACGGGCGCGCCTGCAGCGGGGCCGAGGACGCGAACGGATCGGCGGGCGCCAGCGCATGCGTGCCGGCATCGGCCACGACCGCATCGACGGCCGGCGGCCGGATCGGTTCGCGGCGCGGGGGCGCCACGGACGCCACGTCGCGCCGCGGCTGGCGCTGCATGGATGCGGGCCGCGCGGCGGGTGCGGCCGGCGGCGCCACGACCGGGGGCGTGGCGATGGCCGGCGCGGTCGTGGCCAGTACCGCCTCGGTCGACGGCAGGGTCTGCAGGGCGGTCGCCGGCGCGGTCTCGACCGCCGGACCGGTCGATATCTCCGGGTAGCCGACGAACATCGCCACCGCGGCCACCGATGCGGCCAGCGCGGCGCCACCGCTCCAGCGGCCCCAGGACAGGCGGCGCCCGCCTTGGGCGACGGCCTGCGTGGAGGCCGGCTCGGCCGCGATGGCCACGGCCACGCGGGCGCTGAAATCCGGTGCGGTCGCGCGCCGTACCTGGCCGCGCATCACGTCGCCGCACAGCTGCCAGCGTTCGAAGCGGCCGGACAATTCGCCGTCGTGCTGCATCCGGCGCAGCAGGAAGCGCGCTTCGTCCGGCGCCAGTTCGCCGTCGACCAGCGCCGACAGCTGCAGGCGGTAGTGGGTCTCGAACTTGTCGTCGGTATGTCGGGGATCTTGGCTCATGGACGGTTGCGTTCGCGTGTGGCGCTTTGGACATCAAGCAGGGGCCGGAGTTCGGCATCGATAGCCTCGCGCGCGCGGAAGATGCGCGAGCGCACCGTGCCGATCGGACAGGCCATCTTCTGCGCGATCTCCTCGTAGCTCAGGCCCTCCACCTCGCGCAGGGTGATGGCGGTCCTCAGTTCCTCCGGCAGCGCGTCCACCGCCTTCATCACCGTCCGCTCCAGTTCCTCGCGCATCGCCTCGCGCTCGGGCGTGTCGGTGTCGCGCAGGCGCGTGCCGACGTCGTACTGCTCGGCGTCGCTGGCGTCGATGTCGTCCGTGGGCGGACGGCGGTTGTGGGCGACCAGGTGGTTCTTGGCGGTATTCACGGCTATCCGGTGCAACCAGGTATAGAACTGGGCGTCGCCGCGGAAATTCCCCAGCGCGCGGTAGGCGCGCATGAAGGTGTCCTGGGCCACGTCCTGGCATTCGCTCCAGTCCGACACGTAGCGCCCGATCAGCCCGGTGATCCGGTGCTGGTATTTGCGTACCAGCAGGTCGAATGCCGAACTGTCGCCACGCTGCACGCGGCGGACCAGCTCCAGATCCAGCTCCTGGGTTGGATCCTTTGGCGTTCCCTCGACCATGCCGGGCCCACTCCTGTCGACCCGGCGTTCCGGGCCTTGTGACCGCCGTTGCCGGAAAAAGTTCAGCGGCTGGCGGAAGCCGCTGTCCCGGATGAGCCATCCGCCGGCGGTTCCGCGCCGGCTCGCTCCCTGCCCTGGCCCGCTGGCGCGGCACCGGCCGCGCCATGCAGGACCTTAACCGGATTCGCCGTATCTTCGGACGCGCGTCCGGCGCAAGCGCTCGCGCAAGGGTTCACGCAAGCGGCCGTCCACGACGGCTTCACTTCCCTTTATGGGATTTGACGCCGCGGAAACAAGCTCGGGATGATAGCGGCCTTCTCCATACACAACCGGATGGTCAGGCCATGCTCCCAGGCTTCGACGGACTGCGATTCAGCCATTGGCAAGCCGCCCAGCGCGACGACGGCGTCGTCGTGCTGTCCCTCGACCGCCAGGATGCGCCGGTCAATGCACTTTCGCAGGACGTGCTGATCGAACTGGGCGACATCGTCGAACGGCTGGCGATCGACCCGCCGAAGGCCGTCGTGTTCCGATCGGCCAAGCCATCCGGCTTCATCGCCGGCGCCGACCTGAAGGAGTTCCAGGAGTTCGATCGCAAGGGCACGGTCGACGACGCCATCCGCCGCGGCCAGGCCGTGTTCCAGAAGGTGGCCGAACTGCCCTGCCCGACCGCGGCGGCGATCCATGGCTTCTGCATGGGCGGCGGCACCGAGCTGTCGCTGGCCTGCGACTGCCGGGTGGCCTCGAACGATCCGTCCACGCGCATCGGCCTGCCGGAAACCAAGCTGGGCATCTTTCCCGGCTGGGGCGGCAGCGCGCGCCTGCCGCGGCTGGTCGGCGCGCCGGCGGCGATGGACATGATGCTGACCGGGCGCACGCTGTCGGCTTCGGCCGCGCGCGGCATCGGCCTGGTCGACAAGGTGGTCGAGCCGGCGCTGCTGGAGGATGCGGCCGCGGCGCTGGTGCTGAAGAGCGTGCGGCGGCCGTTCAAGCAGCGCTTCCTGGGCTGGGCGACCAACATCTGGCCGGCCCGCAGGATCCTCGCGCCGCAGATGGCCAGACAGGTCGCGCGCAAGGCGAAGAAGGACCAGTATCCGGCGCCGTACGCGCTGATCGGCGTGTGGGAACGTGCCGGCGGCGGCGGCATCCAGGCCCGCCTGGATGCCGAGCGCAAGGCCGTGGTCAAGCTGGCCGGGACCCCGACCGCGCGCAACCTGATCCGGATCTTCTTCCTCACCGAACGGCTCAAGGGCCTGGGCGGCAAGGATCATGGAATCGCGCACGTGCACGTGGTCGGCGCCGGGGTGATGGGCGGCGACATCGCCGCCTGGTCGGCCTACAAGGGTTTCCAGGTCACCCTGCAGGACCGCGAGCAGCGCTTCATCGATGGCGCCCTGGCCCGCGCGCAGGACCTGTTCGCGAAGAAGGTCCGCGACGAGGGCAAGCGCCCGGCGGTGGCCGCGCGGCTGAAGGGCGACCTGGCCGGCGCCGGCGTGGCCGAAGCGGACCTGGTGATCGAGGCGATCATCGAGAACCCGGAGGCCAAGCGCGACCTGTACCACGTGCTCGAGCCGCGGATGCAGGACGAGGCGCTGCTGGCCAGCAACACCTCCTCGATCCCGCTGGACGAACTGCGCGAACACATCGCCCGCCCGCAGCGGTTCGCCGGCCTGCACTACTTCAACCCGGTGGCGTCGATGCCGCTGGTGGAGATCGTCCAGCACGACCGCCTGGACCCGGCCAACGTCAGGCGCCTGGCCGCGTTCTGCAAGGCGCTGGACAAGTTCCCGGTGCCGGTGGCGGGCACCCCGGGCTTCCTGGTCAACCGGGTGCTGTTCCCGTACATGCTGGAGGCCGCCACGCTGTACGCCGAGGGCGTGCCGGGCGTGGTCATCGACCAGGCCGCGGTGAAGTTCGGCATGCCGATGGGACCGATCGAACTGATCGACACGGTCGGCCTGGACGTGGCCCAGGGCGTAGGCGCCGAACTGTCGCCGTTCCTCGGCCTGCAGGTGCCGGCGGCGCTGGCCAGCGTCGAGCCGGGCAAGCGCGGCAAGAAGGATGGCCAAGGCCTGTACAAGTGGGAGCAGACCGACAAGGGCAGCAAGCCTGTCAAGCCGGAAGCGCCGGCCGGCTACCAGGCGCCTTCCGACCTGGAGGACCGGCTGGTCCTGCCGCTGCTCAACGAGGCGGTGGCCTGCCTGCACGACAAGGTGGTCGCCGACGCCGACCTGCTCGATGCCGGGGTGATCTTCGGCACCGGTTTCGCCCCGTTCCGCGGCGGCCCGATCCAGCATATCCGCGCCACCGGCGCCGACGCGCTGCTGGAACGAATGCGTTCGCTGCAGGCCCGCCACGGCGACCGCTTCGCCCCGCGCCCGGGCTGGGGCGACCCGCTGCTGCGGCAGCCGCCGGAATAAACGCAGCGTCCCCGTGCAGCGGGGCTTGCCTCGCTGCGCTTGATGGGGCGGGAAGAGCGAAAAGCTTCGGCTCCGGACGGGGCCGCCGGACCCCAGGGCACGACGTCCTTCGCGAGGGCTGGGGTCGTAGCTTCGTTCGGCGAAAAACCAGTGGCCAGGCGAAGGCAGGACGCAGCAACGCACCGTCCGCATCGCCGACCACAACCAATCACCCTCGTCCGCTGTAGGAGCCCGTCTTGCGGGCGACAAGGGCGTCGGAGTCATGGGCATGTCGCCTGTGCCGACGGCACCCGTCGGAATCATGAAGGCATTGCCTGTGCTGACGGCGTCGGGTCGCCCGCAAGACGGGCTCCTACAGCGGACGAGGGCGGCAGGCCCTCGCTCCGGTTCTCGATCTCCGGGTTCCACCCCGGGGAACGACGGTTGAGCGGGTTGAACGAAGCCACACCCCCAACGCGCCGAAAGACGCGGTAGTGCGGGGGTATGGCGCAAGCAGGCCAGGGATGGCCTGCGCTCGGCCGTCGGAGGCAGGACGCCGGAGCCGGCCGATGCGCCATACCCCCGCACTTCCGCGGCTCCTTCCGACGCCCGCCAACCCCATGCCTCTGCTCCTGCAGTTGCAGTTGCAGTTGCAGTTGCAGTGGGCGCGTCTCCCCTCAGTTCGGAGAAGAACCCAAAAGAGCGGGGCGAGCCCCGCTCTACTCGACGCCGGCGTCGGACAGCATCCGTTCGAGGAAGGCGACCTGCGCATCCCGCCGGTCGGGGCCGTCGTACTTCCGCACCACCCACCATTCGTGCGCGGTGGTCGACTCGCCCGGCGCGAGGGTCACGTAACGGCCGTGCACCTCGAGCTCCATCACCCCGGTGTCCGCCTGGCGCGGCCGCCAGTCCAGGTACAGCTCGACCTGGCCCTGGTCGGGATGGATGCGCTCCAGCGGTTCGCGCTCGAAATGGATCAGGAACGCCTGCCCCGCGGCGAAACCGGCGATCCAGCCGGCGCGCGGCTGGATGAAGACCTTGCCGCGCCGGCCCTGCAGGCCTTCCGACGGCGGCAGCAGTTCCAGCGAGAACAGCCCGTCGGCGCTGCTGCTGACCAGCCCGTCGAAACCGTCGCCGGTGTCCGAACGCACCCTCACCCCGCCGCCATCGGCCGCCACTGGCACGTAGACGCGCGTTTCCGGCGCGACCCGGGTGTTGAACCAGATGTCGTGCGCGACCGGCCGCTTGCGGATGTTGCGCATCTCCACCGCCAGCTCCGCGGTGTCCGGTCGTTCCGGCGCGATCGAGAAGGTCTTGAGCAGCTGCACGCCACTGACCGGGCTGGCCGCGCCTTCCAGCACCAGACGGTCGGCCTCCTGCGACAGCACCGTGGCCGGCGCGTGCGCCAGCCAAGGGTCCGGCGGCCATTGCGCCGCGGCCTTGCGCCGCGCCGGATTCACGGCCTGGTCAAGCCACCACTCGGCCTGCGGACCGGCCCAGACCTCGTGCCCCAGGTAGGGGATGTTCTCGCCGGCCGCGCTCACCCTGGGATCGGGCTGCGACGCCACCGCATCGCCGACACGCAGCAGGTTCGGCGCCCCGGGCAGCGAGACGTGCAGCACGCGGCCGCCCAGACGTGGCGAGACGGCCATCTGAAGCTTCGGACTTTCCAGGCGCACCATCGACCGCACCGGATCGTCCGCGGCCGTCGCGCCGCCAGGGAAGGCAGCGGCCACGCCCAAGGCCACGCCCGACAACATCGCGCAAAGCAATGGGCGACGGCGCACGGCGCGCGCCATGCGCTGCTCCGACTCAGCCAGTCTCGTCAACATGCGGTTGGAGCTCGAATGTGCCGGAGGCATCGCTCCAGAGGTAACGCCGGCCCATGTCGTCGCAGGCCAGGCACGAATAGATGCGCAGGCCCGTGCCGTCGGCATCCACCGCCAGGTACTGGAACACGGCCTTGCCGGCGCTGATGCTTTCGACCTGGACGATGCGCCCTTGGCTCCGGGCCGGGGCGAACACGGCGAGGAAGTTGCGGGTTTCGCCCGTACAGGTCCGGTAGGCGCCGATGAACACCTCCAGCCGTTCGCCGCTCCCGAAATCGCCTTCCGCCGAGAACGGCGAGCGGCCCTGGCCGACCATCGCTTCGAGAGGCCACGGCCCGCCGGTGCGGATCGCCGCAGGAAACGCGTCGAGGGTGATCTCGTCGGCCGCGCACCATCCGCTGTCGAATTCCTCGATCGGTATGCCGCGCACCTCGCTGCCTGTTGGCTCCAGGGTCGTGTGCATCCACCATGCCTGCGATTCGAACTGCGGGTCGACGGCGATCTGCAGTCCGGGTTGCGCTGCGCCCGTGGCCGACATCGACAGCAGCACGACAAGAATCGTTCCACGCATCGACGCGCACTTCCTGATCGTCGCGGTGAGGCTGGTCACATCGTCTGGGTCGGCTTGTCCGCGTTGAGGGTGCCGGCCAGCAGGGTCTCGATGCGGTTCTTGACCGTCTCGCCCTCGTTGCCTTCCGGGAACTGGATCCCGATGCCGGCGGTGCGGTTGCCCTGGGCGCCGGCCGGGGTCACCCAGACCACCTTGCCGGCAATCGGCAGGCGGTCGCTGGAATCGGGCAGGGTCAGCAGCAGGAACACCTCGTCGCCGAGGAAGTAGCGCTTGGGCGTGGGCACGAAGATGCCGCCGTGCCGGATATACGGCATGTACGCGTTGTACAGCGCGGCCTTGTCCTTCACGGCCAGTGACAGGATGCCCTGGCGTCCGCTCGCAGCACTCATCGTTTCTCCCCTTTGCCTGTCGGCACCCTGCCCGGCTGCGGCCTCGCCCCGTCGCGCCACGCCAGCAGGAGGTCGGCCATCACCAGGTCGGTCCGCACCGTGCTGCGCAGCAGTTCGCGGGCGCGGTTGGCGGCGTCGAACCAGGCCGCCAGCTTGTGCAATCGCTCCGGATCGGTCAAGCCGGCGGCGCCGGCGCGGTCGCGCACGTATTCGGCGGCGTGGTACAGGCGTTCGCCGGCCTGCTCGTCGCCGCCCCAGCGCAGCGCGGCCTCCAGCGCGTCGGCGCGGCCGGCTTCCAGCGCGTCCAGGTCGGTGGCGACCTCGCGGCGCAATGCCAGGCCGGTGCCGCGCAGCCATTGATCGGCCAGTCCGGGATGGCCGCGGGCGATTTCCAGCGCTTCGGCCGCCGGGGTCGGGGCATGGCCCTGCGCGCACAGCCAGGCCAGCGCCTCCTCGCGCTGCGGCAGGCGGAACTCCAGCTGCTGGCAGCGGCTGCGGATGGTCGCCGGCAGGCGTCCGGGGCGCGCGCTGACCAGCCACAGGTAGCGACCCGGGGCCGGTTCCTCCAGGGTCTTGAGCAGCGCGTTGCAGGCGGCGGTGTTGAGCGCATCGGCCGGGTCGATGATCGCCACCTGGGCCCGCCCGTACTGCGGGGTCAGCGCCAGCTTGCGGCCGAGTTCGCGGATCTGCTCGATCACGATCTCGGTGCGCAGGCGGGTGCCTTCGCGGTTGTGCTCGAAGGAAACGATGTGCAGGTCCGGATGGGTGCCGGCGGCGATCAGCGGCCGGTTGCGCGCCTCGGCCGCCGGCTCGCCGCCGGACAGCACGTAGGCGGCCAGCCGCCCGGCCACCGCGCGCTTGCCCAGCCCGGCCGGACCGCACAGCAGCAGCGCATGGCCCAGCCGCCCGGCGGCCAGCGTCGCCAGGGCGTGGTCGTGGACGCGTTGCTGCCAGGGCGCCAGGACCTCGCTCACGGCTGCGTCTCCAGCCAGGCGGTCACCGCGGCGGCCACCGCCTCGCCCACGGCCTGCGGCGGCTGCGCGGCATCGATCACCCGGAACCGCTCCGGCTCGGCCGCGGCGCGGCGGCGGAACCCGGCGCGCACGCGTTCGAAGAAGTCGTCCTGTTCGCTTTCGATCCGGTCCGGCCACAGGTCGCGACCGCTGGTGCGGGCGCGGCCTTCGCGCACGTCCAGGTCCAGCAGCAGGGTCAGGCCCGGGCGCAGGCCGACCGCGCGCCGCTCCAGTTCGGCGATCCAGGCCGGGTCCAGGCCGCGGCCGTCGCCCTGGTAGGCGTAGCTGGAATCGGTGAAGCGGTCGCTGACCACGAACGCGCCGCGCTGCAGCGCCGGGCGGATGACCTCGCGCACGTGCTGGGCGCGCGCGGCGAACACCAGCAGCAGTTCGGCTTCGGGCGACAGCGGTTCGTCCTCGTCGTCCTCGCCGCGCAGGGCCTGGCGGTTGTCCAGGATCAGCGCGCGGATCCGTTCGGCCAGCGGCGTGCCGCCGGGCTCGCGGGTCAGCACCACCTCGTGGCCGCGCCGCTGCAGGGCTTCGCGCAGCGCGGCGATCGCGGTGCTCTTGCCCGCGCCCTCGCCGCCTTCCAGGCTGATGAAACGCGGATGGGTCAGGACCGCTGCGCTCATCGCTGCCGCGCCTCGCCGGGCGCACCGTTGTTGGCCGCAGGTGCGGCCGGGCAACGCCGGCGCTGGTAGCAGTCGACCGCGGCGTTGTGCTCGGGATAGGTCGCCGAGAACACGTGGCTGCCGTCGTTGCGGGCGACGAAATACAGCGCCTCGCCCGCGGCCGGGTCGACCGCCGCCTGCAGCGCGGCGCGGCCGGGCATGGCGATGGGCGTGGGCGGCAGACCGGCCCGGGTGTAGGTGTTGTACGGGGTGTCGGCGATCAGGTCGCGCTTGCGGATGTTGCCGTCGTAGGCGCTGCCCAGGCCATAGATCACGGTCGGGTCGGTCTGCAGCAGCATGCCCTTCTCGAGCCGGCGGGCGAACACGCCGGCGATCTGCGCACGCTCGGATGCCAGGCCGGTTTCCTTCTCGACGATCGAGGCCAGCACCAGCGCCTCGTCGGGCGAGTGCAGCGGCAGGTCCGGCGCCCTCACCTCCCAGGCCTGCGCCAGCGCCTGTTCCATCGCCGCATGGGCGCGGCGCAGGATGTCCAGGTCGCTGTCGCCGCGCTGGTACAGGTAGGTCTCCGGCAGGAAGCGGCCTTCCGGGTGCTGGCCCGGGTGGCCGAGCGCGGCCATCAGCGCCGCGTCATCCATGCCGCCGGTCTCGTGCCGCAGCGGTTCGGCCGCGGCCAGCGCCGCGCGCAGCTGGCGGAAGTTCCAGCCCTCGACCAGGGTGACCCGGTACTGGATGACGCGGCCGTCGCGCATGCGCTGCAGCAGTTCGCGCGGGGTCAGTTCCGGCGCCAGCGCGTATTCGCCGACCTTGAGCCGGCCGGCCGCGTCCATCTGCCGCGCCAGCGCGCGCCATTCCAGGTCATGGCCGGCATCGATGCCGGCCGCGCGCAGCCGGCCCAGCGCGGTGGCGAAGCCGTCGCCGCGCTCGATCCGTACGCTGGCGGCGGTCTCGCCGCTGGCCACCGGCGCGTCGGCGAAGCGCTGGTAATGCAGCCAGCCCCAGCCTCCCAGTGCGGCCACCGCAAGCAGCAGCAGGCACGACAATCCCAGCGCCCAGCGCCATGCGCTCCTAGGTCCTGCAGCCACGACTACCTCTTCGAGTGCGATGCCGCCCAGCATACCGCGCCGGCGCGGCGGCCTTCCGTGTCCGGCTGCGCACGGCGCACGTCACGCAGGCGGCTCCAGCGCGCGCAACAGCCCGCGCGCCTTGGCCCGGGTCTCGTCCAGTTCGCGCTGCGGCACCGAGTCGGCGACGATGCCGGCGCCGGTGCGGAACGCGACCTCGTCGCCCTGCACTTCCGCGCTGCGGATCAGTATGTTCAGGTCCAGGTCGCCGTCGCGGTTGAGCCAGCCGATCGCGCCGGTGTAGGCGCCGCGCGGGGCGGCTTCCAGCTCGGCGATGATCTGCATGCAGCGCACCTTTGGACAGCCGGTGATGGTGCCGCCCGGATACACCGCCGCGATCACCTGCCCCGGCGTGGCCTGCGCGTGCAGGATGCCGCGCACGTTGCTGACGATGTGGTGGACGTGGGCGTAGCTTTCCACGGTCATCAGCTCGTCCACCTGCACGCTGCCGGGCACGCACACGCGGCCCAGGTCGTTGCGTTCCAGGTCGATCAGCATCACGTGCTCGGCGCGCTCCTTGGGATGACCGACCAGCTCGCGGATCCGCGCCGCGTCGTCGTCGCCCGGGAAACGCGGGCGGGTGCCGGCGATGGGCCGGGTCTCGACCACCCGCCCGCGCACCGACACCAGCCGTTCGGGCGAGGAGCTGGCCACCGCCCAGCCGTCGCCGGCGAACAGCCCGGCGAACGGGGCCGGGTTGGCCTGGCGCAGGCGCGCGTACAGCGCGGCCGGATCCGGCGGCGCGTCGAACCCCGCGCGCCAGCCGCGCGAGAGGTTGACCTGGAACACGTCGCCGGCGCGCAGGTAATCGAGGATCCGGCCGACGCCATCGAGGAAATGCTGCGGTTCGTCTTCTTCGATCGCGTGCGGCGCTTGCCACGCCGGCAATGGCGGCAGCGCGCGGCTCGCCTCCAGGTCGCCGAGTACGGCCTGCAGCAGCGGCACCTGCCCTTCCTCGGCCAGGGCCACGCATTCGCCGCTGGCGCGGTCGCGCAGCACCGCCGCCGGGCAGCGCAGGGCCAGCGCCCGCGGGCGCCCACCGGCCGCGCGCATCGGCAGCTCCAGAACCGGTTCGACCTGCGCGGCCAGTTCGTAGTCCAGCAGCAACGCCCAGCCGCCGCGGAACGGCCAGCGCGGCTCCTCCACGGCGATGCGCGCATGCGCCCACTGCGCGTCCAGCGCCTGCAGGAAGCCACCCTCGATGGCGACGCCGGCCAGGTCGCGGGTGATGCCGGCCGCATCCAGTTGCAGTCCGCTGCCGTCGGTGGCCAGCAACAGGTCCCAGCGCCCCTGCACGGTGCCGGAGGCCACCGATTCCAGCAGCAGCGGATAGCGCGACGGCGCCAGCCGGTGCAACGCCAGCAGGTCGGTCTCGGCGGGCAGTGGACGGGAAAGCAGCATGGGATCGCCGGGCATCGCGGAAAAGACAGGGCCGGCGCCTTTTCCGGATGCGCCACGCATCATCGGAAAGGGACCGGCCCGCGTTGTCGGCACGGAGGCGCCGGCAGCGCCGGCACGCCCGTGCGGATTCAGATGCGCCTGAACACCAGCGTCCCGTTGGTGCCACCGAAGCCGAAGCCGTTGGACAGCGCCACGTCGATCCGCTTCTGCCGCGCCACGTTCGGCACGTAGTCCAGGTCGCAGCCCTCGCCGGGTTCGTCCAGGTTGATGGTCGGCGGGATGATGTCGTCGCGCAGGGCCAGGATCGAGAAGATCGCCTCCACCCCGCCGGCCGCGCCGAGCAGGTGGCCGGTCATCGACTTGGTCGAGCTGACCATCATCCTGTAGGCGTGGTCACCGAAGGCGCGCTTCATCGCCAGGGTCTCGGCCAGGTCGCCCAGCGGCGTGGACGTGCCGTGCGCGTTGAGGTAGTCGACCTCGGTGGTGTTCACGCCGGCGTCCTTCAGCGCCATGGTCATGCAGCGCGCCGGGCCGTCGCCGTCCTCGCTGGGCGCGGTCATGTGGAAAGCATCGGTGCTGGCGCCGAAGCCGGCCAGCTCGCAGTAGATGCGCGCGCCGCGCGCCCTGGCGTGTTCGTATTCCTCGATGACCAGGATGCCGGCGCCGTCGCCCATGACGAAACCGTCGCGGTCCTTGTCCCACGGCCGCGAGGCGCGGGTCGGATCGTCGTTGCGGGTGGACATGGCCTTCATCGAGCAGAAGCCGCCCATCGAAGTCGGCGAGGAGCCGCGCTCGGCGCCGCCTGCGACCATCACGTCGGCATCGCCGTACTGGATCATGCGCATGGCCATGCCGATCGAATGGTTCGAGGTGGCGCAGGCGGACACGGCGGAGAAGCCCGGGCCCTTCAGGCCCTTCATGATGCTCAGATGCCCCGGCAGCATGTTGATGATGGTGCTGGGGATGTAGAAGGGGGAGATCTTGCGCGGACCGCCTTCGACGTACTTCTCGGTCTGCTGCTCGATGCCCAGGATGCCGCCGATGCCCGAGCCGATGATCGCGCCAACGCGCTCGGCGTTGGCCTCGGTGATTTCCAGGCCCGAATCCTCCAGCGCCATCAGCGAAGCCGCCATCCCGTAATGGATGAAGGCGTCCATCTTCTTGGCGTCCTTGGGACCGACGAACTGCGCGATGTCCAGACCGCGCACTTCGCCGACGATGCGGGTGGTGAAGGCCGATGCATCGAACGAAGTGACCTGACCGATGCCGGAGCGGCCGTTGACGATGCCGTCCCAGCTGCTGGCCAGGTCGTTGCCCAGCGGCGAGACTATGCCCATGCCGGTGACGACGACGCGACGCTGACTCATAGACGGCTCCCTGCTGTGTTTCTGGTCGGAATCTTCGGATCGGTATGCGGCGGCCCGGAACGGCGCAGGCCGGCTCCGGACGCGCACGGGGCCGCACGCAGCGGCCCCGGACGGAATGTGTCGCCGCGGGCCGGCGTGCGGCCCGCGGTCACGGCACGCATCAGCTCTTGACGTGCGCCTTGATGTAGTCGATCGCCTGCTGGACGGAGGTGATCTTCTCGGCCTCTTCGTCCGGGATCTCGCACTCGAACTCTTCCTCCAGCGCCATCACCAGCTCGACGGTGTCGAGCGAGTCGGCGCCCAGGTCGTCGACGAACGATGCGCTGTTGGTCACTTCATCTTCCTTGACGCCGAGCTGTTCGACGACGATTTTCTTGACGCGCTCTTCGATGGTGCTCATGGGTTTGCTGCTCCAGGCGGAGTGGTTGTTGTTCGGACCGTCGCGACGTGCGGCGGCCTTGGGTTCACTGTCCACAGGGCGGATAGTGTAGTCAAAAGCCGCGGCCGCGGGCACCCGCCCGCAACCGCAACCGGATCAAAAGCTTACGTGGCTTTTGAAATCCTTGTTCTGGCGTCGCCGACCCTCAGGCCATGTACATCCCGCCGTTCACATGCAGGGTCTCGCCGGTGATGTAGCCGGCATCCGGGCCGGCCAGGAACGCCACCGCATGGGCGATGTCGGCCGGCGCGCCGAGGCGGCCCAGCGCGATCTGGCCCAGCAGCGCGCTCCTGGCATCCTCTGGCAGGTCGCGGGTCATGTCGGTGTCGATGAAGCCCGGCGCCACCACATTGACGGTGACGTTGCGGCTGCCGATCTCCTTGGCCAGCGACTTGGAGAAAGCGATGATCCCGGCCTTGGCCGCGGCGTAGTTGGCCTGGCCGGCATTGCCGGTGGCGCCGATCACCGATGCGATGTTGACGATCCGGCCCTTGCGCGCCTTCATCATGCCGCGCATCACCGCCTTGGAGGTGCGGTAGACGCTGGTCAGGTTGGTGTCCAGGATCGCCTGCCAGTCCTCTTCCTTCATCCGCATCAGCAGGTTGTCGCGGGTGATGCCGGCGTTGTTGACCAGGATCGAGACCGCGCCGAATTCGCTGGCGATGCCGTCGATCAGGGCCTCGACCGCGGCCGCGTCGGTGACGTCGAGCCTGCGGCCGTGGCCACCCCTGCCCGCCAGGCGCGCACCGATCGCCTCGGCGCCGGCGTCGCTGGTGGCGGTGCCGACCACGGTCGCGCCGCGCGCGGCCAGTTCGTCGGCGATCGCCGCGCCGATGCCGCGGCTGGCGCCGGTGACCAGCGCGATCTCGCCGCTCAGGGGCCGGCCGTCAAGGGGCGGATTGCTCATGGGGAACCTCGTCGTTCGTTGGTCGGCGCGGACGGCGCGATGCGCCGGTCGCGTCGCAGTGGGATCAGCGCCAGTCGGCCAGCGCGGACTCGAAGTCGCCGACCGCGCCGATCGCGCGCGCATCCAGCGACTTGTCGATGCGCTTGACCAGCCCGGCCAGGACCTTGCCCGGGCCGCATTCGCCCACGCGGGCAGCACCGTGCGCGGCCAACGCCTGCACGCAGCCGGTCCAGCGCACCGGCAGGTAGAGCTGGCGCACCAGCGCGTCGCGGATCGCCTCGACGCTGGCGTGCGCCTGTGCGTCGACGTTCTGCACCACCGGCAGCGACGGCATGCGCCATTCCAGGCCGGCCATCGCCTCGGCCAGGCGGTTGGCGGCCTCGCGCATCAGCGGCGTGTGCGAAGGCACGCTGACCGCCAGTTTCACCGCCTTGCGCACGCCGCGTTCGGACAGCAGCGCCAGCGCGCGGTCCACCGCCGCCGCGTCGCCGCCGATCACGACCTGGCCGGGCGAGTTGTAGTTGGCCGGGACCACGACCTGGCTGCCCGAGGCCTGCACGCAGACCTCTTCCACCAGCGCATCCTCGGCGCCGATCACCGCGGCCATCGCGCCGGTGCCGGCGGGCGCGGCGTCCTGCATCAGCTGGCCGCGCAGGCGCACCAGGTGCGCGCCATCCTTGAGCGAAAGCGCGCCGGCGGCGACCAGCGCGCTGTACTCGCCCAGGCTGTGGCCGGCGAGCACGGACGGCTGCGCGCCGCCCTGCGCCTGCCAGGCGCGCCACACCGCGATGCCCGCGGCCAGCAGCGCCGGCTGTGTGTATTCGGTGCGGTTGAGCATTTCTTCCGGGCCGCCCTGGGACAGCGCCCACAGGTCGACGCCCGCCCCGTCCGAGGCCTCGGCGAAGACGCCGCGGACCTGCGGGTGGAGTTCGGCCAGTTCGGCCAGCATGCCCACGGACTGGGAGCCCTGGCCGGGGAAAACGAAAGCGAGCGTCGGATGGGTCACGCGCAGCCGCAGATCAAGAAAGAGCGGCGATGATACGGGCGATCCCGCAGGTTTGTCTGTACCTGGCCGTATGTGTCGCCGATCGTGGAAGCGGCGGCGCGAAGGCACGGAAAGCATGAAGGCCGCGCGATGCGCGGCCTTCCGGGGATGCGGAGGCGCCCGGCGGCGATCAGTAGCGCAGCAGCGCCGATCCCCAGGTGAAGCCGCCGCCGAATGCTTCCAGCAGCACCAGCTGGCCGCGTTGCACGCGACCGGAGCGCACCGCCTCGTCCAGTGCCAGCGGCACCGAACCCGCCGATGTGTTGCCGTGCCGGTCGACGGTGACGATGACGCGCTCCATCGGCATGTCCAGGCGCTTGGCCGTGGCCTCGATGATGCGCAGGTTGGCCTGATGCGGGATCAGCCAGTCCAGGTCGCGCTTGTCCAGGCCGTTGGCCTCGAGGGTTTCGTCGACCACCGAATCCAGGGCCTTGACCGCGTGCTTGAACACTTCGTTGCCGGCCATGACGATGCGCACGCCGACGTTCGGCGCGTCGGCCTCGAATCCGCTGGACACGCCGACCGGGTTCCACAGCAGTTCCTTCTTGCTGCCGTCGGCATGCAGGTGCGTGGCCAGGATGCCGGTCTCGCTATCGGCCTTGAGCACCACCGCGCCGGCCCCGTCGCCGAACAGCACGCAGGTGGTGCGGTCGGTCCAGTCGACCATGCGGGTCAGAGTCTCGGCGCCGACCACCAGCACGGTCTTCGCCGCGCCGCTGCGCACGTACTGGTCGCCGACGCTGAGCGCGAACACGAAGCCGGAGCAGGCGGCGTTGACGTCGAACGCCGGGCAGCCGCGCACGCCCAGTTTCTGCTGGATCAGGCAGGCGACGGAAGGAAAGATCAGGTCCGGCGTGGTGGTGCCGACCACGATCAGGTCGATGTCGTCGGCGGACACGCCGGCCGCTTCCATCGCCTTGAGCGCGGCCTGGTAACCCAGGTCGCTGGTGGTCTGGCCCTCGGCGGCGACCCGCCGTTCGCGGATGCCGGTGCGGCTGCGGATCCATTCGTCGCTGGTGTCGACCACCTTGGCCAGGTCGTCGTTGGTCACCACCTTCTCCGGCAGGTAGCTGCCGGTTCCGGCGATGCGCGAATAGATCCGCTCGCTCATGCGCATTCCCGCTTGAGGCCCCCGCGGGGGCCTGGACGATCGATTACCGCAGGCCTGGCGCGCGCGGGCCGCACGCGCCGGAGCTCACGCTCAGTCTTCTTCGACGACCGAGGTCCTGGTCGCGATGACCTTCTTGCCGCGGTAGTAGCCGTCGGCGGTGACGTGATGGCGCAGGTGGGTCTCGCCCGTGGTCGGGTCGGTCGCCAGCTGCTTGGCCGTCAGCGCGTCATGGGAACGGCGCTGGCCGCGGCGGGACGGAGTGACTCGGGATTTCTGCACAGCCATGGGATTGCTCCAAACTCGTTAGATTGCGTGTTCTTGTGGGACCTGCAAGCCACCCGCCGGTGCCGTTCCAGGGCGCCTTCGGCGGCGGCGCGGCCGTGTCTCTACTTCTTCTTCAGCGAGGCCAGCGCCGCGAACGGGCTGGCCGCCTGCATTTCCTGTTCGCCCGCCGACCAGGTCTTCTCGACCGGATCGCTGTCCGGCGCCACCGGAACCACCGGCAGGGCCAGCAACAACTCGTCCTCGACCAGTTCGGCCGGTCGCAGCAGGCCGTCGTCGGGCACCAGCAGCGCCTCGTAGCCGGGCGGCAGCGCGGCCTCCCCGGACTCGTCGCGGATCAGGCCGAGCCGCTGCACGGTCTTCACCGGGAACACGAACCGCTCCAGGCTGCGCTGGCATACCAGCGGCAGGCCCGCATCGATGGACAGCTCGACGAAGGGCACCTGCAGCGCATCCTGGCCGAATTCCAGCGCGAATCCGCATTCGCCGCCGGTATCGGCCAGGCTGCCGCCGAGCCGGGGCATCGCCGACAGCGGCAGACGTCCCTCGAACTGCCGCCTCGCGGCGACCATCTTCCAGGCATCCAGTGTTTCGGGAACCTGCACGACGGGCGCACCTGCGGACATAAGCCGCTGAATGTTAAGGACCGTCCCGCGCCCTGTCAAACCGGTCCCGTACCGTCCGTACAGCATTGCCCCGGCACCGGCCGCGCCTGACACTGGGCGCCGCCGTCCGTAACGCTTTCCGTACCCATGCTGATCCTGGCCTCGACCTCGCCCTACCGCCGCGAGCTGCTGCAGCGGCTGCGGCTTCCGTTCGACTGTGCCCGCCCCGAGGTGGACGAGCAGCCGCTGCAGGCGGAAAGCCCGGCCCAGCTGGTGCGGCGGCTGGCCCGGGCCAAGGCCGATGCGGTGGCCGGGCGCTTTGCGGAAGCCTGGGTGATCGGCTCGGACCAGGCCGCCGACCTGGACGGCCAGGTCCTCGGCAAGCCCGGCGGCCGTGACGCCGCCATCGCCCAGCTGTCGGCGATGGGCGGACGCACGGTACGCTTCCACACCGCCGTATGCCTGCGCCGCGGCGCCCATGCGCTGGCCGCGGTCGACCTGACCCAGGTCCGCTTCCGCGCGCTGTCGGCGGCGGAGATCGAACGCTACGTCGAGGCCGAGCAGCCGTTCGACTGCGCCGGCAGCTTCAAGTGCGAGGGACTGGGCATCAGCCTGTTCGAGGCGATCGAATCGCACGATCCGACCGCGCTGGTCGGGCTGCCGCTGATCGCGCTGGCCGGCCTGCTGCGCGAGGCCGGCTACGCGCTGCCCTGAGCCGCCCCCGCTTCGGTCTGCGGCCGCTCAGTCCGCGGCCGCGACGACGCGGCACCAGTGGTAGGGATGCGGCTGCTGGCCGATCCAGCTGTCCAGCCGCTGGCACGAAGCCGGGTCCAGGCGCAGGCCATAGGGCGCCAGGAGCCCGCCGGCGCCGTCGAGGATGGCCTGGTCCGCGGCCTCCCGCGCCAGGATCCGGTCGGCCGCCGGCGCCAGCTCGCAACGCCCGCCCGGTGCGCGGGGCTCGACCAGTTGCAGGCTGCGGCTGCGTCGCGCCAGCCAGCGCAGCGTCCTGCACTCCCCGGTGTCCAGTCCGAAGCGGCGGGCCCAGCGGTTGCGCCGTTCGATGCTCTCGGCGCGCCGGTCCACGGCCGCCGGCAGGATCGCCCCCGCGCCGCCGCTGGCGTGGACCATGTCGCGCACGCGCTGCACGTAGGCCGGCGAGGCCGGGAAGTTCGAGCCCACCGAGGCGTACTCCGGACCCGGCGGCAGGAACGGCAGGCGCCACGCCTGCGGTTCGCTGCCGACCAGCAATACGGTGCCCGGCAACGGCGCCGGCGGCGGTTGCACGCGGAAACCCTGGCGCGCCCAGCCGGCGTGGCCCCAGTCGTTCCAGCCGGCCAGCGCGACCGCCGCGCACGCAGCGATCGCCAGGCCGCCGATGCGACCGGCCCACTTCGGCGGCAGCAGGTACTGCAGCAGCAGCCACAGCACCAGCGGCGCGAGCAGTTCCAGCACCACCAGGTAGCGATGGATGCTGAACAGCAGCAGCCACACCACGAACGCGGCCGCGAAGAACATGCCGAGCATGCGCCGCACGTCCGCGCTTGCGCGCGCCGGCTCCCCGCCCGGACCACCGCGCCGGCGCACGGCCCACGTCGCCAGCGCGGCCAGCGCGGCCACGTAAAGCAGCGCCCAGGTGATCTGCACCAGCGCGATCTCGCTGACCAGGTACGGATCGGCGGTGAACAGCAACGGGCGCAACACGGCCTCGCCCCAGCCGTGCGGCAACCAGCGTGTGTCGGCCACCGCCAGCGGCTGCGCCAGCGGCGCCTGGAACCAGGCATTGAACTGCGGGAACAGCGGATTGCCGAACAGCGTCCACAGCCGGTACATCCACGGTCCGGCCAGCACCGCGAACACCGCCAGCGCCACCCCGGCCAGGCACACGCCCATCCGGATCCGCGCACGCCATGGCTGCCGTGGCGCCAGCATCGCCAGGCCCAGCGCGACCGCGTAGATCGCGTTGGTCAGTTTGAACGCCACCGCCATGCCCAGCAGCACGCCCGCCAGCGCCACGCGCGCGATGCGCCAGCGTCCGCCTGTTTCCGGCAGGACCAGCGCCAGCGCGCCCAGCACCAGCGGCGCGGTGCTGTTGTCGCCCATGGTGTTGCCCAGCTCTGACAGGAACGCCGCGCTGGCCAGTCCGGCCAGGCCCAGCAGCGGCGCCAGCAGGTCGCGGCGCGGGTCGCCTTCCAGCGCGCGCCAGGCGATCCAGGCCACGGGCAGGAACGCCAGCCCGTGCAGCAATCCAAGCAGCAATCCGGCCAGCGGCGCGGGAGCGTGCTGGACCAGCAGGAAATACGGCACGTCCAGCAGCGGCACGAAATAGCTCTGCATCTGCGCCGGCGCCAGGTCGATGCCCAGCCGTCCCTGCAGCAGCGCCCATGCGTTGTGGACGTGGTAGTTGCGCAGGTCCCAGTTCGCGTCCTGGCCGCGCAGCAGCGACACCAGCGCGCACAGCAGCGACACGGCCACGGTCGCGTTGACGACGCCGCGCCGCGTACCGAAGCCGAAGGTCCGTTCCAGCCAGGCGGCGGAACGGCGCAGGCGGTCGCGCAGACGGCCACCGCGGCCGCGAGGCTCCGCCATTTCAACGGCCATCGGTCATCGCCGCGGTGATTCCGGATCCCTCCGGACCGCCGTGGCCGTCGCCATCGGCGCCATGCGCCGGGGACAGCGCGCCGCGCGTGGCCGGGATGGCCAGGTAGGCCAGGCGCTTGGCCTCGATGCGCCCGCGCGTGACGGTGTCCAGGACCAGGCCGCAGGCCAGCAGCACCGCCGACAGCAGCACCAGCGCCGAGCACAGGATCGCGGTCGGGAAACGCGGCACCAGCCCGGTTTCGAAATAGGTCACGAACAGCGGCACCGCCAGCAGCAGCGACAGCAGCAGGCTGGCGCCGGCGCCCAGCGAGAAGAACAGCAGCGGCCGTTCGGCCTTGAACAGCCGCACGATGGTGCCGAGGATGCGGATGCCGTCGCGCCAGGTATTGAGCTTGCTGGTCGAACCCTCCGGTCGCGCGCCGTAGGCGGTGGGCGCTTCGGCCACCGGCATGCGCAGCTGCAACGCGTGGACCGCCAGCTCGGTCTCGATCTCGAAACCGGCCGCGTGCGCCGGGAACGACTTCACGTAGCGCCGCGAGAACACCCGGTAGCCGGACAGCATGTCGTCGAAGCTGTCGCCGAACAGCCGCGCCACGCAGCGGGTCAGCAGGCGGTTGCCGAAGCGGTGGCCGGCGCGGTACGCGGCCGGATCGCGGTCCACGCGCGCGCCGACCACCATGTCCAGACCCTCTTCCAGCAGGCGCCGCACCAGCGACGGCGCGGCCGCCGCGTCGTAGGTCGCGTCGCCGTCGACCATCACGTAGACGTCGGCCTCGATGTCGGCGAACGCGCGGCGTACCACGTTGCCCTTGCCGCGCAGCGACACCGGATGCACCTGCGCCCCCGCGCCGCGGGCGATCGCGGCGGTGGCGTCGGTCGACAGGTTGTCGAACACGTGGCATTGCGCGGCCGGCAGGCTGTCGCCGAAACCGCGGACCACATCGGCCACGGTGGCCGCCTCGTTCCGGCACGGCACCAGCAGGGCGATGCGCAGCGGCGGCACGGTATCGCCGGCCGCTTTCCGATCCCCGCCATGGCTGCGCGTCATGCTGTCCTCCGTCGAATGGGCGCGCATGTTACCGGTCGGCGCCCGCGACCACGATCCGCAGCGGCTGCTGCGGCCAGTCCTCCACGCTGCCGTCGCCGCCGTGCAGGCGCAGGCCCAGCCAGCGGCGGCCGGCCTGGCTGGCCGGCAGGTCGACGCGGGCGTGGAAGCCGATATGCGGCTGGTTCGGATCGGTGGAGCCCGGGAAGTAGGCGCCGACGTCGGCCCGGGTTCCGTAATCCGCCTCGGCGACGACCGCGCCATCGAGGGTGATCTCCACCCGCTTCAGGCCCGCCCCTTCCTTGAACGCCCAGCCCTGGACCTCGAACCGCGGCGGAACCGCCCGTCCCGGTCGCATGTCGATCCACGCCATCGCCGGCGCCACGCAGGCGGCCTGGGTTGGAGGCGCCGGCGGCCGTGCCGGCAACCGCACCAGCAGGAAACGCTGCACGCCATGGTCGACCAGTACGCTGCGCGCCGGCGGCAGGGGTCCCAGGCGCGCGCACAGTTCCTGGTAACGCCGCAGCCATTGCCGGAACGACAGGTCGCCCGGGGCCAGCACCAGCAGCGTCGGTGCCGCGGGCGCTTCGTCCGCCTGCAGTTCCCACAGCTGCAGCTGCGGCGCGCGGCCGTGCGCGTGGTTGAGCGGATGGTCCAGCACCGCGATGCGCGGATCGCCCAGGGCGAAGCCCAGTTCGGCGCCGACCTTGAAGTCCTCGGCCAGCAGCCGCGTGCCGGGCGGCATCGCCGCAAGTTCCTCGCGCACGGCCGCGGCCAGCGGCTCCCAGCCGGCGAAATTGCGCGGATAGTATTTGGACCCGGCCATGGCCTCGCGCAACGCCGGCGAGGCCACCACCAGGCACCAGGCCAGCACGGCCAGCAGCCCCGCCGCGGCCATTCCCGTCGCCAGCCGCCGCATCAGCGGCGACCATCCCTCCAGCAGCACCGCCGTGGCCGGCAGCAGCGCCAGGTAGGCCGGCACCGGCCAGTGGAAGCTCACCCGTTCGCTGTCGGTGAAGAAACCCAGCGCGAACAGGCCACCGAGCACGATCGTGCCGAACAGGGCCAGGAAGCGCCATTGCGGACGCACCGACCGCCGCTGCCATCCGTCCCGCCAACCTGCCTGCAGCAACGCCCAGCCCAGCAGTGGCGTGACCACCAGCGCCTGCAACGGGATGAACGCCAGGCCGCCGGCGTGCAGCTTCCACGGGTGCCGGTCGAGCAGCTGGAAACGCAGGCCGGCCTCGCCGTTCTCGAAATTCCACAGCAGCAGCGGCAACCAGGCCAGCAGGCCGACCACGATCGCCAGCAGCACGCGCGGATCGCGCAGCAGGCGGCGCCCCTCCGGCAGCCACAGGATCGCCGCCGCGCCCACGACGACCACGCCGGCGAAGCGGTAGTGGCTCAACGCACCCAGCGCCAGCCCCACGGCCAGTTCCAGCGCGCCGGCGGGAGTGACCTCGCGCAGCAGGCGCGCGCCGGCATGCAGGCACAGCACCGTGGCCAGGGCCAGCGGCACGTCCGGCAACGCCATGATCCCCAGCATGCCCAGCAACGGCAGCAGCACCGCCAGGGTGCCCGCGCGCCAGCCGGCGCTCTCGCCGAACCAGCGCCGCCCGATCCGGGCCACCCACCACGGCAGCAGCGCGCCCATCGCCAGGAACGGCAGGCGCAGCGCCAGCACGTGCTCGCCGCCGATCGCCACGCCCAGCCGCACCAGCCACGCGGTCATCCCCGGCAGGTCCGAATAGGCCTGCGCCAGGTGCCGGCTCTCCTGCCAGTAGAAGGCCTCGTCGACGAACAGCGGCAGCCGCGCCGCCACCACCAGCTTGAGCGCGCACGCCAGCGTCCACCAGGCGATGAACGTGCGCCGCGCGCGGAGTCCTGCCTCCATCTGCCGCTACACTCCCTTCCGATCCCAAGATGCAGGTAGACGATGTCGCGGACCGCGGAACCATCGAGCCCCATCCTAACCGACGCGCTGCGCGACCCGCTCGCGCGCGCGCAGCGCCAGGTCAACGCGCTGGTGCTGGGCAAGCCGCAGGAAGTGCGGCTGGCCTTCGTCGCGCTGCTGGCCGGCGGCCACGTGCTGATCGAAGACCTGCCCGGGCTGGGCAAGACCACGCTGGCGCACGCGCTGGCGGCCACGGTCGGACTGTCGTTCCAGCGCATCCAGTTCACCTCGGACCTGCTGCCGGCCGATGTGCTCGGCGTCTCCATTTACGAGGCCGCGTCGCGCCAGTTCCAGTTCCATCCGGGGCCGGTGTTCACCCAGGTACTGCTGGCCGACGAGATCAACCGCGCGCCGCCGCGCACCCAGAGCGCGCTGCTCGAGGCCATGGCCGAGCAGCAGGTGACCATCGACGGCACCACCCATCCGTTGCCCGATCCGTTCTTCGTGATCGCCACGCAGAATCCGGTGGACCTGTCGGGCACCTTCCCGCTGCCGGACTCGCAGCTGGACCGCTTCCTGCTGCGCTTCTCGCTGGGCTACCCCAATGCCGACTCCGAGCGCGCGCTGCTGACCGGCGCCGACCGCCGCGAACTGATCGCGCAGGCGCTGCCTATGCTGGCCGACGGCGACGTGCAGGCGCTGCGCCGCGCCGCCGAACGGGTGCACGCCAGCGAAGCGCTGGTCGGCTACGTGCAGGCGCTGCTCGCGCGCAGCCGCCAGCACCCGGGCATCCGCGTCGGCCTGTCGCCGCGCGCCGGGCTGGCGCTGCTGCGCGCCGCGCGCGCCTACGCGCTGCTGCTCGGCCGCGAGCACGTGCTGCCGGAAGACGTGCAGGCGCTGTTCATCGCCGTCGCCGGCCACCGCCTGGTCGCCGAGGCCGAAGCCGGCAGCGGTGCGGCGCTGGCCAAGGCGGTGCTGCACGCGGTGCCCGTCGACTGATGCCCGCGGCGCTGCGCGACCTGCGCACGAGGCTGCAGGCGCTGGAACGGCCGCGCGCGCCCGAACGCCTGCCGGTCCGCATCGGCCGCCGCCGCATCTACGTGCTGCCGACCCGGTTCGGCCTGTTCTACGCGCTGCTGGTGGCGGCGATGCTGCTGGGCGCGCTGAACTACAACAACAACCCGGCGCTGCTGCTGGCCCTGCTGCTCGGCGCGGCGGGCCTGGCCAGCCTCATCGCCAGCCACCTGCAGCTGTCCGGGCTGCAGGTCGACGCCGTGTCGGCCGAACCGGTGCAGGCCGGCGAGCCGATGTGGCTGCGCGTTTCGCTGTCCACCCGCGACGGCCGCCGCCGTCGCGGCCTGCGTGGCGACCTCGAAGGCGTCCTCGCGTGGACCGCCACCGCCGAAGACGGCAGCGCCGAGCTCGCGCTGCCGGTGCCGACCCGCCGGCGCGGCTGGCTCGATCCCGGCCGCCTGCGCCTGTCGACCACGCAACCGCTCGGCCTGGCCCGGGCCTGGTCGCGGATCTGGCCGCGGCAGGCGCTGCTGGTGTATCCGCGCGCCGAGGCCCATCCGCCGCCGTTGCCGGAAACCGGCAGCGACGCGCAGCGCAGCCGCGTGCATCCGCTGGGCGAGGAACCGCACCAGCTGCGCCGCTACCGCAGCGGCGATGCGCCGCGCACGATCGCCTGGAAGCACAGCGCCCGCCGCGACAGCCTGGTGGTGCGCGAATACGAGCGCGCCCAGCAGCAGGATGTGTTGCTGGACTGGGCCGCGCTGCACGGCCTGGCGCACGAGCCGCGCATCTCGCGCCTGGCCGCGTGGGTGGACCAGGCCGAACGCGAGGGGCGCCGCTACCGGCTGCGCCTGCCCGGACAGGCGGACACCGCCGCCGGGCGCGGCCCCGAACACCACCACGCCTGCCTGCGCGCGCTGGCGTTGCTGCCGCGCGCATGAACGCCGTCGCCGTCGCGCCATCCGCCGCCGCACCCGTCCCGCTCGACGACGGCAGCCGCGGCTGGGCGCTGGCTGCCGCCGCGCTGGCCTTGCTGCCGCTGCTGCTGACCCTGCCGCCCGGGCTGGCGGCCGGCTTCGGGGTGACCGCGGCGGTGACGGCGACGATCGGCTGGCGGCGCCCGCTTCCCGGCGCGTTGCGGGCGCTGCTGGCGCTGGCCATGGTCGCGGCGGTGTTCGCGGTGATGGGCACGCGCTTCGGCCGCGACAGCGGCTGTGCGCTGCTGGCGGCGATGCTGGCGATCAAGCCCAGCGAACTGCGCGACCTGCGCGACGCGCGCAGCCTGGTCGGCTTCGCCCTGTTCGCCCCGTTCGCGGCGTTCCTGCTCGACCAGGGACCGCTGGTGATGGCCTGCGCGCTGGCGGCGGTGCTGGCCAGCCTGCTGACCCTGCAACGCCTGGCCGACCTCGAGGCCGGCATCGCGCCGCCGCCCGCGCGCCAGCGCCTGGCCACGATGGGCCGGCTGGTCGCCATCGGCCTGCCGCTGGCGCTGCTGGCGTTCTGGCTGTTCCCGCGCCTGGGGTCGCCGCTGTGGGGCGTGCCCGAACGCGCGCTGGCACGGCCCGGATTGTCGGACAGCATGAGTCCGGGCGGCTGGCTGGACCTGATGGCCGACGACACCCCGGCGATGCGCGCGCAGTTCGACGGGCCGGCGCCGCCGGTGGATCAGATGTACTGGCGCGGCCCGGTGCTGCTGGACTACGACGGCCGCACCTGGACGCGCTCGCGCTGGCTGGAGTCGCTGCCGCCGCCGCAGGTGCGTTCCGGCCGCGCACGCTGGGACTACGAGCTGGAGATCGAAGCCACCGACCGGCGCGACCTGCCGGCGCTGGACCTGCCGACCACGGTGCCCGACGGCGCCAGTCTCTCGCACGGTTTCAGCCTGTCCGCGCCGCGCCCGCTGTCCGCGCCGAGCCGCTGGCGCCTGCAGTCCGCACCGCCGTTGAACGTCGAAGCCGAACTGCGGCCGCTGGTCCGCCAGCACGCGCTCGCGCTGCCACCGGACCACGACCCGCGCACCCGCGCACTCGGCCGCCAGTGGCGGCAGGAGGCCGGCGGCGACGACCAGGCCATCATCGAGCGGGCGCTGGACTGGATCCGCCGCGACTTCAGCTACACCCTCGATACTCCGCTGCCCGGGCGCAATGCGGTCGACGAATTCCTGTTCGAGACCCGCAGCGGCTTCTGTGAACACTTCAGCTCGGCGTTCGCCGTGCTGATGCGTGCGGCGGACATCCCGGCGCGGGTAGTGACCGGCTACACCGGCGGCTACCGCAATCCGCTCGGCGGGTACTGGATCGTGCGCCGCATGGACGCGCATGCCTGGGTCGAAGTCTGGCTCGAGGGCCGCGGCTGGACCCGCGTCGATCCGACCGCCGCGGTGGCGCCGGAACGGATCTACGACACCCTGGAGCAGCGCGCCTCCGCCGCGGGCGATGGCGGACTGGGAATGCCGCGCCTGGCCGACTTCGGCAACGTCGCCGACTGGCTGCGCCGCGGCTGGAACGACCTGGTCCTGGGCTTCGACGCCAGCCGCCAGCAGGCGCTGTTGCGGCCGCTGGGCCTGCAGCACCTGCAGCCCGCGCAGTTGCTGCTGCTGTTCGCCGCGTCCGCCGCGCTGGCGCTGGCCGGCATGGTCTGGCTGCTGGCGCGCGGCGAGCGCGAACGCGATCCGCTGCTGCGCGCCTGGCACCGGCTCGGCCGCCGCTATGCCCGGTTCGGCCTGGGCCGCGCCGCGCACGAACCGGCGCAGGCCTGGGCGGCGCGGGTGGCCGCCGCGCACCCGCGCTCGGGTCCGGCGCTGCTGGCGCTCAGCCGGCGTTTCGCCGAAGCGCGCTACGCTGCGCTGCATGGGGGGATAGGCCGGCTGCTGGACGACCTGGCGCGGCATCGCCCCTGAACTTCCGGAGGCCGCCATGTCTGTCCGTATCCCGTTCCGCGTCCTGATCGCCGCCGCAGCGACCGCGCTGCTCGGCGCCTGCGCCAGCGCTCCGCAGCCGCTGCAGGGTTCGTTCCTCGGCGTCACCCCCGAGCAGGCGGTGGTCGGCCAGCAGATCGGCGCCAGCGTGCGCTGGGGCGGACGCATCGTGGAAACCATGCCGGGTGCGGACAGCACCTGCTTCCAGGTGGTGTCCACGCCGCTCAACTCCAGCGGCCGGCCCGACAGCGATTCGGCCGACGCGGCGCAGGGCCGCTTCGTCGCCTGCCGCGCGGGCTTCTACGATCCGGAGGTGTTCGCCCCCGGCCGCGAAGTCACCTTCGTCGGGCGCGTGCAGAGCACCGAGTCGGTGCGCATCGGCGAATTCGACTACCGCCTGCCGCTGGTGGCCGCCGACGTGGTCTACCTGTGGCCGGTGGTCAGCCAGATCCGGGTGGTGGCCGATCCGTGGGGCCCCTGGGGTCCCTGGGGCCCATGGGGAGGACCTTGGGGCGGTCCCTGGGGCCGCTGGGGTTGGGGCTGGTAACGCCTCCCACCCCTTCCTGCCGACGCCGCCTCCTGGCGGCGTCTGCGCATGTGGGGGCTGCGTCCTTGTAGGAGCCGGCTTGCCGGCGACCGCCACGCATGAACCGCCTGCCAGCGATCGGTCAGCCTGGCGGTCGCCGGCAAGCCGGCTCCTGCAGGGCAACCCCGGCTGCGCGGAATCTCAGGGGGTGCCGAAGTGCCCCAGAGGCGCACCGGCGAGCAGATGCAGGTGAACGTGGAACACGGTCTGCCCGGCGTGCTCGCGGCAGTTCATCACCACGCGGTAGCCGTCGGCGGCCAGGCCTTCGCGGCGGGCGTATTCCGCGGCCGCCAGCATCAGCCGGCCGAGCAGTTCCGCATCGGCGGGAGTCGCGTCGTCCAGGGTCGGGATCGCACGGTGCCTGGGGATGAACAGCACGTGCACCGGCGCCTGCGGCGCGATGTCGCGGAAGCCCAGGATGTCGTCGTCCTCGTAGACGATCGTGGCGGGGATCTCGCGGCGGATGATCTTGCTGAAGAGGGTGTCGGTCACGGGATGCTCCGCGCGGTAGTCAGGAGTGACGCCCCATTGTAGGAGCCGGTCTTGCCGGCGACCGCGGAGGCGGACGCATCGATGGCACCCGGTTTCATGCAGACGCCCCCGACATGGCGGTCGCCGGCAAGACCGGCTCCTACAACGGCATTTCGCCGCGCGTGCCGAACGCGTGCGACAGCGTGCCGCGATCCACGTATTCCAGCTCGCCGCCCAGCGGCAGGCCCTGCGCCAGCCGGCTGGGCCGGGCGCCGTGCTGGCGCGCCAGCTGCGCCAGGTAATGCGCGGTGGCCTCGCCTTCGACCGTGGCGCTGGTGGCCACGATCAGCTCGGCGACCTCGCCGCCGGCCAGGCGCGCCGCCAGCGCGTCCAGTCCGAGTTCGCGCGGTCCGATGCCGTCCAGCGGCGACAGCCGCCCCTGCAGCACGTAGTACAGGCCGCGGTAGCCGGTCGCGGTCTCGATCGCCAGGCGGTCGGCCGGCGATTCGACCACGCACAGCTGCTGGCGGTCGCGGCCGGCGCTGGCGCACACCGCGCATACCTCGCTCTCGCTGAAATCGCGGCACTGGCTGCAGTGGCCGATGCGTTCGACCGCCTCGGCCAGCACCCGGGCCAGATGACGGCCACCGTCGCGGCCGCGTTCCAGCACGTGGTAGGCCATGCGCTGGGCGGTCTTGCGGCCGACGCCGGGCAGCACGCGGAAGGCCTCGATCAACTGTTCAAGCAGCGGCGAACTCATGTCGGTACCGGTGCGGCGTCGATCAGAACGGCAGCTTCATCCCCGGCGGCAGCGGCATGCCGGCCGAGGCCGCGGCCATCTTCGCCTTGGATTCGGCGTCGATCTTGTTGACCGCGTCGTTGAAGGCGGCGGCGACCAGGTCCTCGGCCATTTCCGGGTCGGACAGCACCGACGGATCGATCCGCACCTTGCGGCACTCCTTGGTGCCGGTGAGGGTCACGCTGACCATGCCGCCGCCGGCGCTGCCGGTGACTTCGAGCTGGGCCAGTTCTTCCTGGGCGCGCTGCAGGTTCTCCTGCATCTTCTGCGCCTGTTGCATCAGTTGGGCGATATTGCCGCGCATCTCGGTCACTCGTCGAAAGGTCGGATGGAATCGGGCACCACGCGGGCGCCGTGCTGTTCGATCAGGCGCCGCACGCCCGGATCGTTGAGGAAGGTCGCCTCGGCCGCGCTCTGCCGCGAGTCGCGCTCGCGGTCGCGGCGCTCGTTGAGGGTCTCGGCCGGCGGCGGCTGCCCGGTCTGGATGGCGATGCGCGGCTCGGCGCCCAGCGACGCCGCCAGCGCCTGGGCCAGCACGGCGACCGAACGTTCCGTGCGCAGGTATTCGAAGCCCGGCGCCAGGGCCAGGGCCAGCACGCCGTCGGCATGGCCGATGAAAGCGGTATGCGCGGCCAGTTCGCGCGCCGGGCCTTTGAGGTCGCAGGCGGCCACGCGCCGCAGCCAGTCTTCCGCGTCGGCGATGGTGGCCGCATCGGCAACCGGCGCAATGGCAACCGCGGGCGTTTCGGCGGCGGGCGCCGACATGGTTTCCAATGCCGCCGGCTGCGGCCGGAACGACGGAGCGGCGGACGCCGACGGCGCCATGACGATGCCGCGATCCAGCGCCTCGGCAGCCGGTGGCGGCACGCCACCCGAGGGCGGGCGCGGGGCGGGCGACGCGGACGTCCGGTCCGGGCCCGCGGCCGGCAGCGCGACCGCGGCTCCAGGCGATGTCCGCGCGGCCGCACCGGGCATGTCCCATGGTGGCGGATCGGAAACCTCGGCGGCAGGCGCGGACATGGCGGCTGTGACTGTCGGCGCTTTCGGCCTGGCGTCGGTCGCGGCCGCTGACGCCGGTGCCGCCGCTGCCGGGCGCGGCGACGCGCCCCCGGCCGCAGTCGCGGCCGCACCGGCACCCTCCCCGGCCGCCGGCAATGGTCCGGCGTCGGCGTCCGGCCGGAACGCCAGCATCCGCAACACGCTCATTTCGAAACCGACCCGCGGCGTCGGCGCCAGTTCCAGGTCGCGGCGGCCATTGACCGCCATCTGGTACCAGAGCTGGACCACTTCCGGGCGCAGGCGCGTGGCGTACCGGTCCACGTCCACGCCTTCGTCGTCGCGCGCGGCGCCCGGCACCAGCTGCCGCACCTGGACCCGGTGCAGCGCTTCGGCGACCGCGTCGAGCACGTTGCTCCAGTCCGGCGCGAACCCGGCCAGGGTCCCGATCGTGGCCAGCAGCTGCTGGCCGTCGCCGTCGGCCAGCGCATCCAGCAGTGCGGCGACCTGGGTGCGGTCGACGCTGCCGAGCATGGTCCGCACCACGTCCTCGCGCAGCGCCCCGCCGGCATAGGCGATGGCCTGGTCCAGCAGCGACAGGCCATCGCGCAGGCTGCCGTCGGCCGCGCGCGCCAGCAGGCGGATCGCGGACGCATCGGCCTCGATCTGCTCGGCGGCCAGGATCCGGGTCATCTGCCCTTCGATCTGGCCCTCGTCCAGGCGCTTGAGGTTGAACTGCAGGCAGCGCGACAGCACCGTCACCGGCAGCTTCTGCGGGTCGGTGGTGGCGAGCAGGAACTTCACGTGCCCCGGCGGCTCCTCCAGGGTCTTGAGCAGCGCGTTGAACGCCGCCTTGGACAGCATGTGCACCTCGTCGATCAGGTACACCTTGTACTGACCGCGCGAGGGCATGTACTGCGCGTTCTCGATCACCTCGCGCACGTCGTCCACGCCGGTGTTGGAGGCCGCGTCGATCTCCAGCAGGTCGATGTAGCGGCCCGCGTCGATGTCGGTGCAGGCCGCGCACACGCCGCAGGGCTCGGCGCTGGTGCCCTTCTCGCAGTTCAGCGACTTGGCGAAGATCCGCGCGATGGTGGTCTTGCCCACCCCCCGGGTGCCGGTGAACAGGAAGGCGTGGTGGACCCGCCCGGTATCCAGGGCATTGCCCAGCGCGCGCACGACGTGCTCCTGCCCGACCAGCTCGGAAAACCGCTTCGGGCGCCACTTTCGGGCCAGGACCAGGTAGGACATCGGATGACCGTTTCGACCAGGACCGGCATTGTGCCACGCCCGCCGCGAACCCCGGCCCAACCCCCGAGCGGACCCCGCCCGCGCTTGTGACAAGTGCCCGCGGGCGCTAGAATTCGCGGCCCTGAGAGCGGCTGCGTGCAGTCTCCGACAGGTCCCGGAGAGGTGTCCGAGTGGTTGAAGGAGCACGCCTGGAAAGTGTGTAAGCGTCTAAACCGCGCTTCGGGGGTTCGAATCCCCCTCTCTCCGCCAGATACGCGAAGGCCCCCGCAAGGGGGCTTTTGCGTATCTGGCGGAGAGAGGGGACCTGGCGAGAACTCCAACGGGTTCGACAACCCGCGCAACGGGTTGCACGGTGGCGAAGCCACCGCCCGAAGGGCGAGGCGCGAAGCGCCGAGTGAATCCCCCTGTCTCCACCGACTAAAGAAAACCCCGAATCCTTCAGGGACTTCTGCCCGGGTCCGCACCGTCCACGACCAGCGTCATCCGCTGCGCTGCCTCGCACACCAAAGGCAACACGCCGACGCGCCCTTCACTGGCGGGCGGGCCGTGCGCGTCTTCCAGCGTTGCTTTGCGTAGTCGCGCGGCTTTGCGCGAACTCCGGGAAGGTCTCCGCGATCGACGCCGCATCCGGCAAGATGTAGAACACACCGCCCCGCTCGAACGTCGGACGGATGATCCGCTCGTAAAACTCGGGGGCGACGTTGATGCAGCCATGCGTGATGCGGTTGTCGTCCGGCGAAGGCGATGCAAGGCGTTCGGGGCGTTTCTCGGCGGGGACGCCGGTAGCGGTAGGGTGGAGGGAGACCGCCGAATCGTAGTCCACCCACAGCACGCGCCCCGCGTCGATTGACGGGCCGAAACCGCCCACAAAGCGACCCGCAGGCGTCGTGCGGTCCCGGCCCGGAATTTCGCGAAGCGCGAGACCGGCGATGCCGGGGGCCGAATGATCGCCGACCGCCGATCCAAAGAGTGCAGGGGCCGCGCCGCGAAGCCGGCCGTCGCCGCCGAACACCAGGATCTGTGCGGCGGCCTTGTCCATGACCGCGAACGGATAGCCTTCGCTGTCCCGGGTTGCGACCACCCAGCCCGCGAGCTCGATCACCGTGCCGGCCACTTCCTGGCCTGGCGGGAGCAGGTCGACGGCGGCGACCGGTGGTGCGGCGGCATTCTCGGCGCCGGCCACGTCGAAGCTCGCGAACGCCAGCGCCAGTGCCAGCGCACCATGAAAGGCCCGGATCGCAGGGTATGGGTACGTACGGATGGGACGGTTCCTCAGGAAACGAAACGGGGTGAAGACAAGGAGACCGGTGGCCAGTAAAGGCCACCGGTCCCGGTTCAGGCCGTGGGTCGCGAATGGTGCAGGAGCGACTAACCGCGCGGCGCGCGGCCCGGCTTCGTTTCGAGCTGCTGGACGCGGCTTTCCAGTGAATCCAGACGCTGGTTGGCCTGCTGCGCGGACTGGTTGGCGGATTCGGCGCTCTGCGCCGCGCCCTGCACCCTCGTGTCGAGTTGATCGAGGCGCGAGTTGATCGTTGCGAACTCGTCGTCATAGGTGGCGCAGCTGGCAAGACCCATGGCGGCGACGATCGCCACGCCGAGCGTACGCGCCGTTGTCAGATGTTGTCTGTTCGGAAACATTCCTATCTCCTTCGTCTGGGGTATCGGGAATATAGCGGCCTTTTTTGCCGGAGCCCTGTCCCGCCTTCAGCTTGCGTCGGAATACGTTGATGGATTGTGAATTGGCGTTGTCCGGCACGCTGCCACCGAAGCGCGCCCGCTCCGGAGCGCATCGGCGTCATCGCGCCAGATAAAAATCCAGCGGAATGAGCTCGACGGTCCACCCGCATGCCTCCCCCAGCATCGCAGCCGGATGCATCGATGCGATCCGCAGGGCCTCGTCCTGGCTGTCCGCTTCGATGATGAAGAGGCCGCCTACGACCTCCTTCGCCTCGGCGTATGGTCCGTCGCTGACCTGCGTCTTGCCGCCATGCGGGCGAAGCGTCCGCCACGTGTGCGGCTCGCCAAGCGAGGCGGACACCAGGACCTTGCCGGTCGCCTGCATCTTCCCGTCCAGCGCGGGGCATTGGCTGGTCAAAGCCTCGACGGCTTCCGGCGTCATCGCGGCGAAAGCTTCGGGGGTGTAGTAGGCCAGGCCGAGGTATTTCATCGGTTGTCCTTGGGTGGGATGCATGGACGACGAAGCGGGTGACCGGAAATCGACGATGCCAAGGGTGCGGCCTGGAGCGGACTTCGGCCAGCCGCCGGGCGTGTCCAGACCGCCTCGAGCGGGCAGGACTGAACCGCCCCGGGATTTCCGGAGACTCAATTGGTGTAGGCAAAGCTCCTGGGCCTTGTTCCGGTGATCGAGCTGAGCCGGTTGTTGGCGGTGGCCGTCACGTAGGTGTCGGTCGCCCCGCCCCAGGTATGGCTGGTGCGGTTGCCGTTGGGATCGTAGGCCCAGACCTGGTCGGCGCCGCTGGCGGTCACGCTGGTCAGCCGACCCAGGTCGTCATACCCAGGTGAAGGTCTGGGTCTGGCTGCCGGCGGTCACCGTGGTCACCCGGCCCAAGGTTAATTGTCCCTGACACCTTTGTTCAGGCGCCTTTGTTTCGATCGGCTACTTTGGCCTGTCGCCCTGAGCATCAAAGATCGCACATGCACTTTGCCTTGCGGAATAAATCAACTTGCATGAGTTGAACGAAATTAACTGTTGATCTTCACTTAATACACTCCTATCCCTGCGCATAAGTTCGATAAGAAAATCAACAGCACGTTCTCGCTCAAATTCTTTACCCTGCTTCTCAGCAGATAAGCTGGAAAAAATGACTTGCGCCGCGTCCGGCCTTTCTAACAGGAAAGGTGTCAACCTTGAGTGTGGCGGCCTGCTGTGAGTTGCATCCCACATGTATGCTTTCCATAGGTCTTTTGTCGACATTGCGGAGGCCGCCGTAGCTAACTCAGCATCAGACTGAGATCGCCGATGCTCCCCATCTTCACAGCAGTCATCGCTACAACATCCTGAGAAAATCAGAACGAATGCAAGCGTGAACCACGCTTTCCGAGTTAAATCACTTGCACCCACATCCACCCCCTGCGCGCATCTGATCGACCACTTTCGCTGCGTAATCTCGAGCAACCGCTACCCAGTGTAATGGCGGCCGTGACCGTGTTCTGAGCCCAATCACCTATGGCCGGCGCTCCCGCGACTTGAAAAGCATCCTGCGTCTGTGGATCCCCAAATGAGCGAACATCCGCGCTGTCTAATACAGAATCCGGGAAATGGCCTTTCAGGAGGCTCTTCTCGCAATCTGTGAGCGCTCGCCGCAACCCGAGCGGATCAACGCTACTGATGGGATTTCCACCGACATAGCTGTATGTATTGAGTCCACCCGCCAACCCGATCGGATCACTCTCGATGTAGCGCCCCGTGCTCGGATCATAGCTGCGATGGTGGTTGTACCAAAGCCCACTCTCCGCATCCCAATACTGCCCCGGGAACCCCAGGTTCAACCCGCCGATGCTGTCCAGCGTCACGGTGCGGTCGAACGCATAGTTGCTCGCCCGCCACACGATGGCCTTGCTGCCGTTGGTCGCCACCTCCGGCCGCCCCAGGTGGTCGGTGTGGATCATGTACACCTGCCCGCCGCGTACCAGTGCGATAGGCTCCCCGCCCGGCAGCCGCAGGTAGTGCGTCCAGGCCGCAGTGTTCCAGCTGTACTCGGCCTCCACCTGCCCGCTGGGGCCGTACGCATAGCCGGTGGTCGTGGCCGTGGTCCCCTGGTCCTTGCGTACCCGCTGGCCCAGCGCGTTGATCCGGTAGTTGGTCGTCGTGCTTGCCTTCGTGACCAGGTTCAGCCGAACGAACGCGTCGTAGCCGTAGGTGTTGCCGCGGGCCAAACAAAGGGGCCAGAGGAAATTCCCGCTTCAAGCATATATTTCCTCTGGCCCCGTTTCCGCACGCGCCCCGTACCAGCGCGTGCCTGCCGCGCCCAACCGCCTGGCTTGGCCGTTCGCGAGCCCAGCCCCCGACCGCGTCTGGGTCGGTGATATCACGCATGTCCCCACGCGCGAGGGCTGGCTGTATCTGGCCACCGTGCTCGATGTCTGCAGCAGGCGCATCGTCGGGTGGGCGATGGCCTCGCAGCAAACCCGCGATCTGGCCGAACACGCGCTGCACATGGCGATCGTACAGCGGCGTCCCGCGCCCAACGTGGTCCTTCACCACGACCGCGGCAGCCAGTACACAAGCGCCAGCTACCGGGCGAAAGCAGAGGCAGCGCAAATGGTGCTGAGCATGAGCCGACCCGGTATGCCCTACGACAACGCTATGGCGGAAAGCTTCTTCAGCACGCTCAAGCTGGAGCTGATGCCGGACAAGGCCTTCGCCTCACGCGAAGCGGCTCGCCTGGCGGTGTTCGACTACATCGAGGCCTTCTACAATCGCACGCGCATGCACTCGGTCCTGGATTATCAATCGCCCGCTCAATACGAAGAGCGGTTCAATCGCCTAGGGTATGTGCCTTAGGCCCGCTGTCCGAAAAACCCGGGGCACTCCACTCTGGCCCCTTTCCCGGATTTCACTATATTGGATTAGTGGTTGGGGCAAGAAATGATGAATGGACTACCATTAGAGTCATCCAAAAAAGAAGTCGGAATTAACTCGTAGTCCTCTTCAATGACGTATCCCTCAGTGCCGTCACCTAGGCGCACATGCACTGCCGGATAAGACTTCAAGTCATCGCAACTCAATACTGTAACGCGGTCGCCCGCATGCAAAATCGCTATTGGCATAGCACCCGGTACGGGGTAACTATCCACTGCCACACCCCCCTTCGCCACCAATACGAAGCGGTTCCCAGCAAGAAAGATAATAACCACGCCCAATATTGCCACAGTCAATATGGTTACAAGTAGAAACCTCATCAAAAACCCCATAAAAATGGATTTGCGAGAGGACTATCATCCCGCGAGGGCCCCGGATAGACAGTGCTACCAACTGCTGATGGCGAATTACTGAGGTTTTCAAAAATTGAAATTGGTCGCAACGCGGTATCGAACTGAACACCCGCCTTTTTTAAGCAACTCTGAACCGATGTACCACAATTGTTCGATGCAACACTGTAATCACCTCCCGCTCCGCTCATGCATGTAGCCAGTGCGCTCTCTTGATCTGGCGTCAGATTAAGAATAACACCATTTCCATCACGGAATGATTGTTGACGTGCATTGTAATCCGAGGCCAGCGGATATTTTTTATCCCATTGACCCGGGGGCCCCCAAGAAAAGTTCTTGCCATTGATGTTCGTCGAGATATGTCCAAACTGGGACGCGCCAGACCCAACGCCGTGCCAGTAGATGACTTCGGTATACAACCCCATGGGATCCATATAGTGCAACGGGCTCCCCCCGACATAGGCATAGGTATTCAGCCCACCCGCGAGCCCAATCGGATCGCTCTCCACGTACCGCCCCGTGCTCGGATCGTAGCTGCGATGGTGGTTGTACCAAAGCCCACTTTCCGCAT
>Ga0160451_100277_pt1 | contig 38463 bp, 22 predicted proteins | sample HID1975M_E1MG_FD_108270 | JGI IMG/M metagenome (GOLD analysis project Ga0160451, IMG submission 108270) | Enriched soil microbial communities from UW Madison campus, WI, USA - HID1975M_E1 MG | ecosystem: Environmental > Terrestrial > Soil > Unclassified | place: USA: Madison, Wisconsin... | reverse complement strand
GGTCTCGGTGATCGACAGCGCATCGACCGTCACGTTGCCGCTGTTGGTCACCTCGAACGAGTACGTCACTTCCTCGCCCACCGCCGACACGCTCGTCGGCGACGCGCTCTTGACCACGGTCAGGGTCGCGGTCTGGTCGGCGGTGATGGTCTCCGAATCCGTCGCAGGCGCCAGGGCGCCCTGGCTGGGCGTGGCCGTCGCCTCGGCGTTGTTGGTCACGCTGCCGGTGTCCACGTCGTCCTGGGTGATGACGTAGGTGCCGGTGCAGGTGGTCGATTGCGTGGGCGCCAGCTCCGTCGCCGGGCAGGTGACCGAGGGAATCAGGTCGTCGGTGACCTGCAACGCGGAAATGCTGACGTTGCCGGTGTTGGTCACCAGGTACGAATAGGTGATCGTCTGCCCGGCGGCGGTGTACGTCGGCGTGGATGCGCTCTTCTCCAGGGTGAACGCCGGCTCCGGTGCCAGCGGTGTGGTGGTGGAATCGTCGTCATCGACGGTACCGCCGGAGGGCGTGATGCCCGCGGCGGTCGCCGTATTGGTCACTTCGCCGGCATCCATCTCGGCCTGGGTGATCGTGTGGATCGCGCTGGAGCAGGTGACGCTCTCGCCCGGAGCGACCTGACCGGTGGGACAGGTAATGCCACCCAGACCCGGCAAGAGATCGGTGACGGTCACATCGCGCAACGTGACGTTGCCGGAGTTGGTCACCTGGAAGGTGTAGGTGATGGTATCGCCGGCGTCGGTGGCGCCGGGCAGAGCGCCGCCAGTCTCCGTCGGCGTTCCGGCCTGCTTGTCCAGGGTGATCGCCGGCTCCGTGTCCAGGATGACCTCGGCTTCGTCGGGACCGGACGTGATCACATCGCCGGACGGCGAATCGCCACGCGCGTTGGCGGTGTTGTCGACCCTGCCTGCATCCATTTCCGCCTGGGTGATGATGTGCACACCGGTACAGGTGGACACCGCGCCAGCCTCTATGGCCGTCGGATCGCAGGTCGCGTCGCTTTCGAGATTCGCGTCGATGATCCGGATATCGGTCAGGGTCTGATTGCCCTCGTTGGTCACCTCGAAGGTGTAGGTGATCGTGTCTTCGGCATCGGTGACGTCGAGATCGATCCCTTCGGTGGTGGTTGGCGTCCCCGCGGTCTTGACCAGCGACAGCTCGCGTACCGGCGAAGGCAAGGCGACGCTCGTCGAGTCGCTGGTGCCGCCACCATCCCAGGCCGCGCTGGCGGTGTTGTCGATGGTGCCGTCGCCGCCACCGGAGGTGTCGAAGTCGGATTGCTGCGCCGGATAGGTGCCGGTGCACATGAACGTTCCACCCGGGGCGAGCGAGGCGATCGGCGAAGCAGGAGTACAGGAAAGCGGCACCCCGCCCGGTGGACTGGCGAGCAGAGGATCGGTGACCGTGACGTTCTCCAAGGTCACGTTGCCGGTGTTCTCGCCCTCGATCGTGTAGACGATCGGGTCGCCCGGCAGGGTGACGCTCGGTACGCTGGCGCTCTTTTCGAAGCGGAGCGAAGCGGTCTTGTTGATCGGCAGGTCGAGCGTGTCCTCGCGTTCGATCGGCCCATCCACCTCGGTCTGCCCGTTGGCGGTGACGGTGTTGTCGATCGAATCCAGCGTGTCGATGTCGTCCTGGTCCACCACGCGCTGCGTATTGGTGCACACCACGTCGGAACCGGCCGGGCCCAGGGTGAGGACCTGGCCGGGCAGGAGTTCGGGAATGACCGGACAGGTCATGCCCAGCGTTGCGTCGGCGACGACCAGGTCGTTGATGGTCACATTGCCGGTGTTCTCCACCCGGAACTGGTACTGCAAGGTGACCGGCGCGGAGATGCTGGTGACGTTGGCGCTCTTCTCGAGCGTCAGGTCCGGCCTGCGCACAGGCAGGTCGACCCGATGGTCGTCGTCGTCGCTGACGGTGACGCCGGCTGTCGGCGTATCGGCGATCGTGGTGGCCACGTTCACGATCTGGCCGCCGTCGCCGTACGTATCGATGTCCTCCTGCGTCACCGGATAGATATTGGTGGTGCCATTGCAGGTGAAGTCGGCCTCCTGGCCCGGCTCCAGGCTGGCGATCGCGGAGCAGTCGAGGCCCGGCAGCAACGGATCGCTGATCCGGATGTCGGTGAGGGTGACGTTGCCGTTGTTGAGAACGTGGAAACTGTAGGCGATCGGGTCTCCGGCCTCGGTCACCGAGGCCACATCCGAGCCCTTGGTCAGGAAGATCGACGGCGCGCGGCCCGGCAGGTCGACCAGGGCCGAGGCATCGTCCGTGGCGATGACGGTCTGGCCGTCATCCACGTATTCGGCCTGGCCGGTCGCCGTGTTCGCGATCACGCCGCTGTCGGGCGTCGGGTTGCCCTGGTTGTCGATGTCCGACTGCTTGACCACGTAGGTGTTGCCGGCCGTGCAGTTGAAGTCCGCGGACGTGTTCGGCGCCAGGCTCGGGATCGTGTCGCATGCCAGGTCGGGCAGCAGCGGGTCGTCGATGATCTGCAGGTTCAGCAGGGTGCGCGGCGAGGGATTGGTCACCCGGAAGGTGAAGGTGACCACCTGGCCGGCCGCGGTGACGGTGTCGGGCGTGGCGAACTTCTCCAGTTCCGGCTGCGCCGGACCGGTATCGACGTCCACCGCCGCGGTGTCGTCGTCGTCGACCGGATTGCCGTCGTAGCTGCCCTCGGCCGATGCGGTGTTGACGATGTCCCCACCGGCGTCGATGTCGGCCTGGCTCACCGTGTACTGGGCCTGGCACTCGGCGCGCGCACCGGGCGCCAGGTCGAACGGGGCGGCCGGCGTGCAGCTGATCGCCCCCAGCCCGGGCATATCGTCGGTGACCGCGATGCCGCTGACGGTGACGTTGCCGGGATTGGTCACGACGAAGGTGTAGGTGATGACGTCGCCAGCGTTGTCGACCTCGGTCGGATCGGCGGTCTTGTCCAGCTGGATCTGCGGCTGCGGCGGATCCAGCGGCACGTTGTCGGTGGCGTCGCGGCTCTCACTGCCGCCCGACGGCCCGCTGCCCGATGCCGTGGCGGTGTTCTGTATCTCGCCACTGCCGTTGGTGCCCTGGTTGTCGATGTCTTCCTGGGTGATGGTGTGGGACAGGCCGCTGCAGACCACGTCGGCGGGCGCCGCGGGGCCGAACTCCACGCTGCCGCCCGGCGCCACCGGGCCGAACGGCAGCGGGCTGCAGGCCAGGTCCGGCAGCATGTCGTCGACCAGCGTGTCGATGGTGATGCTGGTGTTGCCCTCGTTGGTGATGGTGAAGGTGTAGTTGATCGTTTCGCCCACGCTGCCATTGAGGCTGCCGTTGGAATCGACCAGCTGCGCGTCCTTCACGAAGCCGAATTCGAGCAGGTTCACCGGCAGCGCCGTATCGGTGCTGTCGCCGCCGTGGACGGGATCGTCATCGGGATCGGTGCCATCGGCGGTCGCGTTGTTGGTGATCGTGCCGTCGGCGCCGTTCGCGCTGGTCCGGTCGATGTCGGCCTGGGTGACGGTGTAGGACGCCGTGCAGGTGGTGCTTTCCCCGACCCCGAGGTCGAGCGGGTCGCCCGGCGTGCAGCTCAGGTCGTCGGCCAGGTCGTCGGCCACGTCGACGCCGGTGACGGGCACGTTGCCGGTGTTGGTGACCGTGACCTGGTACTCGATCACGCTGCCGGCCTCGATCTCGGCGGTCGGCGGCGCGCTGGTCACGGTCTTGTCGACGCTGAGCTCGGCGCGCTTGACGAAGGTGTTGCTGTAGGTGCAGGTGATGGTCTTGCCGGCGTCTGCGATCGGGATGAGGAGCCCGTTCGACGGATCGGTGACGGTGCCGTCGCAGATGACGGTGCTGTCGTAGTCTCCGGGATCCCCGGTGCTGAACTGCTCCGCCGGAAGCGCCCCCGTCTCCATCACGAACACGGTCACCGCGGCCGTCTGGCTGGACGTGGGCGAAGTGGAGACCAGTTGGGGGGTGTTGTTGATGAACCCGGTGCTGGCGGGGATGGTGACCTGCGACGGCGGACCGCCGCCGGCCCAGACCTTCTCGACGACCAGCTGGGCACTGCGGCGGTCGTTGATGAAGGTGCAGAGGATCGGACCATCGCCGGCCGCGACGGTTATGGTTCCACTGCGGTTGTCCGGCTCTAGCACCAGCGAATCGGTGCCGGTGCACTCGAGCGACGAGCCGTAGACGTCCGGCGGTCCGGTGAAGGTTTCGGTGAGGCGGATCACCTGGCCCGCGTACACCGGGAACCCGGCCGACGTGTCGGTTTGCGAGGCGCCGCCGCTGGCGGTGGAGTCGAATTCCGGCAGGCCTTCGGCGATCAGGGTCACGGAATCGCCCGCGATCGCGTTGACCCAGGTCTTCTGCAGCTGCAGCGTGGTCTCGACCCGGCTGTTGGTATAGGTGCAGGTGATGTCGCCGGTGTCCGTCGGCAGGATCTCCAGCGTGTTGTTGACACTACCGTCGGTGCCGTCCAGCGTGCCGCCGGTACAGTCGACGGCGACGTCGTAGTTGCCGAGCGCGGTGCCGGCCATGGTTTCCGCGGGCAGGGTGGCCACTTCCCCCGCATACACGATGACGAACGGCGTGACGCCGCTGGTGGGCGCAACCACGTTCAGCACCGTGGTGTTGTTCACCAGCCCGGTGGTCGGGTCGAGTTGCGCCGCGTCGCCGGTCTGGCTGTTGGGACCCCATACCTTCTCCAGCCGCAACCGCGTCTGCAGACGCGTGTTGGTGTAGGTACAGGTGATCGCGCTGTCGCCGGGCGCAACCTGGAACGAGGTGGCGCCCGCGCTCCAGTTCGCGGCGCCGGTGCAGGCCAGCTCGGTGCCGTAGTTGGCGGCGTTGGGGAGGGTTTCCTCGAGCGTGATGGTCTCGCCGACGAAGACTTCGAACGGACCGGCGCTGTCGGTCTCGGTGGCGGCGTCGGCGATCGAGTCGAGTTCCACCGGACCGGTTTCCGAACCGGTCGCCGCGACCGTGGCCGTTTCCCCGACCGCGGCGTTCACCCAGGACTTCCGCAGCGTGAGGGTCGCCTCGAGGCGGGTGTTGGTCTGGGTGCAGACGATCTCCGTGTCCGTGGGACCTACGATCAGAGTGGTGCCGGACAAACCGGATGTGCCCGAACACGCGAGGGTGGCGGCGTAGTCGCCCGGGCTGCCCAAGGTCTCGGAAATCGTGCCGGATTCGCCGGCGAAGACCGTGACCGGCGTGCCCTGGGTCGTATTGTTGCCCGTGGCATCGGCAATGGATGCGGTATTGGCGATGTTGGTGAAGCCGCTGGTGGATACCGTGGCGGTGTCGCCGTCGCGCGCGTTGACCCAGGCCTTGTCCAGCCGCAACGTGGCGGCGATGCGGGTATTGGTGATCGTGCAGCTGACCGCGCTGTCGGCCGGCATGGTGAACGTGCCCGACGGCCCGCTGCCGCCGACCGCAACCACGCCGTCATCGGCGTCGCGCACGCACGACAGGGTGGTGGCGTAATTGGCCGCCGAGCCCGCGGGCGTGAACACCTCGGCGACGGTGACGGTCGAGCCGGCCGCGGCGGCGGCGGTCGCCGGCGTCGTCGCGCCGCCCGCCGCCGAGCTGCCGGCCACCGCACCGGCCACGCCCGGGCCGCTGATGGCCAGCGCCACCGAATCCCCGGCCGCGCCGTTGGCCCAGCTCTTGGTCAGAGTGACGCCGCGCAGGATCGTATGGGTGGTCTCGCAGCCGGCGCTGCAGTCGTCGCCGCCGGCGACGCTGTTGTCCACGCTGGTGCCGGCGCTGGCCAGCACCTCGGCGCTGTAATTGATCGCATACGTGCCGCTGGTACCGGCCGGGACGGTGCATGTCAGCGTCAAATCGCTCTGCGTGCATTCGGTGGGCAGCGAGACCACCTGCAGCCCGGAACCGAGCGTGTCGGTGACGACCACCGGTTCCGAGGTCGTGGCGCCCGCCGACACGGTCGCGGTGATCGTGTAGTCGATGGTGTCGCCCACCGCCACCGCCGTGCCGCTGGCGGGATCGGCGGATTTGGCCAGGGCCACGGCATAGACGTCGACGGTGGCGCTGTCGCTGTTGTTGTCCGGGTCTGCATCGCTGACCCCGGCGGGAAGCGTGACCTCCGCGGTGTTTACCACCTGGGTCTGCGCGTTGGCGGGCGCACAGACGAGCGCCAACAGGACCAGGCCCATCGTCTTGGCGATCTTCCGGTAACGCAGTCCCTGCATCGCCCGCATCCATCGACCCCGGTTCTGTTCCCGCCGCGGGCGCATCCGCGCGGCATCCGCGCGAATGCGACCAGCCAGTTTGCCTGCGACCGGGAGCCGGGCGCAGGCCATACAGAAATCAAGTACGCGAAAAGCATTGCGCCCGGCCGTCGCCGTGCGCATGTCCATCCCGATACGGAGACCCCTTGCGGCCGTGCAGCGTGCGTAACGGTCCGCGATACGTCGCCGCATCCGCTACGACGGCAATCGACTTCTCAGAAACGCGGGCCATCCAAGTCACCGCATCGCTCCCGAACGCTCTGGCACCCCCGGTGATGTTCCACCCCTGAACCGCTCGCACATGCGGCGGTCACCCGTGCGCCATGGTGTGTAGTTAGTTGCCCCGCACATGGACTGTCAAGCCGGATATCGCAATATTTGTCCGGGAAGTACTGGTGAATCCTTCGTCACAAACCTGACCGAGCTTATTTCCGCGACGGGCGAATGCGTCCGCGTGGCGCGGGGCGACCGCTCCGTCCTCACGCCTTCGGCAACGGCAATCCGGCGGAAGCCTTGACCGTTCGCAGCACGAAACTGGAATTCACGTCGGCCACGCCCGAGGCATTGAGCAGGCGGTCGAGCAGGAAACGCGAGAAGTGCTCGAGGTCCCGCACGTAGACGTGCAACAGGTAGTCCATGTCGCCGGTGAGCGCATGGCAGGCCACGACCTCGTCCCAGCCGAGCACGCCCTCGACGAAACGCTCGATCCCCGGCGCGCCGTGCTTCTCCAGCTGTACGCGGACGAAGGCCTGCAGGCCCAGGCCCAGCGCCTGCGGATCCAGCCGCGCGGCGTAGCCTGCGACCACGCCGGAGGATTCCAGCCGCTGGATCCGGCGCAGGCACGCCGAGGGCGACAGGTTCACCTGCGCGGCCAGGTCGGCATTGCTGGTGCGGCCGTCACGCTGGAGCAAAGCCAACAGGCGCAGGTCGGTACGGTCGAAGGGCATGGAAGCGGCCATTTGTTGCCTCGCAACATGTATTTCACGCAACAGGATTGCAGGAATACGCCGGAATCGCGCAACTTCGCAACCCCGTTGCGCGGCTTCCGCCCTACGCTTGACCCATCAGCCCGCCGGAACCGCCGCCATGACCGAGACCCCTCGCCGGGTGGAGCACCAACAGACCGACAAGGGCTACGTCCCGGTCTACGCCACCGCCGTGGTCGAACAGCCGTGGCTGGACTACGGCGCCGACGACCACGCCACCTGGGGCACTTTGTACACGCGCCAGCGCGAACTGCTGGCCGGCCGTGCCTGCGACGAATTCCTGCAAGCTCAGGACGCGATGGGCATGGACGCGCGCTCGATCCCGCGCTTCGACCAGCTCAACGAGGTGCTCGGCGCGGCCACCGGCTGGACCCTGGTCGGGGTGGAGGGCCTGCTGCCGGAGCTGGACTTCTTCGACCACCTGGCCAACCGCCGCTTCCCGGTGACCTGGTGGATCCGCCGGCCCGAACAGATCGACTACATCGCCGAACCGGACCTGTTCCACGACCTGTTCGGCCACGTGCCGCTGCTGATGAACCCGATGTTCGCCGACTACATGCAGGCCTATGGCCGCGGCGGGGTGAAGGCGCACGGCATCGGCGCCGATGCGCTGCAGAACCTCACCCGGCTGTACTGGTACACGGTCGAGTTCGGGCTGATCCGCCAGCCCGACGGGCTGCGCATCTACGGCGCCGGCATCGTCTCGTCGAAGGGCGAATCGCTGCATTCGCTGGAATCGGCCGCGCCGAACCGGATCGGCTTCGGGCTGGAGCGGATCATGCGCACCCGCTACCGGATCGACACCTTCCAGAAAACCTACTTCGTCATCGACAGCTTCGAGCAGCTGATGCAGGCCACCGCGCCGGACTTCACTCCGATCTACGCGCGGCTGGCCGAACAGGAGTCGATCCCGGCCGGCGAGGTGCGCAAAGGCGACCGCGTGCACCAGCGCGGCACGGGCGAGGGCTGGGCCAGCGGCGGCGACGTGTAGCGCCGGCCTGCCCACGGCAGCATCCCTCCGCGCGCCGGCAGGCGCGGCCGGCGCAGCCGATACACTGGCGCCGGCATGGCTTCCTTCCCCCGATATCCCGCGGTCAGGGTCCCGGCGCCGATCCTGGCCTGCCTTGCCGGCCTGGGTTTCGCCGCCGGTGCGATTGCCGCCGAGGCGACCACCGACCTGCCCGGCATCGTGGTCACCGCACGCGTCGAATCGGCGCCGGCGTTCGACCTGCCCGCCTCGCTGGACACGATCGACCTGCGCGCCGGCTCGATGCGCCCGCAGGCCAGCCTGTCCGAAACGCTCGGCGGCGTCCCTGGCGTGCTGGCGCGCGACCGGCAGAACCTGGCCCAGGACACCCAGCTGTCGATCCGCGGCTTCGGTGCGCGCTCCACTTTCGGCGTGCGCGGCGTGCGCCTGTACGCCGATGGCATTCCCGCGACGATGCCCGACGGCCAGGGGCAGCTGTCGCACTTCGCGCTGGCCGCCGGCGACCGCGTGGAGATCATGCGCGGGCCGTTCTCCGCGCTGTACGGCAACTCGTCCGGCGGGGTGGTGCAGTTGTGGAGCGCCGACGGCGGGGATCCGGCGCAGGTCGACGCGCGCCTGACCGCCTCGCGCTATGGCGGGGTGTCGGCCAGCGCGCGCCTGCTGGGTCTTGCCGGCGGCACCGGCTACAACCTGGCCGCGGCCGCGCTCGACACCGACGGCTACCGCGAACACAGCGCGGCACGGCGCGGGTGGCTCAACGCGAAACTGCACCGCGACCTGGCCGGCGGCGGCCGCCTGGAACTGGTCGGCAACCACTTCGATTCGCCGCAGGCGCAGGACCCGCTGGGCCTGACCTGGACACAGGTACTGGAGGACCCGCGCCAGGCCACGCCGCAGGCGCTGCTGTACGACACCCGCAAGTCGGTGCGCCAGGACCAGCTGGGCGTGAGCCTGCGCCAGCCGCTGGGCGAGGCCGGCACGCTGCGCGTTTCCGGCTATGGCGGCGCGCGCGCGATCACCCAGTACCTGGCCGTGCCGGTGGCGGCGCAAGCCAGCCCGCTCAGCGCCGGCGGCGTGGTCGACCTGGATGGTGGTTACGGCGGGCTGGATGCGCGCGTCGCCTGGCAGGGCCAGGCCGGCGGACGCGACCTCGAATTCACCGCCGGCGCCAGCCTGGACCGGCAGCGGCAGCAACGGCGCGGCTACGAAAATTTCAGCGGCGACCGCCTCGGCGTGCGCGGAGCGCTGCGCCGCGACCAGCGCGACACGGTCGCCAGCCTGGACCAGTACGCGCAGGCCTGGTGGCGGTTCGCGCCACGCTGGTCGCTGCTGGCCGGCGCGCGCCACAGCGTGGTGCGCTTCGATTCGGTCGACCACTACGTCACCGCGGACAATCCCGACGACAGCGGCAAGACCGACTATTCGCAAGTCACGCCGGTGGCCGGGCTGGTGTTCGCCGCGAACGCGGACCTGCGGCTGTACCTGTCGGCCGGACGCGGCTTCGAGACGCCCACGCTCAACGAACTGGCCTACCGCGCCGACGGCAGCGCTGGCCTGGCCTTCGACCTGCGCCCGGCGGTCAGCCGCAACCGGGAGCTGGGCATGAAGTGGCGCAACGCCGCCGGCGCCTCGCTCGACGCGGCATTGTTCCTTGCCGACACCGACGACGAACTGGCGGTGGCGCGCAACAGCGGCGGGCGCAGCAGCTATCGCAACGTCGGCCGAGCGCGCCGGCAGGGCGTGGAGGTGTCGTCGCGGTTGCCCCTGTCGGCGGCCTGGTCGCTGCAATTGGCCGGGACCTGGCTCGACGCGCATTTCCGCGACGCGTTTCCCCTGTGCAGCGGCGCCTGTGGCGAACCGGTGCCGATGGTCGCGGCCGGGACTTCGATCCCGGGCATCCCCGCCCGCCAAGGCTTCGCGCGCCTGCAATGGAACGGCCGCCCGGTCGTGGGCGCGGCGTGGGAAGCCGCGATCGAGGCCACCGCGCTGGGGCCGGTACCGGTCGACGATCGCGGCAGCGCCTCGGCGCCCGGCTACGGGCTGCTGAACCTGGAGGCGGGACGGCGCTGGACGCTGCGCCAGGGCCGGCTGCGCGGCTTCGCCCGGATCGACAACCTGTTCGACCGGCGCTACATCGGTTCGATCATTGTCAACGAGGCCAACGGCCGCTATTACGAACCCGGCCCCGGCCGCAGCCTGCTGCTGGGGGTGGAGTGGCAGGTTCGCCAGACGCGGTCGCGCTGATCGCCGCGGGATCCGGCTATAGTCTTTCCGCCTGTCGTTACGCCAGCCGTTCCATCCGCTCCCGAGTGGCGGAGGTCGCGCCCACCAGGGGGATCCGCGTGTCATCCATGTCGCGTTGGCAAAAAACTTTCCTGTCGATGTCGCTGGCCACCGCCCCGGGCGTGGCCGCCGCGGTGGAGCCGCTGGACACGTTCAACTTCAGTGTCGGCACTTACGTCAGCCGCCTGGACACACAGGTGCGCGCGGACGGCGAAATCACCGGCGGCACCAGCGTCGACCTGCGCCGCGACCTGGGCCTGGACGTCGACGGGTCGATCGCCTTCGCCCGGCTGTCCTGGCGGCCGTTCGCGCGGCACGAGTTCGGCGTGTCCTATTTCAGCGACGGCATGGACAGCGAGCACCGCCTCGAGCGGGACATCGACTTCGAAGACCACGTGTACCGGGCCGCGGCGACCGTGCGCGCGGAGTACGACGTCGACGCCATCGAGGCCTGGTACACCTGGTGGGCCTTTTCGTCCGCGAACTGGGCGCTGGGCCCACGGCTGGGCGTCACCTGGTACCGGATCGGACTGGGGTTGTCGCTGCAGCTCGACGTGGACGGCAACCCGGTCGGCAGCGGCGGCCTGGAAGACACCTTCCACGGCGACCTGCCCGCACCGACGCTCGGCGCCAGCTGGCGCTGGACGCCGGCCGAGGACTGGCGGATCGCCGCCGACGCCGGGTGGCTTTCCACCGAGATAAACAACATCGAGGGCACCGTGGGCTACGCCCGCCTCGGCCTGGAATGGCATCCCTGGCAGCATGCGGGCCTGATGCTGGACTACCAGTACACCGACCTCCGCGCCAGCACCGAGCGCCAGCACTTCACCGGGCACCTGGAAATGCGCGACGAAGGCCTGCGCTTCGGTGTGGTCGTCCGTTACTGAACGGCGGTCGGGCGCCGCGTCCGGCCGACGCCCGCTCCTGGCGCGGCGGTCTCAGTGGAAACGATCGAGGCCGCGACGGCGGCCTGTTACGATTATGCGGTTTGCAGGCACGCCGCATCACTACGGACCGCCTCCGCAAACGCCCCCTCTCCCCCATCGAATGCAGAGCCAAGCCGTGTCCTTCTTCTCCAGCGTCGAACTGGTCCCGGGCGATCCGATCCTGGGCCTGACCGAGGCGTACAACGCCGACTCCCGCGCCACCAAGGTCAACCTGGGCGTGGGCATCTACTACGACGAACAGGGACGGATTCCGCTGCTCGAAGCGGTACGCCAGGTCGAGCAATCGCTGGCCGCCGCCGCGCGCCCGCGCGGCTACCTGCCGATCGACGGACTGCCGGCCTACACCCAGGCCACCCGCGAACTGCTGTTCGGCAAGGACTCGCCGCTGCTGGCCGCCGGCCGCGTCGCCACCACCCAGACCGTCGGCGGTTCCGGCGCGCTGCGCGTGGGCGCCGAACTGCTGCGCAAGGCGCTGCCGCACGCGACCCTGGCACTGAGCAATCCGAGCTGGGAGAACCACCGCGCGGTATTCTCCGCGGCCGGCTTCGAGGTGGTGGACTACACCTACTTCGACGCGGCCAGCCACGGGCTGGACTTCGCCGGCATGCTCGCCGACCTGGGCGAGCTGCAGCCGGGTACCACCGTGCTGCTGCACGCGTGCTGCCACAACCCGACCGGCGCGGACCTGACCGTGGAGCAGTGGAAGCAGGTCGCCGCGCTGCTGAAGGAGCGGCAGCTGTTCCCGTTCGTCGACATGGCCTACCAGGGCTTCGACAAGGGGATCGCCGAAGACGCGGCCGCCATCGGCATCCTGGTCGAGGCCGGGATCGATTCGTTCGTGGTCGCCAGCTCGTACTCCAAGTCGTTCTCACTGTACGGCGAACGGGTGGGCGCGCTGTCGATCGTCGCCGCCAGCGCCGATGAGGCCAAGGCCGTGCAGTCGCAGGTCAAGCGCATCATCCGCACCATCTACTCCAGCCCGTCCACGCATGGCGCGGCGCTGGTGGCCGGCGTGCTGACCAGCCCGGAGCTGCGCGCGGTGTGGGAGCAGGAACTGGGTGCGATGCGCACCCGCATCCACGCGCTGCGCGACGGTCTGGTGCAGAAGCTGGCCGCGCTGGGCCACCCGGAATTCGAGTTCATCCGCCGCCAGGCCGGCATGTTCTCCTATTCCGGGCTGGACAAGGCGCAGGTGGACAGGCTGCGCGACGAGTTCGGCATCTATGCGGTCGGCACCGGCCGCATCTGCGTGGCCGCGCTCAACCAGGACAACCTGGACTACGTGGCCAAGGCGGTGGCGGCGGTCAGCCGCGGCTGACGACGCGTTGCCCGCACGATTGCGCAGTGCCCGGCCGCGATGCCGGGCCTTCGCGTTTCCGGCTACACCCCGCCGCGTGCAGGAGCCCGTCTTGCGGGCGACCCGACGACGTCGGCGCATCGGACACGCTGGTCGTTCCCGCCAGGCATCGGATTCCCGTTGTCCGCTGTCGAACGTCGCGTCAATCGGCGACATCGATGTCGCCCGCAAGACGGGCTCCTACTTCGGTACCTTGGCCGGCACGAACGGCGAGACCGGGTCGCTGGCGGGGAAGGTTTCCTCCAGCGCCTCGTCCTGGTTTTCGCTTTCGTGCTCCTTGCGCTGGCGGCGCTCCCCGGGAGTTTCCGCGGCCGGCGTCTTGCCGGGCGGCGGGGGATCCTTGCGGTCGCGCGTGGTCATGGCCGCCACCTCGCTGTGGTTGGAGCGCCATGCTTGCGCCGGACCTGGAAAGACCGCGTGAGTCCGGAGTAATCAGCTGGTGATGGCGCCACACGCCATCACGGACGGGCGACGTGGGGCGTGTTAACGCTGCAGTCCCGTCGCCCGAGGTTCCGCCATGGCCCGCCCGATCTGGACCGGCACCCTGTCCTTCGGCCTGCTCAACGTGCCGGTGTCGCTGATGTCCGGCGAGCGCCGCACCGACCTGCATTTCCGCATGCTCGATTCGCGCGACCGCAAACCGGTGCGCTACGAGCGGGTCAACGCCGAGACCGGCGAGGAAGTGCCGTGGAAGGACGTGGTCAAGGCCTACGAATACGACAAGGGCAGCTACGTCGTGCTGGAGGAAGAGGACATCAAGGCCGCCGCGCCGGAAAGCCACGAGACGGTGGAGGTGGAGACCTTCGTCGACGCCGCCGACATCGATCCACGCTACTACGAGAAGCCCTACGTGCTGGTGCCGGCGAAGAAGGCGGAGAAGGGCTACGTGCTGCTGCGCGAGACCCTGCGCGGCAGCAACCGCGTCGGCATCGCCCGGGTGGTGATCCGCACCCGCGAATACCTGGCCGCGGTGCTGCCGCAGGGCGACGCGCTGGTGCTGATGCTGCTGCGCTACCCGCAGGAGCTGGTCGACCCGACCGACTACCCTTTGCCGGCGGGCAAGCCGTCCGATTACCGGGTGACGGCGAAGGAGCTGCAGATGGCCGAGCAGCTGATCGATTCGATGAGCGGCCACTGGACTCCCGACGACTACCGCGACGAGTTCCGCGAACGCCTGCATGCGATCATCCGCAAGCGGGTCAAGAGCAAGGGCGGGACCGCGAAGATCGAGGACGAGCCGGAGCCGCCGGAGGAGACCGCGACCAACGTGGTGGACTTCATGTCCCTGCTCCGTCAGAGTCTGGACGCGAAGAAGCGCACGCCGGCGAAGAAGGCCGCGGCGCGCACGGCGGCGAAGGCTGCGAAAAAGGCACCCGCGAAGAAGGTAGGCAAGGCCGCCGCGAAGAAGGCCGCGCCCAGGCGCAAGGCCGGGTAGCGCCGCGGTGTCGCTGCACGATTACGCCCGCAAGCGCGATTTCGCCGCCACGCCCGAGCCGCGCGGTGGGGGCCGCGGGCGTGGCCAGTCGCGTCGGCCGATCTTCGTGGTCCAGCTGCACCACGCGTCCAGCCGCCACTACGACTTCCGCCTGGAAGCCGATGGCGTGCTCAAGAGCTGGGCGGTGCCCAAAGGCCCCTCCCTGCGCCCGGGCGAGAAGCGGCTGGCGGTGCAGGTGGAGGACCATCCGCTGGACTACGCCGGCTTCGAGGGCGACATCCCGCACGGCCATTACGGCGCGGGCCATGTCGACATCTTCGACCAGGGCACCTGGGCCATCGAGGGCGATCCGCTGGTGGCGATCGCCAAGGGCAAGCTCGACTTCCGGCTGCATGGCGGCAAGCTCAACGGCACCTGGAAGCTGGTGCGCACCGGCATGCAGGGCCGGCAGCCGCAGTGGCTGCTGATCAAGCGCAGCGACGCGCACGCCGCCGACCTGGAGGCGGACGACCTGGTCGATGCGGCTGCAGCCGGCGCGACCCGCGCCAGGCGAGCCCCGCGGGCCCGAGCCCAAGGCCCCACCCGCAAGCCACCGCGAAACCGGGACGCCACCTGGCACCGTCGCGCCCTGGCCCTGCCCGGCGCCCGCGACCGCCCGCACCCTCCCGGCTTCGCCCCCGAACTGTGCACGCTGCGCGCCGCGCCGCCGGCCGGCGACGGCTGGCTGCACGAGATCAAATGGGACGGCTACCGGTTGCTGGCCGACAAGGCCGATGGCCAGGTGCGGCTGCGTTCGCGCAACGACCTGGACTGGACCGCGCGCGTGCCCGACGTGGCGCAGGCGGTCGAAGCGCTGCCGGTCTCCGACCTGCACCTGGATGGCGAGCTGGTGGTGCTCGATGCGCAGGGCCACAGCGACTTCTCCGCGCTGCAGCGGGTGCTCGAAGGCAGCGCGCGGCAGCCACTGCGCTACGTACTGTTCGACCTGCCGGGGCTGGCCGGCGTGGACCTGGCGCGCGCGCCGCTGCTCGAGCGCAAGCAGCTGCTGCAGAGCCTGCTCGGCACCCGGCCGGGCGTGCTGGCCTTCAGCGACCACGTGGTCGGCCACGGCGCGGAGGTGTTCGCCGCCAGCGGCAAGGCCGGCTTCGAAGGCATCGTCAGCAAGCGCACGGACTCGGCCTATGCCGGCGGCCGCGGCCAGGACTGGATCAAGACCAAGCACGCGCAGGGCGACGAATTCGTGGTCGTCGGCTACACGGCGCCGAAGGGCGCGCGCCGTCATTTCGGCTCGCTGCTGCTGGCCACTCCGGACGCGGCGATGACCGATGGGCTGCGCTACGTCGGTCGGGTCGGCAGCGGCTTCGGCGACGAAGCGCTGCGCGACCTGCACCGGCGCCTGCGCGCGCTGGCCAGCGACCGGGCCACGGTGGAACTGCCGGCGCACGTGCCGTTCAGCCCGCGCGGCGTGCACTGGGTGCGGCCGGCGCTGGTCGTGGAAGTGGCGTTCCGCGGCTGGGCCAAGGAAGGCCTGCTGCGCCAGGCCAGCTACCGCGGACTGCGGGAGGACAAGGACATGGCGAACCTCGAGGCGGATGCGCCGAAGCGTACCGGTGCAGCCGGACGAAGCCGAGCGGCAAAGACTTCCAACGCGGGCATGGCGGCGGAGGCCACTCCGAAGGCGTCCCGGACCAGGGCCAGACGCGCCAGCGACGACGACACGCGCGTGACAGGCGTCGCCATCAGCCACCCCGGACGCGTGGTCTATCCGGCCGACGCGCTCACCAAGGCCGACGTTGCCGCCTACTACGCCGCGGTCGCGCGCTGGGTGCTGCCGGGCGTGGCGCGGCGCCCGCTGTCGCTGGTGCGCTGCCCCGACGGCACCGCTGGCGAATGCTTCTTCCAGAAGCACCATGGCCCCGGCTTCGGCGCGCAGGTGCATGCACAGCCGCTGCGGCAGAAGAGCGGCGTGGAGGACTATCTCTATGTCGAGGACGCGTCCGGCCTGCTGCAGCTGGTGCAGATGAACGCGATCGAGCTGCATCCCTGGGGCGCGACCATCGACGACCCGGAGCATGCCGACCGCCTGGTGTTCGACCTGGACCCGGGCGAGGGCGTGTCCTGGAAGCAGGTGGGCGCGGCCGCACGCGAGGTGCGGGCGCGGTTGCGCGAAGCCGGACTGGACAGCTTCCTGCGCATGAGCGGCGGCAAGGGCCTGCATGTGGTGGTGCCGCTGGCCCCGGCCGCGCCGTGGACGCAGGCCAGCGACTTCTGCGAAGCCTTCGCCAGAGCGATGTCCGCGCAGGCGCCGGACCGCTACCTGGCCAACATGCGCAAGGACCTGCGCGGCGGCCGCATCTTCCTGGACTGGCTGCGCAACACCCGCGGCGCCACCAGCGTGGCCAGCTGGTCGCTGCGCGCGCGCGAACACGCCACCGTGGCCATGCCGCTGCGCTGGGAGGAATTGGCCAGGATCGATTCGCCGGGGGCCTTCACCCTGCAGCGGGCGCTGCAGCGCGCCGCGCGGCTGCGCAAGGACCCGTGGGACGGGATCGAAGCGCTGCGCCAGGGATTGCCCGCGCCCTGATCCGCTCTCGGCGGGGCGATGCGTGGAAGCCGGGCGGCACGGCTTCGCGGTGACTGGTCGTGCGATCCGGCTGGCGGGACATCCCGGCGCATCTTTCGACCTGCCGGAAGTCACTTCCTGCACGGGAACCATTGCCAGCCACGGCGGCGCGGCCGAGCATGGCCGCATGCGCCAGGTCCTCCGAACCCTCCTGCAGCCGCTGCCGCTGGCCGGGCTGCTGACCATCCTCACCGTCGGCTATTCGCTGCGCTTCGTCGAACCGGAGCAGCGCACGGGCTCGGTGGCCCTGCTCGCCGTGTACCTGGCGCTGTTCGTCGCACTGCAGCTGCTGCCCGACCGGCGGCGCCTGCCGCAGTACCTGGTCCTGCTGGCCATGCCGCTGGTCACTCTGGGGTTGAGCGCGCTCAGCTACCGCGTCGGTGCTGCACAGGTGCTGCTGGTGATCTGGGCCGCCTGCGTGTTCATGGTCTGCCCGGTGCGCGCGGCCGCGGCCGCGACCCTGCTGGCCAACACCGCTTTCTACCTGGTGCTGCGCCGCACCGGTTATGGCGATCCGCTGCCGATGGTGCTGATCAACCTGGGCTTCCAGGCGCTGGCCGCGATCTGCGTGCACTACGCCCGCTCGGCCGAGGAATCGCGCGACACGCTGGCGCGGGTCAATGCCGACCTGCTGGCGACCCGCGCGCTGCTCGCCGACAGCGCGCGCGATGCCGAACGGCTGCGGGTGGCGCGCGAACTGCACGACGTGGCCGGGCACAAGCTCACCGCCATGCGTCTGAACCTGCGCGCGCTGGCCGCCGATCCGGCGCTGGCCGGCCACGCCGGCATCGCCGTCGCCGAACGCCTGTCCGGCGAACTGCTCGGCGACATCCGCCAGGTCGTGCAGTCGCTGCGCGACGACCGCGGCCTGGACCTGGCCACCGCGCTGCGCGCGCTGTCCGCCCCCTTCCCGCGGCCGTCGCTGCAACCCACAATCGCCCCCGGGGTCCGCATCACCGACCCGGCCGTGGCCGAGATGGTGCTGCGGCTGGCGCAGGAAGCGCTGACCAATGCGGCGCGGCACGCCGGCGCGGAACGGATGTGGCTGCGGATCGACGGCGAAAACGGGGGCTTGCGCATCGACATCCACGACGACGGCCAGTGCAACGAACGCCTGCGCGAAGGCAACGGCATCGCCGGCATGCGCGAACGGCTGGCGCTGCTGGCCGGCACGCTGGAAATCGGGCGCACGCCCGCCGGCAGCCTGCGCCTGGTGGCGAGGCTCCCGGCGTGACCGCACCGTCCCTGCGCGTGGCGCTGGCCGACGACCAGGCGCTGGTCCGCGCGGGCCTGCGCGCGCTGCTGGAGCGGCTCGGTGTCGAGGTCGCGTTCGAGGCCGAGGACGGCCAGGGCCTGCTGGACGCACTGCAGCTGCAGCCGGTGGACGTGGTGCTCAGCGACATCCGCATGCCGGGCCTGGACGGGATTGCCGCGCTGCGCGAACTGCGCGGAACCGGCGACCGCACGCCGATGCTGCTGCTGACCACCTTCGACGACAGCGACCTGCTGCTGCACGCGCGAGAGGCCGGCGCACAGGGCTTCCTGCTCAAGGATGCGGCGCCGGAAGACCTCCACGAAGCGATCGTCCGCGTGGCCGCCGGCGAGACCCTGCTGGTGCCGGTCAGCACCGACCCGGTGCGCTCGCGCTACCGCTTCCACGACGATACGCCGCCGCAGGAAGGCTTCGGCGCGCGCGAGGTGGCGATCCTGCGGCTGCTGGCCGGCGGTTATTCGAACAAGGAGATCGCGCGCAGCCTGTTCCTGGCCGAGGGCACGGTGAAGAACTACGTCTCCACCATCCTCGACAAGCTGGGCACGCGCGACCGCACCCGCGCGGTGCTCAAGGCGATCACGCTGCGGATCATCTGAGCGGCCACGGAAACGTTCGCGACCCCATCGGATCCGGCACGGCATCGACGCCGGGCGGAACGATGGATTCCCTTTCGCGGCCTTGCCCCGCAATGCGCACCCGCCTACGCTCGGTGGGTGCGCCGTCGCCCGCCTGCGGCACGCTTTCCCTTGGTTCCGGAGCCCGCCCATGGTCCGCAAGCCGTTCCTGATGCCGATGGCCGCATTGCTGGCCGGCGCCGTGCTGGCCGGTTGTTCGCAGCCGCCCTCCACCTCCGCGCCGCAGTCCGTCGCCGAAGCGCCGGTCGAACAACCCGCCAGCGACCCCGATGTGTTCCGCTTCCGCATCGGCGCCCTGGAGGCGGCCGCGCTCAAGGATGGCGACATCGACGTCGCCAACGACGGCTCCGTCTTCGGCGTCGGCCAGCCGGTCGACGACGTGGCCGCGCTGCTGGCCGGCGCGGGGCTGCCCACCGACACCCTGCACCTGAGCATCCAGCCGCTGCTGGTGCGCGACGGGGCGCGGATCCTGCTGTTCGACACCGGTGCCGGGGACGCGGACTTCGCCCGCGCCGGACGCCTGCCGGCATCGCTGCAGCATGCCGGCGTGGCGCCTGCGCAGGTCACCGACATTTTCCTCTCGCATGCGCATCCGGACCACGTCGGCGGGCTGCTGTCCGGCGAAGGTGCGCTCGCTTTCCCGAACGCCGTCGTCCACATCTCGGCGCCGGAATGGTCTGCCCTGAAGGCGCAGGCGGAATCCGCGGCCCTGGTGGAAGCGATCGCGCCGAAGGTCGTGCCGTTCGAACCGGGCGCCGCGGTCCTCCCCGGCGTGGTCCGTGCAGTGGCCGTGGACGGCCATACGCCGGGACACAGCGCCTATGAAATCGCTTCGGGCGACGCGCGCCTGCTTTACATCGGCGATACCGTGCACCACCACGTGATTTCCTTGCGGCATCCGGAATGGACGGTACGGTTCGACGGCAACGCGCCGCTGGCGGAGGCCAGCCGGCGCGCGCTGCTGCAGCGCGCCGCCGACGAGGACCTCCGCGTCTACGCGGTGCACTTCCCCTTCCCCGGCCTGGGGCGCATCGAGGCCGGCCAGGACGGTTTCACGTGGACACCCGAACGCTGAGCGTCAGCGCTTCACGTCGTAGCGCCCCTCGCCGACCAGCGCCTCGACCTCGGCCTCGCCGACCAGGTTGAAGTCGCCCGGGATCGAGTGCTTCAGGCAGCCGGCAGCCAGGCCGAAGCGGATCGTCCGCTCCGCGTCCCAGCCGCGGATGAGCCCGTGCAGCACGCCGGCGGCGAAGGCGTCGCCGCCGCCGATGCGGTCGACGATCGGCCCGACTTCCTCCCGCGGCGCCAGCGCGGTACCGCTGTCGCGGCCGGCCAGCACGCCCGACAGCGCGTGGTGGTCGACATTGCGCGGTTCGCGGATGGTGCACGCCATCCACTGCAGGTGCGGGAAGGCGGCGAAGGCATCGGCCGCGGCGGCTTCGACCCGGTCCAGCGCTTCGGCCTGCGGGTACTGGCCGCCCAGCACCACGCCCATGTCGCGGTAGTCGGCGAACAACAGGTCGGCCTCGGCCATCAGTTCGGACAGGATCGCCCGGGCGTCGCCGTTCCATACCTCCCACAGCTTCGGCCGGAAGTTGCCGTCGAAGGAAACGCGCATGCCGGCGGCGCGGGCGGCACGGGCGGCGGCCAGCGCGGCGGCGGCGGTGTTGGCGCCGAGCGCCGGGGTCACCCCGGACAGGTGCAGCCAGTCGGCGCCGGCCAACAGGGCCTGCCAGTCGTAGGCATCGGCCGGGGCCAAGGCGAAGGCCGAGCCGGCGCGGTCGTAGAGCACTTCGGCCGGGCGATGGATCGCACCCGGGGCAAGGAAATACAGGCCCATGCGGCCGGGCACCCTGCGCAATCCGCGGGTATCCAGGCCATGGCGGCGCAGCTCGCCGGCAGCGGCTTCGCCCAGGGCGTTGTCGGCCACGGTGCCGACCGCGGCGACCTCGTGGCCGAAGCAGGCCAGGGACACGCCGACATTGGCCTCGGCCCCGCCGATGCGCACGTCCAGCTGCGGACTCTGCAGCAGCTTCTCCCGCCCCGGCGCGCTCAGGCGCAGCAGCAGTTCACCGAAACACACGACCCGCGCCATCGTCACTCCCGTCCTTCGTCGGCCGCTCCAAGGCGGCGATGGTGGCATGCCGCGATACCGGGATGCCGTTGACCAGCGGTGTCAATTCTAGCCTTCCGCACGATCGGCGCCATGCCAAGCCGGGGCCCGGCCGTGTTGCGCTGCAAGATGTGGCGGATTCCGCCGAGTGTTAGGTTCCCGTTTGACCAGCGGTGTCATCCGCTGGCTTCCATCATCCACCGACATTCGAGAATCACGAGTATTCCTTTGGGAGGGGATATGAACACCCGGAACATCCGCCGGAAGACACCGGTTACCTTGCTCGCCGCTTCGATCGGCCTGGCGCTGTACATGCCGTCCGCTTTCGCCCAGGACGCCGTCCCCGCGCAGGACCCCGCGGCGCAGCCGGCGGCCGCCGGCGACACGACCAACCTGGACACCATCGTCGTCACCGGCTACCGCGCCAGCCTGGAGCGCGCCATCGACATCAAGCGCGGCGAAGCCGGCGTGGTCGATGCGATCGTCGCCGAGGACGTGGCCGACTTCCCCGACCTGAACCTGGCCGAGTCGTTGCAGCGCATCCCCGGCGTGGTCATCACCCGCGACGGCGGCGAAGGCCGCAACATCTCCGTGCGCGGCCTGGGTCCGGACTTCACCCGCGTGCGCATCAACGGCATGGAGGCGCTGACCACGGTCGGCAGCACCGACCAGAACGGCGGCACCAACCGCAGCCGCGGCTTCGACTTCAACGTGTTCGCCTCGGACCTGTTCTCGCAGATGATCGTGCGCAAGACCGCGCAGGCCGACATCGAGGAAGGTTCGCTGGGCGCCACCGTCGACCTGAACACCTCGCGTCCGTTCGACTTCGACGGCTTCACCCTGGCCGCCAGCGGCCAGGCCAGCTACAACGACATGGCCGCCTCGGCCGACCCCCGCTTCGCGGGCCTGATCGCCAACACCTGGGCGGACGGCAAGTTCGGCGCCCTGCTCTCGGTGGCCTATTCCGAGCGCAACGCCCTGGAGGAAGGCTCCGGCAGCGGCCGCTGGGCCAATGGCCCGAGCAACGGCGGTTTCGATCCGAGCTCGCCGTTCACCGATGCCCTGTCGGCCGATGTCTACCATCCGCGCTTTCCCCGCTACACGCTGATGGAGCACCACCAGGAGCGCACCGGCATCACCGGCTCCCTGCAGTTCAAGCCGTCCGACCGCACCCAGTTCTCGCTCGATGCGCTGTACTCGAAGATCGATGCGACCCGCACGGAAAACTACATCGAGGCGATTTCGTTCAGCCGCAGCGGGTCGCAGGGCGGCAAGCCGGAAACCATCGTCAACGACGGCTACATCGACCCGGCGACCGGCGGGCTGCTGTACGGCCAGTTCGACAACGTCGACGTGCGCGCCGAGAACCGCTACGACGAGTGGGACACGGTGTTCAAGCAGCTCAGCCTGAGCGGCGAGCACGAGTTCAGCGACACCTTCAAGATCAGCGGCAAGCTCGGCACCTCGTCGTCGGAGCATGACAATCCGATCCAGACGACGATCATGATGGACAAGCTGAACGTCGACGGCTACAGCTACGACTATCGCGGCGACAAGTGGGCGCCGGTGCTCGACTATGGCATCGACCCGACCGACCCGAACGACTGGTCGCTGTCCACGATCCGCATGCGCCAGAACCGGGTGAAGAACGACTTCGACGTCGGCCAGCTGGATTTCAACTGGAGCTTCAGCCCGGACTTCCGCCTGAAGGGCGGCGTGCTGGCCAAGGACTACGGCTTCGATTCGCAGGAATGGCGCCGTACCGCGAACGAAACCATCGTGCCGACCTTCGCCGACGGCACCGTGACCGTGCCGGTGGACATGACCCAGCTGACCAGCCTGCGCGGCGTCGACGGTTCGCCTGGAACCTGGGTCGTCCCCAACTTCGACGCCATCGCCGACTACTTCGACATCTTCAGCGGCGAAGGCACCTTCGCGATCAGCCCGTACGCGCCCAGCGTCCGCAGCGTGGAGGAGAAGGACCGCGGCGCCTACCTGATGGGCGAGTTCTCCACCGACCTGGGTTCGGTGCCGTTCTCGGGCAACTTCGGCGTGCGCTACGTCAAGACCGAGCAGACCTCCACCGGCCTGGCCACCATCTCCGGCGTGCTGACCCCGGTCACCGCCGAGCGCGAGTACAGCGACACCCTGCCGTCGATGAACCTGGTGGCCGAGATCGTCCCGGACGTGCTGCTGCGCTTCGGCGCGGCCAAGGTGATGAGCCGCCCGGGCCTGGGCAGCCTGACCCCGGGCGTGACCGTCAGCGTCAGCGGCGGCGCGCGCACCATCTCCGGCGGCAACCCGAACCTGGATCCGATCCGCGCCGACACCTACGACTTCAGCGCCGAGTGGTACTTCCAGGAGAGCGCGATGCTCAGCCTGGGCCTGTTCTACAAGGACATCGAGAGCTTCGTGCAGACCACCCGCGAGGTGCGCCCGTTCTACACCAGCGGCCTGCCCGACAGCATCGCCGAAGGCTTCGGCGTGAGCCCCGACGACGATTTCGTGTTCTCGACTCCGGTCAACACCCCCGGCGGTCCACTGAAGGGCCTGGAAGCCAACTACATCCAGCCGTTCTCGTTCCTGCCGGGCAACTGGAGCAACCTGGGCGTCCAGCTGAACTACACCTACGTGGATTCGCAGATCCAGTACGTGACCAGTTCGGGCGCCAACTCGCTGAAGACCGACCTGACCGGCCTGTCGCCGCACGCGTGGAACGCGACCCTGTTCTACGAAGGCACCACGTTCGCCGGCCGCGTCTCGGTCACCAACCGCGACGACTACCTGATCCAGGTGCCGGGCACCGAAGCGGGCTTCACCGAGGACGTGCATGGCCAGACCGGCAGCACCTTCGTCGATGCCTCGCTGCGTTACCGGATGAGCGAGCAGATCGAGCTGAGCCTGGAAGGCATCAACCTGACCAACGAGCCGACGCTGCAGTCGTGGGTCGGTGCCTCCTCGCAGCTGCCGCTGGATTACGCCGAAACCGGCCGCCAGTACCTGCTGGGCATCCGCTACAAGTTCTGATCGCGACACATCGGTCGTATGCAAAGGCTGGAGCGGCATCGCCGCTCCAGCCTTTTTTATGGTTCTTCGCCCGTCCCAGGGGAAAGCGCTGCGCCTGTGCGGTAACTGTGATGCCGGGCGCGAATGCCCTGGTGCGATTGCAGCGGGCACGCGGCCGCGGTGCGTTGGCCCGACCCGTGGCCGCCCCGGTGTTGCGCTGCAAGATGCCAATGCAGGGGGCAACGTCTATTTTGACCATCGGTGTCATCGTTGCAGCGACGCCGGCCTGCCGGTTCCCGGCCACACGTCCGTCCGGGTAAATCCACCCGTCACACCGAGCGAGCCTGGCCACCGGTTACCTCCACTACACCCGCCACCCTCGCCGTGTCCAGACGCGATCATCCATGTACCTGCTCCGGCCCGGAACCGCGGGAACCTCCCAGTCGGCCGGAACTCGAACACTTCCCCCGGCATGGAAAACCGGCACATCTCCGACCGGCGCGTGTCCGCCTGAAATGGGAATCCCATATTCGATGAAGCCGCTCCTCCGCTCCCGCCTGCTCCCCGCCTTTGTCGTCGCCGCAGCTGCCGCGCTGCCGCTGGCCGCCCAGGCCGAGGCGCCGCAACTGCTGTTCCGCGTCTCGGCCGACCACGGCTTCGTCGCCGACCAGGCCGGCGGCGACGCGGTGCCGAACTTCCAGGACAAGGTGAAGATCGTGCCCACCGGCGTGCAGGGCGGGGCGATCGAATGGGCCGACGACGGCGTGCTGGCCTGGAATGCGCCGGGCAACATCTTCGCCGAGCGTGGCACCCTGTCGTTCTTCTGGCGCCCGCGCTACGCCGTGGGTGAAGCGCCGTTCGTGATCTTCCGCGTCGGCTACGCCGACCACAGCAGCTGGGACATGGCCTGGCTGCGGATCGACTGGAACGGCCACGGCTTCGACGCCTTCGTCACCGACGCCAACCTGGCGCGCACGCGGGTGTCGTTCAAGCTCGACCACGCGCCCGGGCCGAAGGACTGGACGCACCTGGCCTTCGCCTGGGACGAGACCGCCGGCGTGCGCCTGTACGTCGACGGCCGCGAAGTCGCGCGCGAGGAGACCACCGGCGACTACGACGCCGCGCTGGACCAGCTGGGCCTGGCGGGCCGGGTGATGGCGCCCTACCAGGTGCAGAGCCGCTACAACTTCCTGCGCGGCAGCGACTTCGACGAGATCCGCGTGTACGACCGCATGCTCGACGGCGCCGGCGTGTCCATGCTGGCCCGGCGCGGCGACCTGGCCAACGCGAAACCCGCCAGTGGCGAGGCCATCGCCGGCGACGCGCGGCGGTCGGCGTGGCTGCACCGCTACGGCTGGGACCACGGCGCGCCGCCGTTGGCGTCGGCGACGACCTCGATCCGCAAGATCGAATTCGCCGACGTGCGCGACCTGAAGCAGTGGATGTGGAAAGGCACCGACGGCATCCCCGAGACCACCTGGCCGGGCGTGTACAACCGCTCGCGCCTGCCCGGCCGCAGCGACTACTTCCAGCTGCCGGACTGGAACACCTACGTCGAGGGCGGCCAGGCATTGGACCTGGCGATGCCGGACGAACCGTTCAACCGCGTGGAGATCCGTGGCGCGGCCTATGGCCAGGCCAGTTACGGCGCCGATGCCGACCACCAGCAGCCGCTGTTCCAGCGGCCACAGGGCGTGGTCCGCAGCGTCGACCAGTTCGCGCCACGCCGCGGCGGCCGCCTGCGCTTCACCAACACCGCCCAGGAAACGCCGATCCAGGAGATCTGGGCCTACAACGTCACCGACGCGGCCGAGCCCCGGGGCACGGCCAAGCAGAGCTACGTGATCGACAGCCGCGTGCAGCCCGACTACGAGAACGTGCAGGCGCTGCGCCAGTACATCGACGGCCGCTTCCTGCCGGCGCGGCGCAGCACGGTGATGGCGCTGCCCAAGGGCGCCGGTTCGCGCAAGCGCGACGCCTCGTCGTCGTCCGACGCGGGCCAGCCGGCTTCGCCCGAGCCGATCGTGCACATCCTGGTGCCGTCGGGTGTCGGCGACGCGCCGGCCGCGCAGCCGCTGATCCGCAGCTGGGCCTACAGCTGGGAGAACATGCACGACGGCCTGGATGGCGTGGCCATCGACATTCCCGCGCTGGACCTGCCGGCGGCGCAGGATGGACTGATCCCGTTGAACCTCCGGGTCAAGGACCCGATCTGGCCGGCGCGCGACATGATCGACGTGTCGGTCTCGGTCGAGCCGCACCAGAAGCGCACCCTGTGGCTGGACCTGCGCGACCGCATCCTCACCGCCGACAGCCTGTGGATCAGCGTGGCCTCGGCCGCGCCGGGCTTCAACGCACAGTCGCTGGACGGCGCCGAAGTGCGGCTGGTGTTCAAGGACCGCGCCGAAGCGAAGAAGGAACACGTCGCCGACCGCTTCAACCAGGTGCGCGACAACTGGGGGTTCCTGGTCGAGGAGCACACCACCTCCAAGCGCCAGCGCCTGTACGCGCGCGTCTACGCCGACCTGTCCGACCTGCTGCGGGTGGATCCGGAGCATGAGCAGGGCCGCCGCTACTGGAACTACATCAGCTACAACAGCCAGGGCCGGCCGCCGTTCGCCCAGCCCGAGCCGCCCAGGGGCGTGCCGCTGTGGGCGTTCCGCCAGGTCGAGGACCTGAAATACACGCGCCGCTTCGCCGACTGGTGGATCGACAACCGCCAGGTCGCCTATGGCGATTTCGGCGGCGGCCTGTCCGACGATTCGGACCTGGTGCAGCAATGGCCGGGGCTGGCGCTGATGGGCGTGCAGCCGGACCGGCTCAACGCCTCGCTGACTGCGGTGTCCGACGCGATCTACCGCAACCACATGTTCTCCAACGGCCTGAGCACGATCGAGACCGACGAGCTGCACGCCTACGAGGAAGGCATCAACGCCAACAGCGCAATGCTCTACCTCAACTGGGGCGACCCGCTCACGCTCGAGCGGCTGATGGAGACGGTGAAGGCGTTCGACGAGCGCATCGTCCTGCCCAACCCGCAGGGCCACCTGCTGTTCTCCAGCGACTGGTACGGCGGCAACAAGGTCTACCGCGAGCCGAACTGGCAGTGGCAGAAACCGTATTCGTTCCCGGCACTGCACCCGGCCTTCCTGGTCGGCGACTGGAACGCCGATCCGACCGGCCGCAAGCTGGTCACCGGCCTGGCCGATGGTTACCTGGCCCACGCCTACACCGCCGAGGACGGGCAGTGGGTGCTGCCCAACGAGATCAACTGGGCCACCGGCGAAACGCGCGGCGGCGAACTGGTCAAGGGTTCGGGTGGCGGCGATGTGATGCACCTGTTCTGGACCGCGTGGCGCTGGACCGGCGACGAAAAATACCTGCGCGCGCTCGACTACCGCGCCAACCGCAGCGGTGCCGACAGTCTGGGCAACCTGGGCGAGAATTTAGTCGGCGTGCTCGGCCGCGAAGGCGACTGGGGCAAGGCGCTGGTCGAGGAGGCCGACGGCGGCGACACCGGCTTCGCCAGCCTGGCCGCCTGGCAGCTCACCGGCGACAAGAAATACCTGGAGGCGCTGCACGGCGAGTCGATCGAGTCCAAGGCGCTGCGCGAGTACATGGTCACCGAAGGCCACTGGTGGTCCGACCGGGTCGAGTCGCCGACCGAATTCCTGCAGCGCGAGCGGCTGGGCGGCATCGCGCTCAAGCGCAACCAGTCGTATCCGGGCCACACGGTGAGCTGGCGCTTCGCCGGGGACGACGGCGCCGAACAGGTCGCGATCCTGGTGCCGGACCCGCGCCGCGACCGCTTCAAGGTGATCGGCTTCAACCTCTCCGGCAAACCGCAGCAGGCGACCATGACCGGCTGGAACATCGACGCCGGCACCTGGCGGATGACCTCGGGCATCGACCGCGATGGCGACGACCGCATCGACGGCAAGGCCGACACGCGCGAATTCGCGCTGGAGAAGAGCGCCCCGGTCGACGTGGTGTTCCCGCCGATGCAGACCGTGGTGATGGAATTCGAACTGGTCGAGAAGGCCACGGCGGTGGAGACGCGTCCCGACCTGGGCATCGGCCGCGGCGACGTGCGCGTGGCCGACGACGCGGTGGGGCTGACCGTGCACGGCCTGGGCCATGTCGGCAGCGGCAGCGGCTACGCGGTGCTGGAGGACGCGCGCGGCCGCGAACTGGCGCGCGTACCGGTGCCGGCGCTGGCCGCGCCGACGGACCTGCAGCCGAAGACCACGGTCGTCTCGCTGCCGCTGGCCGGCCGCGATCCCGCCGGGTTGTACGTGCGCGTGGCGCTGGACGGCGAGGGCGAGGAGATCACCCGGGTCAACAACCGCCTGCCGCTGCATTGATCCCCACGGCGGACCCGCGGGGTCCGCCGCCTTTTCCCGGAGTCGACATGAAGTTCCGCCTGTTCCATGCGTTCGTCCTGCTGCCGCTGCTGGCCGCTCCTTCCGCCGCTGCGGCCGACCCCGCGGCCGCCACCTGGAAGCGCGGCATCGAGCACCAGCGCCAGGCCGACCTGGGCGACGGCACCTTCCTCAACCCGGTGTTCGCCGGCGACCATCCCGATCCGTCGGTGCTCAAGGACGGCGACGACTACTACCTGACCACCTCCTCGTTCGACGCCTATCCCGGCCTGCCGGTCTGGCATTCGCGCGACCTGGTCAACTGGGAACCGGTCGGCCATGCGATCACGAAGAACGTCGGCTCGATCTGGGCGCCGGACATCGTCAAGCACGGCGGCCGCTACTACATCTACTTCCCGGCGCGCACCGGCGGCACCGAGGGCAGCACGCGCAGCAACTGGGTGGTGTGGGCCGACGACATCCGCGGCCCGTGGAGCGAGCCGGTCGACCTGGGCCTGGGCAAGTACATCGATCCGGGCCACGCGGTGGGCGAGGACGGCAAGCGCTACCTGTTCCTGTCCGGCGGCGACTACGTGCAGCTGTCCGACGATGGCCTGCGCGTGGTCGGCGAGCCGAAGCACGTCTACGACGGCTGGAAGTACCCGGAAAGCTGGGACGTGGAGGGCTATGCGCAGGAAGGCCCGAAGATCCACAAGCGGGGCGACTGGTACTACATGACCACCGCCGGCGGCGGCACCGCCGGTCCGCCGACCGGGCACATGGTGATCACCGCGCGCTCGAAGTCGATCCACGGGCCGTGGGAGAACTCGCCGCACAACCCGATCGTGCGCACCGTCGACCGCAGCGAACCGTGGTGGTCGCGCGGCCACGCCACCGTGGTCGAGGGTACCGACGGGCGCTGGTGGATGGTCTATCACGGCTACGAGAACGGTTACTGGACGCTGGGCCGGCAGATGCTGCTGGACCCGATCGAGTGGACCGATGACGGCTGGTTCGTGGCCCGGGGCGGCGACCTGGGCAAGCCGCTGGCCAAGCCCGGCGGCGCCTCCGTCGGCCGGCACGGCATCGCGCTGTCGGACCGGTTCGACGGCAAGGCGCTGGGCGACCAGTGGTCGTTCTTCAATCCGGCGCAGGACGAGTACCGGCGGCTGTCCTTCGGCGATGGCGCGATGACCGTGCGGGGCAAGGGCCGCACCCCGGCCGACAGTTCGCCGCTGACCGTGGTCGCCGGCGACAGGGCCTACGAGTTCGAAGTGGAAATGGAGATCGAGCCGGGCGCGATAGGCGGCGCGCTGTTGTTCTACAGCGACCGCCTGTACGTGGGCGTGGGCAGCAACGGCGAAAAGTTCGTCATGCACCGCTACGGCCAGGAGCGACCGGTGGAAGGCCTGCCGCCGGGCAAGGGCGGAAAGCTCTGGCTGCGGGTCAGGAACGACCGGCACATCGTCACCATCCACACCAGCAGCGACGGCAGGACCTGGGAGAAGTATCCGGTACAGATGGAGGTGTCCGGCTACCACCACAACGTGGCCGGCCAGTTCCTGGCGCTGAAGCCGGCGATCTACGCCGCCGGCGAGGGCAAGGTGCACTTCCGCGACTTCAGCTATCGCGCGCTGGACTATTGAGCGGCGCGGCGGCGCGGGCGCGGACGTCGTGGTTCCGGGGGCCCTCGGGTCGCCCGCAAGGCGGGTTCCTACAAGAGCGCGCCGCGGACAGGCTTGGCGGTTGTAGGAGCCGGTCTCGCCGGCGACACGACGACGCCGGCACGGGCGACGCCTTCGTGGTTCCCGGGCCCTCGCGTCGCCCGCAAGGCGGGCTCCTACATCGTCCCGCGCTGCACGAAGGGGGCCTGCTGCCAGAAGCGGCGCTCGCCGCCGCGCGGATCGTCGGCCAGCGTCGCCGGCACGTCGAACAGCAGCGTCTGCCGGCGCGCCATCGAATACGGTTCCCAATGCGCGATGCCGGCGTGGTTCGGATCGCCGTGGCGGGCCAGCGCCAGCAATGCGTCGCTCATCGCGTCGGCCATCTTCCGCGCGTCGGCGCCTTCGCCGGTACGCGAGCCTGGCTGGCCGATGTTGTCGAACACCAGCGGGATGTCCAGCGTGTGGAAGGCGCGGAATTTCCCGCCGTCCAGCGGCGAGCCCCAGTCCAGCTGGTAGGCCCAGGTCGGCGCGGCGGAAGCGTGCTGGCGCGCACGCGCCTCCAGCTCCTCCACCGCACCGCGCCACGAGCGCCCGGCGGTGGTCGCGGCGAAGAACACCTCCGACGGCGTGTAGCGCGGGTACAGCCGCCGGTAATCGGCCACCACCAGGTCGGCGCGGATGTCCACGTACTGCTGCTTTTCCAGCCGGGCCGGCAGTTCTTCCCAGGCGAGTTCGAAGTTCTTCGGGTCGTGGCCGAGGAAGGCGCGGGTCTCGTCGCGGGTGTTGCCGACGACCATCGGGATCGCGGCGGACTGCGCCGGCGCTTCGGGCCAGAACGGATGCCGCGGCAGCGCCTCGCCGTCCATCACCGGGCCGAAGTACAGGCGCGTGTCCTCGATCCGCGAAGGATCGCGCGCGGCGGTGGCCTGCAGGAGCTGCTCCGCCGGCAGCGCGCGCAGGCGCGCCAGCGCATCGGGCGCGGCAGGATCCAGGCCCGCTTCCTGCAGGAACAGCCTTGCGCGCTGCGTGGCCGCGCGCGGACCGGCGCCGGTGACCTGCTGCCCGCTCATGGTCCAGGCGCGATGGAACAGGCCGCGCGCGGCCGGCATCGCCATCAGCGTGGCGATCTTGGCGCCGCCGCCTGACTGGCCGAACACGGTGACGTTGTCCGGATCGCCGCCGAATCCGGCGGCGTGGTCGCGCACCCAGCGCAGCGCCTGCACCAGGTCCAGCTGGCCGGCGTTGCCGGAGGACGCGTACTCGCGCCCGCCGAGCTGGCCCAGGTACAGGTAGCCGAAGGCGTTGAGCCGGTGGTTGACCGTGACCACGACCGCGTCGCCGCGGCGGCACAGGCGGCTGCCGTCGTACAGCGCATCGCTGCCCGAGCCGGTGTCGTAGCCACCGCCATGGATGTACACCAGCACGGGGCGCCGGCCGCCATCGCGCAGACCCGGGGTCCACACATTGAGGAACAGGCAGTCCTCGCTGCCGGGACCGGCATCGCCGCGTTGTGGCGCCGGGGCGCCGTAGTCCAGCGCCTCGGCAATGCCGTGCCACGCCAACGGCGCGCGCGGCGGCTGGAAGCGCACCGGCGCGGTGTCGGCGCCGTAGCGGATGCCGCGGAACACGTGCACGCCCTGCTCGCGCGTGCCGCGCACCTGGCCGCTGTGCGTGCGCGCAACGACGGTGGCGTCGCCTGCGGCGAATGCCCGCGGCATCACCCCGGCGAATGCGAGTCCGGCCCCCGCACCGGCGGCCTGCAGCAGCCGGCGGCGCTGCGGATCGGCGGGGGCGGTGGATTCCGTTGCGGGGGATGTGGTCGAAGGCAAGTGTTCGGAGGGCATCGCTCAGTTCCGTGCAGGGTCGGGAGTGCCGCCGGCGGAATCCGCGGGCGGCCCGGCGCCGGGAACCGGCGCGTGCGCGCGGATCCAGGCGATCGCCAGCTGCGGCCACAGCGCCAGCGTGCCGTGTGCCTCGCGCACGCCGAAGCCGTGGCCGCCATGCGCGTACAGGTGGGTTTCGTGTTCGATGCCGGCCGCGCGCAACGCCGCCTCGAACAGCAGGGTGTTCTGCACCGGCACCACGTCGTCGTCCTGCGCATGCAGCAGGAACACCGGCGGCGTGCGCGCATCGACCCGGTTCTGCAGCGAGTACGCGCGCACCGCGGCCGCGTCGAGCGCCTCGCCCAGCAGCTGCAGGCGCGAGCCCGGGTGCGCGGAGTCGCCCATGTCGATCACCGGATAGACCAGCACCGCATATGCGGGCCGCGCATCGAGCGTATCGGCCGCATCGACCGGTGCATAGACGCGCTCGCCATGGCGCGTGGCCAGGTTGGCGGCCACGTGCCCGCCGGCGGAGAAACCCATCACGCCCACGCCGTCGGCGTCGATGCCCCATTCGGCCGCGCGCTGGCGGATCAGCCGCATCGCCCGTTGCGCATCGGCCAGCGGCACATCGCGCGCGTCGCGGTGGCCTTCGCCGGGCAGCCGGTACTGCAGCACGAACAGGGTCAGTCCGCCGTCCTGCGCGAACGCCGGCGCCAGCGCGCTGCCTTCCTTGTCCAGCACCACCCGCTGGTAGCCGCCGCCGGGCACCACCAGCAGCGCGCGCCCGTCGGGGCGGGCCGGACGGTATACGGTCAGGGTCGGCTGCGTGATGTGGTCGGCGTAGCGGTCCGGCAACGCCGGATCGGCACTGCGCTCGACGACGTTCCGGGCCGGCGCCATGCCTTCCGATCCCGGGGCCGCGCCTGGCCAGAGCGCGAGTTCCTGTCCCGTCGCCAGGCCCGCGGCGGCGGGAAATGCCGGGGCCAGCAAGGCCAGCAGCAGCCTGCTCCAGCGTGCCGCCCGGCCACGGGTCGGAGCCCGCTCCATCGAATCCATGCAGAACCCCTCCGCTTGTTGCGTTGCAGCGTGCAGATGCGCCTTGGCGTGGTGCACATTGCGACATGACACCGGTTTACCTTACACAGCCTGCGCGGCCGCTGTCGATCCGCGCCGCAGCATGCCGAATGCCATCCCCGGGGAGACACCTTGAGCACTGAACCAGGCCACCACGACCAGAACCCGCCCGCACCGGAACTGGCCGCCATCGCCGACCGTTTCGTCGCCGCGCGGCGCGCCGGCCAGGCGCTGCAAGCCTTTCCCGGCACCATTCCGGACGACCTGGTCACCGCCTATCAGGTCCAGGACCGCGCCATCGCGCAGTGGCCCGACACGGTGGTCGGCTGGAAGGTCGGCTACATCGCTCCGGAGCGTCGCGACGCCTCCGGCGACGAGCGCCTGCTCGGCCCGATCTTCGCACGCCAGCTCTGGAATGCCACCGGTGGCAGTACGCCGATTCCAGTGTTCGGCGGCGGCTTCGGTGCGGTCGAGGCGGAATACGTACTGCGCCTGGAAGCCGACGCGCCGGATGGCAAGACCGGATGGACGGCAGACGAGGCCGCCGCGGTGCCGGCTACCCTGTTCATCGGCGTGGAAGTGGCGAGCAGCCCGCTGGCCACGATCAACGAACTGGGCCCGCGCGTGGTGATCTGCGACTTCGGCAACAACAACGGCCTGGTCCTCGGCCCGGAAATCCCGGAGTGGACCGCGCTGGACGAATCGGCCCTGCTGGCCGAGACCTTCATCGACGACGCCAGCGTCGGCCGCGGTGGCGCCACGCGCCTGCCGGGCGGCCTGCGCGCGGCGTTCGCCTTCGCCCTGTCGCGCTCGGCAAAACGCGGCCGCCCGCTCCGGCGCGGCGACTACATCGCCACCGGCAATGCCACCGGCATCCACGACATCGCCGCCGGCCAGCGGGCGCGCATCGTGTTCGAAGGCCACGGCACGCTCGACTGCCACGCCGTGCCGGCGGGCGCGGTGCGCGAGGCATGAGCGGGCTGACCCGTCGCCGGCTGCTGCAGGCCGGCGCCGGCGCGGCCTGCGCGTTGCCGCTGGCCCTGGCGGGGCGTGCCGCCGCCGCCGCGCCGACGGCGGACGCCGATGGCGCCCGGGTGCTGACCGCCACCGACGTCCACGTGTCCGACTACCCGACCGTGGAAGCGGTGCGCTGGATCGGCCGGACCCTGGAGCAGGAAACCGGCGGCCGGCTCAAGCTGCGCCTGTACCACTCCGGCCAGCTCGGGCGCGAAGCCGAGGCCATCGACATGGCCCGCTACGGGGTGATCGACATCACCCGCGTGTTCTCCGGCGCGCTCAACAACGCCTTCCCGCTGACCCAGGCGCTGTGCCTGCCGTACGTGTTCGACTCGATCGGGCACCTGCGCCGGGTCCTGGACGGCGATGTCGGCGAAGAAGTGCTGCGCAGCTTCGAGACCCGCGACCTGGTCGGCCTGGCGATCTACGATTCCGGCGCGCGCTGCTTCTACAACACCAAGCATCCGATCGTCGAACCCAGGCAGCTGCACGGCCTGAAGGTGCGCGTGGCCGCCTCGGACATCTTCATCGAGCTGGTGCGCCTGCTCGGCGCGAACCCGACGCCGATGTCGCTGGGCGAGACCTTCTCGGCGATGGAGACGCACATGATCGACGGCGCCGAGAACAACATGCGCAGCTTCCATTCCAGCCGCCATTTCGAGGCCGCGCACTACTGGTCCGAGACCCGCCACTCCTATGCGCCGGACGTACTGGTGATGTCGCGAGCCAGCCTGCTGTCGCTGACCCCGGCGGACCGCGAACTGGTCATCCGCACCGCGCGCGGGTCGGTGCCGGTGATGCGCGCCAAGTGGGACGAGTCCGAAGGCATCGCCCGCCGCGAAGTGCTCGCGCACGGGGTCCAGGCCAACGACGTGGACCTGCCCGCGTTCCGCAAGGCCGCCGAACCGCTGCTCGCCGAATACCGCCGACAGCCCGGTGTCGGCGAGCTCTACCGCCGCATCCGCGACCTCGCCTGAGTCCAGCCACCATGACCGAGACCGCCGCCCCCGTCCCGGCCAGTCCCGCGCAGCGCGCGCTGGACCGCGTCGCCGCCATCGCCATCGCCATCGCCGCCATCGCCCTGTGCGGGCTGGTGGTGGTGCAGGCCTGGCAGGTGTTCACCCGCTACGTACTCAACGATTCGCCCAGCTGGACCGAGCCGGTCACCCTGCTGCTGCTGGCCACCGCGATGGGCATGGGCGCGGCCGCCGGCGTGCACACCCACCGGCATTTCGGCTTCTTCCTGCTGCACGACCATGTCCGCCCGGCGGTGCGCCGGGTGATCGACGTGCTGGTGCCGCTGGTGGTGATCGCGATCGGCTCGGTGATCGCGTACTGGGGCGCGGTCCTGCTGGTCGACGGCCTCGGCATCCGCGCCGCCGGCGCCGACCTGCCGCAGAGCATCAACTACCTGCCGCTGGCGCTGGGCGGCGCGCTGATGGCGCTGTTCGCGCTCAACCGGCTGCTGCTGGCGCTGCTGCGCCCGGCCGGGGCGGACGCCACGCCGCAGCCGGCGCCGCAGGAAGGAGACCTCTGATGGCCATCACGCTGCTGTTCGTCGTATTCGTGGTGCTGCTGGTGATCGGCGTACCGGTCGCCTTCGCCCTGGCCGCCGCGTCGCTGGCCACCCTGCTGTACCTGGGCCTGCCGTCGGTGGTGCTGGTCCAGCAGATCTATGCCGGCGCCGGCTCGGCGTCGCTGATCGCGATCCCGCTGTTCATCTTCGCCGGCGAAATCATGATGCGCGGCGGCATCTCCGAGCGCCTGATCGCACTGGCCTCCTCGCTGGTCGGGCGGATGCGAGGCGGCCTGGGCCAGGTCTCGATCCTGTCCTCGCTGTTCTTCGGCGGCGTGTCCGGTTCGGCGATCGCCGACGTCTCGGCGGTCGGCGGCACGATGATCCCGCAGATGGTCAAGCGCGGCTACGACCGCGACTTCGCGGTCAACGTCAGCATCACCGCCGCGCTGGTGGCGCTGCTGGTGCCGCCGTCGCACAACCTGATCCTGTTCTCGGCCGCGGCCGGCGGCGGGCTGTCGATCGCGCGGCTGTTCGCCGCCGGCATCATGCCGGCGCTGCTGATGACCGTGGTGCTGATGCTCACCGGCTATGCGGTGGCGCGCCACCGCGGCTACGGCACCGAGCCGTTCCCGGGCTGGCCCGCGCTGCTGGTGCGCCTGGTCTCGGCGCTGCCCGGCCTGGGACTGGTCGCGCTGATCTTCGTCGGCATCCGCGCCGGCATCTTCACCGCGGTGGAGTCGGCGGCGATCGCGGTGGTGTACGCGCTGCTGGTCACGACCGTGCTGTACCGGCAGCTGCGCTGGCGCGAGTTCCGCGACACCGTGGTCCATGCCGCGCGCAGCACCGGCGTGATCCTGTTCGTGATCGCCACCGCGGCGGTGTTCGGCTGGCTGCTGGCCTACCTGCAGGTGCCGACGGCGGCGGTGGAGTTCCTGCAGTCGTTCGCGCACGACAGGTACATGGTCCTGCTGATGATCGTAGTCATGCTGCTGCTGCTGGGCACCTTCATGGACCTGGCGCCGCTGATCCTGATCTGCACGCCGATCTTCCTGCCGGTGGCCAAGGCCTACGGGATCGATCCGATCCATTTCGGCCTGGTCCTGGTCCTGGCCGGCGGCATCGGCCTGGTCACGCCGCCGGTGGGCTCGGTGCTGTTCATCGGTACGGCCATCGGCAAGATCACCATCGCCCAGTCGCTGCGCACGATCTGGCCGTTCTGGCTCGCGGGCGTGGCGGTGCTGCTGGTGGTGGCCTTCTTCCCGCAGCTGTCGATGTGGCTGCCCGATCTCCTGGCTTGACCGCCTGACCCAGCTTCAGCCCGCCCGGGCCACCGGACCGGGCCGCAGCCGCCGCCACTCCAGCTAGAATCGACCCATCCTTCCGCCGACGACCTCCATGCCCGCGCGCTCCTCCTCCGCTTCCCAGGGCTTCAGGCCCGCCGCCGGCAAGGCCGCGACCATCAACGACATCGCGCGCCTGGCCGGGGTGTCGAAGAAGACGGTCTCGCGGATCATCAACCACTCGCCGCTGGTGCGGAAGGACACCCGGGAGAAGGTCGAGGCGCTGATGCGCGAGGTCGGCTACACGCCCGATCCGCTGGCGCGCGGCCTGGCCTTCCGCCGCTCGTTCCTGATCGGCATGGTCTACGACAACCCGACCGCGCAGTACATCGTCGACATGCAGTACGGCGCGCTGGACGCACTGCGCGAGTCCGGCTACGAACTGGTGGTGCATCCCTGCGACACGCGCAGTCCCGGCTACATCGACGGCGTGCGCCGCTTCGTCCAGCAGCAGAAGCTGCATGGGGTGATGCTGATTCCGCGCGCCTCGGAAGACCAGAACCTGGCCGACATGCTTGCGGAGACGGGCTGCCGCTACACCCGCATCGTGCCGGTCGGCTTCGACGATTCCGATGGCCGCATGATCGTCACCCACGACCGCGACGGCGCGGCCGAAGCCGCCGACTACCTGTTGACCCTGGGCCACCGCGACGTCGCCCTGATCACCGGTCCGCTGGCGTACCGCTCGGCGATCGAGCGCACCGAGGGCTTTGTCGGCACGCTGGCCAAGCGCGGCATCGAGGTGCCGAAATCGCGGATCATCGAGGCCAGCTACACCTTCGAATCGGGCGTGGCCGCGGCCGAGAAGCTGCTGGCCGGCAAGAACCGGCCGACCGCGATCTTCTGCGGCAACGACGAGATGGCCGCCGGCGTGTACAAGGTCGCCATGCGCGCCGGGATCAGCATCCCGCGCGATCTGTCGGTGATCGGCTACGACGACAGTCCGCTGGCCTCGCGCCTGTGGCCGTCGCTGACCTCGGTCCGGCGCCAGACCCGGGACACCGGCCGCATCGCCGCGAGCATGCTGCTGCGCACCGATGCCGGCCCGGCGCCGGTGGCCAGCGTGCGTCCGCACCTGATCGTCCGCGACTCCTGCCAGCCCCCCGCGTGACCCCACTCCGCCCTGGCGCCTGCGCCGGGCGGATTTGCCGCACCGCGGAATGACACCGGTTACCAACGTTCGCTAGAATCCCGTTCCAATGCAAGGGCATGCCCCGTGGCCGCGATGGCCACCGACCCGGCATGCGCACCGCCCGAGGAGCCGACCGATGTACCAGAAGACCTATTACGCGACCCACCCCGGCGTCATGCAGGGCGCCAGCAACGACGAGCTGCGCGACCTGTACCTGATCGGCGAGCTGTTCGCCGCCGACGAGGTGCGGCTGAACTACACCCACTACGAACGCTTCGTGATCGGCGGCGCCGCACCGGTGAACAGGAGCGTCTCCCTGCCGAAGCAGGCCGAGCCGGTCTCGGCCGCGGGCAAGCCGTTCCTGGAACGTCGCGAACTGGGCGTGATCAACGTCGGCGCCGGCACCGGCACGGTGACCGTCGACGGCACCGCCTACACCCTGGGCCCGAAGGACGGCCTGTACGTGGCCATGGGCAGCGCGGAAGTGGACTTCGCCTCGGCCGACGCCGCCAATCCGGCGAAGTTCTACCTGACCTCCACGCCGGCGCACGCGCGCTTCGAAACGAAGCAGCTGTCGATCAAGGACGCGGTGGCGCTGGAGCGCGGCGCGCTGGAGACCAGCAACGAGCGCACCATCTACCAGT
>Ga0160451_100276_pt1 | contig 38532 bp, 33 predicted proteins | sample HID1975M_E1MG_FD_108270 | JGI IMG/M metagenome (GOLD analysis project Ga0160451, IMG submission 108270) | Enriched soil microbial communities from UW Madison campus, WI, USA - HID1975M_E1 MG | ecosystem: Environmental > Terrestrial > Soil > Unclassified | place: USA: Madison, Wisconsin... | reverse complement strand
GGGCGACCTTGCCGGCGGTGACGACCTGGTCGCCCTCCTTCAGCCCATCGCGAATCTCGACCCACTGGCCTTCGGCGTAACCCAGCTTCACCGGCACGCGGGCCACCTTGCCTTCGCGCACGCGGAACACCGCCGGGTCGCCGTCTTCGAGCAGCGCCAGGCGCGGCACCACCAGCGCGTCGGTGCGCTGGTCGTAGTCGATGCGGATGCGGCCGAACATGCCCGGCTGCAGTGTTGCCGCAGCGTCGGCGAAGGCGCAGATCACGCGGAAGGTGCCGCTGCCCGCGTCGACCACCGGCGCCACGCGGTCGACCACGCCCTCGAAGGTGCGGCCCGGCAGCGCGTCGACCTGCAGCAGCACCGGCTGGCCGGCCTTCATCGTCGCCAGTTCGCGCTCGGGCACGTTGAGCGTGGCTTCCAGGCGCGAGTCGTCGACGATGCGGAAGATCGGCGTGTTGATCTGGACGAAGTTGCCCGGCTTGATCGAGCGCGAGGCGACCACGCCGGAGATCGGCGCGGTGACCGTGGAGTACGACAGTTCCAGGCTGGCCAGGTTGTACTGGGCGCGCGCGTTCTCCAGGTCGTAGCGCATCTGGTCGACCTCGCCGGCGCTGATCAGCTGCTGGGCGACCAGCTGCTGGGCGCGGCGGTAGTTGTTTTCCAGCTTGTGCAACTGGGCCTGGGCCTGGGCGACGGCCAGGCGGGCGCGGTCCGGGTCCAGCCGTACCAGCGGCTGGCCGGCCTTCACCTGCTGGCCCTCTTCCACCAGCACCGCCAGCGCCACGCCGGAGGTCTTGGCGACGACCTGCGAGTCGGCCAGCGGCTCCAGTGCAGCGGTGCCGGTATAGCTGGCGGCGATCGGCCGGCGCGCGGCCTTGACCACCTCCACCGGGATGGATTCGACCTCGGCTTCCTTGCCCTTGGCCTGGGCATCGCCCGGCCCTTCCTTGCCGCCCTTGCAGGCAGCCAGCAGGGTGGCGAGCAGCAGTGCGGTCGCTGCGGCGCGCCCGGCAGCGTGGCGGAGGCGGGTCTGGGGACTGGCCATGACGATATCCATATGTGCGAGGGAAGCCCGGGGTGTGATCAGGTGTTGTATACAAGTAGATCACCGGAACAGCCGGCCGCCATGCGCCGAAGGTCATGGGTACCGCATGTCCGGTGCGGCATTGACCACCCGGCGGGCCGCAGGTTCCGGTCGCGTGAATGCGCAGGCTATACTGCGCCGGCTTCGCGGCCGGCCCCGCTGCCGGCCCGTCCACCTTCCGCGACCGATCCCGGACCACCGAATGATGCGCCCGCTGCCGCTAGCCGCCTGCCTTGCCCTGGTCTCCGCCCTGTCCTTTCCCGCCCTGGCCCAGGAGGCCGCGCCGCCGCCGGCCGGGGCCGCGGAACCGGCAGCCGCTCCCGCCGAGTCGACCCCGACGACGGCCGCCCCGACCGGCAATCCTGAGTCCGGCCGCCAGCTGACCTATACCTGCCAGGGCTGCCACGGCCTGACCGGTTACAAGAACGCCTACCCGAACTTCCACGTGCCGAAGATCGGCGGGCAGTCGGCCGAATACCTGGCCCAGGCCCTGCACGAATACCAGCAGGGCAAGCGCAAGCACCCGACCATGCAGGCCCAGGCGCAGAGTTTCTCCGAGCAGGACATCGCCGACATCGCCGCCTTCCTGTCCACCCTCAAGTAAGCAGCCGCCACCCATGCCGACAGCCGTGACCGCCCCGCGTCTCGCCATCGCCCTCGCCGCCGCCCTGCTCCTGGCGGCCTGTTCCGGACAGGAAAGCTCCCACGACGCCGCCGAAGGCGAAGCCCATGCGGCCACGAGTTCCTCGGCCGGCCTGCCGGACGGTCATCCCGCCGCCGGCGAGCAGCTCGCCAAGGCCAAGGGCAAGGCCACCGGCCAGAGCTGCGTCGACTGCCACGGCCCGGACGGCAACGCCCCGATCGACGCCAGCTACCCCAAGCTGGGCGGCCAGTACGCCGACTACCTCGCCCATGCGCTGCAGCAATACCGTGCCGGCGACCGCCAGCATGCGCTGATGACCCCGCAGGCCGCCAACCTGAGCGACCAGGACATCGCCGACCTGGCCGCGTTCTTCGCCTCGCGCCCATCGCAGCTAAGCGATTTGCACGGCGTGCACTGAACGCCGTTGCGAAGCGTCACCAGCGAAGGCCCGCTTGTGCGGGCCTTCGCTTTTTTGAGGCACCGGGAGCAGGAAGCCAGGCTTTGGAACGGGACGCCATGCCTCTGATGCCTGATGCAGAGCGTCGGCTTCGGGCGCGGGCGGCATGCCTGTTGGGCTTGAAGCAAGAGCGTCGGCTTCGGACGGGGCTGGCGTGCCTGTCGGGCTTGAAGCAGAAACGTCGGCTCCGACGAGGCCGCTGTCACTTGGAGGTTGTGAAGCAAATGCTTCGGATCCGGCCGGGGCCGCCGCACCCTGGGGGTCTGGCGCATCGCTCGGCTCCGCCGTCCATGCCTCCGACGAGCGAGCGCAGGCCATCCCTGGCCTGCTTGCGCCAGACCCCCAGGGCACGACGTCCTTCGCGAGCTTTCCGGTCGTGGCTTCGTTCGGCGAAAGCTGTAGCAAAAGCAAAAGCGGACACGGCGAAATCACCAGTATCTTCGGCTACCACCAACCACCGTCGTCCCCGCGCGGGGGGGGACCAGTGACTTTGCCTCCGGATCCGACCGCCCCGTAAATGAAAGGGCCGCGCACAAGTCGCTGGGTCCCCGCCTGCGCGAGGACAACGGCTGTACGTCCTCGATCCGGTTCTCGATCGTCTGGATCCCACCGGTGAGTGACGACGGTTGAGCGGGTTGAACGAAGCCACGCCCCCGACGCGCCGGAAAGACGCGGTAGTGCGGGGGTATGGCGCAAGCAGCACAGGGATGTGCTGCGCTCGGCTGTCGGAGGCAGGACGCCGGAGCCAGCCGATGCGCCATACCCCCGCACTGCCGCGGCTCCCGCCGAAGCTCACGCCGCCCAACGCCTTTGCTCCTGCGGTTGCGGTTGCAGCCCACGACCGCCCGCCAACGTGTACGCCGATCGCACACCTACTCGCGTCACAATGCGGGCCATGGCTGCCTCTTCTTCCGCTTCGCCCAAGCCACGCCGCGAGCGCGGCAACCCCAGCCTGCGCGAACGCTTCGATGCGATGCGCAACCTGCCGCCATTCCTCGGCCAGATCTGGCGGACCAGTCCCGGCCTGACCCTGGCCAGCCTGGGCCTGCGCCTGATCCGTGCATTGATGCCCGTGGTCTCGCTGTACATCGGCAAGCTGATCATCGACGAAGCGATCCGCCTGGTCGGACTGGGCCTGGAGTTCGACGGCCTCGGCCAGGCATTGCGCGATGGCCAGTTGAGCCACCTGGCGGCCCTGCTCGGCCTGGAACTGGTGCTGGCGATCGGCTCGGACCTGCTCGGCCGGCTGGTCAGCTACGCCGACGGGCTGCTCTCGGAACTGTTCACCAACGCCAGCAGCGTGCGCCTGATGGAACACGCCGCCACCCTGGACCTGGAGGATTTCGAGGACCCGGACCTGCAGGACAAGCTCGACCGCGCCCGGCGCCTGACCATGAGCCGGATGAACCTGATGAGCCAGCTGTTCGGCCAGGTGCAGGACGCGGTCACCGTGGTCGCCTTCGCCATCGGCCTGCTGGTCTACGCACCGTGGTTGATCGGACTGCTGGCGGTGGCGCTCATCCCCGCATTCGTCGGCGAGGCGCACTTCAACGCGCTGGGCTATTCGCTCAACTTCGCCTGGACGCCCGAACGGCGCCAGCTCGAATACCTGCGCCAGACCGGCGCCAGCGTGGAAACGGCCAAGGAGGTGAAGATCTTCAACCTGCACCGCTTCCTGGTCGACCGCTACAAGCGACTGGCGGAGAAGTTCTACCTGGCCAACCGCGCCCTGGCCCGGCGCCGCGCGCTGTGGGGCACGCTGCTGGCCGCACTGGGCACGCTGGGCTACTACGTCGCCTACGGCTACATCGCCTGGCGCACGGTCAGGGGCGACTTCAGCATCGGCGACCTGACCTTCCTGGCCGGCAGCTTCCGCCGCCTGCGCCAGCTGCTGGAAGGCCTGCTGGTCGGCTTCTCCCAGGTCGCCGGGCAGGCGCTTTACCTGGACGACCTGTACTCGTTCTTCGAGATCGAACCGGAAATCCGTTCCAAGTCCGACGCGATGCCGGTGCCGCGCCCGATCGCGCGCGGCTTCGTGTTCGACAACGTCGGATTCCGCTACCCGGACGCCGATGCATGGGCGCTGCGCGGGCTGGAGTTCGAACTGCGCGCCGGCGAAGTGCTGGCCCTGGTCGGCGAAAACGGCGCCGGCAAGACCACCCTGGTCAAACTGCTGGCGCGCCTGTACGACCCGGACGAGGGGCGGATCCTGCTCGACGGCCGCGACCTGCGCGACTACGACCTGGACGACCTGCGCGCCAACATCGGGGTGATCTTCCAGGACTTCGTCCGCTACCACCTCACCGCCGGCGAGAACATCGGCGTGGGCCGGATCGACGCCATGGACGATGCCGCGCGAATCCGCGAATCGGCGCGCAGGGCGATGGCCGACGAAGTCATCGAGCCGCTGCCGCAGGGCTACGACCAGCTGGTCGGGCGCCGCTTCAAGACCGGCGTGGAACTGTCCGGCGGCCAGTGGCAGAAGATCGCCATCGCCCGCGCCTACATGCGCGATGCGCAGGTGATGATCCTCGACGAACCCACCGCGGCGCTGGACGCGCGCAGCGAGTTCGAGGTGTTCCAGCGCTTCAAGGAACTGTCGCACCAGCGCACCGCGGTGCTGATCTCGCACCGCTTCTCCAGCGTGCGCATGGCCGACCGGATCCTGGTCCTGGCCTGCGGCCGCGTGGAGGCCAGCGGCACGCATGCGCAGTTGATGGCGCAGGGCGGGCGCTACGCGGAGTTGTTCGAGCTGCAGGCGGCCGGCTATCGTTGACCCTCCCCGCCACCGACAGGATGCGCCGCCATGCGCCTGCCCGCCCTCGCTCCCCTCACCCTCGCCCTGCTCATCGCGCTGCCGGCCTGCACGCCCGCATCGGACACCGCCGCTTCCGCCACGCCGACCGCTGCCGCCGCCGCGCCGTCGCGCAGCGTCGCCAGCGAACAGGGCGAAGCGAAACTGAGCGTGGTCGCCAGCGGCCTGGCCCATCCGTGGGCCGTCGCGCTCCTGCCGGACGGCGGCTTCCTGGTCACCGAGCGGGTCGGCACGCTGCGCCGCATCGCCGCCGACGGCACCGTGTCGCCGCCGCTGTCGGGCGTGCCGGCGGTATCGGCGCGCGGCCAGGGCGGCCTGCTCGACGTCGCGCTGGCCCCGGACTTCGCGCAGAGCCGGCGCATCTACCTCAGCTTCGCCGAGCCCGACGGCAGCGGACTGTCCGGCACCAGCGCCGCGTATGCCACGCTCGGCGATGGCGGGTTGAACGACGTGACCGTGTTCTACCGCCAGGAACCGAAGGTCGATACCGAAAACCACTACGGCTCGCGCTTCGCCTTCGACGGCCGGGGTCACGTCTTCATCAGCCAGGGCGAGCGCACCCTGCGGCCGATGGCCCAGCAGCTGGACAAGCTGCAGGGCAAGCTGGTCCGCCTGAACCTGGACGGCAGCGTGCCCGAGGACAACCCGTTCGTCGGCCAGGCTGGCGCGCGCCCGGAGATCTGGAGCTACGGCCACCGCAACTCGCAGGGCCTGGCATTCGATCCGCGCACCGGCAAGCTGTGGGAAAGCGAGCACGGCCCGCGCGGCGGCGACGAGGTGAACCTGCCGCAGCCCGGCAGGAACTACGGCTGGCCGATCGTCACCCACGGCATCGACTATTCCGGCCAGCCGATTTCCGAGGCGGTGGGCAAGGAGAAGGAAGGCATGGAGCCGGCGCAGTTCGTATTCGAAGTCTCGCCGGGCCTGTCCGGCATGGCCTTCCATACCGGCCATCCGGGCAAGCCCTGGAACGACAGCCTGTTCCTCGGCTCGCTGGCGCAGCGCCAGCTGATCCGGCTGCAGCTGGACGGCGACCGCATCGTCTCCGAGGAACGCCTGCTGCAGGACTTCGGCGAACGCATCCGCGACGTACGCGCCGGCGCCGACGGCAACCTGTACCTGGTCACCGACGAGGACGACGGCAAGCTGCTGAAGCTGGAGCCGCCGCAGGGCTGAGTCTCGGACGGGAAGGACATCGGCCGGATGAGAAGGATTCCCATCCGGCTGGGCTACAATAGCCGCCTTCCCTCCCCCTGCTGTCTCCCCGATGTCATCCGCCTACGGCACCGAGACGGTGCTCGATGTCCGTCACTGGACCGACGACTACTTCAGCTTCACCACCACCCGCGACGACGGTTTCCGCTTCGAGAACGGCCAGTTCGTGATGATCGGACTGGCCACCGAGGGCGGCAAGCCGCTGCTGCGCGCCTACTCGATCGCCAGCGCCAACTGGGAAGAGCAGCTGGAGTTCTTCAGCATCAAGGTCCCCAACGGCCCGCTGACCTCGCGCCTGCAGCACATCAAGCCCGGCGACAGCGTGCTGGTCGGGCGCAAGCCCACCGGCACGCTGCTGATCAGCGACCTGCATCCGGGCCGCAACCTGTACCTGCTGGGCACCGGCACCGGCCTGGCGCCGTGGCTGTCGGTGGTCAAGGATCCGGAGACCTACGAGCGTTTCGAACGCGTGGTCCTGTGCCACGGCGTGCGCAACGCCAAGGACCTGGCCTACCACGACTACTTCGGGAAGGAACTGCCGCAGCACGAACTGCTCGGCGAGACGATCCGCGGCAAGCTGTTGTACTACCCGGCGGTCAGCCGCGAAGAGTTCCGCAACCGCGGCCGCCTGACCGAGCTGATGGCCAGCGGCGAAATGACGCGCACCCTGGGCATCGAGCCGCTGGACCCCGCGCACGACCGCGCCATGATCTGCGGCAGCCCGCAGATGCTGGCCGATTTCCGCAGCCTGCTCGACGGCCGCGGCTTCGCCGCCTCGCCGCGGATCGGCACCGCCGGCCAGTACGTGTTCGAGCGCGCGTTCGTCGAAAAGTAGGCTTGCCGACCCCTCCCACAGGCGTGCTAGCGTGCGCGCGGGGACGACAGGAACGGGGATGCGCATGACTTCACGATGGCTGCTGCTGGCAGGGCTGCTCCTGTCCGCCATGGACCTTGCCGCCGCCGAACTGCCGGCGCCGCCGGCGGTCGGCGAAGTTCCGCCGCAACAGCTGGGCAAGGACCGCAAGGGCTCCCCGGTCGACCTGGCCGACTACCGCGGCAAGGTGACCATCGTGACCTTCTGGGCCTCCTGGTGCGGCCCCTGCCGGCGGGAGCTGCCGGTCCTCGGGCGTTTCCAGGACGTCGTCGGACGCGATGCGCTCGAGGTGATCGCGGTCAACTTCAAGGAGCCGCGCGCGGACTTCGATGCGGTGGTGCGCGCCAACCGCAAGATCCCGCTGACCTACGTGCGCGACAGCTTGGGCACGACCAGCGACCAGTACGGCGTCAACTCGCTGCCGCACATGTTCATCCTCGACCACGAGGGCAAGGTCGCCTATACCCATCGCGGCTATTCCGCCGAGTCGCTCCCGGGCATCATCCAGGAAATCCTTTCGCTGCTTCCGGATGAAGTGAAGAACCGCGCACCCGCCGACGGCTGAAGGCCGGGACCGGACGAATCGAAGCCGGCGCCAGGCTCAGGGCCCGGCCGCCAGTGCGCGGTCGATGTCGCCCAGCAGCGATTCCGGCTGCACGTTCGGCGCATGGCGGGACAGCACCCGGCCGTCGCGGCCGACCAGGAACTTGGTGAAGTTCCACTTGATCGTGCCGGTTCCCAGGAACCCGCGCTTCTCGCCCTTGAGCCATTGCCACAGCGGATGCGCGCCAGGGCCGTTGACTTCGATCTTGGCGAACATCGGGAAGGTCACGCCGAAGTTAAGCGCGCAGAAGTCGCGGATCGCGGCCTCGTCGCCGGGCTCCTGGTGCCCGAACTGGTCGCACGGGAAGCCGAGCACGGCGAAGCCGCGTTCGCGCCGCTCGCGCCACAGGCGCTCCAGCCCGGCGTACTGCGGGGTGAAGCCGCAGCGCGAAGCCACGTTGACCACCAGCAGGACCTGGCCGGCGAACTCGGACAGGGCACGCGGGTGGCCGTCGATGTCGGTGGCGGAGAAATCGCGGATGGTGGTCATGGCATCGGGCGGCGGGGGCGGAAACGACAGCATAGCGGCGCCTTCCGTCGGGCACATGCCATGCCCTACGCTAGGCCAGACCCGCGGCAGGAGCCCTTCCCATGCAGGCCCCGCACGACACCGGCTCCATGGCGACCCTCTACGTGCATGTCCGCATCCTGCTGGGCATGGTGATCGGCCTGGGCCTGACCCACCTGCTGCGCCATTTCGCCAACCTGATCGAGAACCCGCGCCGCGAGCGGCTGTACTGGGTTCACCTGGGCTGGGCGCTGTCGATGCTGCTGTTCCTGCTGCACTGGTGGTGGTGGCAGTTCCGCCTAGCCCATCTGGTCCAGTGGACCTTCAACCTGTACCTGTTCGTGGCCATGTACGCGTTGCTGCTGTACCTGCTGTGCGCCTTCATCTTCTCCGACAGCGCCAACGAATACCCCGACTACCGCGAGTACTACTACGCCCGCCGCCAGTGGTTCTTCGGCCTGCTGGCGGTGGTCTACGCGGTGGACATGGTCGACACCTGGATCAAGGGGTCAGCGTACTTCGACAGCTTCGGCACGGAGTTCGTGGTGCGGAACCTGGCCTACATCGTCCTGTGCGTGACGGCGGCCCTCACCCGCAATCCGCGGTTCCATGGCGCATTCGTCAGCCTGGGGCTGGTCTACCAGATCTCATGGATCGCACGCCAGTTTGAGACGCTCTGAGCACAGGCCGCCGCCCGGGTCTCCTGTGCCTTTCGTCATGGGGCGGCGGCCTGCCGGCTGCGGTAGATTGAGGGATTCGTCCCTGCAGGATCCGCTGTAATGAAGAAAACCGGCCTCTACCTGGCGCTCGCCGCCGCCCTTGGACTTGGCATGACCGCCTGCAACCGCACCGACACCGCCGCGCCCGACACCAGCGCCGGACAGCCGGCCGCGCCGGCCGTCCAGGACAACCCGTTCCTCGTGCAGAGCGACCTGCCGCTGCAGTACCCGCATTTCGACAAGATCAAGGACGGCGACTTCGCCCCCGCCTTCGACGCCGGCATGGCCGAGCAGCTCAAGGAGATCGAGGCGATCGCCAACAACCCGGAGGCGCCGACCTTCGAGAACACCATCATCGCGATGGAGAACAGCGGCCAGCTGCTCGACCGCGCGACCACCGTGTTCTACAACCTGGTGGGCACCGACACCAACGATGCGCGCAAGCAGCTCGACGCCGACTACTCGCCGAAGTTCGCCGCGCACCGCGACGCGATCATGCTCGACGGCAAGCTGTTCGCCCGCATCCAGGCGCTGTACGACCAGCGCGACGGCCTCGGCCTGGACGCCGAGGGTACCCGCCTGGTCGAGCGCTACTACACCGACTTCGTCCGCGCCGGCGCCAAGCTGTCCGACACCGACAAGACCAAGCTGAAGGACATGAACGCGCAGCTGGCCACCCTGGGCACCCAGTTCGACCAGAACGTGCTCAACGAGGTCAACGCTTCGGCGGTGGTGTTCGACAGCGCCGACGCCCTGGCCGGATCGAGCGAAGCCCAGGTCACCGCCGCGGCCGATGAGGCCAAGAAGCGCGGGCTGGAAGGCAAGTACGTGGTCACCCTGCTCAACACCACCGGCCAGCCGCCGCTGACCTACCTGAGCAACCGCGACGCGCGGCAGAAGATCTTCGAGGCGTCCGTCGCCCGCGGCAGCCGCGGCAACGAGTACGACAACACCGGTGTGGTCTCGCAGGTGGTCAAACTGCGCGCCGAGCGGGCCAACCTGCTGGGCTTCCCGAACCACGCGGCCTACTCGCTGGCCGACGCGACCGCCAAGACCCCCGAAGCGGTCAACGACATGCTCGGCAAGCTGGCGCCGGCCGCCGTGGCCAACGCCAAGCGCGAAGCCGCCGACCTGCAGAAGATGATCGACCAGGAGCAGGCCGCCAAGGGCGAGCCGACCTTCAAGCTCGAGCCGTGGGACTGGGCCTACTACGCCGAGAAGGTGCGCCAGGCCCGCTACGACTTCGACGAGAACCAGCTCAAGCCGTTCTTCGAGATGAAGAACGTGCTGGAGAACGGCGTTTTCTTCGCCGCCAACCAGCTCTACGGCCTGACCTTCAAGGAACGCACCGACCTGCCGAAGTACCGCGACGACATCTGGACCTACGATGTCTTCGACGCCGACGGCAAGCAGCTGGCGATCTTCATCTTCGACCCGTACGCGCGCGAGTCCAAGCGCGGTGGTGCGTGGATGAACGCCTACGTCTCGCAGTCCACGCTGCGCGGCACCCAGTCGGTGGTCGCCAACCACCTCAACATCCCCAAGCCGCCGGAAGGCCAGCCGACCCTGCTGACCTGGGACGAGGTCACCACCGCCTTCCACGAGTTCGGCCATGCCCTGCACGGCATGTTCTCGAACGTGACCTACCCCTACTTCAGCGGCACCAACGTGCCCCGCGACTTCGTCGAGTTCCCCTCGCAGGTCAACGAGATGTGGGCCGACTGGCCGAGCGTGCTGGCCAACTACGCCAAGCACTACCAGACCGGCGAGCCGATGCCGCAGGCATTGCTGGACAAGGTCCTGGCCGCGAGCAAGTTCAACCAGGGCTTCGCCACCACCGAGTACCTGGGCGCGGCCATGCTCGACCAGCGCTGGCACCAGATCGGTCCCGACCAGGTGCCGCCGGCTTCGGGCGTGATGCAGTTCGAGCATGATGCGCTGGTCGCCGACGGCATCTACTTCCCGCCGGTGCCGCCGCGCTACCGCACGCCGTACTTCAGCCACATCATGGGCGGCTACGCGGCCGGCTATTACGCCTACATCTGGTCGGAGGTGCTGGACGCCAACACCCAGGAATGGATGCGCGCCCACGGCGGCCTCAAGCGCGAGAACGGCGACCACTTCCGCGCCACCCTGCTCTCGCGTGGCGGCAGCCAGGACGCGCTGCAGCTGTTCCGCGACTTCTCCGGCCACGATCCGCAGATCGAGCCGCTGCTGAAGAAGCGCGGGCTGGATGCCGCGCCCCCGCGCTGATCCGTCCGCCAGCCACTCCGCACCGCGCCACCTTCGGGTGGCGCGGTTCGTTTCAGGGGTCCGGACGCCGCGCACTTTTCCACAGCCGGTATGGATGAGCGCTGCGCGAAGCTGTGGATAATCGCCGCCGGCCCAGTCGCGGCGGGCTGCCAGGGGGCTGCCGGTTTTTTCGCCATGACGGCCGGCCGCCGGCCCGTCGCGCCTGTCGTAGGAGCCCGTCTTGCGGGCGACACGGGCGCCGGAACCATGAGGACGTCGCCTGTGCAGATGGCGTCGTGCCGCCCGGCTCCTGCAGAACAAGCCGACCCGCGCGGCCTCAGCGCGGGGCGACGTAACCGCCAGGCACGCCGCCTGGCGACATGACCAGCTGCCACAGCTGCGCCCGCCGGCTGCGGAAGGTGGCCATCGAACCGGCCAGGTAGAACCGCCACATCCGCCGGAAGCGCTCGTCGTAGCGCGGGTCGAGCCGGTCCCAGGCCGCTTCGACGTTGGCCCGCCAGGCCTGCAGCGTGCGGTCGTAGTCGGCGCCGAAGTTGTGCCAGTCCTCGATCACGAACAGGCCCTCGCTGGCGCGGGTGATCTGCGCCGCCGAAGGCAGCATCGAGTTGGGAAAGATGTAGCGCGCGATCCACGGATCGGTGCGGCGCACCGAGGCGTTGCCGCCGATGGAGTGCAGCAGGAACAGCGCGTGTTCGGGCAGGCAGCGCCGCACCACCTCGAAGTAGGTGCGGTAGTTGCGCACGCCCACGTGCTCGAACATGCCGATGGAGAACGCCGCGTCGAAGGGCTCGTCCAGGTCGCGGTAGTCCTGCAGGCGGATATCCACCGGCAGGCCTTCGCACAGGCGGCGGCCGAATTCGGCCTGTTCCCTGGAGATGGTCACCCCCACCCCGGACACCCCGTAGCGCTCGGCCGCGAACTTCAGCGCTTCGCCCCAGCCGCAGCCGATGTCGAGCACGCGCATGCCCGGGCGCAGATCCAGCTTGCGGCAGACCAGGTCCAGCTTGGCCTCCTGCGCCGCATCCAGGTCCGCCGCCTGGCGCCAGTAGCCGCAGCTGTACACCAGCCGGCGGCCGAGCATCGCCGCGTACAGGTCGTTGCCCAGGTCGTAATGGCGCCGCCCGACTTCGCCGCTGCGCCGGCGCGACTGCGGATTGGACAGGCGCGCCAGCAGCGCATCGCCGATCGCGCCGCGCACGCGCTGGTCCAGCCGCGCCAGCATCAGCCGCACCAGCAGACCGTCCAGCGAACGCGCGTCCCACCAGCCGTCCATATACGACTCGCCCAGGCCCAGCGATCCCTGCGCCAGCAAACGTGCGTACACGCGTTCGTCGTGGACCTGCAGGTCCCACTCGCGCTCGCCGCCGACGCGCACGCCGGCCTCGGCCAGCAGGGCCTCGATCCGTTTCCGGGGACGGGCCGGGACCGCCATGCGCCGCCTACTGCGCGAACAGCCCGCGGACGTCGTCCGCCAGGTACGGCTGCAATACCGCCGCCGGCACTTCCACGGTCTGCACGCCGTCGGCGTAGGGACCGACCTGGTAGGGCGGGAATACGAAGCGCAGCGCGGCGATGCGGCCGTCGGCGGCGGGCACCGGCTCGAACTGGGCGAAGTTCTCCGGCTGCGGCCGGGTGCCTTCGGCGATCATCTTCAGGGCCATGGCCAGCAACCGTTCGCGGTCTTCCGGCTCCAGTGCCTCGTCCGCGGCGCGGGTGTGTGCCGCCGTCCCCAGCTGCTCGCCCGCATAAGCGGCGACGGCCTGCCAGCCAGCCGGCGAGGCCAGCAGGTTCTGCGCGGTAAGCATGCGTTGCTCGCGCGGCAGCCAGACGAAACGGGCCACCAGCGGCTGCCCGTGCGCGCCGCCGGTATAGAGGCTGCCATCGGCCGCGATCGCGACCACTTCGTCGGTGCGCATCAGTTCGCGGAAGCCCAGCGACAGTTCGTATGGCGCGGTGGGCTTGTCCTGCAGCCCGTCCACGGCGTGCATCAGTTCGCCCCGGGCGGCCTGCGCGTAGTCATGAAGGGCCCGGGCCAGGCCGGGATCGGCGGCCGCGCCGGCCGGATAGCTGATCCCGACCACGTAGCGCGGATCGTGTTCGATCACGTCGGCGAGCTGCGGGGCCGCATCATCCGGCGAGGGCGCGGACGGCGCCGTGCCGGCGGCCGCTGCCGCGGGTGACTGTGCGTCCGGCTCGGGCACCGGTACCGGTTCACGCCTGCACGCGCCCAGCGCCGCCAGCAACAGGCCGGCGGCGAGGAAACGGCCGGGCATCGTCATGGTCATCCTGCACCTCCGATGTGCGTTGCACGATCTGGGCTGCGGCCCCACGGGCCCAGTGTATTCACTCCGCAAGCACATCGGCATATTCCGGATGCCGGGAAACCCAGACACGCGCGTAGGAGCATGCCGGCAGCACCCGCCAGCCCCGCCCGCGGGCATGGTCGAATGCCTCCCTCACCAGCCGGCCCGCCAGGCCGCGGCCGCCGATGGCCTCGGGCACCCCGGTATGGTCGATCACCAGCGTTTCCCCCTGCAGGTGGTAGTCCAGCTCGGCCTCGTGGCCGTCCACTTCCAGATGGAAGCGCTGGCGGGCGGCATCGTGGGCGATGGCGGGCAGGTCGTTCATGGCGGATCCCCGGGGTCGTGGTGACGGCAGAAGGCGACGCTTTGCGTCACATTCTGGCCTCCGGTCCTGCCAAAGCGGGGTGATGACATCGCTGAACAGGGATGGGAAACGCCCCCGAAAGGTTGGCACGGGTTCTGCTTGGATTCAGGCAAGAGATTCATGCAAGCCATCCAGACGCGCAAGCTTTCAAGGGGGATCCCACGATGAACGAATTCGAACACCACGACTCGAACGATTTCGCCAACGACGCTTCCCTGCTGGAGGGCCTGTACCAGCTGGTGGTCACCGGCCATACCGACGGCTGGGAATTCGAGCAGCTCGACCATGAAGTCTATGGTCGCCTGAAGAACGCCTACGCCGTAGCCAACTGAAAGGGGGAGGACGGAGCGCGGCAACGCGCACCGTCCGGGGCAGCTCCGCCGGCGGCGGGGCTGCCTTTTTTTGTGGGTCCTCTCCCGACTGCGGGAAGCAGGCAGGTCGCCTTTCCATAGTTGGCCGGGGCGTCGGGCAGGCAGGCTGGCTCTGGATGCCACGGATATGTATTCGGTCGGGAGCGAAAAGCTTCGGCTCCGGACGGGGCCGAAGCTTGCTGGGGTCCGGAGCGAAAAGCCTCGGCTCCGGACGGGATCGAAGCTTGCTGTGGGGTCGAAGCGAAAAGCTCTTCGGCTTCGGACGGGGCCGCCGCATCCTGGGGGTCTGGCGCATCGCTCGGCTCCGCCGTCCATGGCTCCGACGAGCGACCGCAGGCCATCCATGGCCTGCTTGCGCCAGACCCCCAGGGCATGACGTCCTCTGCGAAGGTCGGGGTCGTGGCTTCGATCGGGGAAAGCGAATCCTCGGGACCCGGACTTTCGTAGAGCGGGGAGCGGGGCTTGCCGCGCTGCCTTTGCCTCGCTGTCGGCCAGGCGCAGCGAGGCAAGCCCCGCTCTACGAGAGCAATCAAGCCGGAACGACGGCCAGCACCACGGAAGCCGAGACCAGGAACGAAGCCACACCCTCAACGCGCCGAAAGACGCGGTAGTGCGGGGGTATGGCGCAAGCAGCACACGGATGTGCTGCGCTCGGCCGTCGGAGGCAGGACGCCGCAGCCGGCCGATGCGCCATACCCCCGCACTGTCACGGCTCCCACCGAAGCACGCCAGACCGGACGCCTTTGCTTCCGAAGCCAGCCCAACCGGACGCCCTTGTTCCGGCTCCTGCGGTTCGCGTGCGTCTTTCCCGTCGCCCGTGCCGACGTCGTCGTGTCGCCCGCAAGACGGGCTCCTGCGCAAAGAAGGCCCGGGATGGATCAGCCGAAGCGCGGATTGAGCAGCTGCTCCAGGAACACCTGCACCAGCCGCGGCTCCATCGCCAGCATGAACATCACCCCGAATGCGGCGCCGGCCAGGTGTGCGCTGTGGTTGATCCGGTCCCCACCCCGCCGGTCCATCCAGATGCTGTAGCCGACGTAGAACACCGCGTACAGGATCGCCGGCGCCGGGATGAAGAACACGAAGATCAGCGACCACGGCGACAACAGGATGAAGGCGAACAGCACCGCCGACACCGCGCCCGAGGCGCCGAGGCTGAAGTAGTTGGGATTCTTCTGGTTCTTCAGGTAGCTGGGCAGGATCGAGACCACCAGCGCCGCCAGGTAGAACAGCGGATAGGTCAGGAAGCTGCCGGTCAGGCGCAGCATCACCTGTTCGATCAGCCGGCCGAAGAAGAACAGCGTGACCATGTTGAACAGCAGGTGCGGCAGGTCGGCATGCAGGAAGCCGTAGCTCACCAGCCGCCAGTATTCGTGTCGCTGGGAGATCGCCGGCGGCCACAGGATCAGACGGTCGGCCAGGCGGCGGTCGTTGAACGCCCGCCACGACAACAGCGCGGTGACGGCGATAAGGATGAAGGTGATCGGTGAGCCCACGGCGTCCTCAGGCGTTTCGGTAGTAGTCCTGCATCGGATAGCTCCGTGCATAGGCGGCGAAGGCCAGCGCGGCCAGGAAGGCGAAGCCGGCGAAGAAGAACATCAGGAAGGCATTGCCGCTCAGGCCGGTGCCCGCGATCCGATCGATGACGGCGTCGTTGCGCACGGCCGCATTGGTCAGCAGTACCCACAGGTTGCCGTAGGACACCGACAGCAGCCAGAAGCTCATGATCGTGCCCTTCATCGCCCGTGGCGCCTGGCTGTAGGCGAACTCCAGGCCGGTGGCCGAGACCAGCACCTCGCCGAAGGTCAACAGCGCATACGGCAGGATCTGCCAGGCCAGCGATACCGGGTCGCCGCCGTCCAGCCACAGCTGCAGCATGCCGGCCACGATCCAGGCCAGGCCCGAGAACGCGATGCCGGCGCCCATCCGCCGCAGCGCGGTGGGCTCGAAGCCGGCGCGCCGCAGCAGCGGGTACAGCACCAGGTTGTTGAAAGGGATCAGCAGCATGACCATGATCGGGTTCAGCGCCTGCATCTGCGCGGCCGACACGACCAGCCAGCTCGGCCACCACCACGCCTCGTGCGGGATGTGCATGGTCCGTCCCTGCAGCACCCAGGTGGAGGCCTTCTGGTCGAACAGCGACCAGAACGGCGTCACCAGCGCGAACACGATCAGGATCCGCAGCACCGCGCGCACGCCTGCCACCGCTTCCTCGGGATGGCGGCCACGGGCTGCGTCGAGCTGCATCGAAGCGCCCAGGCCGACCAGCGCGATCAACAGGCCCAGCCCGATCAGCACGGCCTCGACGAAACCCAGCCACGGCACCAACCCCAGCGAGGCCAGCGCCAGCGCCATGCCCGCCACCGCCACCCGGGTGCCCGCACCGCGATGGCCGCCGAACAGCGCCGTGCGCACCACCGCCAGGAAACCGTGCGGATCGGGCGGTGCCGGCGGCACATGCTCGTACTTGCGCCGTCCGGCCCAGAACACCAGCGTGGCCAGGAACATCAGCAGCCCGGGGATGCCGAAGGCCACGCTCGGCCCGAAGCGCTGCAGGAACACCGGCATCAGCAGCGACGCGAAGAAGGATCCGAAGTTGATCGTCCAGTAGAAGGCGTCGTAGACGACCTTGGCCAGCGCCTTGTTGCCCTGGTCGAACTGGTCGCCGACGAAGGCCGACACCAGCGGCTTGATCCCGCCCGAGCCCAGTGCGATCAGGAACAGGCCGGTGTAGAAGCCGGTCCGGTTGGCCTCGAACAGCGCCAGGCAAGCATGGCCGGCGCAGTACACCAGCGACAGCCACAGCACCGTGTTGTACTTGCCGAAGAACCGGTCCGAGATCCAGCCGCCCAGCAGCGGGAAGAAGTACACGCCGATGACGAAGGTATGGAATACGTCCTTCGCGGCGCCCTCGCGCTCGATTTCCGGCAGGTAGGCCAGCAGGACGCTGCCGACCAGGAACGGCACCAGGATGTTGCGCATGCCGTAGAAACTGAAGCGCTCGCAGGCTTCGTTGCCGATGATGTAGGGGATCTGGCGGGGCAGGCGCCCGCGCCCGGCATGGATTTCGCTCATCGGTATCGGCTGCAAAAGAAGCCGAGGGTACCCGATGAGCCGCTCCCACCGGAACCGCCGGCGACCGGTGAGGCGCTGCCTGCGCGAGGCCGACGCTGGCATCATCGGCCTGTCGCCTTGCCGGTATTGCCGATGTCCCGTCCTTTCGCCCTGCCCCCCCGTCCGCTCCTGGCCTGCCTCGCATCGGCCTGGCTGGCCATCGCCGTACCGCATGCCGCGCGCGCCGCCGCGTCCGCGCCCAATCCACTCTCCACCGTGGCCGAGCGCTCCGGGTTCCAGCGCACCGGCCGCTACGACGAAGTGCTGGCGTTGGCGGCCGCGTTCCAGCAGCGCTATCCGGACCGGGTCGTGGCGCGCAGCTTCGGCACCACGCCCGAGGGCCGGCCGATGCAGCTGCTGGTGGTCACCGCGACCGGCGTGTCCGATCCGGCCGAAGCCCACCGCCGCGGCCTGCCGGTGGTGCTGATCCAGGGCGGCATCCATGCCGGCGAGATCGAAGGCAAGGACGCCGGCTTCCTGGCCCTGCGCCAGGTGCTGGAGGGCCAGGCGGCCCCGGGCGCGCTGGACAAGGTGGTGTGGCTGTTCGTGCCGGTGTTCAACGTCGACGGCCACGAGCGCTTCGGCGCCTGGAACCGCCCCAACCAGCGCGGCCCGGAGCAGATGGGCTGGCGCACCACCGCGCAGAACTTCAACCTCAACCGCGATTACGTGAAGGCCGACACGCCGGAAATGCGCGCCATGCTGCGCCTGGTCCAGGAATGGGACCCGCTGGCCACGGTCGACCTGCACGCCACCGACGGCGCCCAGTTCCAGCACGACGTCTCCCTCCAGGTCGAACCGCTGCACGCCGGCGACGAACAGCTGCGCGCGGCCGGACGCGCCTGGCGCGATGGCGTGCTCGCCGACCTGGCCCGGCAGGGCTCGCGGCCGCTGGGCTTCTACCCCTCGTTCGTGGTCGAGGAAGATCCGGCGTCCGGATTCGCCGACGACGTGTCGCCACCGCGTTTCTCCCACGGCTATTTCCGGTTGCGCAACCGCTTCGGGATGCTGGTGGAAACCCACTCCTGGAAAACGTATCCGGAGCGCGTGCGGATCACCCGCAATGCGATCGTCTCGGTGCTCGAACAGATGGCGCGGCATGGCGCGCAGTGGCGGCGCATGGCCGACGAGGCCGACGTGCGCGCCTCCCGCCTGGGGGGCAACGAGGAAGCATTGGCCTATCGCGCCACCGACGAATCACGCACGGTCGATTTCCTCGGCTACGCCTACACCCGCACGCCCTCTGACGTGTCCGGCGCGCTGATGACCCGCTACGACGAGACCACTCCGCAGGTATGGCACCTGCCGCTGCGCGACCACGTCGTGCCCGTGCTCAGCGCCACCGTGCCGCGTGCCGGCTACCTGGTGCCGCCGGCGTGGGCGGATTTCGTGCAACCGACACTGGAGGCGCACGGCGTCGCATTCCGCCGCCTGCAGGCGGCATGGCCGGCCGCGCCGGTGCAGGTGTTCCGCGACGAATCGGCCAAGACCGACGCCGTGTCAACCGAAGGCCGGCAACGGCTGAAGCTGGCCGGCCACTGGCAACCGGAGACCCGCGACGTGGCCGCCGGCGCGCTGTACGTGCCGGCCGGCCAGCCGCTCGCGCGGCTGGTCCTGGCCCTGCTCGAACCGCAGGCACCCGACGCGCTCGCCGCGTGGGGCGGCTTCAACATCGCCTTCGAGCGCAAGGAATACATGGAGGACTACGTGGCCGAGGACGTGGCCCGCAGGATGCTCGATGACGATCCCGCATTGCGTTCGGAGTTCCAGCGACGGCTGGCATCCGACCCGGCCTTCGCCGCCGATCCGGCGGCGCGCCTAGACTTTTTCTACCGCCGCCATCCGGCCTGGGACGAGCGCTACGGCCTGTATCCGGTGCTGCGCCTGGACCGCCCTCCACCCGACCGCTGAGATGCCGCCATGAGCCGCCTCCCCCGCCTCGCCGCCCGCCTGCTGTTCTGCGCAGCCCTGCTGCCGGGCGCGGTGGTGGCCGGCCAGGACGTTGACGACGCTCCGCCGGCACCGGGATTCACGCTGGTCACCCTCGACCTCGACGGCGGGCCGCTGCGCCGCACGCGGATCGTGGAGGAGATGCGCCGGCTGCAACCCGACGCGATCGCCCTGCAGGACGTACTGCAGGACGAATCGCTGCCCAACCAGGCCGAATGGCTGGCACGCGAACTCGGCTACGACGTGCATTTCGTCACCGTCGACCCGCCCAGCCACAAGCGTCGCCAGGGCAATGCACTGCTGACCCGCGGCGAGGTGCTGGAGGAGGGCGAAACCCTGCTGCATCCGCTCGAGGATCGCCGCACCGCCGGCTTCGTGCGCCTGTCGGTGGACGACCGGCCGCTCAACATCTACTTCACCCGGTTCCACGACGCTCCGGATGGCGCCGGGATACGCGCGCACCAGCTGGCCGACCTGCTCGCCTACGTGGATGCCACCTCCGGGGAGGCCCCGTCGCTGATCGCAGGCAATCTCCATGCCGCCGCCGATGCGCCGGAACTGGCGCCGCTGCACGCGGACTGGCAGGACGCATGGAGCACGCTGCACCCGGAGACCGGCGCCGCCGCAGGACCGGACACGCTCGATTCGAACCACTTCGACACACCGGCCGGCATCGGCCACGTGTTCGCCGGGCGCGGGCGCGTCGAGCCTGTGGCGGCCGAACTTCTGCCCTTCACGCCGGACGCCGATGCAGTGCAGCTCCCGGACCACCGTGGTCTTCTGGTGCGGCTGCGCATCGGCGACGCCGCGCCCTGAGCACGTCGTGCGCTGCGTCGCGGTTTAATGAATCGCATACGCCGGCTTCGCATCGTCCACCGCTGTGCACCGGCTAGTCTGCGGCTTCCCGACCCAAGGAAGCCACCTGCATGGACCACCTCGCCGGCAAACGCGTCGCCATCCTCGCCAGCGATGCGCTGCGCATCGCCCTTGCCTTCGTCGAGGCCGGCAAACCGATCGACGCGCCTCCACGAAAGGAGGCTTCCGCATGAGCCGCGGCGCCCCGATCCACCGTCGCCACGCCGGTGCCGTGCTCGCCGCCATCCTCGTGCTGTCGCTGCTGGGCGCCTGCCGCCCGGCCACTCCGGACACCGCCCCGGCGCCGGCGGCACCGCCCGACACGACACCGGCGGATTCCGGACCCGCGGCACCGGCTCCGGCGGAGCAGGCCGTCGCCGTGCCGATCGAAACGCACTGGCAGTGCGGCGACCAGCGGGTGGTCGCGCGCTTCGACAATCCGGCGCAGACCGTGACCGTGGTCCACGACCGCGGCGAACTGGTGCTGCCGCAGGCGGTTTCCGCCTCCGGCGCGCGTTATGCCGATACCAACGGCAACGAATTCTGGACCAAGGGCCCGGGCGGCACGCTCACCCTGTCGGGCGCCGCGGCGCGGGACTGCACCGAGATCGCTGACGGCGGATGATCTGGCGCGGACGGAGCGGCGGCGCATCCGTGCCATGAATGCGACCGCTCCGGCGCCTGCAACCGATCCGCCCTGGCGTGGCGGGCCCCTTCGGTCGAGGGCGGCCGCACGCCGTCGATGAAGCGGTCCATGGCATCGCACCGCTTGAAATCGAACCGTGTGCGCCACGACCATGCGCCGATGCCCACAGCTTCCCCGCCGACCGCCCACGGTTACCGTGGCCGCTTCGCCCCCTCGCCCACCGGCCCGCTGCATTTCGGCTCGCTGCTGGCCGCGTTCGGCAGCTGGCTGCTGGCGCGGCATGCGCGCGGACAGTGGCTGGTGCGGATCGAGGACCTGGATCCGCCTCGCGAAATGGCCGGCGCCGCGGAGCTGCAGCTGGCCGCGCTGGCCGCCTTCGGCCTGGTCGCGGACCTGCCGCCGGCGCGCCAGAGCGGACGCCACGCCCTGTACCGCGCCGCACTGGAGCGCCTGCTCGCGCAGGGCACCGCGTTCGCCTGTTCCTGCAGCCGCACCGTCCTGGCCGCGCAGGGCGGCATCCATCGCCATTGCGTGGCACGCGCGCCGCGTCCGCACCCGGCCTTCCGCCTGCGCGTGGCCGACGGCGAAACGGTGGCCTTCGAGGACGGTCTGCAGGGGCGCGTGGTGCAGGACGTGGCGCGCGAGGTCGGCGACTTCGTCCTGCGGCGCGGCGACGGCTTCTGGGCCTACCAGCTGGCGGTGGTGGTCGACGACGCCGACCAGGGCATCACCGACGTAGTCCGCGGCGCCGACCTGCTCGACTCCACGCCGCGCCAGATCCTGCTGCAGCACGCGCTCGGCCTGCCCACGCCGCGCTACCTGCACCTGCCGCTGGTCGTCGACGCCGACGGGAAGAAACTGTCAAAGTCCGACGCCGCGCTACCGGTCGACCCGGGCGACCCGCTGCCCGCGCTGCGCCGCTGCTGGGCGCTGCTCGGCCAGGAACCGGCGGCGCTCGGCGGCGGCGCGCCCGATGCGCTGCTCGCGCGGGCGATCCGCGCCTTCGATCCGGCGCGCCTGCCGGCGCGCTTGCACTTTCACCGGACGGCCACTACAACTGGCATCGATCATCCTGAATGCGCTGCCCCGGGAGGGCATTCCACATGAACAGTCGCGTCGCACTGGTCACCGGCGGCACCGGCGGCATCGGCACCGCCATCTGCAGGAAGCTGGCAGACATGGGCCACAAGGTCGCCACCAACTACCGCAACGAGGAAAAGGCGAGGGCCTGGCAGGCGCAGATGAAGGCCGAGGGCTATGACATCGCGCTGGTCAAGGGCGACGTCACCTCGCCGGACGAGGCGGCGGCCATGGTCAGGGAGGTCGAACAGACCCTCGGCCCGGTCGAGATCCTCATCAACAACGCCGGCATCACCCGCGACGGCACCTTCCACAAGATGAAGGCCGACCAGTGGAACGATGTGATCAACACCAACCTCAACTCGGTGTTCAACGTCACCCGTCCGGTGATCGATGGCATGCGCGAGCGCAAGTGGGGCCGGATCATCCAGATCAGTTCGATCAACGGCCTCAAGGGCCAGTACGGCCAGGCCAACTACGCGGCGGCCAAGGCCGGCATGCATGGCTTCACCATCTCCCTGGCGCGCGAGAACGCCAAACTGGGCGTCACCGTCAACACAGTCTCGCCCGGCTACGTGGCCACCGATATGGTGATGGCGGTACCGGAGGAAGTGCGCGCCAAGATCGCCGCCGACATCCCCACCGGGCGCCTGGGCAAGCCGGAGGAGATCGCCTACGCGGTCGGTTTCCTGGTCGACGAGCAGGCCGCGTGGATCACCGGCTCCAACCTGGACATCAACGGCGGCCACCACATGGGCTGGTGAGCGTCAAGCCGGACCCGCGGCAGTTGCATGCGCTGCTGCGGTGCGCCATGCTCGGCGCCACTTGAAGTCCGTCTGCGAGCGCCCGATGGCTGCCACCCGCATCATCAAGAAGTACCCGAACCGCCGGCTCTACGACACCGAAATTTCCAGCTACATCACCATCGAGGACGTGCGCCAGCTGATCCTGGACGGCGAATCCTTCGAGGTCCGCGACGCCAAGAGCGGCGAGGACCTGACCCGCTCGGTGCTGCTGCAGATCATCGCCGAGCAGGAACAGGACGGGGAGCCGATGCTCTCCACCCAGTTGCTGAGCCAGATCATCCGCTTCTACGGCGACTCGCTGCAGGGCTTCATGGGCAACTACCTGGAACGCAGCATGACCGTGTTCCTGGAGCAGCAGCAGACCTTCCGCCAGCAGATGGGCAACCTGCTCGGGCAGACGCCGTGGACGGCGATGAACCAGCTGACCGAACGCAACCTGGAAATGTGGCAGGAATTCCAGCGCGGCATGGCCGGCAGCGTGGGCCGCGGCACCGGCACCCGCGGCGAACCGGAACGCGGCAGCGGCACCGGAACCGGCGGCAAGCCGCGGCGCTGAGCGGCCGACGATCTCCGGACCGGGGCGCATGCGCCTCGCCTCATTGATTGGGACGCCGGCACAGGCTGTGCCCTCGCGATCCCGATCCTTGGCCAACGGCAAGACGAGGCCGACACCACTGTTGTAGGAGCCGGGCTTGTCCGCGACCCGACGCCGTCGGTACAGGCGACACCTTCCATGGTTCCGACGCCCGTGTCGCCGGCAAGCTGGGCTCCTACATACGGCAGAACTTCTGCCGGTACTCCAGCGCCTTGGGCATGAGCGACTGCAGCGTCTGGATGCGCGTGCCCGGATTCGGATGCGTGGAAGCGAATTCCGGCGGCGCCTGTCCACCGGAGGATTCGCTCATCCGTTCCCACAGGCCGATCGCCTCGTTGGGGTCGTAGCACGCCGCCGCGGCCAGCATCAGCCCGACCTCGTCGGCCTGGGTCTCGTGCGCGCGCGCGTACGGCAGCAGATAACCGTAGCCCATCGCCGCCATCACCATCTGTTGCTGCTGCGGGTCCATGCCGCTGGCCGCGCCGGCCATCTGCCCGATCTGCGCCAGCTTCTGCTGGCTCATCCGCTGCGCGCCGTGGCGCAGCAGCGCATGGGCGATCTCGTGGCCCATCACCACCGCCAGCGCGTCCTCGGTCTTGGCCACCGGGAACAGGCCGGTGTAGACCGCCATCTTGCCGCCGGGCAGGCAGAACGCGTTGGCCTGCTCGGACGGGATCACGTTCACGTCCCACTCGAAGTCGCGCCAGTTCTCCTGTGGCGGTATGCCGTGCTCGGCGGCCAGCGCGGCCGAAACCTCGGGCACCTTCCCGATCAGGCGCCGGGCGATCTCGGTCACTTGCTGCGAGGTCTGGTCCGACTTGGGCAGGGGTTGTTCCTGCGACAGGATCTCCTGGTAGGCCTGCAGGCCCATCGCCCGCTCCTCCTCCGGCCCGATCGAGCCGTCGATCAGCACGGTTTCGCCGGTATACGGATCCTGGGTGCGGTTGGAGAAGTAGTAGCAGCCGCCGTAGGCGAGGAAGCCGAGCAGGATCAGCCAGCGCAGGTTGCCGAACCCGCGACGCCGCGGTGCCTGCCCGTACGGCCCCTGGCCGCTGGATCGGCCGAACGGATCCTGTCGCATCGCCCTCTCCTCGTGTCTTCCGATGCCGCTGTCAGATGCCGCGAACCAGGCGGAAACCGATGCGCGCGCTGGTCATGTCCGAATCCATCGGCGCCCGCCACGCCGAGCGGGTCTGCGCCGGCGACCCGGCCCATACCCCGCCGCGCACCACCCGCGAGCGGCAACCGGGATTGAACCACGCCGCACCGTCCGCCGGTGCGCGCCGGTAGCTGGCGTGCCAGCAGTCGGCGACCCATTCGCTGACATTGCCGGCCAGGTCGTGAAGGCCCCATGCATTGGCGTCGAAGCGGCCGGTCGGCGCCGGCCCCCAGTAGCCGTCGCCGAAACCGACGAAGGCGTTGTTCCAGGTCCGCCCGCCCGGCGAGACGTCGTTGCCGCCGGCGAAGTTGCCGGAGTCCTCCGGCGGCACCCCGGCATCGCCCCACGGGAAACGGCCCGGCTCGCCGGCGCGCAGGGCGTATTCGAACTCGGCCTCGCTGGGCAGACGGTAGTGGCGGCCGGTCTGTTCGGACAGCCAGGCTGCATAGGCCTCGGCGTCGCGCACGCTCACGTGCAGGACCGGATCGTTGGGCGCCGCCGGCCGGCCGTCGTAGCCGGACCGCCAGTCCGCGCCGCTGCGCCGGGCGAAATTGCCGCTGCGCTCGTCGTAGACGATCGAGTTGCCGCGCCGCGTCGCGCGGGGACGCGCTCCGGCCTGGGCCACGAACCGGCCGAAATCGGCCACGGTCACCTCGGTCAGCGACATGGCGAAGCCGCGGTCGAAACGCACGTAGTGCGCGGGCTTCTCCGCGTCGGCCGCGCCCGGTTCCGAATCCTGGGCCCCCATCGTGAAGGCGCCGTGCGGCACCACCATCATCTGCGGCCCGCGGCTGCCATCGGCCAGCGCATCGGTGAACACCTGCCCGGGCCGGAACACGCCGTAGTGGGTCGCCAGGTCGATGCGCTGGCGCAGCTGCGCGGCCACCGGATCGCCGGGCGCGGCGATCTCCAGCATCTGCGCCAGCTTCAGGCGCGCGTCGCGCAGGCCTGCCCCGCTGACCAGGTCGCGCAGGGCCGCGTCGCGCAGCCCGGCGATGCGTGCGTTGCGCGCCGCTTCCACGTGCCGCTGCGCATCGGCCACCGCGCCGGCGGCATCCTCGCGCACCGCCCGCGCATGGCCCAGCCACTGGTCGGCCAGGGCGAAATCGCCGTCGTGAGCCGCCTGTTCCGCGCGTCCGATCGCCGCGCTCTCCACCGCCGCGCGTCCCTGCAGGGCGCGGGGATCGTCCGGGCGCTGGGCCAGCGCATCGCGGAAATAGGCCAGGGCCCCATCGCCCTGTTCGCCCAGGCGGCCGGCGCGCAGGTCCTCCTCGCCGGCCAGATTCAACGCGGACAGGCGCCGCGCGGCTTCCACATCGCGCTGCAACTGGAGGACCTTGTCGTCGTCCGGCGCCAGTTCCCGCGCCACCGCCGCCAGCTGTTCGGCGCGCGGCAGTGCGGCGTCATCGTCCTCCATCGCGGCCAGCGCCTCGCGGGCCTCGCCGATGACCCTGGCCCGCGCGCGCTGCAGGCCGCGCTGCGCGGCGCGGTCATCGGGATCGGCGCGCAGCAGCGCCAGGTAGATCGGGATGGCGGCCGAACCGTCCTCGAACAGGCGGCCTGCCTGCAGCGCTTCGCCCGCGCGTACGCGCCAGGCGGCGCGGTCGGCATCGTCCGGCAACGCGGGCATGGGCGGGCTCCAGGCGCCGACCACCGCCTGGCTTTCGTCGCCGCTGACGGTCACGCTGGGCCGGCTGGCGACATCGCCTGCGGCCACGTCCGCCCTGGCCGGCGCAGGGATCGCGGGCGCCTCCGGCGGCCGGCTGCAGGCGCCGGCCAGCAGCAGCGCCATCCACAGCAAGGCTTGGCCGCTCGCGCGCAATGTCCCTCCTTCCATGTCCGTCGGCCCGTCCGCCAGCGGCGGTTTGACGTTAGGCTATCGCAGCCCACCCGGGCAAACGAAACAGGACCACCGGAACCGACGTGTCAGAAGCCCTCTGGATCGACCAGCCCGAAGACCTCCTGCGCCGCCTGGAGAACGCTCCCGCCCGCATCGGCCTGGACACCGAATTCATCCGCGAACGTACCTACTGGCCGCGCCTGGCGCTGGTGCAGATGGCCGTCGGCGACCAGGTCCTGCTGGTCGATCCGCTGGTGCCCGGCATGCCGCAGGCCGTGGCCGCCTGGCTCGACGCACCGGGCGTGCTCAAGGTGATGCACAGCGCCAGCGAGGATCTCGTCACGTTCAAATGCGCCTGCGGCACGCTGCCGCGACCGATGTACGACACCCAGGCCGCCGCCGCGCTGGCCGGCATCGGTGCCGGCCTGGGTTACCAGAAGCTGGTCGAACAGGTGACCGGCGTGGTCCTGCCCAAGGGCGAGACCCGGTCGGACTGGTTGCGCCGCCCGCTCAGCCCGGCCCAGCTCGAATACGCCGCCGACGACGTGCGCCACCTGGAGGCACTGTACGCCGCCACCGCCGGCCGCCTGCGCGATCTCGGCCGCCAGGCCTGGCTGGACCAGGACATGGACCGCACGCTGGCCAATGCGGCGCGCGACGACGGCGAGACCTGGCCGCACCTGTCGCTGCGCTCGGCGCAGTTCCTCGACAACGCCGGCCAGCGCCGCCTGCTGCGCCTGCTGCGCTGGCGCGAGCGCTACGCGCGCGAACACGACCATCCCCGCAGCTGGGTGCTGGACAACGAACTGGCGGTGGCGCTGTCGCGCGACCCGCCGCCGGACGCCCCGGCCCTGCAGCGCCGGCTGGATGCGCAGCCCAAGTCGCCGCGGCGGTTGGGCCAGGCCATCTGGCAGGCCCTGTCGACGCCGCTGCCGGACGAGGACGCCATGCCCGCGCCAGCGGGCGATCCGGACCGCAACGCGCTCAAGCGCCTGCAGGACGCGGTGGCCCGGCGCAGCGCCGAACTGGCCTTGCCCGATGGCGTGCTCGCGTCGCGCCGCCACCTCGAAGCCCTGCTCGAAAACGGGCAATGGCCGGCCGCCCTGCAGGGCTGGCGCCGCAACGAACTGGAAACGGCGCTGTCGCCCCTGTTGGCACCCGCCGTGGCGGCAGGCTAGAATTCCCGTCCCACGCAGGTCTCCTGTCGTGCCTGTGGGGCCATAGCTCAGCTGGGAGAGCGCGTCGTTCGCAATGACGAGGTCGGGAGTTCGATCCTCCCTGGCTCCACCAACATTCCACACCGAAGGCCCGGGGTTTCCCGGGCCTTCGCCGTTCCGGGGTTCGACAATGCCAGCGCACCTGCGCCGCGTGTTCCGTCCGCCAGGATGCCGCACCGCACCCGTTCCGGACATGCGATGAAGACTGCGGCCGTCGCCCTGATGCTGGCCGCCTGCGCGGCCGTTTCCGGCGCCTGCGCCACGCCGGCGCTGTCGCGCATGGAGGCGTCGCCGGGTGGCATCGCGCCTGCACCGATGGCCATCGGCGGACGCACCGTCGCGCAGGATGGCGACGGCTACGCCTACCAGTGGCCAGGCGCGTACTTCGAAGCGGCCTTCCGCGGACCTGCGGTCGCGTTCGCGGTCGGCATGGGCGACGCGATCCTGCACGTGCGGATCGACGGCGAGCCGGTCGCTTCGCTGGAAAAACCGGAGCCGGGCCTCTACCGGATCGACGGACTGGCCGACGCCGCGCACGTGGCCCGGATCGAAACGGCCACCGAAAGCCAGGCCGCGCCCAACCGCTTCGGCGGGTTCTTCCTGCCGCCGGACAGCACCGCCCTGCCCCCACCCGGAGCGGCGCGCCGGATCGAATTCGTCGGCGACTCGCACACCGTCGGCTACGGCAACCTGTCGACCCGGCGCGAATGCAGCGACGCGCAGGTCTGGGCCTGGACCGACAACACCCGCGCGTTCGGTCCGCAGGTGGCGCGACACTACGGCGCCGGCTACCGGGTGAACGCCATTTCCGGCCGCGGCGTAGTCCGCAACTATGGCGGCGCGGCGGGCGACACGCTGCCGCAGGCTTATCCCTACGTGCTGTTCGACCATTCCGCGATCGATGCGGACAGCGCCTGGCAGCCCCAGGTCGTGGTCGTCGCCCTGGGCACCAACGACTTTTCCACACCGCTGCGCGCGGATGAACGCTGGCCCGGCCGCGACGCGCTGCACGCGGACTACGAACAAGCCTATGTCGACTTCATCCGCTCGCTGCGTTCGCGCTATCCGGATGCGTACTTCGTGCTGTGGGCTACCGGCCTGCCCGAGGGCGAAGTCCGTTCGGAAACGCAACGCGTCGTGGCCCGCCTGCGCGAAAGCGGCGAGACCCGGATCGGCTTCGTCCCGGTCGATGGCCTGTCGATGGCGGCCTGCCACTGGCACCCTTCGCTCGAGGACCACGCGCGCATCGCCGATGCGCTGATCCGGCACATCGATTCCCTGTCCGGGCTGTGGCCTCAGGCGCCGGCATCCGCCGCCGACCTTCCGGTCCCTGAGGGGACGCCCGACTCAGTCCGCTGAAGGCAGCCAGCGCGACTGCCGTCGCCACGGCCGCCGCCGCCGGAACAGCACCAGGTACGCGCCCGTCGTCCAGGCCAGTCCCGCGGCCCACCCGGCGAGCACGTCCGAGGGGTAGTGCACGCCCAGGTACAGCCGCGACAGACCGACCAGCCACGTGAACGCCACGGCCATCGCCAGCACCGGCCAGCGCCAGCGCGTGCCCCATGCCAGCAACACCAGCACCGCGGCCAGGGTCATCGAACCCATCGCGTGGCCACTGGGGAAACTGAAGGTGGTTTCGGGCGCGATCGACTCCCAAAGCGACGGCCGCTGCCGCTGGAACGCCAGCTTGGTGGCGATGTTGAGCAGCGCCGACCCGGCGAAGGCCACGATCGCGAACGCCGCCTCGCGCCAGCGCCGGGCAGCCAGCAGCGCCAGCGACAGCAGGATGTCGACGGGAACCACCCCGTACCGGTACCCGGCCAGGCTGATCCAGCCAAATCCGCGATCCCAGCCCGGCGACGCCCATCCATGCACTCGCAGCAGCAGTGCGTCGTCGAACACCAGCGCCTCCACGCCGTGGACCTCGTCGGCCAGCGCGGCGAACAGCCACAGCGGCAGCAGCAGCCCGGCGAACAGCAGCACCAGCAGGCCGATGTTGCCGCGCAATGCGGCAGCCAGCGAAGGCGGAGCCGACGGATCCTCAGCCGGCCCTGCGGGCATAGCGGTTCTCGACGTAGTCGTCGATCAGCGCCACGAACTCGGCGGCGATGTTCTCGCCCTTCAGGGTGACCTTCTTCTCGCCGTCGACGAACACCGGCGCCGAGGGCGCTTCGCCGATGCCGGGCAGCGAGATGCCGATGTCGGCATGGCGCGATTCGCCCGGGCCGTTGACCACGCAGCCCATCACCGCCAGCGACAGGTTCTCCGCGCCCGGATGCGAGACGCGCCATTCGGGCATCTTCGCCCGGACGTGCTCCTGCACGGTCTTGGCCAGCTCCTGGAAGAAGGTGCTGGTGGTGCGGCCGCAGCCCGGGCAGGCGGTGACCATCGGCGTGAACGCGCGCTGGCCGGTGGTCTGCAGCAGCTCCTGCGCGACCACCACCTCGGCGGTGCGCGACTGGCCCGGTTCGGGGGTGAGCGAGATGCGGATGGTGTCGCCGATGCCTTCCTGCAGCAGCACCGACAATGCCGCGGCGGAGGCCACGATGCCCTTGCTGCCGATCCCGGCCTCGGTCAGGCCCAGGTGCAGGGCGTAGTCGCAGCGCGCGGCCAGGTCGCGGTAGACCGCGATCAGTTCCTGCACGCCGCTGACCTTGCAGCTGAGGATGATGCGCTCGGCCGGCAGGCCCAGTTCGACCGCGCGCGCGGCCGATTCCACCGCCGACAGGATCAGCGCCTCGCGCAGCACCCGGCCCGCATCCCACGGCTCGGCGCGGGTGTGGTTCTCGTCCATCAGCCGCGCCGCCAGCGACTGGTCCAGCGAACCCCAGTTGGCGCCGATGCGCACCGGTTTGCCGTACTCCAGCGCCTTGTCGATGATCGCGGCGAACTGGGTGTCCCGCTTCTTGCCGAACCCCACGTTGCCCGGGTTGATCCGGTACTTGGCCAGGGCTTCGGCGCAGGCCGGCTCGCCGGCCAGCAACTGGTGGCCGTTGTAGTGGAAGTCGCCGATCAGCGGCACGTCCACGCCCATCATTCCGAGTTTTTCGCGGATCCGCGGGATCGCCGCCGCCGCCTCGGGGGTGTTGACCGTGAGCCGGACCAGTTCGGAGCCGGCGCGCCACAGTTCGGCCACCTGCTTGACCGAGGCCGCCACGTCGGCGGTGTCGGTGTTGGTCATCGACTGGACCACGACCGGCGCACCGCCGCCGACGGCGATGCCGCCGACCAGGACCTGGCGTGTGGGACGGCGCGGCCAGGGCGCGGCCGAAGCGGGTGGCGTGGGTCGGGTGACGGCATCGTGCGGCATGCGCGCATTCTAGACGGGCGGCGGCAACGGCGCCCGAACGCGGCCGCGGCCAGCCGGCCCGCCGCCGTGCGTCCCGCAGCGATCAGGCCAGCCGGCGCTCCGCCGGACGGCCCAGCAGGTAACCCTGGCCGAAGTTGCAGCCGAGCTCGCGCAGGATGTCGCACTGGGCCCGGGTCTCCACGCCTTCGCCCACCGTTTCGATCCCCAGCGTGCCGGCCAGCGCCAGGATCGCGCGGACCAGGGCCAGGCTCTCCTCGCGCCCGCCGTCCTCATCCAGGCCGGCTACGAAGCTGCGGTCGATCTTCAGCCCGGAGATCGGGAAACGGTGCAGGTAGGACAGCGCCGAGAAGCCGGTGCCGAAGTCGTCCAGCTGGGCCAGCACGCCGTGTTCGCGCAGGGTGTTGAGGATGCGCAGGGTGCGCGGCGCGTCGTCCAGCAGCGCCACCTCGGTGATCTCCACCCGCAGCCGCGCCGGGTCGGCGTCGGCCGATTCGAGCAGGCCCAGCAGCCGGTCGGCGAAGTCGGGCGAACGGAAGTGCCGCGGCGACACGTTGACCGAGACGTAGCCGTCGCCGCCGCGCGCCAGGTCCCCGATCACCTGTTCGTACAGCTGCCAGTCGACCTGCTCGATCAGCCCGCTCTCTTCGCCCAGGGCGATGAACGCCGCCGGCGACAGCAGTCCGTCGCGCTCGTGCCGCCAGCGCAGCAGCGCCTCGTGTCCGATCACATCGCCGTCCTCCAGGCGCACGATCGGCTGGTAGTACGGCAGGAAGTCGCGGCTGATGATCGCCCGGCGCAGGTCGGCTTCCAGGTCCAGGCTGCGCACCGCCTGCTCGCGCATGGCCTCGTCGAAGATCGCGTAGCGGTCGCGGCCCTCGTTCTTGGCCCGGTACATGGCCGCGTCGGCGTCGCGCAGCAGTTCCTCGCCGGTGCTGTAGCGCGGGTGCGACAGGGCGATGCCCATGCTCGCCGAGGGGAACAGCTCGCGCCCGGCCACCCAAAGCGGCCGGCCCATCAGCGCCAGCAGCCGCGGCGCCAGGTCGCGCACGCTCTCGCCGCCGTCGGGACAGTTGACCAGGATCGCGAACTCGTCGCCGCCCAGGCGCGCGACCACGTCCTCGGTGCGCATCGCCGAAACGATGCGCTTGGCCACCTCGACCAGCAGTTCGTCGCCGGCGGCGTGGCCGATGCTGTCGTTGACCAGCTTGAACCGGTCCAGGTCCAGGAAGAGCACCGCGAACTGCATGCCGTCGCCCAGCTGCGCGCGCTCGATCGCGCTGGCCATGCAGTCCAGCAGGTAGGCGCGGTTGGGCAGGCCGGTGAGGGTGTCGTGCAGGGCCTGGTGGGTCAGGCGCTGCTCGGCGCGCATGCGCTCGCCGATCTGCGCGACCAGCTGTTCGTTGGCCGCCTCCAGTTCGACGGTGCGCTCGACCACGCGCCGCTCCAGTTCCGCGTGCGCCGCGCGCAACCGCTCCTGCGCGCGCTGCCGGGCCAGGCCGTTGCTGATGTTGTGGGCGACGAAGGTCAGCAGGCGCTGGTCGTCGACGGTGAAACGGATCCCGGACGTATAGCTCTGCACGACGATGACCCCGACCACTTCGCCGTCGCGGTGCAACGGCACGCCCAGCCAGCTGTGGGCCTGGTTGCCGTATTCGTGGATGTCGCCCTGCGCGACCAGCCGGTCGATCCCGACGCGGTCGGCCAGCAGCGGTTCGCGCTTGCGCAGCACGAACTCGGTCATGCCGTTGCTGAGCCTGCGCGTGGGCCGGCGGTCGCCCTTCTCGTCGACCGAATAGACGAACTCGATCGACTCCTGGTCCTCGGTGAGCAGGGCGATGTAGAAGTTGCGGGCGTAGATCAGTTCGTCCACCGCGGCGTGGACCTTGGCGTAGTACTGCTCCAGCGACTCGGAGCTCATCGCCATCTCGGTGATGCGGAACAGCGCGTGCTGCAGACGTTCGGCGCGCTGGCGCTCGACCACTTCCTCCTGCAGTTCGCGGTTGGCGTGCTGCAGTTCCAGGGTGCGCTCGCGCACCCGGCGCTCGAGCTCCACCTGCGCCTGGCGCCGGTCCAGGGTGGTCAGCACGTGCTGGGCCACGTAACCCAGCAGCGCGCGGTCCTCGTCGGTGTAGCTGGCCGGCCGGTCGTAGCTCTGCACCACGATGGCGCCGCAGACCCGCTCGCCGCGCTTCATCGGCACCCCCAGCCAGTCCTGGCTGTCGGGGCCCTGGATCTTGCTGTACTCGACCTGCAGCTTGCGCCGGATCAGGTTCGACGGGCCACGCAGCGCGCGGCCGTGGCGCAGCAGCGCGAAGGTCAGGCTGTTGGGCATCTCCCGTTCGGTCCATTCCTGTTCCGGGTCGGGCCGGTAGTCGTCGGCCTCGTCGGCGAAGTAGATGAAGCGGACCGATTCGCGCTCGTCGTCCCAGGTGACGATGTAGCAGTTGGGGGCGTACATCAGCGAGCCGATGATCGCGTGCAGGCGGTGCAGCATCTCGCCCATCTCGACTTCGGCGCTGGCCAGCTCGGCGATCTCGTACAGCGCCTGCTGCAGGCGCCGCGATTTCTCCAGCTTCTCCATCCGCGCCTGCGCGCGGGTGGCCTCCAGCGCCGAGCCCAGCAGCACCCGGGCCGTGGCGGCCCAGGCGGTGCGGGCGGTTTCCTCCATCGGCTCGGGCAGCCGCACGATCAGCGACAGCCTGGCCTGCTCATCGTCGCTCCAGGTCAGCGACAGCGTGCCCGGCTCGGCGGCCAGCGAGCCGGCTTCCACCATCGCCAGTTCCAGCCGCCGCGCCGGCCCGGCCTGCAGCGCCGGTTCCATCAGGAAATGGTTGCCCAGGACGGCGTCGCGCCAGCCGACCGCCAACTGCGCGCCCGCCGGCAGCAGGCCGTACAGCATCGCCACCGCGCGTTCGAGCGGCATCGCCGGACCGGCCGCGACGGTCGATTCCGGCACGCTTTCGGCTGTAGTGACTGGACTCATGCATCCCCGGCGATCTGCCCTTCGCGCCAGCATACCGCCCTGAAGCCCGCGTATCCGCCCGGACCCCATCGGTCCGGCACGGACGTTTGCCCGCACATGCTCCCCGCCATCGCCCTGCCCCGGCCGCGCGCGGCATCCCGCCCGGTTCGCCCGCTTGCGCCGCGCGCGCCGAACCGTAGTCTGTCGACCATGGACCAGCCCGTGGCCGATGCCACCGATGAAGCGCTGATGCTCGCCTGGGCCGGGGGCGATGCGGCCGTGTTCGACACGCTGTACGCGCGCCACCGCGGCCCGCTGTTCCGCTTCCTGGTGGCCCAGCTGCGCGACCGGCCGCTGGCCGAGGAGCTGTACCAGGACGTCTGGCAACGGGTGATCGCGGCCCGCCAGGGCTGGCGCCCGGAGGCGGCGTTCGGCACGTGGCTGTACCGGATCGCGCACAACCGCCTGAACGACCATTGGCGCGCGCAACGGCACCGCCCGCCGGCCCCGGTCGATGCGGAACTGCGCATGGCGGCGCTCGCCGATCCGGACGATCCGGAGCGGCTGGCCCACCGGGACCAGACCCGCGAGACCCTGCAACGGGCGCTGGACGAACTGCCCGAGGACCAGCGCGAAGCGGTGCTGCTGCGCCTGCAGCAGGAGCTGAGCCTCGAGGAGATCGGCCGGATCACCGGCGTCGGCCGGGAAACGGTCAAGTCGCGGCTGCGTTACGCGCTGGACAAGCTGCGCGCGAGGTTGAACCCATGAATCGGCGGCACGAACCCCTGGATGCGGAAGAGCGCGCGCTGGCACGGCGGCTGTCCGACGAGGCGACGCACGAACCTTCCCCGGAACTGGATGCACGCATCCTGGCGGCGGCGCGTGCGCCGTCGCGCCCGGCGCCGCGGACCGCGCGCCCGCGGCGGTCGCGCTGGCCGCTGGCGCTGGGCCTGGCCGCTTCGGTAACCCTGGCCGTCGGCGTGGCCTGGCAGTTGCGCGAGCCGCCCCGGCCCGCGGTCGCGCCGGCGCCGGCAGCCGCGCCACTGGCGGACGCGCCGGACGACGCCCCGGTGTCACGCGAAGCCGCGGATGCGGCGGACGCGGCCAAGGCCATCGCACTGGCGCCGCCTGCCGGAGACACCACTCCGTCACGTGCCGCGGAAGGCAGTGCGGCGGCCGCCGGCACCGACGCGGCACAGGAACATCGTGCGGCCGTCGCCGCCGCCACGACGCGATCGGCACAGCGCCAGGAAAAGGCCCTGCGCCAGGCCGAGCTGCAGGCGGCGACCGATGCCGAACGGACACACGAGCACCAGGCGGCGGTGGCCGCCGCCGCGCAGCGGTCGGCGCAGCGCGGCGAGAAGGCCGCGCGCCAGGCCGCGTCCGCGGAGCCCGCCTACGCACCGCCGCCGGTGTCGGCGCCGGTGCAGGACATTGCCGCGCCACGACCGGCCGACGTCTACCAGGCCCCATCGCCTCCCGCACCGCCCGCGCCCGTCGCCGATACCGGGGCAACGATCGACGCCCTGTCGGCGGAGTCCGCCGTGCCGCATGAGACCAGGAGCCAGTCCCCGCCCGTGCCTCGCGCCGTGTTCGCCGAACCTGCCGCCGTGCTGTCCGGCGCTGCCGCCGCCGCGGTCGAAGCCGATGCCCGCCTGCCGCCGCCGCAATGGCTGCAACGCATCCGCGAACACCGCGACCAGGGGGACGCGGCGCTGGCGCGCGCCAGCCTGGCCCGCTTCGTCCGCGACCATGCCGACGTGCCGGTCCCGGACGACCTGCAGCCCCTCGCGCCCTGAGCCGGGAACGCTGCGTCCCGACGCGGGCCGGCCGCCGCAAGGGGGCAGCTACAATGCGCGGCAGATGACCGATACCCTCGCCGCCCCCACCTTCCACGCCATCGAAGTCCGGCACAGCCGTTTCCTCGCCCACGCCGCGCCGGCGGACGCGCCGGCCGCGGCCATGGACTTCATCGCCCACGCGTCGGATCCGGATGCGACCCACAACTGCTGGGCGTGGCGGATCGGCCAGGACTACCGCTCCAGCGACGACGGCGAACCGGCCGGCACCGCCGGGCGCCCGATCCTCGCGGCGATCGACGGCCAGGGCTACGACCGCGTCGCGGTGGTGGTCACCCGCTGGTTCGGCGGGATCAAGCTCGGTGCCGGCGGCCTGGTCCGCGCCTACGGCGGCGCGGCGGCCGAATGCCTGCGCCTGGCCCCGCGCCGGCCACTGGTGGCGATGACCGAACTGGAACTGGCCTGCGCGTTCGAGGACCTGGGCACGGTGCACGCGGCCCTGCACGCGCATGCCGCCGAGAAGACCGCCGAACGCTTCGAGGCCGATGGCGCGCACCTGTCGCTGCGCCTGCCCGCCGACGAGGCCGCCGCGCTGCAGGCGCGCCTGCGCGACGCCACCCGCGACCGCGTGCGCTTCGCCGCCGCGGCCATCCCCGGAGCGCACTGATGGCGTTCCACGGTTCGGCGGACGGCACCGGCGACAGCAGCGGCACCGCTCCCGCCGGCGAACGCGCAGGCCGCCTGCGCAAGCTCGGCAGCCTGCGCACGCTGTGGCCGTTCGTGCGCCGCCACCGCGGCCTGTTCGGCGCCTGGCTGGTGGCGCTGGCGGTATCGTCCTCGGCCACGCTGAGCCTGCCGGTGGCGGTGCGCTACATGATCGACCACGGTTTCAGCGGCGGCGCCCAGATCAACCAGGCGTTCGGCCTGCTGTTCGTGGTCGCGGTGGTGCTGGCGGTGGCCACCGCGGCGCGCTTCTTCTTCGTGTCGCTGCTGGGCGAGAAGGTGGTGGCCGACCTGCGCGGCCGGCTGTACGCGCACCTGGTCGGGCTGGACCCGGCGTTCCACGACCGCAGCCGCAGCGGCGAACTGGTCTCGCGGCTGTCGGCCGACAGCGAACTGCTGCGCAGCGTGATCGGCACGACCATGTCGGTGGCCCTGCGCAGCAGCGTCACCGTGGTCGGCGCGCTGGTGATGCTGTTCGTGACCAGCCCGCACCTGGCCGCGTATTCGCTGATCGGCATCCCGCTGTCGGTGCTGCCCATTGTTCTGGGCGCGCGGCGCCTGGAGAAGGCCTCGCGCGCCAGCCAGGACCGGGTGGCCGACGCCAACGCGCTGGCCGCCGAGACCCTGGGCGCGGTGCGCACGGTGCAGGCCTACGCGCGCGAACCCTACGAGCGCGGCCGCTTCGACGCGGCGCTGGATGTCGCCGTGGCCACCGCGCGCCGGCGCATCGCCTCGCAGGCGGCGGTCACCGCCGCGGCCATCGTGCTGGTGTTCGGCGCGATCGTGCTGGTGCTGTGGTCCGGCGCACACGAGGTGATCGAGGGCACGATGAGTGCCGGCACCCTGGGCCAGTTCGTGCTGTACGCGCTGATCGGCGGCGGCTCGGTCGGCGCGCTGGCCGAGGTCTGGAACGAGCTGCAGCGCGCGGCCGGCGGCATGGGCCGGATCTCCGAGCTGCTCCAGGAACAGCCGCAGGTCGCCGCGCCGGCGGATCCCGTCGCCCTGCCCGCCCCGCTGAAGGGCGGGATCCGCTTCGAGCAGGTCGTGTTCCACTATCCGGAACGGATCGACGCACCGGCGCTGCACGGCTTCGACCTGCACGTGCGCCCGGGCGAGACTGTGGCCTTGGTCGGTCCTTCCGGCGCCGGCAAGAGCACCGTGCTGTCGCTGCTGCTGCGCTTCCACGACCCGCAGTCCGGCGCGGTGCGCATCGACGGCGTCGACCTGCGCGACACCGATCCGGCCGACCTGCGCGCGCAGGTGGCGCTGGTGCCGCAGCACCCGGTGCTGTTCGCGGCCAGCGCGATGGACAACATCCGCTATGGCCGGCTGGACGCCAGCGATGCCGAGGTGCGCGCCGCCGCAGGCGCGGCCGAGGCCGACGGCTTCATCGAGGCGCTGCCGCGGGGCTACGCCAGCGAACTGGGCGAACGCGGCGCGCGCCTGTCCGGCGGCCAGCAGCAGCGCGTGGCCATCGCCCGGGCGCTGCTCAAGGACGCGCCGGTGCTGCTGCTGGACGAGGCGACCAGCGCGCTGGACGCACAGAGCGAGCGCGCCGTGCAGCATGCGCTGGAGAACCTGATGCGCGGGCGTACCACGCTGGTGGTCGCGCACCGCCTGGCCACGGTGCTGCGTGCCGACCGCATCGTGGTGATGGACCAGGGCCGGATCGTGGCCGAGGGAACGCACGAACAGCTGCTCGCCCAGGGCGGGCTGTATGCGGAGCTGGCGCGGCTGCAGTTCCTGGATTGAGGCCGTTGATGACGGGCTCCTACGCCAAACCGCGGTGACGCTGATTCTGTAGGAGCCGGTCTTGCCGGCGACGCGACGCCCTCGGCACAGGCGACTCCCTGATATGGTCCCGACGCCCCGGTCGCCCGCAAGACGGGCTCCTACAACGGCAGCGCGCGCGACAGGATGGCGCTGAAATCCTCGTCCGCCGGCAGCGTGCCCATGGCCAGGCCATGCCCGCCATCGAGGCGGCTGCGCAGGAACGCTCCGGCCAGCGGGCTGCCGGCCTGCAGCAGGGTCGCGCCCTGCAGCAGCAGCGCCAGGCGTTCGACCAGCAGGCGCGCCTGCGGTTCGAAGGCTTCGCCTGCGGCCAGGCGCGCCTGCAGCCGTTCTACTTCGCGCCCGAGCACAGGATGCCGGCCGGCGGCGTCGGCCAGCGCCGCCTGCAGCGCCAGCGCGGCGGCCGGCTCCCGTTCCAGCGCGCGCAGCACGTCCAGGCACTGGATGTTGCCGCTGCCTTCCCAGATCGAGTTGAG